>Ga0213828_1000709_pt1 | contig 30765 bp, 30 predicted proteins | sample MC6MC0897MG_FD_180664 | JGI IMG/M metagenome (GOLD analysis project Ga0213828, IMG submission 180664) | Enriched soil aggregate microbial communities from Iowa State University, Ames, United States - MC6-MC0897-MG | ecosystem: Environmental > Terrestrial > Soil > Unclassified | place: USA: Iowa... | reverse complement strand
TCCGCATCGGCGTGCCCGAGGCGCAGGGCGGCCTGGCCGGCACCGATATCGGCGATGCGATCGAGGCGGTGTCGCAGGTAGCTGAACGCTCGGTCGCCAGCGCGTTCGTCGCGTGGGGCCAGCGCGTCTTCATCGAGTATCTGCTGACTAGCCCCAACGCGGCGCTGGCCGAGCGCTGGCTCGCGCCGTTGCTTGCCGGTGAACTGGCGGGCGCCACCGCGCTGTCCAACGCCATGAAGTTCCTGAGCGGCATCGAGTCGCTGCAGATCGCGGCACGCGATGTCGACGGACAGTGGACGCTGGACGGCCGCATGCCCTGGGTGACGAATCTGCGGCCGCAGGGCTTTCTCGTCGCGGCGGCCGTCACTGCGCCCGACGGCACGCCCGCGGTCGTCGCGCTGCCGCACGATATTGCCGGACTGGAACGCAGCGCGGACCTGTCGCTGCTGGCGCTGCAGTCCAGCAACACCGCTGCGCTGGATGTGCGCGGCGTGCGCATCGGTCCTGAATGGCTGATCCACGCCGACGCGCGGCAGTATCTGCCGGGCGCGCGTCCGGCGTTCGCCGGCCTGCAATGCGGCCTGTCAATTGGCCTGGCCCGTCGGGCCTTGCAGGCGGCCGGGCAAGCGGGGCAGGGCCAGGCGTCGCGCGGCATCCTGGGCCAACCGTTGCAGGCGCTGTCGGCGCAACTCGAGGACCTGTCGGCCGGACTGATTGCAGGCGTGCGCAGTCAGCGTTTTGTAGCCGAACCGTGGGCCTTGTTCGAAATCCGCATTGCGCTTGCAGACGTGGCGAACGCGGCGGTGCAGCTTGAACTGCAAGCCAGCGGCGGCGCGGCCTACCTGAAGCCTGGTGGCGCCGGCTTTGCGCGGCGATGGCGCGAGGCGGCGTTCCTGCCCATCGTCACGCCGAGCCTGGTGCAGTTGAAGACCGAACTGGCCAAGCGCCAGGCCCGGCTCGCCGCGCAGGCCGCCTCATGACGGCGGTGCCGCTGCCGGTGTTGCAGGCCCGGGGCCTGGCGCTGCGCTACCCCGGCGCGGACGGCGCCGTCTTTGACGGCGTCGACCTGGATCTGGCGCGCGGCGAAGTGGTCGCGGTGCTGGGCGCCAGCGGTGCGGGCAAATCCAGCCTGTTGCGCGTCCTGGCCGGCCTGCAGCCCGCCACCGCGGGGACGCTGCTGATGGAAGGCGCGCCGCTCACCGGCGTGCACCCGCGCGTGGCGGTGGCGTTTCAGGATCCGAGCCTGTTGCCCTGGCTGTCGCTGGAACGCAATGTTTCCTTCGGACTGGACTTCAAGCATCAGCCGGCGCTGACGGATGCGCAGCGCCGCGCGCGCGTGGCGCAGGCCATCGACGAAGTGGGACTGGCCCATGCGCGGCATCTGCGTCCGGCGCAATTGTCGGGCGGCATGGCGCAGCGCACGGCGCTGGCGCGATGCCTGGCGCGCCAGCCGTCGGTGCTGCTGCTGGACGAACCCTTTGGCGCGTTGGACGAGGTCACGCGTGGCGACATGCAGGAACTGCTGCGCAAGGTGGTCGCCGACTTCCAGACGGCGGCCGTCCTGATCACGCATGACATCGATGAAGCGCTGCTGCTGGCCGACCGCATCGTGCTGCTGGGCGGCACGCCCGGGCGCATCCTGGGCGTGTGGCAGGTGGATCTGCCCCAGCCGCGCGCCGATCTGCTGCCGGAAATGGGCGCGCTGCGCCTGGAGATCCTTACCCGCCTGCGCGCCGCGCTGCGGACCTCGCGCGGCGCTGCCGTGCCTGCCTGACCCACCTCGCTAGGAGCTTTCTGATGTGCCTTGAACACATGTCGCGTCGCGACTGGTTGAAACTCTCGGCCCTGCTGACCGCTGGCGGCGCCGCATCTTTGCTGTCGGCCTTCAACGCCCGGGCGCAGTCCGAGCCGGACGCGCCCGTGCGCATCGGCTACCTGCCTATCACCGACGCCGCGCCGCTGCTTGTGGCGCACAACAATGGTTTGTTCGACAAGGCGGGCGTCAAGGCCGAAAAGCCCGTGCTGCTGCGCAGTTGGGCGCAGGTGATCGAAGCCTTCATTTCCGGTCAGGTGAACGTGGTGCATCTGCTGTCGCCGATGACGGTGTGGGCCCGCTTTGGCAGCAAGGTGCCTGCCAAGGTGGTGGCCTGGAATCACGTTGGCGGCTCCGGCCTGACCGTCGCGCCCGCCGTCAACAGCGTGAAGGAACTGGGCGGCAAGACGGTGGCAATCCCGTTCTGGTATTCCATCCACAACGTCATGCTGCAGTACCTGCTGCGCGAAAACGGGCTGACGCCGGTGGCGCGCAAGGACGGCGCGCCGGCCGCCAACGAAGTGAACCTGGTCGTCATGGCGCCCGCGGACATGCCGCCCGCTTTGGCGCAGCAGCGCATTGCGGGCTACATCGTGGCCGAGCCGTTCAACGCGGCGGCTGAAACCCTGGGCGTGGGCAAGGTGCTGCGCTTCACCGGCGACATCTGGCGCAACCATGCTTGCTGCGTCGTCTTCATGCACGAGCGGGACCTGACGCAGCGGCCGGAATGGTCGCAGAAGGTGGTGGATTCCATCGTGCAGGCGCAGCTCTGGATCCGCGACAACCGGGCCGAGACGGCGCGGCTGCTCTCCAAAGAGGGCATCAACCGCTACACCCCGCACACGCTGCCGGCGTTGTCCAAGGTGCTGGCGCCGCCGCCCGAGGACCGCGAGCAGTACCTGGCCAGCGGCGCGATCCGGCATGCCGATTGGGACGAACGCCGCATCGACTTCCAGCCGTATCCGTTTCCCAGCTACACCGAGGAACTGGTGCGGCGGCTGCGCGACACGCTGATCGAGGCGGACCGTGGATTCCTGGCCGACCTGGATCCGGCGCGCGCGGCGGCCGAACTGGTGGACGATCGCTATGTCCGGCGGGCAATCGAATCGGCCGGTGGCCTGACGCGTTTCGGCTTTCCCGACGCGTACAGCCGGACCGAGCTGGTACAGGCGTGACGGGGCGCGAGTCCGTGGCACAGGCACCGCCCGACGTGCAGCGGCAGGCGGCGGTGCCTTCCCGACGCACAAGGGCGGCTGGCCTGGGTCTGGGCGCGCGCTACGCGCTCGGCCTGGGCGGGTTGGGTCTCCTGCTGGCGCTGTGGTGGCTGGGCACGGAAGTCCTGGCGCCGGCGGGCGGCATGGCCCGGCGCTTTGCGCCCGGACCCACCTTCGTCAGCCTGGGCGAATTGCTGTCCGGCTCGGACCTGCCGCCCCACATCCTGGTCAGCCTGCGGCGCATCGCGGTGGGCTTGGGGCTGGCCTTGGCGATCGGCGTGCCGCTGGGCCTGGCCATCGGCAGCTGGCGCCGGCTGGAGGCGGCAGCCTCGCCCGCCATGCAATTCCTGCGCATGATCTCGCCGCTGTCGTGGATGCCGATCGCGGTCATGGTGTTCGGGGTGGGCGACGATCCCGTCTACTTCCTGCTCGCGTTTGCGGCGGTCTGGCCGATCGTGCTGAACACGGCTGCCGGCGTGCAGCAGCTTGATCCGCGTTGGCTGCAATTGGCGCAGAGCGTGGCAGCGACCCGCTGGGAGACGCTGCGCAGCGTCATCCTGCCCGGCGTGATGGGCCACATCCTGACCGGCGTGCGGTTGGCGATCGGCATCCTGTGGATCGTGCTGGTCCCGTGCGAAATGCTGGGCGTGTCGGCCGGCATGGGGTATTTCATCCTGGACACGCGCGACCGGCTGGCGTATTCGGAACTGATGGCGATGGTGCTGATGATCGGCGTGCTGGGGTTCCTGCTGGACGCCGGCGCCCGGGCGTTGTACCGCTACTGGCGCGGCCAGTAGCGACCCGGGGTGGCTACCCCTTTGCCACCCGCTACTTGCGCGCGCTTTTGCCGTTTGCCGCGCACACCAGGTCCCGCAGGCGCCGCTGCACGGGGTCGCGGGTGACGGGCGCGTTGCGGATGCCCGCCACCGGGATGGACTCCACGATCGCCCCGGTGGCGTCGTTGCCCGCGTGGTGAAGAACCTGGGTGACGGTATAGGTGTCGGCGGCGCAGTTCAGCGTCACCGGCTGGGTCACCGAGCCGTAGGGTTGGCCATTGGCCTCGGAGATGCGCGGCTGCGCGTAGAACCAGGCCACCGTCACGGCGCGTACCGTTGGACTTTCGGACACGGTGCGGATGGAATTGCTGTCGTAGAACACGCCCGGCATCGTCTGCGGGTCGACCGGCACCCATGCGGGATCGTTGGCTGCGGCGCCATGCGCCATCGGGCCGCCGCTCGCCCCGACAAACAGGGCCAGGGCGAGGAGGGCAGAAGGGGGCCTTGCGGTCATGGGCGATTCCGTGGTGTCGGGGCAGGGGCGCGCGTCCGGTAAGACGTGAGCATGCGTTACGCCAGTATAGAGAACCGGGCGCAACGCGCTATAGTTCCGTCCGTTCGATAAATGTGGCTGGCGGCGTGGGGGGCTGGCATTATGCCCGGCATGCCTGGACCCAAGACCATCAGACTCGTGGCCGCTGGCCTGGCGGTCATCACCGCCGCCGTGCTGGCGCGCGGCATCTACCAGATCATCCCGATGGGCGATCCGCTGCCGCGCAGCGAGGTCGTGGGTGAACTCAATGGCCCGGCGCTGGCGTCTTACTCGCGCGTTGCCATCCAGCGTTACGGCGAACGCCAATTGCTGACCGGCCAGCTTCTGGTCACCGCCAAGGACATTGACGGCCTGGCGCAGGCGCCCGTGCTGGACACGCAGATCCCGGCGCTGAAAGACAGGCTGCAAAAGCAGCGGATCCAGCTCGCGCAGACCGGCGCCATCACCGCCATGGTGCATGGCCACGGCGATCTGGCCCTGACCATGCTGCAGACCGGCCGGTCCACCACCGATGCGCGCAACCTGATCTACGGAGGCCGGGGCACTGGCGTATTCGAGCTGCTGGGCTCCATCAGCGGCGATACCGGCGTAACGTTGATCGGTGCGCCCGGCGGTGAGCCGCTGTACCTGATCACCAGCACCCTGCGCAGTCCGGGCGAAGGCGATCAGCCCGCGGCCTGGGATGCGCTGCGTTCCGACGACCTGGGCGTCACGTGGACGTACGATCCCGACGTGACGCTGGGCGTGCCGCAGCTGCACACGGCCTTTCTCACCGACCGGCTGGCGATTGCCCTGGAAAACCACGAGACCGGCGTGCGCCTGCTGCATAGCTGCGACGGCGCCAAGCACTGGTCGGCGACGCGGCTGAAAGAACAGGTGTGGCCGGATTCGGCCGCGTTCGAGCGCAAGTTCGCCGAGATAGCGGAGCGGGATCGCAAGGCGTACGGCACGGAGCAATTGGGCTATGGCTGGTCGCTCTACCCGCTGGACGACACGCGCGCGGTGGGCTGGAGCTGGCGCACCCGCGTGCGGCCTGAAGGGCAGGACGCGCCCGAATTGATCGAGACGCGCCGCTTTGAAGTGCAATTCCAGGAAGGCGCGTCGCCCGCGTTCCGCATTACGCCGGACGTTGCCCGGGTGCCCGCCCAGGACGCCCATGCGCTGCTGACGCGCGATCAGCCCGTCTTCGAAACCGAAGGCGACACCATCTACCAACTGGACAAGACCGGCATGGCCTGGGTGAAGCGATCACGCTCGCCGAACGTGCGCGGCGCGGCGTCGTGGATCGGGCAGGCGTGGTTCGGGCGCAATGCGTGGGTCATCAAGACCTACGCCGAACAGCTGTTCTCGGGCAACGAATACACGAAAACCTACTTCTACAGCCGCGACAAGGGCAGGTCCTGGCGGCCATTCCAGTTGTCGCACGAGCAGGAGCGCGGGCTGCTGGGCCTGGACCAGACCGGCGACGCCTTGCTGTCGCTTGCGGAACGCAACGGCAAGACCGTCATTCAGCGGTATCCGCTGGATTGAGTCCGCGATAGCGGCACGCCGCCCCATTCGCCAGCAGGCGTCCGCCAATCGGCCGTCGGTTCATCCTTCAGCCGCAGCGCGCCCCTCGGCTAATCGGTCACCACATATTCCGGATAACGCTTGCAGATTTCAGCCACCTGGCTGAGCGTGCCCGACAGATGCTCGCGCAGCACCTGTTGCGCCCGGGCAGGATCCTGCGCGGCGATGGCGTCCACCAGCCGCTGATGATCGTCCAGGATGCGTTCCGCCTTGCCGGCTTCCGGCAGATGCAACCGCCGCAGCCGATCCAGGTGGCCGCTGTAGCGCTGCGCCATTTCCCACAAGCTGGCCACGCCGGCGGCTTCGTGCATGTCGCGGTGAAACGCCTGGTCCGCGTTGATGAATTGCTGGTATTCGCCGGTGGCGTGGGCGGCGCGCTGCAGGTCGATGGAGGCCTGCAGACGCTGGAGCAGCATCGGGTCAGGCCGCTGCGCGAGCAGATGGACGATTTCCAGTTCCAGCGAGCGGCGCAGGAAATGCGCCTGCCGGGCGGCCGCGATGTCGACGCGGCTGACCACCGTGGTGTGCTGCGGATAGATTTCGACCAGGGCTTCCTCGGCCAGCCGCATGAGCGCATCGCGGATGGGCGTCTGGCTCAGACCGTAGCATTCGGCCAGGGTGACGCGCGATAGCGGTGCGCCAGGTACGAGTTCGAGCGAAATGATCTGGCGCCGCAGGTGTTCGAAAACCTGTGGGGCCGCGTGGCGGGAGCGATCCAGTCTGAGCTTCTGGCTTTGCATCGAGTAAACATGTCGAGGTTCCGCGCAGGAATGGGCGGATGGCGAATGCCGCAGTGTAGCGGGTTTTCACCTAGCTGACGCACTAATGTATTAGTGTTTAAATGCTTTGACTCTTACTCCGCATCCCTCGTATCCCCATGAAACGCACCTACGAAAGCTTGCGCAGCGCTGCCTGGATGGCCAAGGACGATCTGCGCTCCTTCGGCCACCGTTCCCGCATGATGCAGATGGGGTACGGCCCCGACGATTGGGCCGGCCGCCCCGTCATTGCCATCATCAACACCTGGTCCGACCTGAACCCCTGTCACAGCCATTTCAAGCAGCGCGTCGAAGACGTGAAGCGCGGTGTGTTCCAGGCGGGCGGATTTCCGGTGGAGCTGCCCGCGATCTCCGTGTCGGAGTCTTTCGTCAAACCGACCACCATGCTGTACCGCAACTTTTTGGCCATGGAGACCGAGGAGCTGTTGCGCAGCCACCCGGTGGACGGGGCCGTCTTGATGGGCGGCTGCGACAAGACCACGCCCGGGCTCATCATGGGCGCCATCAGCGCCGGCCTGCCGTGCGTCTACGTGCCCGCCGGCCCCATGTTGCGCGGCAACTGGAAGGGCAAGATCCTGGGTTCCGGGTCGGACGCCTGGAAGCTCTGGGACGAACGCCGCGCCGGCAAGATCACGCAGGAACAGTGGACGGAAGTGGAGGGCGGCATCGCCCGCAGCTACGGCACCTGCATGACGATGGGCACCGCCAGCACCATGACCGCCATCGCCGAGGCCATTGGCATGACGCTGCCCGGCGCCTCGTCCATCCCTGCTGCGGATGTGAACCACATGCGCATGTCGGCCGAGTGCGGCCGGCGTGTGGTCGAGATGGTCTGGGACGACCTGACACCGCAGCGCATCCTGAGCGTGGCGTCGTTCAAGAACGCCATCAACGTCGCCATGGCGATGGGCTGTTCCACCAACGCCATCATCCACCTGGTCGCCATGTCGCGCCGGGCGGGCTGCGCGGTGGGCCTGGACGATTTCGACGCGGCCAGCCGCAAGGTGCCCGTCATCGCCAACATCCGGCCCAGCGGCGACACCTACCTGATGGAAGACTTCTACTACGCGGGCGGCCTGCCGGCGCTGATGTCGCGGTTGCAGGATGCCCACCTCGACCTGTCCGCCATGACGGTTACCGGCAAGACGCTGGGCGAGAACATTGCGGGCGCCGAGGTCTACAACGACGACGTCATCCGCAAGCTTGACGAGGCGATCTACGACGAAGGTGCGTTGGCCGTGCTGCGCGGCAACATCGCGCCGGACGGCTGCGTCATCAAGCCCAGCGCGTGCGCCCCGCAGTACCTGCGGCACACCGGCCCTGCGCTGGTCTTTGACGACTATCCCAGCATGAAGGCCGCCGTCGAGGACGAGAACCTGGACGTCACCGCCGACCACATCATGATTTTGCGCAATGCCGGTCCGCAGGGCGGTCCCGGCATGCCGGAGTGGGGGATGCTGCCGATCCCGACCAAACTGGTCAAGCAGGGCGTGCGCGACATGCTGCGCCTGTCGGATGCCCGCATGAGCGGCACGAGCTACGGCGCCTGCATCCTGCACGTCGCGCCCGAAAGCTACATCGGCGGCCCGCTGGCGCTGGTCAAGACCGGCGACACGATCACCGTGGACGTGCCCGCCCGCACCATCAACCTGAACATCAGCGACGAGGAAATGGCCGCGCGCCGCGCCGCCTGGACGCCGCCGCCCAAGCGCTACGAGCGTGGTTACGGCTGGATGTATTCCAAACACATCCTGCAGGCCAACGACGGCTGCGACCTGGACTTCCTGGAAACGGAATTCGGCGCGCCCGTGCCCGAGCCCGCCATTTTCTGAATCCGCCATTTTTAGATCCCCGATCCAATACCCGGAGCCATCGTGTCCCAAATGAATCCCGAAACCCGCGCCCGGCTGGCCGGCGTCAGCACCGCCACCCTGTGCACGGCCCTGTTCAAACGCGGACTGCGCAACCAGTTCATCCAGGACGTGCGCCCGTTGAACGCCAACCTGCCCAACATGGTCGGCCCGGCCTTCACGCTGCGGTACATCCCCGCGCGTGAAGACCTGAACACGATCAAGGTGTTCGAAGACCGCGCGCATCCGCAGCGCGCCGCGGTCGAGACCTGCCCGGAAGGCGCGGTCTTCGTCATCGACAGCCGCAAGGATGCGCGCGCCGCGTCCGCAGGCTCCATTCTGGTCACCCGCCTGATGAAGCGTGGCGTGGCGGGCGTGGTCACCGACGGGGGCTTTCGCGATTCACCCGAAATTGCCGAGATGGGCTTTCCCGCCTATCACCAGCGTCCGTCCGCACCCACCAACCTCACGTTGCATCAGGCGCTGGACATCAATGCGCCCATCGGCTGCGGCGACGTGGCCGTGTGGCCGGGCGACATCGTCGTGGGCGACCGGGAAGGCGTGGTGGTGATTCCGGCGCACCTGGCTGACGAGATCGCCCTGGAAGCCGTTGAGATGACCGCCTTCGAGGATTTCGTGACCAGCCAGGTGCAAGGGGGCGCGTCCATCCTGGGCCTGTACCCGCCGACCGATCCGGGCACGAAGGACAAATTCGCCGCCTGGCGCAAAGAACAGGGCCGCTGAGCCTTGCCGCCGGCACGACCGGCACCCCACACATACCTATAAAACAAGGCAGGAGACAACTCATGAACACGCAACGACGTGGCGCGCTTGCCGCGCTTCTGGCCGGCGCGGTCTTCGGGACGCTGGCGTTGCCCGCCAGCGCCGCCGACTGGCCCACGCAAAAGCCGATTTCCTATGTGGTGCCGTTCACCGTGGGCGGTTCGACCGACGTGGTGGGCCGGGTGCTGGCCCAGAAGTTGGGCGACCGCCTGAAACAGAACGTCGTCGTGGAAAACAAGCCGGGCGCCGCCGGCGGCATCGGCGCCACCTACGTCGCCAAGGCGCCGCCCGATGGCTACACCTTGTTCGGCGGCACGATCAGCACCCATGCCATCAACGCCAGCCTGTACAAGAACCTGAAGTACGACCCGGTTAAAGACTTCGAGCCGGTGTCGCTGATCGCCTTCCTGCCCAACGTGCTGCTGGTGGATCCGAATCTGGGCGTGAACTCGGTGGCCGACCTGATCGCGCTGCTCAAGCGCGACCCCACCAAGCGCACGTTCGCGTCCTCGGGGGCCGGAACCTCGACGCACCTGGCCGGTGAGCTGTTCGCCGGCATGATCGGCGTGCCGCTCACCCACGTGCCGTACAAGGGCACGCCGCCCGCTATGGTGGATGTCTCGTCCGGCGCGGTGACGTTCATGTTCGACCAGATGACGGCGGCGCTGCCGCTGCTGCAGACCGGCAAGCTCAAGCTGCTGGCCGTCACCACCAAGGACCGCATCGCCCTCGCGCCCGAGGTCCCGACCATGCAGGAAGCCGGCGTGCCGGGCTTCCAGATGGCGTCCTGGCAGGCGGTGTACGCGCCCAAGGGCACGCCCAAGCCCATTCTGGACAAGCTGGCCGCCGAGATCGCCCTGATCCTGAAAGAACCCGACGTGCAGGAAAAGCTGGGCAAGACCATGGGCATGGAACTGGTCGGCAGCACGCCGGACGAGCTTCGGGAGCTGATGGCGACCGAGATTCCGCGCTGGGCGGAAGTGGTCAAGAAATCGGGCGCGTCGGTGGAATAGCAGGACGTCTTGCGAACACGCGCCGCGTTCAGGCGGCGCGCGTTGGCGATTGGATCATCTTCCACCCATTGCCCGACGGGTCCCGAAAGCCCGCGTCGACGCTTCCGTACCTGTCCACGGGCTCCTGGGTGAACTCCACGCCAAGCGCCTTCAGGCGGGCATGGCTGGCGCGGCAATCGGCCACCGACAACACCAAGGGCGGCATCGCGCCCTTGGCAACCATGGCGCGCAAGGTCTGCGCGGTGGCTTCGTCGTGGATGGGCGGACCCGGCCGGAACAGGCCAAGCTGGAACGACGGCTGCTCGGGATGCTGGATCGTGAGCCAGCGGTAGGGTCCGTTGCGCACGTCCGTATGTACGCGAAACCCCAGTTTGTCCACGTAAAAGGCCAGCGCTTCGTCCTGGTCTTCCACGTATATGCCTGCGACATTGACGCCTTCGGTCATGATTTCTCCTTGGTGAGTGGCCGCACTGTAGCGTTGCCGGCAAGGCGGCGCTTCTCCAAAACTGCGGTGGCCAGATTAGGACGCTGGACGGCTTGCAGCACACATACCGGAATGGCGGGACACGGTGCGGCACGCTGCTGGTCGCCACGCATGGCGCCGGGGCTGTATCCGGTGATGTCGTGGAAGGTGCGGCCGAACGTGCCCAGGCTTTCCCAGCCGGTCGCAAAGGCGATGTCCGTGATGTTCATGCCGGTGTCACGCAGCAACGTGACGGCGCGTTCGATGCGACGGGTCACCAGATAACGATGAGGCGGCATCCCGAACGCCCGTTTGAATGAGCGGGCGAAATAGGCAGGCGAAACGCCGCCGACTTCGGCCAGCCGGCTGACGGGCCAGGCCTCGTGCGACGCGGCGTCCATCAGATCCTTTGCGCGCAACAGGCGGCGCAGGAGCGCAGGGTCCAGCAGGGCATCGTCCACGTGGCGGGATCTATGAGGATCGAGAGCGGGCATGATCGGCGGATGAGGGCGGATACGCGGCTAGTGTATCGAGCTCGCGCCTGAGGTTCCGACCATGGTTGTCCATGCGGACATCTGGCGGCGTGGGCGAGGGATACGGCGGTAGTGTGGGCGGGGCCGCTCAGCGCTAAGCTATGTATTTGGGTCAGGTTGACCGCCAGACCCGAAGCGGAGCTGCCGTTCATGACCGATCTCCTCGCCCTGCAAGGGGCCACCATCGCTTTCGACCTCGACGGAACGCTGGTCGAGTCTGCCCCCGACCTGATCGGATCGGTAAATGCCGTGCTGATCGCGCACGGCTATCAGCCCTTGCCCTACGAGCGGGGCCGGCCATTTGTCAGCCGAGGCGCCCGGTGGTTGTTGGAGTTCGGGCTGACAAGCGCTGGCGAGCCCGAACCGGCGGCGCGCGCGGCCGCGCTATTTGGCGGCTTCATCGCCTACTACAGTGACCATATTGCAGACGAGACTCGGCCGTTCCCCGGGGCGATAGACGCCCTGAAAACGCTCCGCTCGGCGGGCGCCACATTGGTCGTGTGCACCAACAAGCCCACCGGTCTGTCGCGCAGCCTTCTGACCAAGCTTCATATGTCAGGTTTGTTCGACGGCGTGGTAGGCATCGACGCGGTGTCTGCGGCCAAGCCCAATCCCGCACATTTGATCGAAGCCGTGCAGGCCGTGGGTGGCAATCTGGCTCGCACCGTCATGGTGGGTGATGCCGACACCGATGCGGGCGCCGCGCGCGGGGCGGGCACGCCGCTGGTGCTGGTCGACTTTGGGTATACGGAAATCCCTGCCGCGGACCTTGCGCCGGACGTGCTCCTGCATGACTTCGGCGACCTGGCGGAAGCCTGCGCGGCGTTGCTGGACTCTCCATAGGCCGGCGCGCTGACGGCGCGCGGCGTGTTAAAGGAGTAGCACCATGACCGACTTCGACAAGGCATTCATCGGCTCGATTCCGAAGCTTTACGACTCCCTGATGGTCCCCATGATCTTCGCGCCCTATGCGGCGGGCATGGCGGAGCGGGTAGCAGGGTTTTCGCCGCGCGCGGTGCTGGAAACGGCGGCGGGCAGCGGCGCGGTCACACGGGCGCTGGCGCCGCGGCTGGGCGCCGGGACGCGCTATGTGGCCACCGACCTCAATCAGCCCATGCTCGATTACGCAGCCGCCCGCCAGGCAGACGGCGACCGTATCGAATGGCGGCAGGCGGATGCCATGCACCTGCCGTTCGAGGACGAAACCTTTGACGTCGTGTGCTGCCAGTTTGGCGCGATGTTTTTTCCTGACCGAATAGGCGCCTATGCCGAAGCGCGCCGGGTCCTGCAGCCGGGCGGGCGCTTTGTCTTCAGCGTGTGGGACAGCGTTCAAGAGAATGAATTTGCCGCCGTTGTCGCACAGGCGGTCGCCGAGATGTTTCCGGAGAACCCCCCGGTCTTCATCGCTCGCACGCCTCATGGTTACTACGACAAGGCGCGAATCCAGGATGACCTGCGCCGGGCGGGCTTTGAAGACGTGCAAATCGAGACGCACGAGGAAGTCAGCCGTGCGCAATCCGCGCAGGAAGCGGCAACCGCCTACTGTCAGGGCACACCCCTGCGCAACGAAATCGAAGCGCGCGACGCGAGTCTGCTGATGCCCACCACGGAGCGAGCGGCGCAGGCTCTGGCCGACCGCTACGGCGCCGGTCCGATCACAGGAAAGATCCAGGCGCACGTGGTCACCGCAACAAAATAGGGCAGTCCAAACCCTATTTGTCCGGGGCGTGCCCGTGTTTCACCATGTTCACGATGATCCGGAACAACTCGTCCCGCGCGGCTTGCTGCGTGATCTCGCCTGCGACCGCTGCCTGCGAGAGCGCGTCGGCCGCGCCCAGCATGCCCCACAGACTGGCCAAGGAAACGCCTTGGGAGCCGGCGAACGGCGCAAGGATGTTCTGGCATTTCCTGATGAACGCGTGCTGATATTGCGTCTTTACCGCGGCCAGTTCCGGCGATCCGTTCAACGCAGCCAACACGCCGGGGATTTCACGCCCCTGCGCCGACACGCATTCCACGTACCGGGTGGCGATGACGTCTGCCTTGTCGTGCAGCGTGGGTTTGCTGGCGGCGATGGCGTCGTCGATGATCGCCGTCTGGCGTTGGTCGAAATCCTGATACAGCGCCGCCAGCAGCCCGTTGCGGGTGCCGAAGTGGTCATAGACGACCGGCTTGGATACGCCGGCCTGTTCAGCCAGCCGGCCCAGCGTCAGCGCGTCCGTGCCTTCATCGCGGATCAGCGCCCAGGACACGTCGATGAGCTGGCGTTGCCGCGCGTCCTTGGACAAGCGGCGGCGGGGAGAGGGGGCGGATAGGGACGTCATCAAGGGTCTCTTCGAGGTCAAACTCACAACTGCGGGGCAAAGATCCGCTGGCCGATGGCCTGCGCGGCGGTCAGGTGCGCTTCGGGGTATCCGGCGTCGGACGCGACCAGCAGATCGGATGTTGCCACGCGCGCGCCGCAGTAGCCGAAGATGCCGTGATCAATTTGCGTCTTCATGGCGCCGAAATAGCCGTGCCGGGCATAGGTGCGCATATCGGCGCCGCCGCTGGCGACCAGATGCACCTGCAGCCGTTGCAGGCGTTTGACGACCTTGCCGTCGGGCGGGGCGTCGTAGGCCCAGCCATTGGTGAAGACGCGGTCGATCCAGCCCTTCATCAAGGCGGGAAACGACCACCAATGAACGGGGTACACCAGCACCAGCGCATCGGCGCGGTCCAGGCGCGCGTGTTCGGCGGTCACGTCCGCGGGCGGGTTGGAACGGGTCAGGTGCAGGTCGACGTCGGCCTGGGTAAAGCGCGGGTCGAAGCCTTCGGCGGCCAGATCCGCCACCTCGAAAGAATGCGGCGACCCTGACCGCGGGCCTGCCTGCGCAACCCCTTGCGCGACATGTTGGGCGATGGCGTGCGTCAGGGACGCCGGGTCGGGATGAGCAACAACGATGAGCGCATGCATGGCGAATTCCTTTGATCGGAAGATTTAACCTACCAAACGTAGTCTACGAATCGTAGCCTACGTTTAGTAGATAACGCCAGAAGAATCTTCCGCTCCCATAGTTGTCGTCGAACCCAGCCATGCACCGCCCACGGATCTATACGGTTATCGTGTCGCCAGATCAGTCCCCCACGGAGGAAGCATGACCTCACGAACGGCATTGTTCGACCTGCGCTCGGAGCAGGGCGTGTTGCGGATATCCATCGCGGTCACACTGTGCATCGCCGCCATCGGCATCGGCTTTGGCGTGGCCTCGGGATCGTTTTCCATCGTCTTCGATGGTGTCTATTCGCTGGTCGACGCCAGCATGAGCGCGCTGTCGCTGGTCGTCGTGCGGCTGATTACCTCTTACGCCACGTCCCGGCAACTGCCGCGCAAGCTGCGAGAGCGCTTCACGATGGGGTTCTGGCATCTGGAACCCATGGTGCTGGCCCTGAACGGCATATTGCTCAGCGGCGTGGCGATCTACGCCCTCATCAACGCAATCAGCAGTCTGCTGAAAGGCGGGCGCAATCTGGAGTTTGGCCTGGCGCTCATCTACGCCGTGCTTACGCTGACCGCCTGCGTGGCAATCGCGCTGGCCGAGGCGCGCGCGAACCGGCGGATCCGGTCGGCATTCCTGCACATGGACCTGAAGGGCTGGATCATGTCGGCCAGCATCACGGCCGCGCTGCTGGTGGCGTTCTGCATCGGGTTTGGCGTACAGGGCACCCGCTGGGAATGGATTTCGCCCTACATCGACCCGGCCGTGCTGGCCGTGGTGTGCGCGGTGATCATCCCCTTGCCGCTGTCGGTCATCCGCCAGGCGTTGTCCGAGATGCTGCTGGTCACGCCGGCAGACCTGAAACAGCACGTGGACTCGGTGGCGCAGGCCTTCGTGCAGCGCCATGGCTTCGCGTCGTACCGCGCGTACGTGGCAAAGGTCGGCCGGTCGCAGGAAATCGAGCTGTATTTCATCGTGCCGGCCGACACGCCGGCGCGTGGCATCCAAGCGTGGGACAGCCTGCGTGATGAGATCGGGGAGGCGCTTGGCGCGGACAGCCCGGATCGCTGGCTGACGGTGGTCTTTACGGGTGACCCGGAGTGGGCGGAATAGCGCCAGCGGCCGTGTGTCGTTTCAAAGACACGCCGCCATCAGGAACACCGGCAGCGTTTCCCAGACGACGGCCACGGCCGACAGCCCGCACAGCGCGGCACAAAGCCAGGCATGAAATGGCGGCGCACGCTGCGCCCGCACTCGCGCATGCTGGCGCCACGCGGCCAGCGCCATTCCGGCCAGTGCGGCCACGCTACCGGCCACAATGATCCACGACGACACCGGCAGTCCAAGCCACAGGCCGGTCAGCGCCGAACGCGCGCAGGCCAGCGCGTTGACGATGTAGATGAACAGAAAGTGCACCAGCCAGATCAGCGGGCCGGCGATGAGGTACAGCAGTTCTACCGAGAAGCGCGTCTGCATGCCTTACCCCGTCAGCCGTGGAAAGGCGTGCAGCAGCGCCAGTGCGATCAGCCCCTGCGCCACGGTGTAGAACAACATCGCCCGGGTGGTGTCGAACGCCGCGCGGCGTGTGGGGCTGAGCCGTCCGGCAAGCGACCGCGCCACCGTAAAGATGACCATCACGGCCGAAATTCCGCCAAAGAGCGCCTGCAGGCCTGCGACGGCGTAGGTCGCTGCCGTGTAGGCGGAGGTTTGGGGGCGGAGCCCCGCCTGCCATTGCGCGGTCAGGTCAAGCGCGGGCGCTGCTGTCAGCAACAGCGCCGCGCCTGCGACGCACCAACGCAGCGCGGCTTGCCGGTCCTGCGTCATCAACCGGCCGGCGGCCGCTGCAATGGCGCCGGCCGTCAACAGCATGACGGTCGACAGCATCGGCCACCCGGCCGAGGGCAGCGCGCGGGCAGAGGGCCAAGCCTGCGGATTCGTGGTCCACAGGAACAGATAGCTGAACAGCAATGAGCCAAAGATGCTGGCGCAGACGATCAGCAGCAGCACCATCGCCCATGACGCATGCGACGCGCTGCCCGAGCACATCATGGGCAGCCGCAGGCCGCCGCCGATCTCAACCGGGGGGTAATCCGGCCCGGTATCCGCGTCCCACAGCCAGCGCCACAGCGAGACGACGGCCAGCACACCAAAGGCGGCCGCCAGCGGCATCAGCTTGAAGGTCAGCAGCAGGAAGAATCCCGCAGTGCCCACGGCCGCTAGCAGCGGCGACCACGCGGGGCCAGGCAGCGGCAGCACGTAGTCGGGCCGGGCGTCCAGCGCGCTGGTCACCAGTGTGGTGCGAAGGCCAGCCGGCGAATTGGGCAGGTAATGCTGGCCATCGGTGACCTGCCGCGCGAGGCCGGGCTGGTCCCACAACGGCTCGCGGCTGGTGACCGTAGGCACGCTGCGCAGCCCGTAGCTGCCGCTGGGCAGCCACTCCAGCGTGCCGGCGTCCCAGACGTTGCCCGCATTGTTGTCGATGGTCGGCCGGAAGTTGCGCGCCAGATCGATCAGGAAGACGAGCACCCCGGCGGCGATCAGGTAGGCGCCCACGGTCGACAGCAGGTTCAGCGGACCCAGGCCCTGGCTTTCGGCATAGGTGTAGACGCGGCGCGGCATGCCGGCCAGCCCGGTGAAGTGCATCGGAAAGAACGCGACGTTAAAGCCCACGAACATCAGCCAGAAGGCCCAGCGGCCCAGCCGTTCCGACAGCCGCCGCGCGCTGATGAAGGGCGTCCAGTAGTAGAACGCCGCGAATAGCGGGAACACCATCCCGCCGAACAGCACGTAATGCAGGTGCGCAACGACGAAGTAGGTGTCGTGCGCCTGCAGGTCGAACGGAATCACGGCCACCATCACTCCCGTCAGCCCGCCGATCACGAACACGAAGAAGAATCCCAGGATGAACAGCGTCGGCGTCCTGAGCGGGCGCAGCCGGACGGCGGCGGCAATGGTGGCGATCCACGCGAAGATCTGGATGGCGGTCGGGACCGACACCGCCATGCTGGCGGCCGACGCGAAGCTGAGCGACAGCTGCGGAATGCCGGTCGCGAACATGTGGTGCACCCACAGGCCGAAGCTGAGGAACCCCGTGGACACGACCGCCAGCACCACCAGGCGATAGCCGACCAGCGGTGTGCCGGTCATCGCGGGAATCATCATCGACACCATGCCGGCGGCGGGCAGGAAGATGATGTAGACCTCCGGGTGGCCGAAGAACCAGAACAGGTGCTGCCACAGCAACGGATCTCCGCCACGCTGCGCAATGAAGAACGGCATGTCGAAGGCGCGCTCGAGCTCAAGCAGGGCCGTGGCCACGATGACCGCAGGAAACGCAATGATCACCATGCCGCAGAACACCAGCATTACCCAGGCGAACACCGGGATCTTGTCGAGGGTCATGCCGGGCGCGCGCGTACGCAGGATGCCGACGGCCAGCTCGATGGCGCCCGCAATTGCCGAGATCTCAATGAAGCCGATGCCCAGCAGCCACAGATCGGCGTTCACCGCGGGCGAGTATTGGGTGCTGGTCAGCGGCGGATACATGAACCAGCCGCCATCGGGCGCCAACCCCACGAAGATGCTGCAGAAGAACACCAGCCCGCCGATCGCATAGGCCCAGTAAGCGTAGGCCGACAACCGTGGAAACGGCAGGTCGCGCGCGCCCAGCATGTTGGGCAGCAGCAGCACGGCCACGGCTTCGACGGCCGGCACCGCGAACAGGAACATCATGACCGTGCCGTGCATGGTGAAGAGCTGGTTATAGAGTTCGTGGCCGATCAGGTTGCTGTCCGGCGCGGCCAGCTGCGTGCGCATCATCAGCCCCAGGACGCCGGCCAGGATGAAAAACAGCAGCGCGGTGGCGATGTACAGCAGGCCGATGGACGTGTTGTTTACGACCGTGAGTGCGCGCCATCCGGTGGGACGCTTCCAGGCGCGTTCAAGCTGCTCGAGTTCGCCTTCGGGCCGCGGCAACGCGTTGGGAAGCTCGGTCGGGGATGTCGGGCGCGTCACTTCAGGCCTTCCAGGTAACGGGCCACGGCGCGCAAGTCCTCGCCCGGCCATTGGTCAAAGGACGGCATGCCATTGCCGGGCTTGATCTGCTGGCTGCCGGCGATCCACCCGCCCATCGCGCCCACGTTGTTCGGCAATATGCCCGCCGCGAGGGACGGGCGGCTGCCCACATGGGTGAGGTCCGGTCCCAGCGTGCCGCGTGCCTCCGTTCCGCGCACCGTGTGGCATTGCGCACAGGCCTGATTGAATAGCTCGGCCGCCGGTTTCAGCGCGGCGTCGGGCGCGGCTGCCGGCTGCCGTTGCGCCTGCACCCAGGCCTCGAAGGCCTCGGCGTCCACCGCCTGCACGTCGAACAGCATCTGCGCGTGTTGCGCGCCGCAATATTCGGCGCAGTGGCCGCGAAACGTGCCCGGGGTCCGTGCCAGTGCGCGCATCCGGTTCACGCGGCCGGGGATCATGTCGAGCTTGCCACCCAGTTCGGGAATCCAGAAACTGTGGATCACGTTGTCGGACTTGAGCAGGAATTGCACGGGCTTGCCCGTGGGGATGCGGATCTCGTTGGCAGTCTCGAAGATCACGCCGCCGGACGCATCCAGATAGCGCACGCGCCACCACCACAATTCGCCGGTGACTTCGATGCGCGCGGCAAATGATGCAGCGTCCCGGGCCGCCGATGGGGAAGGCGTCAACACGTAGACGAGCAGGGCGGTCAACGCCACGACGGGAAACGCGATGCCCGCACCGACGATGAGTCCGGGCCGGGAAAGCCGGCGGCGCAGCGTCACCGGACCGAACATCGCGAGCGCCAGCAGCCCGGCCACTACAACGAAGATCGCCGCCGCACCCACGTAAAGGACCCAGCCGATCTCGGCGATGCGCGCGGCGTCCTCGCCGCTGGGTTGGGCCGATGCGGCAAAGGGCAACGCGGCGGCAAGCACGATAAGAAGGATTTTCGCCATGTTCTTGTAGTGGATGACCCGGCGCGCGTTGGCCGACAAGGCCGACGGGCCGCCGGCCCGCGAGGGGCATCGTCAGCATCTTTCGTGCCCGCGTACGCAGCCGAAGCGCAGGCACAGGAGTTGCTGGCAAGTCCAGGTTCTGCGCCAATCAGCGCGATTCAGGAGACGGCATTGCGCCGGCTAGCCCGACCCAACCGCCTGCTACCGGCCTTGGCTGCGATGTTGCTGCTGGGCGCGTGTCAGGAAGACAAGCCGCCGCTCTTTCCTGCGGACGCGGCGGGCGGGTTGCGCGAACGGGCTGACCCAGACCGAGGCCGCCGGTTGATTGCCGAGCACGGCTGCACCGCGTGTCATACCGTGCCCGGCGTCAGCGGTCCGGCGTCCCGCGTCGGGCCGCCGCTGGGCAACATGGCGCGGCAGGCGTACGTTGCCGGTCTGCTGCCGAACACCCCTGAAAATCTGGTGCGCTGGCTGATGGATCCGCCTGCCGTGAATCCCCGTACGGCCATGCCCGACACCGGTCTGCAACAGGCCGACGCCGAGGACATTGCCGCCTATCTGACGCAGCGCGCGGACCGCAAGGCGAGGGCGCCATGAAGCGCTGGAAGCGCACTGCCGCACTCACGCTCGTTGCCGCTGCCGCCACCGCAGGCGCGGTTGGCGGCGGTGTGGTGTATTTCGGCATGTACGACGTGACGGCCACGTCGCCGCACACCACGCCGGTGCATCACTTGCTGGATGTCGCGTTGACGCGGGCCGTGAAGATTCGGTCAGCGGATATCGTGCCGCCTGAGCTGGACGCCGCCGAGCGCATCCAGAACGGTTCACGTCTGTACCGCGCCCACTGCGCCCAGTGCCACGGCGGGCCGGGGGTGGCGCCTCAGCCGTACGCGCTGGGGCTGAATCCGGCGCCCGCCGCGCTCGTCGCCACCGCACGCACGCGCACGGCGGCCGAAATCTTCTGGGTCACGCGACAGGGCATCAAGATGACCGGCATGCCGGCGTGGCAGTACCGGCTGTCCGACGACGAGATCTGGGACGTGGTGGCGTTTCTGCGCGTGTTGCCGGGCCTGTCCGCCGACGATTATCGGCGTGGCGATGATGCACAACCGGCGGAAAAGCCGCAGGCAAGCGCCCAGCCGTCGGCCCGTGTGGGAGACGCGAGGGCCGGGCGCGATGCGCTGCAACAGTATCTTTGCGTGACGTGCCATGCAATCCCGGGCGTGCCCGGCGCGTGGAACTACGTGGGCCCGGCGCTGGATCAGATGGGCGAGCGGCCGTACATCGCGGGCGTCATGCCAAATACGCCCGCCAACATGGAGCGATGGTTGCGCAACCCTCCGGCCGTCAAACCGGGCACGGCCATGCCCGACCTGGGCGTCAGCGAACAGGATGCAAGGGATATCGCCGCGTTCCTGCGCACATTGAACGAGGGGCCGTGAAGCGTTTGCCCCCGTCATGGGGCGCCGCATGCAGGAACGGCACTTGCTCGCCTGCCAATCACCTTGATGCACCGGAGCTTTTCCATGACGCAACCGAAATCCGACAACGTCCGAGAATCCATTCCCGGCCAGCCCGACGTCAACAAAGGCGCGTTGCGCCCGTCCGGCCATGCCACGACGCCGGAGCGCGTGCCCGACGTTGACCACCCGCCGCGCGCGCGCAGCCATGACCAGCCGGGCTTCGATCAGGCGGTGGCGCAGGAAGAAGCCGAGGCGCGAACCGGCACGCTGCCTGGCAGCAACGACACGCGTCCCGCGCCGGACCGCGACGAGGAAGAGAAATGATCGTTGAAGTCTTTCAACGCGCGGATGGCCACTGGGGCTTTCGCGGCATCGCCTTGCTGGGCGTCCAGGAGGATGCCGGCTCCTATCCGACGCGCGACGACGCCGCGGCAGCCGCCCGCGTCGCCTACCCGGGCGAGACCGTCTCCGAGGTCGATGCGTCGATGGACACGCCGCCTCAGCTGCACTCGGATTGACGCCGCGCCAATAACGTGGGGCCCGCGTCCGTACCGCGCGCCCCGCGTCAATATCGCCCGGCGGCCAGCACGTCGTGCAGATATCCGTCCGCGTCTGGCCGTTCGGTAAGCATGTGCCGCACCCACGCGTCGCGTTCATGCGCGATCACGGCCAGTTCCCACACACAAGCCAGCGCGGGCGCGTTGACCGGCCCAAACGCGTCCGGCCGGGCCAACGGCGCGGAGAGCATGCGCTGGCACACGATGCCGCCGGAGATCCACCAGTCCACGAGCAGCCACACGGCCTCCTCGCCTACGTGCGCAATGCAGTAGCCAAGACCATGGGTGCGCGGACCGCCAGCGTGTTCGTCCAGGACGTCGCGCACGGCGGCGCGGACTGACGCGTTGACGGGTTCGGACAGGATCGGACCCGCAGCGTTCGGGTCTCGATGGATGCCGTACGCCTTGATCGAATGACCTGCCTCGCGCCACACGCCCAGCGTGGCAATGCGGCGGGGGGAATAGGGTTCTGGAGGAAGCGTCATCTCGTGCGTTGCGGTCGGAAGATTGCGCAATTCTACTGGCGCCCGCGCGACCAGCCCAACCGCCGCGCGCCCAGCACGATGCCCGTGGCGGACACCGCCAGGCCGCCGAAGCTCAGCAGGATAAGCGCCATGTCCCGGCCCGCACCGGCATTCAGCAGGGCGGGGGTGTCCCAGCTATGCAAAAAGTAGAAGAGCCAGCGGCCGACCCGCTGTGCGCGGGACAGGCTCAGCGCCACCTCGCCCGTGCGCAGGTCCACGTAGACGCGGTCACTGGCCGGGGTGTCGAAATCCATTCGCAGGACTGGCAGGCCCCGTGGTGCGCCGCCGTTCATTGCTTCGGCGTGGCGCGCGTAGTAATAGGCGTCGTAGTGATCGAGCAACGTCGCCTGAACGGTCGCGCCGGGAAACAGGGCGCGCGCGGCGTCAAGGACCGCATCAGGCTGCCACATCGACTGCACTAGCAATGCACCATCCTCCCGGCGAACGATGCGGCTGCCGGCCGTCGCGTCGCGGGCCAGCACGTACGGCTGGCCTGCCATCCGCCGCCATTCGAGCTGAACCGGTTCAAAGCCCGTGGCGAGCAGCGCCTGCAGCACTGGCTGCGGATCCGCAATCGGCATAGCGAGTTGCGCGCCCGCCATGGCTTGCCGGTCGGGGCCGGGATCGGAGCCGGCGAATAGCCCGCCCGGGTTCATCGACATCAGCCCGCTGAAGATCCACGTGCAGACAAACGCACTGAAGGCGAGACCGATGATGTGGTGCCAGCGCATCCAGGCCTCACGGTAGGGCGTGCGCGCGCCCGTCTTGTAGCGGCCGCGAAAACGCCAGCGCCAGACGCCGACGACCGTGCCGCTGACAGCCAGCACGGTGCAGACGGCCGACAGTGCGATCACCATCCAGCTCCACACCGGATCGACGGAGCGGTCGCGCGCCATGTATAGCCAGTGCAGCCACGCGCCGACGTAGTTCCAGCGCTGTTGCGCGATCGGCGCGTCCAGCACGACTTCGCCCGTCGCCGAAGACACATACAGCGTGCCCGGCGCGTCGCCTTCCATGCTCACCTTGTGCAGGGGGCGATGGCGGTCGAGCCCGCGCGAATGCGTCCAGCGGTCCTCGTCGATCAGGCCCGCATACCGGGCCGTGCCCGCAGGCCAGAACGCGTGCGCCGCGGCCACGGCCATGTCCGCTGTAACCACGCCGTCAGGCCGGCCGGTGTGCGCGGACCAGGCGCGCGGGCCGTCCGGGGTTGGGACGATGTAGGTCGGCTCGCCGCGCACCGACGTCAGGACGGCAAGCGCGCCGCCTGGCCGCGCTGCGTCCAGCGGCAGATACGCGTCTGCAGCCAGCACAGGCAGGCCGGCAAACCGCTCTTCGGGCGTCAGCTTCGGGTAGCCGACATACAGCATGACGATGCCGCTGAGAAACCACACCAGCATCAGCAGGCAGCCGCCAACCCCCAGCCAGCGATGGGCCAGGTAGGTCAGCCTGCGCAGGCGCGCCTTGGCGTCCATGGTCGCGCCCGCCTCAGAAGCGGTGGTTCAACGTCAGTTCGAACCGGCGGCTCGGCCCATACATCCATTGCGTGTTGGTGTAGTAGGCCGTGGTGAAGTACGCGCGGTCAAAAACGTTGAAACCCCGGGCCGTGATGGCGGTGTCCTTGTTCACGTCCCAGCGCAGCGCCAGGTCGGTCGTGGTGTAGGACGGCAGTTCGATGGTGTTGGCGCTGTCCGCATAGCGCTTGCCCACGTAGCGCATCCCGCCCATCGCGGTCCAGCCCGGCTGGAAGTTCCAGCTTAGCCACAGATTCGCCAGGCGTTGCGGCACGTTGGGCGGGACATTGCCCGCGCGCGAGACGGCCGCCCCGCCCACCGATTCGGAGAAATCGTCGTACTTGGCCCGCAGCACGGTGGCATTGGCGTCGATCGTCCAGCCGGGCGCAACCGCCAGCGACAGCGACGTTTCCAGGCCGCGCGACGATTGCTCGCCGACCTGCAACCGCAGGCTCGGGTCGTCGGCGTCGCGCGACAGCAGATTGGTCTTGCGGATTTCGTACGCCGCCAGCGTCCACTCGCCGCGTCCATCCATGAAGTTCTGCTTCAGGCCGACCTCGATCTGCTTGCCGCGCGACAGGTCGAACGACGCGTTGGACGGGCTGATCATCAGCAGCCCGCTGACCGGATCGGCGGCTTGCGCGTACTGCGCGTAGACGGCCAGATCCGGCGTCACGTCGTACACGGTGCCGATGCGCCAACCCACGTCGGAAAACGTCTTGGACAAGGCGCGCTGATCGGTGACCAGGTCGTCGCGCGTGACCTTCGCGTGGTCGTAGCGCAGGCCGCCGATGATCGACCACTTGCTGGTCAGCGCCAGGCGGTCTTCCATGAACAGGGCAAACTGATCCGCCTTGTTGCGGTAACGCGGAATGAACGGCACGTCGCTCTGGTATTGGCCGTGATCCGGGTCATACGGATCCACCGACCCCGAACTGCCTGTGTAGGTGTTGTTGATGTGCTTGAACGTGGCGTGGTTGACGTCAAAGCCCACCGATACCGTGTTCTCCAGGCCCGCCAGCGTGCCTTTGAAGACGGCGCTGGTGGTCAGGCCGGTCTGGGTCTGGTCATGCGTGATCTGCGTGTTGTCGGATCGGTCGATCAGGCTGGTCGTGGGGTTGTATACGTAGCGCTCGGCGTTGCGCCAGTCGCGGTCGCTCTGCACGTGATAAAGGCGTGCCCGCACGGTGGTGGCGTCGTTCGGCGTCCAGACGGTGTCCAGCTGGGTCCACTGGTCGCGAAAGCGCATGAAGCTGTCGGCGACGTTGTAGTTCTGCTTGCGCACGGCGTCGTCCTGCTCGCCGTTGATCATCGGGGTGCCGAAGTACCGCATCGGGCGCTGGTAGCCGTAGGCGTAACTCAACGTCATGTTCAGGTCCGGCGTGGCGTCCCAGCGCAACGCGCCCGAAAACGTCGCATCGCCCGACTGGCCGCGGTCGACATAACCGTCCGTGTAGTTGCCGCTGACATCCAGGCGATACGACAAGGTGTCACTCAGCGCGCCGCCGCTGCCCAGTCCCAGCCGCGCCGTATCCTGCGTGCCGATCGTGGCCTGCACTTCGTTCTGGATCGGCCCGCGGGTGGGACGCTTGGGAATCACATTGACGACGCCGCCGATCGCGCCGTCGCCGTAGATGACGGACGCGGGTCCGCGCAGCACCTCGATGCGCTCGACGGACCACGTGTCGAACGGAAACGTCAGGCCGACGCCGCCATACTGGCGCAGTCCGTCGTACAAGCGCATGACCGACGTGCTGTCGGTGAAGCCGCGCACCGACAGGGCGCTATTGCCGTTGCCAGGGTGGGGCGCGGCCGAGAAACCGGGCGCGCGGGTAATCGCTTCGATCACGCTGGCGTCGCCGCGGGACTCGATCTGTTCCCGCGAAATGATGTCGACGCTGGCGGGCGTCTGCATGGGCGTGAGGCCGAGGTTGGAGCCGGTGGACGCCTCGGTAGTCAGCGCCGTCTCGGATCCGCCGACCACGGTGATGGGGGCGAGGGTGGCGGGAGCGGTTTGGGCGGCGGCGTTGAAAGCGGCCAGGATCAGCGTCGTGCCGAGGCACGCGTGCGTACGAACGATGGTCAAGATGACCCCTCTTCTTTTGTCTTCGACTGAATCTGCCGCCGGCCTGAAGGCCGGTCGGCAAAGCGCGGGCGAAGAGGGGATGGCCGTGCAGGCAGCGCCGATGCGATGGCGCCATGAAGCTGGTCTACGGGGTTCCCGCTCTTCGCTGCCGTGCGCGGCGTCAGGCGCGCGCGCGGCGGATCAGGAAGACAGGAAAGGCGGGGCGCGTGACCCGAGCGGCGGCCCAAGGGCCGGCAGCGGCGGCGTGGCGCGGTAGACGGGAGTGTCGGGCGCAGCGTAGGTGGCGCGCGCCGACAACACAGGTGCAAGCCCGGTGTCCGGCAGAATCGCGTGCGCGGCGAGGGCGCCGAAGGCGCAGGCCTCCGCGGCACCGTGCTTGGCGTCCGGCTCGGCCGGCAGGTCGAACGTCACGTTCATCGTGCCGCCGGCTTCGCACAGCGTCAGCATCAGCGAGGTCGTGGACGGCCCTGCCATGTAGCCGGTCGGGATGAAAGCGCGCAGCACAAAGGCGGCCATTGCCAGGCAGACGAGCAAGCGCCAAGGCAGGCCGCGGGGCTGAAACGCAGAGTCCCGATGAGTCGACATGGGCGGGATTCTATTACAGAACCTCACGCATTCTGTCCGAATGGAAACGCATGCGGCGTTCGGTCGCAGGGCGCTTACTATCGATCGGGTGTGTGCATTGGAAACCCGACAGGAGTTCGCCAGGATGATGCCCCCATCGAACGACAGCCCGACCGGCACGCCGGATGGCAGGACGCAGTCAGGCTTCCCGTCTCCTTATCCGCAGGCCCCCTGGAAACTGCACGGCCATGCGCTCCTGAGTGCATGGCGGGTGCCGCTGGCTGATCTGCCGCAGCAGGCGCCCGGTGATGCCCACGTGGTCACGCTGGGACGCCATGCCATCTGCACCACCGTCTGGACCGCTTACGAGCCGGGCGGCACGCTCGCCTACAACGAGCTGCTCTTTGCAACGGCGGTGCGTCACGCGGGATTGCTGGCGCCCGCGTGCACGGTGGGACCGATCTGGGTGGACGACGAGGCGGCCGCAGAAGGTGGGCGCAAGCTGTGGGGCATCCCGAAGCGCATCGGCGATTTCGAGCCGCTGCCCGCCTTGGGCGGGCCAGGTGAGCCGGCCGCGTTGGCGCAAGCGTCGCTCGTCGCGGAAGGCCGGCCCGCCGCCAGCGTGAAATTCCGGCCCGGCCTGCGCGTTGCCTTACCGCTACGTTTCGCGGTCTGGACGGTTCAGGACGGGCCGGCAGGGCTGATCCGCACGCGCTGCACGCTGCGAGGAACGCTGCGTTTCGGGACCGCGCACTGGCGCATGGCCGAAGCGGGTCCGCTGGGATTTCTGGCACGGCGGCAACCGGTGGCCAGCGCATGGTTGGAACGGATGTCGGTGGCGTTCGGGGTGTAGCCGTGCGCTATGCACGCCGGTCGAACACCACGCACGTGGTGGTGGCGTGCGCATACAGCTTGCCGTTCTCGTCCTCCACCCGCGCCTGCGCGGTGGCGATCTGCTTGCCGCTATGTATCAGCGTGGCGGCGGCGCGAAGCGGGCCACTGGATGGCGCCGCCGCGCGCACGATGTTGACACTGAGTTCGACCGTCGTGTAGCGCCTGCCTTCCGGAAGCGCACTCTGGATCGCGCAACCCAATGCCGAATCCAGCAGCGTCGAGAACCAGCCGCCGTGGACGGTGCCGAACGGATTGCAATGCCGCAGTTCGGGGATGCCGAGGAACACGGCCCAGCCCGAGTCCGCTTCTACCAACGTCATGTTCGCGGTGTCGTTCATGGGCGGGTAGGGCAGCTCGCCGGCCATCATCGCGTGCAGGATCTGCAAGCCTGTCATGCCTGCGATCTGATCCGGACTGGCGATATCGGGCTTGCCCCCGCCCGTGCGCAGCCGCGCCAATGCAGCCTGGTGCTGGACCGTCCAGCACGTCTGTTGATTTCTGTACATACGACCCCCTCGTTGTGAAGCCCCGGCGGGCGAGTGCCACGCCGCAGGCGGCGTGAATCAACCCGTCGTTACCCGGGCCGCAACAGGTTGGGAAGCGTCCTGCGCGACGGCAGGCCGGATCTTGAACCAGATGGCGTACATGGCTGGCAGGAAGACCAGCGTGATGATCGTGCCGGCGAACGTGCCGCCGATCAGGGTGTAGGCCAGCGTTCCCCAGAACACCGAGTGCGTCAACGGGATGAAAGCCAGTATCGCGGCCAGCGCAGTCAGGATCACCGGCCGCGCCCGCTGCACCGTCGCCTCGACCACCGCGTCATAGGGCGCCAGGCCTTCCTGTTCGTTGTGGTGGATCTGGCCGATCAGAATCAGCGTATTGCGCATCAGGATGCCGGACAGGGCAATCAGCCCGACCAGCGCGTTGATGCCGAACGGCTGCTGGAACAGGAGCAGTGTTGGCACAACACCGATCAGGCCGAGCGGGCTGGTCGCAAAAACCATCACCATGGCGGCGATGGATCGCACCTGCAGGATGATGATCAGCAGGGTGATGGCAATCATGATCGGAAACAGCGGCAGCATGGCAGTGCTTGCCTTCTCAGATTCCTCGATGGAGCCGGCCTGTTCGATGCGGTATCCCGCTGGCAGGTCGTTGATGACAGGTTGCAGTTGCTTGAAGATCGCGGCGGAAACGTCAGGCGGCTGAAGGCCTTCCGCGATGTCGCCGCGAACCGTAATGGTCGGCGTGCGGTCACGGCGCCGCAGGATCGGATCCTCCATTTGCACATCCACCGTGCCAACCTGCGACAGCGGCACGCGTTGGCCGTCGGCCCCCACCAGCGTCAGGCCGGCGATCTTGGCTGGATCCAGGCGGACATCACCGGCCGCTCGGCCGACCACTTCAACCGAGCGGATGTCCTCGCGAACGTTGGTGAGGGGTACGCCACTCAACAGGAACTGCAACTGTAGGGCGACCGAGCTGGAGGTCAGTCCCACCGCCTGAAGCCGGTCCTGGTCCAGCGTAAAGCGCAGAGCGGGAACCCGCGCGCCCCAATCGGTGTTTACGGTGCGCATCATGGGATCGGCGTGCATGATCGACTGGACGCGCGCGGCAATCGCTCGCAACTGGCCGGCATCAGGCCCCATGACGCGATAGGCCACCGGGAACGGCGAGGGCGGGCCGAATACGATCTGGGTGACGCGGACCTGCGCCTGCGGAGCCAGGCCGTCGGCGATGGCCTGGCGGAGCCGGAACTTGAGCGCTTCGCGTTCCTTGTCGTTGCCCGTCAGCACGACGATCTTGGCGAATGACGGGTCCGGCAGCTCGGGCGCCATGGCCAGAAAGAAGCGCGGCGCGCCTTGTCCGATGTACGCGGTGACGATCCTGGCTTCCGCCTGCTTGGCCAGCCACGCTTCGACTGTCGCAGCGGCCTCGCTGGTTTGTTCAATGGACGTGCCGTACGGCATCTGCACTTCAACGAGCACCTCGGGCCGATCCGAAGTGGGAAAGAACTGTTTGTTGACCAGACCCATGCCAACCACGGCCAGCGCAAAGACCGCGACCACCGTGCCCGCCACCAGCCGTTTGCGGCCGATGACGCGCCCCAGCAGACGCCGGAACCGGTTGTAGTGGCGGGTGTCGTAGATGGCGTGGTGTCCGCCTTCGACCTTCTTGATGTCCGGCAGCATCTTTACGCCCAGATACGGCGTGAAGAACACCGCCACCACCCAGGACGCGATCAGCGCAATGCCGACGATCCAGAACATGTTGCTGGTGTACTCGCCCGCGGTGGAACGCGCGAAACCGTTCGGCATGAAGCCAACTGCGGTGACGAGCGTGCCGGACAGCATGGGGGCGGCCGTGTGGCTCCACGCATACGCCGACGCTGCGATCCGGCTGTAGCCTTCTTCCATCTTGACCACCATCATTTCGATGGCAATGATGGCGTCGTCCACCAGCAGGCCGAGCGCTAGGATCAACGAGCCAAGCGTGATGCGGTCGAAATTCTTGCCCGAGGCCGCCATGATCACGAACACCGCCGCAAGGGTCAGGGGCACGGCGGCGGCCACGACGATCCCGACGCGCCACCCCATGCTGACAAAGCACACCAGCATCACGACAAGCAGTGCGACGAAGAACTTGACCATGAACTCGTCCACCGCCGCGCTGATGTTCACGGCCTGGTCGGTGACCTTGGTCAGGCTCATCCCGAGCGGCAATGCGGTGTTGATCTTGCCGACCTCCTGCTCGAGCGCGCTGCCCAGATCCAGCCCATTCCATTCGTCGCGCATGACCACGCCCAAGAGCAGCGCGGGCTCGCCGTTATTTCGCACCAGAAACGTGGCCGGGTCTTCATACCCGCGTTCCACGGTAGCCACGTCGGCAAGCTTCAGCGTGCGTCCCCGGGCGGTGATGGGCGTCTGGCGGATCTTGTCCAGGCTGTCGAACGCGCCGTCTACGCGCAGGAACACCTGGGGACCCTTGGTCTCGATCGACCCGGCAGGCGTGAGGACGTTCTGCGCGTTGAGTGCGGCGAAAATGGCCTGCGGATCGACGCCGAGCGTAGCCAGGCGGTCATGGGAGAACGACACGAAGATCCGCGCGGGCTGCTCGCCGATGATGTTCACTTTCTTGACGCCCGGCACGTGCAGCAGTTGCTGGCGCAGCGCTTCGGCGTCGCGGGCGAGCAGACGCTGAGGCTCGCCTTTTGCCTTGAGCGCGTACAGGGCAAACGTGACGTCCGCGTACTCGTCATTGACCATGGGCCCGACTACGCCGGGCGGCAGACGTCCGGCCTCGTCGGCAAGCTTCTTGCGCGCCTGATAGAACTCTTCCTGCACCGCCTGGGGCGGTGTGCTGTCCAGCAGCGACACCATGGTGAATGCCAGGCCGGGCCGCGTGAAGGTTTCGGTCCGGTCGTACCACCGCAACTCCTGCAGCCGCTTCTCCAGCGGTTCGGCGACCTGGTCCTGCATCTCCTGTGCGGTCGCCCCGGGCCATGCGGTGACGACGGTCATCTGCTTGATGGTGAACGGCGGATCTTCAGCACGGCCCAATTGGAAGAACGCGAGAATTCCGGCGACCGAGACGAGAAGAATCAGGAACAGCGTGATCGAGCGCTCGCGCACGGCGAGCGCAGACAGATTGAAGCGGCCTTCGCTCATCAACGCGCTCCCACGAGGGCGGCAGCGTTCTGCGCCCCGAGCCTGACCGGCTCGCCTTCATGCAGCAGATGCGCACCCAGGGACACGACACGTTCGCCGGGCTTGAGGTCGCCGGCGACACGCGCCACATCGTCGCTCAGGCCGTGCACCTGGACGGGCCGCCGCGCCACCTGGGCCGGGGCGCCATCCACCACCACCCAG
>Ga0213828_1000706_pt1 | contig 30828 bp, 31 predicted proteins | sample MC6MC0897MG_FD_180664 | JGI IMG/M metagenome (GOLD analysis project Ga0213828, IMG submission 180664) | Enriched soil aggregate microbial communities from Iowa State University, Ames, United States - MC6-MC0897-MG | ecosystem: Environmental > Terrestrial > Soil > Unclassified | place: USA: Iowa... | reverse complement strand
CGCCATGAAGTATTTATGCTTGGTCTACAGCGATGAGCGCCTGCTGCATTCATCGCCCGACAGCCCGGAAGACGCCGAGTGCTGGGCCTACGCCGAGTCGATTCAGGGCAGCGGGCGAATGGTCGCCGCCGAAGCGCTGGAGTCGGTGCAGACCGCCACCACGGTGCGTATGCGCAACGGCAAGTTATCGATTACCGATGGCCCGTTCGCCGAAACCAAAGAGCAATTGGCCGGTTTCTATCTGATCGACGCCAAGGACCTCAACGAAGCGATCCAGGTCGCCGGCAACATTCCGGCGGCGCGGGTCGGCAGCGTTGAAGTACGCCCTGTACGGCAGTTGAATGTCTGAGGTTCGGGCGCGGGTAGAGCAGGTCTATCGCGAAGACTCGCGGCGAATACTGGCGACGCTGATTCGTCTGCTCGGCGATTTCGACCTCGCCGAAGAAGCCTTGCACGAGGCGTTCTTCGTCGCGGTCGAACGCTGGCAACGCGACGGCGTGCCGGACAACCCGCGCACCTGGCTGGTGTCGACCGGGCGCTTTAAGGCAATTGATGTGTTGCGTCGACGTGCACTCTTCAAAGCTTCACAGCCCTTGCTGTTGGCGCAGCTGGAAGAACTCGAGCAGGCCGACTGGAGTGGTGAAGATGTGGAAGACGATCGTCTGCGGCTGATCTTCACCTGTTGTCACCCGGCGCTGGCGGCGGATGCGCAAGTGCCGCTGACCTTGCGCGAAGTCTGCGACCTGACCACCGAGGAAATCGCCCGCGCCTTTCTCTCGGCGCCAGCGGCGATTGCCCAGCGCATCGTGCGGGCGAAAGCCAAGATTCGGGACGCGAGAATCCCTTATCAAGTACCGAGCCTGAGCGAATTGCCCGAACGCCTCGACAGTGTATTGCGGGTGATTTATCTGGTGTTCAACGAAGGGTATTCGGCGTCGGTCGGGGCTGAATTGACGCGTGAAGATCTGACGCGTGAGGCGATCAGGTTGGGGCGACTGTTGATGGAGTTGCTGCCAGAGCCGGAGGTGATGGGGTTGCTGGCGATGATGCTGTTGCACGAGTCGCGACGTCCGGCGCGCACTTCGCCGAGTGGTGAACTGGTGCTGCTGGATGATCAGGATCGTTCATTGTGGGACAGCGCGTTGATAGCCGAAGGCTGTGCGCTGGTTGAGCGTGCGCTGACCACGCGGCGGTTTGGGCCTTATTGTCTGCAAGCGGCGATTGCCGCAGTGCATGCCGAGGCGCCGTCGGCGGGGGAGACGGATTGGGAGCAGATCGTTGGTTTGTATGACGTGCTGTTGCGCGCGGTGCCTTCGCCGGTGATCGAGTTGAACCGGGCGGTGGCGGTGGCCAAGCGTGATGGGGCGTTGGCGGGGTTGAATCTGATTGAGGGGGTTTTGGCGCGAGGGGAGTTGCAGGATTACCACTTGGCGCATTCGGCGCGGGCGGAGTTTTGTCGGCAGTTGGGCAGGGTGGAAGAGGCGAGGGCGGCGTATTGGCGGGCGTTGGAGCTTACGCGGCAGGAACCGGAGCGGCGGTTTATTGAAGGGCGGCTTTCGGCGCTGGAATTGCCCTCACCCTAGCCCTCTCCCAGGGGGAGAGGGGACTGATTGGGGGATATTGGAGAGGTTCACCGACTTGAAAGCTCAGTTGGGAATCCATGATCGAACCAAATTTCACGACCCTATATACCGCAGCAATGAATCCATAATCGACTCGGTCCTTCAGGTCGATGTCTGACGCAAGACACCTCGGTCGGCCCCCTCTCCCTCCGGGAGAGGGCTGGGGTGTGGGGCTTTTGAGCTCATATCCAATGAATCCATAATCGACTCGGTCTTTCAGGTCGATGTCTGACGCAACACACCTCGGTCGGCCCCCTCTCCCTCCGGGAGAGGGCTGGGGTGTGGGGCTTTTGAGCTCATATCCAATGAATCCATAATCGACTCGGTCTTTCAGGTCGATGTCTGACGCAACACACCTCGGTCGGCCCCCTCTCTCTCCGGGAGAGGGCTGGGGTGTGGGCCTTTTGAGCTCATATCCAATGAATCCATAATCGACTCGGTCCTTCAGGTCGATGTCTGATGCAAGACACCTCGGTCGGCCCCCTCTCCCTCCGGGAGAGGGCTGGGGTGAGGGTGGCTCGATCTTCAACCCTTATTCCAGCATCTTGCTCAACAACCAACTCCCCGCCGGCCCCGGTGGATAAAGCCGCGACCACAACGCATCAACAAACACCGGCTTCGGCCAGCCGCGCACCTTCAACTCGACCAGCAAATCATTGCCAAAGCGCTGCGCCAGCCAGCGCGGCAAAGGCGCCCAGCCAAAACCTTTTTCGGCCATTTCCAGCAGCATCAGATAACTCGGCGCCGACCACACCCGACCTTTGCCGCGACTGTCATAGGGATTGACGATGGTCGCCAGACGCAGCTCACGATGCTGCTCGAGGATCTGCTGATCAATGTGATCGAGCTTCGCCAGCGCGTGATCGCGATTGACGAACAGGGCGATTTCCGTACGCTCGGCCACCGTCGACGTGACCAGATCCGGCGGATAGTTCTCTTGCATTTCGGCGAACGCCAAGTGCGCACGACCACGCTGCACCAATTCAATCAGGTCATCACATTCGGCAATCAGACATTCCAGCTCCAGATCCGGATAACGCTGCTCAAACCCGACCAACGCGGCTTCAAAACGGTCCGACTGATAGGTATCGGAAATCGCCACTGTCAGCTTCGGCTCAACGCCTTGCGACAACTGCCGCGCGGTCATTTCCAGGCGACTGCTGGCCGCCAGAATCGCCTCGGCGCGTTGCAGCATCACATGCCCGGCCGGGGTCAGCGTCGGTTTGCGGCTGCTGCGATCGAACAGCTGCAGATCCAGATCGATCTCCAGACTGGCCACCGCCGCGCTGATGGTCGACTGACTGCGCCCGAGTTTACGCGCCGCCGCCGAAAACGAGCCTTGTGTGGCCGCCTGGACAAACGCCAACAGCACTTCCTGAGAAATCATCAACTATCGCCTTGATCGATGGTTATTGATTATGAAGTATCGGTTTGGGGCTGGATCATGGCAACCATCTTCACTCAAGGAGTCAGGCCATGACTGCCCACAAATCCATCACTGAACGTATTTTCCAGGCCGTTGGTTTCGAACTGCTGGCCATCCTGATCTGCACGCCGTTGCTGGCGTGGATCATGCAAAAACCGATGCTTGAAATGGGCGCGGTGACCGTGTTGATCGCCTTGCTGGCGCTGGGTTGGAACGTGGTGTTCAACCGCTTCTTCGACCGTATGCTGGCGCGCATGAACGTCGCGCATAACGCCTGGGTGCGTGTGGTGCACGCGCTGCTGTTTGAGGGTGGTTTGATCGTGATGGGTGTGCCGCTGATTGCCTGGTGGTTGTCGGTCAGCCTCTGGCAGGCGTTTTTGCTCGACATCGGTGTGTTGCTGTTTTTCCTGCCGTACACCTATGTGTATCACTGGGGCTATGACGTTTTGCGCGAGCGGTTCATGACGCGCAACGCTTGCCAGAGTTAACCTCGATCCCCGTGTAGGAGCTGCCGAAGGCTGCGATCTTTTGATGTTGTTTTTAAAGACAAGATCAAAAGATCGCAGCCTTCGGCAGCTCCTACAAGGGAAGGTGTTTCAGCGTGAGTTAGAGGAACATGCCCCCAGAGGCCTCAACACGCTGGCCATTGATCCACTGCGCACCCGGCGACAACAGCAATGCCAATGCCCCGCCAATATCATCCGGCTGCCCGGCGCGTCCCAGCGCGGTGTTGCTGGCGACCATCGCATTCACCGCCGAGTTATCGCGTACGGCGCCACCACCGAAGTCAGTTTCGATGGCGCCCGGCGCGAGAATGTTCACGCCAATCTGCCGCGCACCCAACTCTTTGGCCTGATAACGGGTCAGCACTTCCATCGCGCCTTTCATCGCCGCATAAGCGCCGTAACCCGGCAGGCTGAAACGGGTCAGGCCGCTGGAAATATTGATGATGCGCCCGCCGTCGTTAATCAGTGGCAGCAACTGCTGAGTCAGAAAGAACGGCCCTTTCAGCTGGATATTCATCAGCAAATCGAACTGCTCCGGCGTGGTTTCGGCGAACAGTGCATGCACACCGATCCCGGCATTGTTGATCAGGAAATCAAAACGCTGACGGTCGAAAGTCTGCTGCAACGCCTGCTCAACGTGTTTACCGAAATCGGCAAAGCTTTCGCTGCGACCGACGTCCAGTTGCAACATCACGGCTTTGCCGCCAAGTGCTTGCACTTCGGCAACCAGCGCCTGCGCCTCATCAGCACGGCTGTTGTAAGTGCCGATAACGTCGATGCCTTGAGCGGCGAGGTGCAGCGCTGCGTTTTTGCCCAGGCCACGACTGGCGCCGGTGATCAATGCGATTTTGCGGTTCATGGAGGCTTCCTCGATTGCGGTGAGTGGTGATGGGATGAAGTTTATTTATCCGCCCTGAGGTGATAAATAGACTGAATCCGGAATCACTGATCGGCTAATCCGAACAATCCACAGGTGCCCCATGAACAAACTGGAACTGCTGCGCACCTTCGTGCGGGTCAGCGAACTGTCGAGTTTTACCCTCGCCGGGGAAAGTCTCGGACTGCCGCGATCAACCGTGTCCGAACATGTGCAGGCTCTGGAAGCGTTACTCGGAACGCGCCTGCTGCAACGCACCACACGCAAGGTGCAGGCAACTCAGGATGGCTTGGTGCTGTACGAACGCAGCAAGGATCTGCTCTCGCACATGGACGAAATCGAAGGCTTGTTCCGCCAGGACGAGGCTTCGCTGACCGGGCGCATTCGCGTCGACCTGCCGAACATTCTCGCGCGGCGTCTGATCATGCCGCGCCTGCCGCAGTTCATGGATCGCCACCCGAATCTGGAATTGGAAATCAGCAGCACCGATCGACGCGTCGACTTGCTCAGCGAAGGGTTCGATTGCGTGGTGCGGATTGGCGCGCAGCCCGATCAATCGGTGGTCGCGCGGCACCTCGGAGACTTCCCCATGGTCAATTGCGCCAGCCCCGCGTACCTCGAGCGCTACGGCGTGCCGGAGTCGCTGGAAGATCTCGCGCAACATCGACTGGTGCATTACGTCGGCGTATTGGGTTCGCGTTCGGAAGGGTTCGTGTACGAGGAGGGCGGTCAGGTTAAACGCCTGCCGATGGCTGGCAGCATTACGGTCAACAGTACTGACGCTTACGAGTCGGCGTGCCTCGGTGGCTTCGGTCTTACTCAGGTGCCGCGTACCGGCATGCAGCCGCATCTGGAAAACGGTGAACTGGTGACCGTGTTGCCGCAGTTCACTGCGCCGGCGATGGGGATTTCATTGTTGTACGCGCGGCAGCGGCATTTGCCGTTGCGGGTGCGGGTGTTCATGGATTGGCTGGGCGATCTGATTCGCTCTGCGCTCTAAACCTGAACACCGGTCAAAACTGTAGGAGTGAGCCTGCTCGCGATAGCGGTGTGTCAGTTTAATCAATGTTGACTGATACACCGCTATCGCGAGCAGGCTCACTCCTACAGGGGACTTTCTTCGGTCAGAAGATCTGGGTGAACAGCCAGTACAGGCTGCCTGACAACAGGATCGCCGCCGGCAGAGTCAGCACCCACGCCATCAACAGATTACGGATGGTCTTCATCTGCAACCCACCACCATTTGCGACCATGGTCCCGGCCACGCCCGAAGACAGCACATGCGTGGTCGATACCGGCAAACCAAACATGTCCGCCGCGCCAATGGTCAGCATCGCCACGGTTTCCGCCGAGGCGCCCTGCGCATAGGTCAGATGCGTCTTGCCGATCTTCTCGCCGACCGTCACCACAATCCGCTTCCAGCCAACCATGGTGCCCAGCCCCAGCGCGATGGCCACGGCGATCTTCACCCACAGCGGAATAAACCGCGTGGCGTTGTCGATCTGTTGCTTGAACAGTTGCAGTTTGCCGCTGGTGTCGGCGTCGAAATTGCCGACTTTGTTCTTGTCCATCAGGCGAATGCTTTCGCTGGCCAGGTACATGTCGTTACGCACGTTGCCCATGGCTTCAGCCGGGACTTTTGCCAGCGAACCGTAGCCTTTGACTTCTTCACCGATGTGCCCGGTGAGAGCGGCGAGGGCGGGGATCAGTTGCGGCGTGGCGTCCTTGCTGCGCACGTAATCGGAGAGGACTGCACGTGGATCGGCCGGTGTCGGCAACGGCGCACTTTTCACCAGCGCTTGTTGGGTGACTTGCGCCACGGCGGCAAACTGCAACGACTGTTCTTCCGGCATGGTGCGGTTCAAGGCGTAGGCCATCGGCAGCGTACCGACCAGAATCAACATGATCAGGCCCATGCCTTTCTGCCCGTCGTTGGAGCCGTGGGCGAAGGACACGCCGGTGCAGGTCAGAATCAGCAAACCGCGAATCCACCATGGCGGCGGCGTGTTGCCTTCCGGCGCTTTATACAGCGAACGATTCTTCACGAACGCACGCAGCGCCAGCAGCAACAGTGCCGCACAACCGAAACCCACCAACGGCGATAGCAGCAACGCATAACCGATTTTGGTCGCCTGTGCCCAATCGACACCGCTGGTGCCGTCGCGGCCGTGCATCAAGGCATTGGCCACACCGACACCGATGATCGAACCGATCAGCGTGTGCGAAGACGACGCCGGCAAACCCAGCCACCAGGTGCCGAGGTTCCACAGGATCGCCGCGATCAGCAGGGCGAAAATCATCGAGAAACCGGCGGACGAACCGACCTGCAGAATCAGCTCCACCGGCAGCAAGGCGATGATGCCGAACGCCACCGCGCCACTCGAAAGCAGCACGCCGAGAAAGTTGAAGAACCCCGACCAGACCACCGCGACATTGGGTGGCAGCGAGTGGGTGTAGATCACCGTCGCGACGGCATTGGCGGTGTCGTGGAAACCGTTGACGAACTCGAAACCCAGGGCAATCAACAGCGCCACACCGAGCAGCAGGAACGGCGTCCAGGTGGTGACCACCGTGCCGAGTTCGTGCATGTCGTGCATCAGGCTGTAGGCGGTGAACAACATTCCCATCGCCAGCACGGCGAAAAAGATCACGTAGGTGAACGGGCCGGTTTTCTTGTCGAGGGCCGGCCTGCCGCTGGCGGCGGACGCGGGGCTGGCGGTCAGGGAGGGAGTAGCCATGAGCGGACAATCCTGAGCGAGGGAAGAAATGTCGCCCATGATCGTTGCAGAATGTTACAGAGAGACTGCGTCAGGTCAGTGTTTGGGGTTTTAGCTCCACCGCTGATCCGAAGACTGAAGAAGATCCCTGTGGGAGCGAGCTTGCTCGCGAAAGCAGTGTGTCATCCAACAATGATGGTGCCTGACACTCCGTCTTCGCGAGCAAGCTCGCTCCCACATTGGGCCCGCGGTGGCAATGCGTTTTGTGGTCAGTAATCGCCTCTTTTACGAAACGCCCAACGCCCGGCAATCACGGTAAACGTCGCCACCAGCGCGACCAGAATCCAGAACCCTTCCGGATCCTGCGACAACGGCACGCCACCCACATTCATCCCGAAAAAACCGGCAATGATGTTGATCGGCAACGCGAGCACAGTCACCACCGTCAGAGTAAACAGCGTGCGGTTGCTCTGCTCGTTGAGGTTGGCGGCGATCTCTTCCTGGAGCAGTTTGATCCGCTCACCCAGTGCAGTGAGGTCGTTGATGATCAGCGCAAACTCCTCGGTGGATTTGCGCAGTTCCTTGACGTCCTCCTTCTGCAACCATGGCGGCGGCCGATTGAGCAGACGCAGCAGCGAACCCGGCTCCAGCGCCAGCAGCCGTTGCAAACGCACTAGCACGCGCCGGTTGGCACCCAGTTCGGCGCGGTTGGTCGACAGCCGCGAAGAGAGCAATTCGTCCTCGACCTGATCGACGCTGAGGCTGGTCTTGCGCACGATTTGCGTGAGCACTTCGCCCTGATCTCGGAGCAGATGCACAAGCAGTTCCGAGGGCGAACGAAAGCGCTCACCGGCCTTCACCGACGAGCGCAATTTGTCCACCGAGTGCAGCGGTTGCAGACGCGCGCTGACAATCAGTTTGCTGCGCACACAAACCCACAGCGTCGACACGTCCGAAGAGACCATGCTGCTGAGGTTGAACACCACATCGTTGACCACCGCCAGCAACGCCGAGTCGACATGCTCGATACGCGTCGAGCGCGAGCCTTCGTGCAGCGCCTCGAAAAACTCTTCAGGCAATTGCAGATGACTTTTCATCCAGCGCTCGCACGCCGCATGCGCCAGATTGAGGTGCAGCCAAAGGAATTCGCCACTGTCGCTGTCGTCCTGCAAACAGCGCAATGCGGTCGCCGAATCGACTTCGCGGCCACGTTCGCCGGGCAGGAAACGAAAGCCATAGAGCAGGCCAAACAGATCAGGATCGCGATGACTGATGTCGAGGCTGTGGTTCATGAAGGCTCGCTGCGAGGAGGGCATCCGGGGCGGGTTTTACAGATTCACCTGAGCCGCATCATCGCAATGTCACATGACGTTTGTGTGACAGCAAAGTGACGTCAAATCAGCGACTTACCGGTGGTCTGATTTTCTTCAAGAAACGCTCTGGCGCGCCGATCACAGGTGCGTTAGGTTGCGCGCCATTGGCCATGAACCAAGGCTCGCCGACATGGATGTCCGGCACAATTTCACGCCTTACCGGGCGTGCCTCATCCTTGTCCTGAGTATCTTGCGATGCTGCAAAAATCCCTGAGAGCGCAAATTCTCGCCCTGCTGAGCGGCAGCCTTCTGGCGGTGCTGTTGATCGCGCTGGCCTGTTTTCATTTCCTGTCCAACGGCGTGCAAAGTTACAGCCAATTGATCGCTGGCCCGTTGCACACGTCGCAATTGATCGACGAGGCCAACCTGCAATTCAAGGTGCAAGTGCAGGAGTGGAAAAACGTCCTGCTGCGCGGCAAGCAACCAGCGGATCTGGCCAAGTACTGGGGCCAGTTCGAAGATCGTCAGCGCGATGTGCAGAAGATCCTCGGAGAACTGGCCGGGCAGAAAGGCATCGAGCCGAGTCTGAAAAACCGCATCGAACGTTTGCGTGATGAGCATCGTCAGTTGGGTTCTGCGTATCAGAAGGGACGTGATGCCTACGTGGCCGCCGGTGGTGATCCGACGGTGGGTGACGCGGCGGTCAAAGGCGTTGACCGTGCCGCCAGTGATCAGATGAGCGAACTGGTCGCCGAGTTGCGCAAGCAAGGCACCGCGCAGTCGGCGCTGATCAGTGCCGAGGCTGATCGCACCGTGTGGCTGGGGCTGCTGGTGATGCTCGCGTCGGGTCTGCTGATCGGTTTGTTGAGCTTGTGGCTGGTCAACCGCAACCTGGTCGAGCCGATTCGCAAACTCATTGATTACGTCACTCAGTTGAGTCGCGGCAAACTGGCCGAACGTGTGGTCAGCGAGCGTCAGGATGAGCTGGGCAATCTTGCCGCTGCCGCCAACACCCTGCGTGATTTTCTCGCCGAAACCTTCACCCGTCTGCAGCGCAGCGCGAGTGATCTGGACAGCGCCAGCGGTGAGTTGAACGCGATCGCCACGATCATGGCCGGCGGCACCAACGAGCAGTTCAACCGCACCGATCAAGTGGCCACGGCGATGAACGAAATGTCCGCCACTGCGCAGGAAGTGGCCCGCCACGCCGCTGATGCTGCGCGTGCTGCCGACGATGCTGACCAGTCTGCCCAACAGGGTGAGAAGGTCATGCAGAGCACCATCCACTCGATCACTCAGATGCGCGGCGAAATCGCCAACACCGCCACGGTGATCCGTCGTCTGGAAGCGGACAGCGGTCGTATCGGCAAAGTGCTGGAAGTGATTCGCGGCATCGCCGAACAGACCAACCTGCTGGCGCTCAACGCTGCGATCGAAGCGGCGCGCGCCGGTGAGGCCGGGCGTGGTTTTGCCGTGGTCGCCGATGAAGTGCGCAACCTCGCACAGCGCACTGCCGAGTCGATCATCGAAATCAACCAGATCATTCAGAGCGTGCAGACCGGTGCGGTGGACGCGGCGCAAGCCATCGACAGCGGCCAGACGCGCAGTGACGAAAGCGTTGAGCAGGTGACCCAGGCCGGCGCGATGCTGGAGCGTATCACCCACGCCGTGGAAGCGATCCGCGACATGAACCGTCAGATCGCTACCGCTGCCGAAGAGCAGACCTCGGTGGCCGAGGACATCTCGCGCAATCTCACCGAAATCACCTCGATCGCCAGCACCAACCTCGACAACGTGCAGCGCACCGAAAGCGCCAGCCAGAACCTGCATGGTCTGTCCGGGCAACTGAACGAGGTCACCGCGCGCCTGAGCGCCTGAGGTCATTGACTGTGTACCGATTCGGATACCGAGTCGGTACACAGTCGATCTCAAATTGATGCGGCCAGTGTCGATGACCGGTTATCTATAACCGGCATTGGAGCCTTTTAATGGTCAGCATCACTTCTGTTTCGATCAATCAGACCGTCACCACACCTTCGAGCAAAACCGCAATCAGCGACGTCGGTGACGATACCTCGACCACGGCAGCCGCCAGCACTGGTGTGAAAGCGGACACCAGCAAAGTGGCTGCGGGCGGTGGCGCGGCGCCCGCGGGTGACAGCGATTCGAGCAGTGAAGAATCGGATTCGGTGAAGGAACTGCGCAAGCAGATTGCCGAGTTGCAGAAGCAATTGCAGGAGGAGCAGCAAGCACTGCAAGCGGCGCAGGCGAAGCAGGAAAGTTCGGATGCAAAGGTCGCCGAAGTGGCTGCCGCACAAGCGCAGATCACCGCCACCGCGGCCTCCCTGTCCACCGCCACCGCCTCGCTGTTGCAGGCGTTGCAGGATTCCGATTCGAGCACCTCGGGTTCGCTGGTCAGCACCTCGGCGTGATGCCCTTTCCCCTCACCCTAGCCCTCTCCCAGAGGGAGAGGGGACTGACCGTGATGACTATTCGAGGTACGCCGACCTGAAATATCGAGGCGCACTGGGGCTTTGAAAAGCCCGCGATCTGGTGCCCTTTCCCCTCACCCTAACCCTCTCCCAAGGGAGAGGGGACTGACTGCTGTGACTATTCGAGCTACGCCGACCTGAGATTTCGAATTGTATTCAGGTCTTGAAAAGCCCCCGATCGGCTCCCTTTCCCCCTCGCCCCCCTTGGGGGAGAGGGCTGGGGTGAGGGGGAGAAAATCTCACTGACAACACGTCAACCATGCCAAACACCAGACACAAAAAAACCGCACGATCTTTCAATCGTGCGGCTTTTGGTGGTGCGTTCAATCAAGTGTCTTGCTTGTTGCTCAACACCTTGCCAGTGGTCGCATCAAAGTCCACATCGAACTCTTTACCATCAGCAGTTTTCAATTCAACTTCATACTCATAACCATTGAAGTGGTTATCCAGATCCGTGTCAGTGATAGTCGCACCCGGATGCAGTTTCAGTGCTTCGGCGTTCATCGACTCCAGCGACTTGATCTTGCCCGACTTAACCAGTTCAGGAATCTGGTCAACGCGAACATCAGCTTGGGCCAAGCCAGCGGTAAGAGTCAGGGCAGCAGCGGTAAACAGGGCAGTCAAAGTTTTCATCGGTTCGTTCCTTGGGGTGATTCGTTTAAGTGGCCTCAGGTTAACCGGCACAACTTAACTCACCCTTAAAATCCCAAACCCAAACAAAACGGGCAAGCCCTGCACCTGCACAGAACCTGTGGAAGTGTGGCTTGCCCGCAATGAAGACGCCTCGATTTCAGATCAGAAACCGTTGTTCTTCAACACCTGATCAACACTGCCAGCTGCCGGGCGTTTATAGAATTTCAACAGTTCGCTGGCACGGTTGGTAAAGATGCCGTCGACACCGGCCGCCATGACTTTCTCGAAGTCCACCGGCTCGTCGACAGTGTAGACGTGCACCAGCATGCCCTGGTCGTGGGTGTATTGGTTCATCCACGGTTGCACCAGATCCGAATAGCTCTGGTCGCCACCCTTGGTCAACTTCGCCGAAGGGCCGGTGCCGATCGCACCCTGGGCCTTGGCGTAATCCACCCATTGTTTGAATTCGGCTTCGGACTTCGGCTCTTGCTTGCCGTAGAAAACGTTTTTGTCTTTCTCGCCGGATTCGGCAAACGTCACTTTCGATTTCGGCTCGATGCTGCCTTCGCCCACCCACAACAGGAGGATTTTCGGCACTTGCGGCATTTCTTTTTCCAGCAGTTCTAGGCTGTTTTTCTCGAATGTTTGCAGGATCACCTTGCCTTTGCCCTGACCAACGCCCAGCGCGCTCTTCGCCAGTTTCGAACCGGCCGGGCTCAGCCAGCCGCGATCCTGCAGTTTCTCTTTCAGGTCTTTCTCGATCCCCGGAAACAGTTGCGGCTCTTTGGTCTCGATGTACAGGCCCGGCTTGTGTTGCGGATTGGCCTGAGCGATGTCGATGATTTCATCGAGGGTCAGAATTTTCAGCCCAGCGTAGGACGGGCGGGCGCGATCCGGGTACTTGGCGTTGAACCAGCTACCGGCATCGAGGGTTTTCAGTTCGGCCATGGTAAACGCGGTGGCCGAACTGTCTTTACGCTCAGGAAACTTGGTGGCGACGTCGGTAGTGCGTTGCAGATTGTCGTCGTGCAGGGCGAACAGCACGCCGTCCTTGCTGCGCTGCAGGTCCATTTCCAGGTAATCGGCGCCCAGGTCGCGAGCCAGTTTGTAAGACGCCGCAGTGGATTCCGGTGCATCGAAAGACGCGCCACGGTGGGCGATCACCGCCGGGTGCGGGATGCCGTTGGCGGCAGCGACCGCTTTCGGATCGGTTTGGCTGGCGGCGTGCGCCTGACCGAGGCCGAGCAACAGGCTCAGGACCAGAGCGCTTTTGGTGAAAGTGGCGGGCATGTTCGAGTTCCTTTCGCAGGGCATTTTCAAAGATGTACCTTTTAACAACTGAAGCGCTCGGGTGCTATCGCAGGACCGACATAAACGTATTAAAAGCGATTTTTCCTGCACTTTTGTGGCGCGGTTTGCAGTACGCTTGCCCTCGGCAGACGTCCCGGCAGAGGGCGCGCCGTGCAGTTGCCCTGCGTGTAAACCATCGATCATTTTTCGTGAGGTTTAACCATGCGCATCACCTCCCAACTCATCTGCCAGGCCGCCGACGATCTCAAGGGTTTTGTCGGCCTTAACCGCAAAACCGGTCAATACATCGTGCGCTTCAGCGAAGATTCGTTCGGCATGGACGTGGCGGATGACGGCATTATTCCTGTGAATGAATTTGTCTGGGCGCCGGCGACAGCGCAGACCATGACGCTTAAACGCGAGTTGATTCAGTTGTTGCTGGATCAGAATATTGATGACCGAATCAACATCACCGAGCCGTTGCGCGTTTATATGAGCAAGGTTGACGTGCCGGAGATTGAGGCGGTGCGGAGTCTGGTGCGGGGCTGAAGTTTTGCAGGGGCCGTGCAGGCCCCATCGCGAGCAGGCCAGTGAGTACACCGCGTTATTCACTGCCCGAACCGATACTCACGCTCCACCCGACACACCCGCGTATGAAACGCCGAATACCATTGCGAACGACCACGCGCCTGAATCTCCCGATGCTCAGGATGCTGCCGCCACGCCAGAATCGCCGCTTCGCTCTGCCAATACGACACCGTAATCCCGAAGCCATCCGCCCCTCGAACCGACTCCACCCCAAGAAACCCCGGCTGTTCACGCACCAACAAATCCATGCGCTCAGCCGCCTCGGCATAGCCGTTGTCACCCTCGGTGCGAGTCGACGTAAAAATCACCGCAAAGCAATCAGTCATCAACGCGGCTCCATGCAAGCTTCAACAAACGCGCGCACCAGCGGCGGCATCTGCCCTTTGAGCGCCGCGCGTTCCGGTTGAAACAACGTCGCGACAAAGAACCGGTGGTCCTTGAGTTCAATCGCGCGCAAATCCCCTGACGAATCATGCCCCACTGCCTGTAGCCGATCGTTCAACAGTTCCCGTTCGAACAGCGGATTCACACCGAAGCGGCAGCGATAACCTTCACGAATCTGCGACGTTTCGTACGCCTTGGCGATCAACGAACCGGGCAACAAATGAATACTGTCCACCGCTTCGACCAGCGAACAGGTCAACGGCGTGAGTACAGCTCGCTCTGAGTTGGGCGACGTTTCACCATGCTCGGCATCCGTCCAGCCCAGCACGTTGCGGGAAAATTCCAGCACCGCATGTTGAAAACCACCGCAGGTGCCGAGGAAAGGGCGCTGCTGTTCGCGGGCGAAACGGATCGCCCGCAATGCGCCGGCTTCACTTTTGTAAGGACTGGCGGGGACGCACCAGAAACCGTCGAACCGCTCGAGCGGCGAATCGGCGTGGATCTGCTCGGTGGGCAGCCATTCGAATTGCACGTTCCTGTTGAGGTGTTCGGCGACCAGCCCGAGGGCGACGGGAATGGCTTGGTGAGCGGTTACCTGCGGGTCGTAATCGCCAATCAGGGCGATACGGATGGCGCTGTTTTCCATGGAGGTTCCCTGCGCTTGTTGATTGATGGCCCTCACTATAGATTGGCGTTCACGCACTCAATATGGGCGTTTCCCCAAGTGATCAATGCAGCGACGCACTATCAGCTCGACTACCCCGATCTCGCCCTGATTCTGGCCTTGGTACGAGGCGGCTCTCTGGCCCGCGCTTCGCAGCTGTTGAAGGTCGACGTGTCGACGGTGTTCCGCGCCGTGCGCCGTCTCGAAGCTGCTCTCGGTCAGCAACTGTTCGAAAAAAGCCGCGCCGGCTATTTACCGACAACTCTCGCGCAGACACTGGCAGAGCAAGCCGAACGCGCCGAACAGGCACTCGAAGCCGCGCGGATCGGCGTGGAGCAGGGCGGTGAAGTGGTCAGCGGCACGGTGCGCCTGACCTGCACCGACTCGGTATTGCAGAGCTTGCTGCTGCCGGCGCTGGCGCAGTTCATGCCCAATTACCCCGCACTGACCATTGAGCTAAGCACCTCCAACGATTTCGCCAACCTCAGTCGCCGCGATGCCGACATCGCCCTGCGCCTGACGCGTACACCGCCCGAGCATCTGGTCGGACGGCAACTGGCGAAGATTTCCTACCGGGTCTGCGCCAGTGCGGGTTATCTGCAGAACGTTGATGCGTCGGATCTGACGACGTTGACTTGGATCGCTCCGGACGACTTTCTCCCCGATCACCCAACCATCGCCTGGCGTCGGCAACACCTGCCAGGCGTGACCCCGAGCTATCGTTGCAACAGCATATTGTCGGTAACCGAACTGGTCCGCGCGGGCCTCGGCGTGGCGGCGTTACCGGACTTTCTGATCACCGAGGGTGTGCAGGCGTTGAGCGAGCCGCTGCATGGTTATGACACCGCGCTGTGGCTGCTGACCCGCCCGGATTGCCGGGCGTTGCGCTCGGTGGTGACGTTGTTCGATGAGTTGGGGCGGGCGCTGCGTTTGCCGTGATCAGCGCTGCGGGTTCTGGCGCATGTGATCGTGCAACTCGCTGGTCAGGCTGGCGATGCGTTCGGTGAGGTTTTTGGTCATCTCGGTGAGGCGGGTGTTCTGCTCCAGCAGCTCAAGCAGTTGCGCGGTGTTCTTCGCCGCTTGGGCCTGACGCTCGGTATTGGCCTGTGCCAGGTCTTCACGATGTAGTGCGTCGGCATCGGCCTGCGCCTTGTCGCGGGCAGCCTGGCGTGTTTGTGCGAGCAGAATCAGCGGCGCGGCGTAGGCCGATTGCAGGCTGAAAGCGAGGTTCAACAGGATAAACGGGTAGACGTCGAAGGTGGTCACGCCAAACACGTTGAGGCAGACCCAAAACAGCACAATCAGGGTTTGCGCGCCGAGAAACATCGGCGTGCCGAAGAACCGCGCAAACGCCTCGGCGCGCAGGGCGAACGTGTCGTTACCGAAGGTGGTGCTGAGGTGGGCGTGGGGGCGGTGGAAGCGCAGGTGATCGACCGGAGCTGTTTCAGGCGATGCAGGTTTTTCAGTGGTCATGGTGCACTCGGCAGGGCGTGGGACGTGTAGTCACTATAGCCCTGCGTTATGGCGACCGGCCCCTTCGCGAGCAAGCTCGCTCCCACAGGTAGCCGGGGTATTCACAAATATTGTGATCAACCTAACCCCTGTGGGAGCGAGCTTGCTCGCGAAGGCAACGACGCGGTCTACCTGCCTTTAACCCGGGGCCCGCTCATTGGCAAACATGCTCACCGCATCCACCGCCTCGCTGGCGCCATCGCGAATCTGCAGAATCACTGTCCCTGCCTGATTCGCCAACTCGACACCTTCCGCCGCACGGCCACGGGTGCCTTCCATGCTCTTGATGGCTTGGCGGGTCTCGTTCTGGATCAGCCCGATCATGCTGGAGATCTCCGCGGTCGAGCCGCTGGTTCGAGCCGCCAATTGCCGCACTTCGTCAGCGACCACGGCAAAACCGCGACCCTGTTCACCGGCGCGCGCTGCTTCGATCGCAGCGTTGAGCGCCAGCAGGTTGGTCTGATCGGCAATCGCGCGGATCGTGTTGACGATGGCGGTGATCTGCTCGGAGCGTTCCCCCAGTTGTGCAATCAGCGTTGAAGACTCAGCAATGTCCTCGGCGATTTCGCGCATTTCGCTGGCGGCCTGCTGGATCACTTGCGTACCTTGCTCGGCGACTTTTCGCGTGGCCACGGAGATGTGATACGCCGCGCTGGCACTGCGTGCGTCCTGTTCGTGTTGCTCGACGCGGGTAGTCACGTCGGAGGCGAACTTCACCACTTTGCACAAGCGCCCGGCAGCGTCATAAACCGGGTTGTAGTTGGCTTCGAGCCATACGGTTTGCCCGCGTTTATCGACGCGTTCGAACTGACCCTGGAAAAGCTCGCCCTGGTTCAAGCGCCGCCAGAAATCTTCGTAGGCGCTGCTGTTGACCAGTGCCGGCGTGCAGAACAAACGGTGATGTTTACCTTTCAGCTCGGCGAGGGTGTAACCCATGCGCGTCAGAAAATTCTGATTGGCCGTGAGAATACTGCCGTCGAGGTTGAATTCGATGACCGCCATTGCCCGGTCAATCGCCTGCAACTTGGCGTTGGCTTCGCTTTCCTGCTGCACCTTGGCGGTCACGTCCATCGCGTACTTGACCACTTTCACCACCCGTCCCGAGGCATCCTTGATCGGGTTGTAACTGGCTTCCAGCCAGATTGGCTGGCCCTTGCCGTCGACCCGCTCAAACGTACCGGACTGAAACTGGCCATTTTTCAGGCGTGACCACAAATCAGTGTACTGAGCACTACGGCCGAACTCTGGCGTGCAAAAGCGTCGATGCGGTTGGCCGATCGCTTGTTCGGCGGTGTAACCCATAGTCTTGAGAAAGTTGTCATTGGCACGCAGCACCACGCCATCGAGGTCGAACTCGATCACCGCCATCGAGCGATTGATCGCATCGAGCAGGCCGGCTTGTTCGGTGAGGGTGCGCTGAAGATCGTCGATGACGGATTTGTGGCGATTGAAGAACATGTTCGCACTACTCTGGAAGTGGGGAGGATCGAGGATTCAGTCCCTATTTCCGCGCCGGCAGACCGAATGCGCGGACGGCATTCGGCAATGACTGCTCAATGCCAGTATTCCTTAGCTGGCAGATGGCTACTTATACAAAACTTCATAAACTTGTACAAGAGAGTAATTATTTGTAATTTTGTATAACTTTTCGGGCGTCGGTGTTGTCCGCCGCGCCCTTGCTCAAGGCAACGCTGATGGTGTTGAGGTCCTTGTTTTTAGCGGTTTAGAGCGCTTTGTCGGTGTCATCTCGCCAGTCGAGGGCATCCTTGTACAAGAATTGACAGCGCGCCAAACTGATACTAAGGCCCACTCGCAACTCTGGCACCTGCGGATGACAGCATGAATTCAAATGCTTGACCCATCGCGCCATCAACCCTCCAGGCCTCATGCAGCGGCAACTGGCAGGGTCACGCAGAGCGGGTCACAGGAGACGGGCGGATTAGCGTTGATAGCAGGCGAGAAACATTTCCAGTGCCGATTCGGCGACGGTGTTCTGCATCTCGACATCGAGGGCTGCGCGGCCCATCGACATCTGTGGCCAGAAGCCAAAGGTTTTGAGCAACCCTTGGACCTGATGCGCGGCGAACTCCGGATCGACCGCTTTCAGTCGACCGTCAGCCTGCGCGGCGCGAATCCACACGGTCAGGCCTTCCTCGCGTTCACCCATTCGCTCGACCATGTTCTGCGCGCGCTCCGGCGAATGAATGGTCGCAGCAATTGCCACTCGGGCCAGGGTCAGAAAGTTTTCGTCGGCCATCAACTGCACTTTGGCCTGAAGCATTTGCCGCAACTGATCACGTAGAGGCTGATCGCGGTTATAGACGACCGATTGCTCGGCGCTGATTCGTGCCCACAACTGGTTGAGAATTTCGGCGAACAGCTCTTCTTTGCTGGGGAAATGGTTGTACACCGTGCGCTTGGATACACCGGCGGTGGCCGCGATTTTGTCCATGCTGGTGACTTCGAAACCGTTGGCACGGAATTCGGCAATCGCCGCTTGAATAATGGCTTCGCGTTTACGGTCGGTGAGGCGCTGTGGAGCTGTCATGAGTACGCTTCGGCAGAGAAAAGATGAAATTACACTTGGCAGTTTACTTGTCATCCGCTTTGATGCAACCTAGAAACTACACCGATCAGTGTAATGTTGCGTTAATCCTCGCAACTTAAAAAACAGAAGTTCGGCCTATGCGTGCAGCTTTGGCCATTTATCGTCCCACCGTGGAAAAACCGCGAATTGCGCGGTTTTCCTGGAGTCATTCAGTCATGGCCAATCCAGTTTCGATCCCGGATCACACATCCACGCCTGAAGCCTCGCGGCAGCATCAGGGGCTGTTTCGCAATCACGCACCCGTGCAGCGCGAAGGCGTACGCAAAATGCTGCGGATCATGTGGAACATGATATTCCACAAACCGCGCAACACCCGGCCCGCCGCGCCTATCCCGGTGCAAGCGTTGACCCGGGAAGAACTGCTGGCAGCGCCCAATCACAGCGTCTTTCGCCTCGGTCACTCGACCCTGTTGCTGAAACTGCGCGACAAATTCTTCATCACCGACCCGGTCTTCGCCGAGCGCGCCTCGCCGGTGCAGTGGGCCGGGCCGAAACGCTTCCACCAGCCGCCGATCAGTATCGACCAGTTGCCGCCGATCGAAGCGGTGATCCTGTCGCACAACCATTACGACCACCTCGATTACCAGGCCGTGCTCAGACTGGCCGCCAAGACCAACCTGTTCCTGACCCCGCTGGGCGTCGGCGACACCCTGATCAAATGGGGCATCGATGCCAGCAAAGTCCGCCAGTACGACTGGTGGCAGGGCGCCGAGATTGCCGGCATCCGTTTCGTCGCCACACCGTCACAGCACTTCTCCGGCCGTGGCCTGTTCGACGGCAACAGCACCCTGTGGGCATCCTGGGTGATGATCGACGGCGACACGCGGATCTTCTTCAGCGGCGACAGCGGCTACTTTGACGGCTTCAAACGCATCGGCGAACAGTACGGCCCGTTCGACCTGACCCTGATGGAAACCGGCGCCTACAACGTCGAGTGGCCGCATGTGCACATGCAGCCCGAAGAAACCTTGCAAGCGCACATCGACCTCAAGGGCCGCTGGCTCTTCCCGATCCACAACGGCACCTTCGACCTGGCCATGCACGCCTGGCACGAACCGTTCGACCGGATTCTGGCACTGGCGTGGGAACGCAGTATTTCCATTACCACGCCGCAAATGGGTGAGGCGTTTAACATCGCTCAACCGCAACGCGGGGAGGCGTGGTGGTTGGCGGTTGAAGGGGAGAGTGAGGGTGTGGTGCAGAACGCCTGATAGATCTTCGCCAGTTCGCCCCTTCGGGGGCGATTGTCTTACTCAGCCATCGCAAAATCCCCACGCCCCATCGCTTCCGACGACACGCTCTGAACACTCGCACTACGCCCCGGCGCAAACCCCGGAAAGAACACCAACCCCTGCGCTTCGAACCGATACGCCAGCGCCAGTCGCGCCGCATCCGCGACATCCTGCTGCGCTTCAAAGCGTTGAATGTCTTCAACCGAAACCTCAGCCTCCCGCGATAGCTGTTCCACGCTCCAGCCCAGCATTGCTCGGGCCTGGACGCAGTGCGTCGGGGTGAACTGGAAAAGGGCAATGCGTTCGAGGATGTGGTTCATCGCAAGAGAGGCCATGGTGTGCTCCGGGCTCAAGAGTGCTGATTGAAAATATACTGTGTTTTTGTACAGTTGTTTTCGGCCAGGATCAAACGCATTTTTTGATTTGCCCTAATTCGCCGCCTCCAACCAGACGGACGGTGCCTGTCCGAGGATCCGCCGGAACATCGTCGAGAACGCCGCCGGGCTTTCATAACCGAAGTCCAGCGCGATACGCGTCACCGCTTCACCCGCGGCCAGTCGCGCCAGCGCAAGGACCACGCAGGCCTGCTGTCGCCATTGCCTGAAACTCAATCCGGTCTGTTGCCGAAACATCCTGTTGAAGGTGCGCAAGCTTATGTGTAACTGCTCGGCCCACTGCTGTGGAGATTGATGGGCGTACGGCTGATGCAGAAAGTTCTGACACAGGGATAGGAGCTTTCCGTCAGTCGGTAGCGGAATGTGCAACGGCAGCGGCGCACTGCGCGTCAGTTCATGCAGCAACAGATCGATCAACACGCCATCGCGCCCGTCCAGGTCGTAGGCCAGCGGCACCTCCACCGCCTCCATCAGCAAATGCCGCATCAACGGCGACACACTGATCACCTGGCAGCGCTCGCCCAAATCCACCGCGCCCGGTTCGATATAGACACTGCGAGTGCTGACCCCGAGCATCAACACCTCATGCGCCACCCCCGGCGGAATCCACACCGCCCGCTGTGGCGGCACCACCCAGTTGCCGTCATGGGTGCTGACCTGCATCACACCGGTCGCGCCGTACAACAACTGCGCCCGCCGATGCGTATGAAAGGGCAGCCGGTGACCGTGGGAATAATCCGTACCGATCGCCACCACCGCGCGCGGCGTGTCATCCAGCAGATTGATCGAAACATTGCGCATCTGGCGTTTCCCGGTAGTTGGCGTAAACGCAAGTATTATTGGCTGACTTGCTGAAGCAGGCCAAGCGATGCCGTTCTATCGTCGACCGCTCTCCCTCCACGGACGCTTCGACATGTTCTATTTACTGTTGACCCTCTTCGGCTGCCTGACCGGCATCACCGCCGTGCTGTTCGGCTTCGGCGGCGGCTTCGTCGTCGTGCCGCTGCTGTATCGCCTGCTCACCGCCAGCCACGGCGCCGACGACCCGATCGGCCAATCGGCGATGCACATCGCCGTCGCCACTTCGACCTGCGTGATGATCGTCAACGCCCTGATCGCCACCAACAAACACCGTCGTGCCGGCAATCTCATCCGTCATTATCTGTGGCCGCTGGGCGGGTTCATCGGGTTGGGCGCGGTCGTTGGCCCAATAGCGGCGGTGTGGGTCAGCGGCGAAGTGATTCGCTACGCGTTCATCGGCTACCTCGGCGTGACCATCATTGATTGCCTGCTGCGACGCGGCTTTCTCACTCAGAACCCAGACGTCATCCCACGCCGACTTGGCGCTACGGAAACTTCCGCAGGCGGTGTAGGCATCGGCGCCATCGCGACGTTTCTCGGTGTAGGAGGCAGCGTCATGACCGTGCCGCTATTGCGCCGTTGTGGATTGAGCATGTCGCAAGCGACGTCCATGGCCAATCCACTGAGCGTGCCGGTGGCAGTGGCCGGGACGCTGACGTACATGGCGTTGGCCGGGTTCAGTCAGGCTGACTTGGGCGCGTGGTTTGTCGGGTATGTGGATTTGCTGGCGTTTGCTGTGCTGACGGTGGGCTCGCTCATCGGGATTCGATTGGCCGCGCCGTGGATTGGGCGGATCCCGGATCGGGTGCATGCCTGGGTCTATATCGGGTTGCTGATTATTGTGCTGCTGTGCATTTCGCTTAAATGAACCATTGCCAGGCTACAGCGGAAGAAACCAAAATCGATAACTGAACGCTGTCCTCCAGCAACTACCAGAGAACCAGGATGTTGATCTTCAATTGCACCGAAGCCGCCAGCAAGTTTTTCAGCCGTGTTCACAAGGGTAAAAAGATCACGCCGGTGGATGCTAAACCGCCGTCCGCAATCATTGAAGATGATGAGCTGAGCGGCGCTGATGAGCAGTGGCTGGTGCACGCGATAACGGTACAACGCAAGCACGTGCTGCTGGCCATTCACATAAAAACCCGCTATTGCCTGATTTTCGCTGATGCGAAAAAGGCTGACACAGAAGACTTTGTTGATCGATTTGTGGATCGTTGGGTCAAGGGGATAGTGATCAACGCCCATCATCATGACCTCGGGCAGTGGCTTAATCCGGAGTTGATGTTGGCGCGGCTGAAACAGACTTGTGAGCATCAACGGTTCTATCGACGTAGCCATCGCAGCGCGCAAAAACACATTGACGAGATTGCATGGATGTTCCAGGACAAGGTCGCCCATACGGGGTCTTTGCCACCGGATGACATCACTGCGATGGTATTTGACGAGCAAATGAATGACACGCCCAGGAACAGCAAGGGCGCCAAGTCTTACTACTTTCCGGATGAGGAGATGGCGCTTCACTGGCTGCGTCATTACTGCTTTCTTGATGACGTCCAACTTCATGCTGCCAAGGAACGTCGCCAACAAATGGCTCGGAAAATTGCGGCGCTGGAGCACGAAGCCTGGCTTAAAAAGTACGAGCAGGAAAACTCGAATAGTTAAGCGGCCCCCGCCATAATCCGCAGCGTATTTTTCAGCGCCGGCGCCTGTGTGCCGACGCGTTCTCCGACTCCTTCAAGGATTGATTCATGCTCAAGGGACTGATGCGCCTGGCGCCATATGCCGCGGCGCTGTGCACACTGATTTCCACTGCCCATGCCGAAGATGGCCGGCGCGTATTTACCGGTACGCTGGGTAAAACGCCGATTGTCGTGGAGCTCAATACCACACAACCGGGCGAAGTGACTGGGCGTTATTTCTACGAGAAATATCATCGCGATTTGCCTCTCAGCGGGGCGTTGCAGGACAGCACACTGACCCTGACCGAGGGCAACAATCGTTACGGTGATGAGAAGCCTCTGCCGACGCTGAAAATGAAACCCACTGCTGATGGCTGGCAGGGCGAGTGGCAAAGTCCGCAGGGCAAGAAGTTGTCGGTGAACTTGGCCGAAGCCAAACTTCCAGCGCCGACATCAACGACTTTGCCTTTCATTGCCACACTCCCGAAGAGCGAACCCTACGAGTATCTGCGTTTACAGGGACTCAAGCTCAAACCCGCGAAAACAGAAAACTTCATGGGTTATAACCTGCAGTGGTGGGTCGAACCGGAATCGAAAATTTCGTTGTTCAGCGTCGCGTCCGGCTACCCGGCGCAAGATCAACTACGCATCAATCAGCTATTGCTTGAGCGACTTTGGCGAGAGGTCATCAGCTACCACGCCTGCATGCTGCAAGGTGGTGAAAATGCCGAGCAGTATCAGAGTGTCGCGCCCACGTTCCTGTCACAGGATGTGGTCAGCCTGAACATCAACACCGGGTATGACTGTGGTGGCGCACACCCCGATGTCAGTAACTCCCCCGTCAACCTCAATGTTCACACGGGCCAAGACATGAAGCTTCAAGACGTGTTGTGGGTTGGAGAGCGCGAGAATACTTCGACTGGAGCAAGCGCCAGCAATCAGAGCGACGTGTTGGCGCCGTGGCTGATCAAACAATTCACAACGCTGTATCCCAACGAAATGAAAAAACCAGCCGATGGTGATGAGGACAGCTGTGATTACACCGATGAAAACGTCTGGAGCGTTTTGAATTGGCACTTCACTGCCAAGGGCATTTACCTGGGACCATACTTCCCGCGCGTACAACGTGGTTGCGATGAACCCGAGTGGTCGATCCTGCCGTACTCCCTCGTCAAACAACACCCCGGCGCCGTCAACCTGCAACTACCCCAAAGCTAACCGTCACTCCAGCCCCGGCGCTTCACGAATAATGAAGTGATCCAGGTTTTCGATATTGGCATTGAAGACCTCGAAAGGCTTTTCGGGGTTCTTCTTGCCGGGCACCTGCTTCAACTCCGGCGTCACCCCATAGAAGAAACAGAACAACGCCTTGTCGCTATCCACCGCGTGCTTGATCTCTTCCAGAAACGCCTTGCGCTTGCGGTAGTTGTCGATCAGTTTCTTGTTCAGATAAACGCTGACCGGATAGGGCTTCTTCTTGCTGTCCTCGGGCTTCTTGAACCAGACCTTGTCTACGAAATCGATGCGAAAACTTGCACCGCTGTGGAAGTCCTCAATCTTCTTGATCCGCCCCCAGTAAATCAGCCCCTTGTTGTCCGTCAGATACTCAATCTTCTTGAAGAACGAACTGTATGGCGCCGAATGCTCACCGACCTTCAACGGCATCCGCTTGAGCAACTCCTTGTCCGCGAAGTTGGAAACAAAACACTCCACCGGATGCGCAAACACACTGGTCTTGTCCGGCGCCGACTCACGAGTCGCTGACTCTTTACCACTCTCCGCCGTCACCCGCACCGGATCATCCCGCAACACATCCGCCGCCCCCGCTGGCGCGACAGGCTTGCGCACATACTCGCGCCGGGTCAGTAACAACTCTGATGGGAAATGTTCCTCACGCCCGTCATCCACCTCGCCATCCGCCGTATCAACGCCCGACGCCGACGCCTTCAAACTCACATACGGACAACCCGCCACATGCTGCGTCGTGGGCAGGTTCTTGAAGTGCGGCGTGCGCACGTAATTCACGTTCTTGGCGTTGAACGTGCCCAACTCGTTGGAAGCCTCGAACGCCGAACGACAGGCATCATTGGGGCACTGGAAGTGTTCCTTCGCAGAGTCAAACGCCACCGTCTCATCGAAATTGAGATCGCGAACGTCATAGATCGACAACTTGTCGTCGAGGCTGAGGCAGTAGGCGAGATCGAATTTCATGGTGGGGCTCGGATCCTTGAGTGGGGGAGGGGTATTAATAGCGGGAGGCGGGGCGGGTTGCACTGATTGTTTTCAGGATGATGCAAAACCTGTGGGAGCAAGACTGCTGGGGATTCTCGGCATCAATCAGTTTTCAATACTCACACCGCCATTGCAGGTCACGCTTCACCATGTAGAGAGGGAGCTTGCACCCGTTGGGCTGCGAAGCAGCCCCAAGCATTCTGAGGCACAAAAAATCCGCTGCTTGAACCTCAAGCAGCGGATCTTGAAACCCTCAGCAACCACGCAACAATCGCGAAGCCCTACGCCACCAGGATTCCTGCCGATTGAACGGATCCTCCGCCAACAAACAAGGCATATCCCGCAATCGAATCCACGGCTCGTCCTGCCAGTGCAACGTACTAAGCGACATTTGCGGCCAGCTCAGAACACTCAACGTCGGACGCTCAACCGAGCGCGCCGGGCGAGCATCACGCAGGGCGGGCACAACCTGATGAGTCAGCCACTCGCGAAGCTGCCGATGCTCAGGACAGTAGTGATAAATCAGCAGCGCATACACGCCGGACTCACTCACCATCATGTGGTCCTCCGCTTCGCCATAGGTCTCCACGCGCATCATCTGCTGCTGATCAGCGTCGAGTTTACGCAATTGGCGCTCATCAAGATGTTTGCCCATTAACCGGCCCAGCTCATGGACACAGAACCACGCTTGGTTCTCAACCAGAAGGGCGTGCAAATGGGTTTTGTTGCGGACGAAACGAGTAGGAAGAAGTGGTTCAGACATGGCATGCCTCCTGACCAAGAGGCACGGGATTCGAACGGCGGGTACAACGATTCACCTTCATCATGAAGGTTTGATATCCAGGCATTTCCATTTACCTCTGGCTGCTTTCTTAGGGCATTCGTTAGGGTGTCGGGAGCTAAGAAACCCACCAGAGACGGGCCGGACATATTCCCCTTTCGGGTGTTGTATTCGCCCACTCCCGACATAACGGGATTTTTCGCAGGCGTGGAGAAACCGCAGACGAAAAAAAGCCGCATGACTGTCGGGTGCGGTGGACCGCTCTGGTTTGTAGAGTTTCTTAGGCTCGGAGCTGAGGGTAGGTGCATCAGGGATGGTCGTCAACCAGCGACTTTTCCTACTGGTCCTGAGGCGAAAGGAAACCTAGACAAAGATGCAGAGTAAATTATGCTGTGTTTATATCCAGTATTTGATCGCCATCGAATCCCGCAGCTCCCACATCCGTGTAGCCATGACTCATCTCACGGAATCCAGGAAATTTCATTTACTTTGAAGTTTAGCGGGCTAGAATGGTGACCATTCGTCACAGTTTTGACCCAGAGGAATTTCGGGCTCATGAATCTTTTTGAAACACCGTCTTTTGAATCCTTGAGCGAAACAACCTCGGGTTCGTACGAGCCTGATACCCATCCTGTGACCGACTTGGCGCTGCTGAACAAGCTCTTGGAGATTTACGACCAAGGGCAGCTGGCCGAAATTCTCAATGACGTTAGCCCGAGCCACTGGTGCCGAGAAACCATCAATCGCTGGATCAAGGGCAAGGCCTCGCCGAAGCTCTCCCATATTGAGTTCACTCGTCTCAAGGATCTTTTGCCCAAGCGTTTGAACCACAAACCTTCATTCACCTTTATCGATCTCTTTGCCGGCATTGGCGGTATCAGGAAAGGGTTTGAAGCCATCGGTGGCGAGTGCTTGTTCACATCCGAATGGAACAAGTACGCCGTTAAAACGTACAAAGCGAACCACTATTGCGATCCTGCCCGTCATCGCTTCAATCTCGATATCCGCTCAGTCACGCTCTCAGACAAGCCAGAAATCAGTGACGAGGAAGCCTACAAGAACATTGATCGCGAAATTCCTGACCACGATGTTCTGCTGGCAGGTTTCCCATGCCAGCCGTTTTCTCTTGCAGGTGTATCCAAGAAGAATTCCCTGGGGCGTAAGCACGGTTTCGAATGCGAGACCCAAGGCACTCTGTTTTTCGACGTGGCGCGCATTATTGCCGCGAAACGCCCGGCCGCATTCTTGCTCGAAAACGTGAAAAACCTGAAAAGCCATGACAAGGGCAATACGTTCCGGATCATTTGCGAAGCGTTGGATGAATTGGGCTATGAGGTTGCAGATGTAAATGCGCCAAAGGGTTCAGATCCGAAGGTCATCGATGCCAGACACTTTGTGCCGCAACATCGTGAGCGAATCGTTCTGGTCGGTTTCCGGCGTGATCTCAATGTTCACCAAGGATTCACACTGAGTGAAATCAGCAAGCTCATACCGAAGCAGCGACCTAGTTTCGGTGATCTGCTTGATAAGGAAGTTGACGAAAAATACATCCTTACTCCGAAGCTTTGGGATTACCTCTACCGGTATGCAGAGAAGCATCGTGAGAAAGGCAATGGTTTTGGCTTTGGCCTGACTCGTCCAAACGATGTTGCTCGTACACTCTCGGCTAGATATCACAAGGATGGTTCGGAAATCCTGGTTGACCGTGGGTTTGTCGATACCTTGGACTTCAACAGTGAATTGAATCAGCTCAATCGGCCACGTCGACTGACCCCTCATGAGTGCTCCCGCCTGATGGGTTTTGACAAGCCAGGGGAAAGCAAATTTGTGATTCCTGTCTCCGATACCCAAGCGTATCGCCAATTTGGTAACTCCGTGGCGGTTCCTGTTTTTGAGGCTGTGGCTCGGTTGATGAAGGACCGCATTTTGGCGGCGAAGGAAAAAACTGCTGACAAGGAGCGCCCGCAGCTGGAGTTTGCTCTTCCTGAGTAATCAGTCGTACCGCCTGCGCTCTCGATGATTGATGCGCAAAGATCTGACACCAGTTGCAGAGCTTTGCGACATCACATTATCCCTCAGCTTGAGGCTTCTCTCAGAAAGGCAATTCTGCGAATCTGTCGGAAATACTTTCCTTTCGACTCGTCAATTTTCAGCGGCCTTACCCATGACAAGCTTTTCCCAATGGATTGAAGACAAGAATCAAGATGAATGGTGGATATTCATCAAGCGGCTTTCAGCCAACGACACAGGTCTTACGGGGGGTAACGGCGTAGGTATTTATGTACCCAAAGCTGTTGTAGCGACAGCACTACCGTCCATTTCAAGCACCTGCTGTCAAAATCCCGATTGCAGTCTGACTGCACAAATCACTTCACATGGCCTTCCCGAGCAAACGCTGAGAGGCATCTACTACAACAATCGTCATTTCGAAGGCCCTGGATCACGCAACGAGCATCGTTTGACGAGATGGAATACAGATTTTAGAAACAGTCCTGCCCAAGATCCTGAGAATACTGGTGCGTTAGCGATTTTTGCTTTTCATGTGCCTCATTTGGGCCGAGATTCCGAGTTTTTGGATATCTGGATCTGCAAAGGATTGGAAGAGGAGGAGTTCGTCGAGAGCAAGATTGGCGAGGTGATTCCCGGCAGTTCGCTTTTTGACAGAGGGGACCGGTTGTTTGCCGGCTTCGCTGCTGGTTCGGACAAAGAGCCTAGCCATGTTGCGATTCCTCAACTTTGGGAAGATAGGTTCCCAAGTGGCGAAGAGATTATTGCCTATCTCCCCACGGTTTTCCGTTTCGGCAAGACAACGCCCGATGAGCTCATCATCGAACGGCGTGACAACGAGTACAAACTGTTCCGTCAGATTGAAGAGCTTCATATTCTGCACCGAGTTCAGCAGGGGTTCGGTTCCGTTGACGAGTTTATGCATGTGGCGAATTCGGTCAGCAATCGACGTAAATCGAGATCTGGAAGATCTTTGGAGATACATCTCGAGCATCTATTTCGGCAGTTCGGACTTGAACAGTTTAGTACCCAATGCAGAACTGAAGGTAACAAGCGGCCCGATTTTATCTTCCCTTCATGTGCTGACTATCATGACCCAGCGTACCCTGAGCAGAATCTGCGCATGCTGGCTGTAAAGACAACCTGCAAAGACCGCTGGCGTCAGGTTTTAAATGAAGCCAATAGAGTGGAGCAGATTCACCTTTTTACGCTTCAGGAGGGCGTTTCTCCTCATCAGTTTGCAGAGATGAAGGATGAGAATGTCAAACTAGTGGTTCCTAAACCACTGCATACGAAATACCCGGATGAAGTGCGTGGGCAGCTTATGACGCTGAATGACTTTATTGTGGAAGCCAAAGATATACGCTGACACACCTGATCAATGATGCATTCGAGAGGGGGGCTAGGCGGGTTCGTCCCACGCCTCTCCTCGACGCATAGGCTGAGTAGCTGAGCCCTGCTTAGCAACGAGGTTTCTAGGTGGAGTTGTCATGGACATAGTTGACTCGGCAACTCGCTCCAGAATGATGTCCGGCATTCGTGGAAAGAATACTGCCCCGGAAATGTTGGTCAGAAGGTTCCTGCATGCGCGAGGCTATCGGTATCGGATCCACCGGAAAGACCTTCCTGGGAAGCCAGATCTTGTACTTCCCCGCCTGAAAGTCTGCATTTTCGTCCATGGTTGCTTCTGGCATCGTCATCCGGGTTGCGCCTACGCAACTACTCCCAAAACACGCCATGAATTCTGGGAGGAAAAATTTCAGAAAAATGTAAAGAGAGATTTAGCCAATATTGAGGCTCTTGAATCTGCCGGCTGGCACGTTCTGATAGTTTGGGAGTGCTGTCTTAAGAATGACCCCGATACTTTGGAGGGGCTGTATGAGAAATTGCGCGTGATTGCTTTACACCAGTCAGCTTAATGATGGTGTGGGCAGAGAGCGTTGGGTGAGTTCGAGAGAGCTGCTTATTCTGTAGCAAAAAAATCGGCTCTTCCTTGAGCCGATGCGATTAGCCCTTGGGTGGGAACGGGTCATCGCCGTAGGTGTTGCGCTCTCGAATTTGCCCATTCTGTCCGTGAATGAACATTTCGCTGCCTTGGTTCTTTGCGATTTCGCGCGCGAGCTGAATAGCCTCTGCTTGCGTGTTCACAACTTTTGTAGCCTTCGAGTTGCCCGCGCCTTTCACGGCCCAGTCGTCTCCATGTGGTACTACATGCTGATTTTTCTTGGACATGATAAGAATCCTATCAATGTGGATGTCTGAGCTTTGGCAAAATTGCCTAGCTTGCCGATTTACTATGGAAATAAGATTTCGTACGAAACCCAATCTCCGACGATCAGCCGTTGACACCGCTCAAAGGTCGTCCATAATCACGCCCCGCATTTCCCAAATGCTTTCGTGATTGTGGGTTCCCCCGATTACGGCCCGTACAAGTGGGCTTTGTTCACCAGTACGGTCAAGACTCACAGCATCCGCGCCAACGGTTGCTGTGGGTTCCTTGTTTTTATCCCCTGATCTTTTCCGCAATCTCTCGAAAGCAGACGCAGAGGCTACTTGTAGCTATTTCTGTGCTGAATGCTGAATGCTGAGCGGTTAGCAGCTATCCGCGAGATACGTCAAACTGAAGCCGCTAATCGTAATGACAGCGGCTTCGTTCTGACCTAATTCAAATTCACAAAAAACACGAAGGGCTGACAGCCTCGTCGATGTTTCAGGCTGCGCACTCAGAAATCAATCCCAGCTCAACGCACCACCAGTTTGGTATTCGATCACGCGAGTCTCAAAGAAATTCTTCTCTTTCTTCAAGTCCATAATCTCGCTCATCCAAGGGAACGGGTTGGTCGTCCCTGGGTATTCCTCTTTCAAACCAATCTGGCTCAAACGACGGTTAGCGATGAACTTCAGGTAGTCCTCCATCATCGCCGCGTTCATACCCAACACCCCGCGAGGCATGGTGTCACGTGCGTATTCGATCTCCAGCTGCGTACCCTGCAGAATCATCTGGGT
>Ga0213828_1000705_pt1 | contig 30859 bp, 29 predicted proteins | sample MC6MC0897MG_FD_180664 | JGI IMG/M metagenome (GOLD analysis project Ga0213828, IMG submission 180664) | Enriched soil aggregate microbial communities from Iowa State University, Ames, United States - MC6-MC0897-MG | ecosystem: Environmental > Terrestrial > Soil > Unclassified | place: USA: Iowa... | reverse complement strand
TCATGCGCTGGCGTCCCAATGTCGCGTGGCTGGCGGTCATGCTCGTGCTGCTGGCTTTCTGCCTGGTGAACCTGCACAAGGAAGCCCGGTTTCTCTATTTCCAATTCTGATCCCACGGGGTCGCGGAGCAAGACATGGACATCAACGCTATCGAAGCCAAAGTGGCGCAACTCGTCGAAGACATCATCCTCACGCAGGTGGATCCCGACACGCTGCTGATCGAATCGGGGCTGGTCGACTCGTTGGCGGCCGTCGACGTGGCGCTGGCGGTCGAGCGCGAATTCGGCTGCAAGATCCCGCCCACCGAGATCGACGTGCATCTGGAATCGGTGCATACGCTGGCCGCCTTCATCGCGGAACGGCGCGGCGCCTGACGCGCAGCCACGGGAGGGCAGGACCATGCGCTTCGACTTCACCACATTCGATTTCGCGGACACGCAGACTGACGCCGACGCGATCGCGGTCGTGGACGCGCGCGGGGCCACGTCGTGGCGCGCGCTGCGTGCCGCCACCGAGGCCTGGGTACAGGAAGCGCGGGACGCGGGCGCGCGACCCGATACGCCGCTGGTGATTTCCGGCCACAAGGAGACGGCGTTTCTGGTGGCGATACTGGGCTGCCTGCGGTTGGGCGTGCCCTTCGTGCCGGTGGATGTCATCAACCCGCCCGAGCGCATTGCACGCATCGGCGAACTGGTGCGCGCCGGCCTGCGCTACGACGCGCAGGCCGCGCAATTCGTTTCCACGGGCGGTGAGGCCGTGCCGCTGGAAGAGAAATGTCTGGCCTACATCATGTTCACGTCGGGCAGCACCGGCGATCCGAAAGGCGTGCAGATCGGCCGCGAAAGCATCGGCCTCTTTGCCGGATGGATCCGCGACTGCCTCGCGCTGGGCGCGGCGCCGGTCTTCATGGACCAGATGCTGTTCAGCTTCGACTTTTCGCTGTTCAACTGGGTGGGCGCGCTGACGCTGGGCGGCACCTGCGTGCTGTGCCCGCGCGAGACCATCGCGCAGCGCGACGCCTTTGTGCAGTATCTGGCCTGCAGCCGCATCAGCGTCTGGGCCTCCACGCCCTCGTTCGTGCGGCAGCAATTGTTCAACCCTGAGTTCAACCACGCCCACCTGCCCGATCTGCGCGTCTTCGTGTTCGGTGCCGAATCGCTGACGCCCGCATTGGCCGAGGAACTGTGGCAGCGCTTTCCGCAGGTGCGCATCGTCAACTCCTACGGCCCGACCGAAGCGACGTGCTCGACCACCTGGGTTGAGATCGACCCGGCGTTGCGCGCGGCGGCGCCCAATCCATTTCCCATTGGCCGCGCCAAGCCCTATGCCGGGGTCTTCATCGAAAACGGCGAGATCAGCATCGCGGGCGACCATGTCATGCGCGGCTACCTGAACCGCCCCGACCTGAACGCCACGCGCATGTTCACGCGCCACGGCAAGCGCGGGTATCGCAGCGGCGACCTGGGCGAGATTGACGCGCAGGGGCTCGTCACCTTCCGCGGCCGCATCGACGATCAGATAAAGCTGCATGGGTACCGCATCGAACTGGCGGAGATCGACGCGGCCATCGCCGCCCTGCCTGGCGTGCGTGCCGGCGCCACGGTGGCGCTGCGGCGGCCCGATGGCGCTATCGTCAGGCTGATCGGCTTTGTCGAACCCGCCGCAAACGGCCAGCGTACGCACTCCCCTGCCGTCGGCCTGCAACCGCTGCCCGCTGATCTGACAGACTGGAAGGTCACGCTGGGCCGGCGTTTGCCGCCGTACATGATTCCGTCAGAACTGGTGGCGTGCCCGCACTTTCCCACGACCAGCACGGACAAGGCGGACCGCAAGCAGCTCGAACGCCTGTATCTTGAAACGCGCCTCAGCAAGAAACCGGAGCCGCAAACATGACTCGCACAACCTTTCGTCTCGCCCTCGCCCTGACGCTGGCGGCCTGCTCCGCCAGCGCCGCCGCCGAAGGCGTGCTGGCGCAACTGTATGCCGCCCGCCCGCCGGCGGGTTCCTCGTTCGTGCGGGTGGTCAATCCGCACGTGAACCCGCTGCAGGCGCAGGTCGCTCAAGGGCCGGTCCAGGAGATCGGACCGGACCGGCAGGCCACCACCTACGCCATCGTGAAGGGCAATCAGCCCTTCGACGTGCGCATCGACGGCAAGCTTGCCGGCACGCTGCAGGTGGCGCCCGACACGTTCAGCACGCTGGTGCCGCGGCGTGACGGCGGCAGGCTGTCGTTCAGCGTCATCGACGACAACGCCGGCGCGCAGGACGCGCTGAAGGCCGAGCTGCGCTTCTACAACCTGGCGACGGATTGCCCCGCCGGGCAGTTGTCCGTCAGTCCGTCCGGCCCGGTCCTGTTCAAGGACGTCGAGCCCGGCGCGTCCGCCGCGCGCGCGATCAACCCGGTCAGCGCGACGCTGGCCGCCGGCTGCGGCACGGCCGCGTCGCAGGCGCTGCCGCTGCCGGCCTTGCAGCCGGGCGACCACTACAGCCTGTTCCTGACCGGGACGCCCGAGGCCCCCGTGCTGCGTGGCCAGACCAGCGGCACGGACGCGTACAAGAAATAGGGAGGCCATCATGCGCCGCGTTTTCCGGGACGACCACGAACTCTTCCGCGACCAGGTCAAGCGCTTCATCGAGAGCGAGATCGCGCCCCGCTATGCCGAATGGGAAGACGCCGGCGTGACCCCGCGCGCGCTGTGGCGGCGGGCCGGCGACGAGGGGCTGCTCAATTGCGCGCTGCCGGATCCGTATGGCGCGGGCGGCGACTTCGGGCATTCGGCCGTGGTGATCGAGGAGCTGGCCCGCGCCAATTTCCTAGGCATCGGCTTTTCGATCCACTCCGACATGGTCGCGCCGTACCTGCTGAACGTCGGCACCGACGCGCAGAAACAGCGCTGGCTGCCCGCCATGGCGCGCGGCGAGACCATCGGCGCCATCGCGCTGACCGAGCCGGACGCGGGCAGTGACCTGAAGGCCGTGCGCACGCGCGCGCGGCGCGATGGCGAACACTTCGTGCTCAATGGTCAGAAGACCTTCATCACCAACGGCGTGAACGCGGGCCTGGCCATCGTATTGGCCAGCACCGATCCCGATCTGGGTGCGCGCGGGCTGTCGCTGTTCTGCGTCGAGGAAAACCTGCCGGGTTACACGAAGGGCGCGCCCCTGCACAAGATCGGCCAGCACAGCCAGGACACGTGCGAGCTATTTTTCAACGACGTGCGCCTGCCCGCCGATTGCCTGCTGGGTCCGTTGAACAATGCATTCGAGATCATGACGCGCGAGTTGGCGCGTGAACGCCTGGCCATTGCGCTGCGTGCGGCGGCGTCGCAGGAGGGCATGCTGGACCAGGCGGCGCAGTACACGCGCGATCGCAAGGTGTTCGGGCGCCGCGTGATCGACTACCAGAACACGCGCTTCAAGCTGGCGAATGCGCGCGCGCAGAGCGCCATGCTGCGCGTCTTCCTGGACGATTGTCTGGCGCGCATGATGGAAGGCGAGCTGGACGCGACGACGGCAGCCATCGCCAAGCTGAATGCGACGGAGATGCAGGGGCGCATTCTGGACGATCTGCTGCAGCTTTACGGCGGCTACGGCTACATGGCGGAATACGGCATCGGCCGCGCGTGGGCCGACGCGCGGGCATTGCGCATCTTCGGCGGCACCAACGAGGTCATGCTGGAAATCATCGGCCGCAGCTTCAACTGACGCGGCGCGCCTGACGCCGCGCATTTCAGAGGCGCACTGCGGGGCCGCGCAGCCAAAGCGAACTTCAGAGCCGGGCGTCCATCCAGGCCTGCATCAGCGCGCGAGCCTCCGGCGTGTCGTCGATGACCCACGGGTCCAGCGCAAAGGCCACGATGCGCTTGGCGCCGTAGCCGCGCGCCACCTCCCACTGCTCACGCACCCGCTCAAAATCGGCGGACCGCGCCTTGAAGGTCGAGCCATCGGTGGCGCCCGACGGCAGTTCCTCGAACAGTTCCAGGATCAGGTCGAAAGACGCGTGGCGCGCCAGCAGCATGTCGTGCAGCGGTTCCAGCGCCCGCAGATTCTCCATCCCGACCACGCCGACGCCGTCCTGGATCATGGGATGTATGCCCACGTGGTCCAGAACATGGCTCCACAACTTCGCCAATGACCCGTCGCCCGGCAGGCGGCTGTGATACGTCGAGATGCACGGCACGCTGCTGCTGGTCTCCTGCGCCGCGCGCGACAACGCGTCCAGCCATGGCACCAGCAGCGCCTGCCGATCGGCGGACGCCCAGTTGTACTGTTCCAGCTCGTACGGCAGATACCATCCGCGGAACGCGCGGCGCTGATTCCAGCCGGACTCCCGCATGTACGCGGCGCCGCGTTCGCGCGTCTGGTCCAGAAAGGCGGCCAGCGCGGGCGTGTCGGCGCGGGCCAGCACGTCCCACCAGCGCTGGTCGTACGGCAGGCCCACGTGGATGCCAATGCCCTGGTGCGCGGCTTCGTCGAACAGGGTCGCAAGAAGCGCCCCGGGGGCCATCCAGTCGTCCGGCCGCCCGCCTTCCAGTCCGGTCCATTGCAGGAAGATCTCGCGGCAGCCCAGCCGCCGGAAGCTGCGCAGCCGCTGGCGCCAGTCTTCGGGCGTCAGGTCCGCGTGGCTGCGCCAGAGCTGCAGGAAGGTGGCGTTCAGGGAGAGCGGCGGCGAACATGCCGCCAGCGGCGCCAGGGCGCTTAACGCCAGCGCCTGAAAGAGGCGCCGGCGCAGGGGGGATTTGAGCTGCGGGGGTGTCAGGGGACTGCCCAGCCTTTATCCGCGGTTGCCGAACATGCCGGACAGCGAGCCCAGCAGATCGGCGGGGTTGAATGGCTGGCCGGGCTGCACCGCGCCTTCCGGCGTGGCCTTGTCGACCAGTTGCGGCAGCAGGGCCGACAGCGAATCCAGCACGGAAGTGGTGTCCTGCCCCGTCTTGGCCGCCAGTTCGTTCACGACGCCGGGATCCAGCACGGAACCGAGCTGGTCAGGGCTGACGGGCAGATTCTGGCCCGTGCCCACCCAGGAAGCCACCACTTCGCCCAGCCCGCCCTTCTGAAAGCTGGCGATCAGACCGGTCAGACCGCCCGGATATTTGTTCAGTTGCTCGATCAGCGCGGGCAGCAGCGAGGCCGAACCGCCCTGCTGACCACCGCCGGCCATCGAGGCCAAAGTGTCCAATAGACTCATTGCCGCGCTCCTGAAAAAGTCGGGAAATCAGTATAGGCCGATGAAAAGCGCGGTGTGCGGCAATGCTGTTGCCGCCCGCGACGACTTTGCAAAAGTTGTAAATCGCGCGGGCGGCTCATGCTTTTGGATAGGGCTTTCGGTTCATCCCTTCGGCGTGGCCGTCGACGTTCTGAGCGTCTTAAGGGCCTTCTGGCCGGCGCGTCCGTCTGGCGGCAGGCCGAGTTCGCGCTGGGCGGCCTGCAAGGCCTGGCGCGTGCGAGCGCCGATCATGCCGTCGGGTTCGCCCAGCTCATAGCCCCGCGCGATCAGAAGGCGCTGCAGTTCGCGCCTTTCGGCGCGCGACAGCCCGGGATCGTCCGTAGGCCAGGCCTGGATCAGCGGGCCGCCGCCGCGCAGGCGGTCGGACAGATGCGCAATGGCCAGCGCATAGCTTTCGGCGGCGTTGTAGGAATACAGGGCATCGAAATTGCGCGTCACCAGAAACGCCGGACCGTTGCGGCCCGCCGGCAGCAGCAGACCCGCCGGCATATCGCCACCTGGCAGCGCCTCTCCATCCACGCGCGTCACGCCCTGTTTCACCCACGACGACATGGGCCGCTTGTTCTTGCGGCCCGCGCCGGACGTGTCCAGTTTCGCGGGCAACCTGACCTCGTAGCCCCACGCCAGCGCCGGGTTCCAGCCCGCGCGCTTCAGGAAATTCGCCGTGGATGCCAGCGCGTCCGGCACGCTGTCGACCAGATCGCGCCTGCCATCGCCGTCAAAGTCCACCGCCAGCCGCAGATAGGTCGACGGCATGAACTGCGTCTGGCCAAACGCGCCGGCCCACGAGCCAACCAGGCGCTCGGGCGCGATGTGTTCGTCCTGGATGATCTTCAGCGTGGAGAAGAATTCGCCCCGGAAATACGCCTGGCGCCGGCCATAGCACGACAGCGTCGACAAGGACGTCAACAGCGGCCGTCCGCCCAGCGTGCGGCCAAAGTTGCTTTCCACGCCCCACACCGCGGCAATCGTGGCCGGGTCCACGCCGTAACGCTGCGACGCCCGGTCCAGTTCGGCCTGCCACCGCGCCATGCCGGCCTTTCCATCTGCCACGCGCTCGTCGTCCACCAGGCCCGCCATGTAGTCCCAGATGGGCGTCTTGAACTCCGGCTGCGCGTCCAGCAGGTCGATCACCGCCATGTCGGGTGAGAGGTTTGCGGTGTGCGTGTCGAACGTCGCCGCCGACACGCCGGCCTTCAAGGCGGGCGCGCGCAACTGCGACAGGCAGGCGGCAAAATCGCCGGCGGCCAGCGCCGCCGGCGCCGGCACAATCAGCGCGGCGGTCGTGATCGCGGCGGCGGTCAACGCGCGAGTTACAGCAGTGTTTGACCGCGAGCGGCGCAACAGGGATTTCATGCTTGGGATTCCTTGGGAGGTGCGATGGCCGCATCGCCTTGCAGGCGCCGCGTCCAGTCTTCGACTTCGCCGGCGCGCGCGCGCTTTTCAAAGAGCGCGCGCCAGTTCGGCGACAGCTCGGGCAGCGCGGCCAGCGCGTGCAGCACGTCCGGGTCCAGCACGCGGCGGTTCAGGATGTCCTGCACCCGCGCCAGCGACCACTGCGGATGCAGCCGCTTTTGCAGCGTCAGCGAGTCGCCGGGCGCCAGCCAGCCGGTTTGCAGCACGCGGTAATACCAGCCCGTCATGCCGCTGGCCTGCACCTGCGCGGCCATGCCCTTGTGTTGGAAACGGTGATCCAGCTTCCAGCACGGCTGGCGCGCCTGCGACACCTGGATCAACGCGGTGCCCGCGCGATAGACGTCGCCCACGCACACGTCGCTTTCGGTCAGGCCGGTGGTGAAAAGGTTTTCGCCGAACGCGCCGGGCGCGCGCAGCACCGCGCGTTCGCCCAGCGTCTGCAGCCAGGCGGGATAGTGGTCGCGCGCGTAGTGGTGCAGCGCCTTCTCCGGCCCGCCGTGAAAGCGCCGGTCCGCCTGCGCGTCGCCGTCCAGTCCTTCCAGACCGAGCCAGCGCCGCTCGGCGACCGGGTGCTTGTCGATGCCGCTGTCGCGCCCCGAATCGCCCAGCGGCCCCACGGCGCCCGTCAGCAGCGCGTCGATTGTGATGTCCATTTTCCCGTCGTCCATTCAGCCGGCCTGCAGCGCGGCAAGCTCGTCGTCGTCGAATCCGGCGGCGCGCCGCGCCTCCAGGTTGAAGGGGCCGCGCAGGCGCGGCGCCTGATAGCGCGCCGCCAGTTCGGCATAGCAGGCCACCGGCTCCTTGCCCGCCTGCGCGCACTGCTGCTTGTACCAATGGTTGCCGATGGCGACGTGGCCGATCTCGTCGCGCAGGATGATGTCGACGATGGCGGCGCTTTGCGCGTCCCCCGCGCCCGCCAGCTTGTTGCGGATCATCGGCGACGCATCCAGGCCGCGCGCTTCCAGCGTGCGCGGCACGAGGGCCAGGCGAGCCAGCAGGTCGTCCTGCGTGCGCTCGGCCATATCCCACAATCCGTTGTGCGCGGGAAAGTCGCCGTAGGCATAGCCCAACGTGTCCAGGCGCTGACGCAGCAGGTCGAAATGCAGCGCTTCTTCGCGCGCCACGCGCAGCCAGTCGCGGTAGAACGCCTCGGGCATGCCGGCAAACCGCCACATGATGTCCAGCGCAAGGTTCACGGCGTTGAATTCGATGTGGGCCAGCGCGTGCAGGAGCGCTGCCCTGCCTTCCGGCGTGGCCATGGACCGCTGTCTGACCTCGCCCGGCGCAACCAGTTCGGGCCTTGCCGGGCGGCCGGGCAGTCCCGCGACGGGCGCAAGAACGCACTCGCAATCCAGCCGGGCGTCGTCGGCGATGGCGCGCACGCACGCCAGCTTGTCGGGCCATGCCGTGGCGGCCAGCGCCGCCAGCGCCTGCTCGCGCATGCCGTGCGCATCGTCATCCTGCCCGCCGTGGGCAGTCTTGCTGCTGTCCATATTGCCGTCGTTCCCGGGCGCCGCGTGGACGCCTCAAATCCCTGTCGTTGCCATGGCTTGCACGCCATGCGCTGCCGAAGACTTTATCATTCGCGGATGGATCCCCTGCGCCTTACCTTGGAAACCGATCTGTCCCGCATCGACGCCCGGCAATGGGACGCGCTGGCCGGAGACCAACCCTTTCTGCGGCACGCCTTTCTGCTTGCCCTGCACGACACGGGCTGCGCGTCGCGACAGACGGGCTGGGCGCCGCATTTCATGGCGCTGTGGCGCGACGACGTGCTGGCAGGCGCGGTGCCGCTTTACCTGAAGTCGCATTCGCGCGGCGAGTACGTGTTCGATTACGCGTGGGCCGACGCCTTCCAGCGGCACGGCATGCGCTACTACCCCAAGCTGTTGTCGGCCATTCCGTTCACGCCGGTCACCGGCCCGCGGCTGCTGGCCGCCAACGACGAAGACCGCGCAACGCTGGTGCGCGGCCTGGTGGCGTTTGCCGAAGAGGTCAACGTGTCGTCGTTGCACCTGCTGTTTCCGGCCGACGCCGACGTGCGCGCGCTGCGCGAGGCGGGCTTCATGATCCGCGAGAGCGTGCAGTTCCACTGGACCAACGCGGGCTACGCCGACTTCGACACGTTCCTGGCCACCATGAGCCATGACAAGCGCAAGAAGATCCGCCAGGACCGCAAGAAGGTCGCCGCCGCGGGCCTCACCTTCCGGTGGCTGCGCGGCGCCGAGATCGGCGCGGAGGAACTGGAATTCTTCTACGGCTGCTATTGCCGCACGTACTTCGACCACGGCAACCCGCCCTATCTGAGCCGCGAGTTCTTCGAACAGGCATACCGCGACCAGCCCGATGCTTTCGTGTTGATCCTGGCCGAACGCGACGGCGTGCCGGTCGCGTCGGCGCTCAACCTGGCGGGCGGCGACGCGTTATATGGCCGGTATTGGGGCGCGACGGAATACGTACCGGGGCTGCACTTCGAGACCTGCTACATGCAGTCCATCGCCTATTGCATCGCGCATGGCATTGCGCGCTTCGAGGGCGGCGCGCAGGGCGAACACAAGATGGCGCGCGGCCTGCTGCCCACGCCGACGTGGTCAGCGCACTGGGTGGCGCATCCGGGGTTCGCCGAGGCGATCCAGAACTTCCTGGATGAGGAAACCGCCGCGGTGACGGACTATCTTGGGGAACTGGAATCGCACACGCCGTTCAAGGGGCGGGGTGTCTGACACCGGCGTTGTACGACCGTCTTGCCGTCAGAGAAAGCGGTCCAGCAGCTTGCGGCTGTGCTTATCCAGCGACTGGATGTCGCGCACCAGATAGAAGATGCCGTGGTTGTCGGCAATAAGCAGCGTCTGGGCGGACAGGCGGCGGATGTCTTCTTCGCCGCGTAGCGTGAACGACGTTGGACCGCGGTCGGTATCCACCTTCCAAACGCTGGGCGTGGCGTAGGTGGACACGCTGGACAGCTTGCGGATTTCGGGCATGAACTCGCGGCTGGCGAGTTCTTCTTCGATCAGCGCACGCGGCTCGGCGGGGACGTCGGACAGATGTTCGATCCACAGCAGCTCGTGCCCGTCGCTGGTCACCAGCGACAGTCCGCGCCCGGCCTCGCTGATCGGGAAGGCGCGCACCGGGATGACACCTTCATGCGATTCGCCGTCGGCCGACTGGAACTCCAGGCGGCCGAAGGCGTTGCGGCGCAATTGAAAGAACGGCAAGGTCATGGCGAGAGTTCCGTTTCCGCGTCAGGCCACGGCGGCCATGTCTTCGCTGCCCGACGCCTGCGCGTCGGCTTCCGCCTGGCGCGCCTGCGCCTGATACAGGCGATAGTAGGCGCCCTCGCGGGCCATCAGTTCTTCGTGCGGCCCCTGCTCCACGATCTGGCCGCGGTCCAGGACCACCAGCCGGTCGGCCTTGCGCAGGGTGCTCAGGCGGTGCGCAATCGCGATGGTGGTGCGGCCGCGGACCAGGTTGTCCAGGGCCTTCTGAATTTCTTTCTCGGTCGTGGTGTCCACCGACGACGTCGCTTCATCAAGAATCAGGATGCGCGGGTCGATCAACAGGGCGCGCGCAATCGAGATGCGCTGGCGTTCGCCGCCGGACAAGGCCTGGCCGCGCTCGCCCACCAGCGAGTCGTAGCCGTGCGGCAGGCGCAGGATGAATTCGTGCGCATGCGCGGCGCGCGCCGCAGCCACGATCTCGTCGCGCGTGGCGTCCGGCCGGCCATAGGCGATATTCTCGGCGATGGTGCCAAAGAACAAAAACGGCTCCTGCAGCACCAGCCCGATATTGCGCCGGTAGTCGGCCACGCGGACCGAACGGATGTCGGCGCCATCCACCATCACGGCGCCCTCGGATACGTCGTAGAAACGGCAGATCAGGTTGATCAGCGTACTCTTGCCCGAGCCGCTGTGGCCCACGAGCCCGATCATTTCCCCCGGGGCGATGGTCAGATTCAACCCGCGGATGACCTGGCGGTTCCCGTAGCGAAAGCCCACGTCACGCAGTTCGATGCGGCCGTTGATGTGCGGCATTTTGGCGGGATTTTGGGGTTCCGGCACGCTGGACACGTGGTCCAGAATGTCGAAGATACGCTTGGCGCCAGCGGCAGCCTTCTGCGTGACCGACACGATGCGGCTCATGGAATCCAGGCGCATGTAGAAGCGCCCGATATACGCCAGGAACGCGGCCAGCACACCCACGGTGATCTGCTTTTGCGACACCTGCCAGATGCCGAAGATCCACACCACCAACAGGCCAACTTCAGTCAGCAGCGTGACCGTCGGCGAGAACAGCGACCACGTCGTGTTGACGCGATCGTTGACTTCGAGGTTGCGGTTGTTGGCTTCGCGGAAACGCGCGACCTCGCGCTTTTCCTGCGCGAACGCCTTGACGACGCGGATGCCGGGAATGGTGTCGGCCAGCACGTTCGTGATCTCGGACCAGATGCGGTCGACCTTTTCGAAGCCGTGCCGCAAGCGGTCGCGCACCGCGTGGATCATCCAGATGATGAACGGCAGCGGCACCAGCGTGACCAGCGCAAGCCACGGATTGATGCTGATCAGAATGACCGCCGTCATGGCGATCATGAGAATGTCGGTGGCGAAGTCCAGCAGGTGCAGCGACAGGAATACACAGATGCGGTCGGTTTCGCTACCGATGCGCGAAATCAGATCGCCGGTGCGCTTGCCGCCGAAATACTCGAGCGAGAGTTGCTGCAGGTGCGCGTAGGTGGTGGTGCGCAGATCCGCGCCGATGCGTTCGCTGACCCACGCCAGAATATACGTGCGCGCCCAACCCAGCCCCCACGCCAGAATGGCCGATCCCAACAGGCCGCCCAGATAAAGCCGCACAAGGCTGTAATCAATGGGTGCGCCGTTCTGGAACGGGATCAGCACATCGTCCATCAGCGGCATCGTCAGGTACGGCGGCACCAGCGTGGCCGCGGTGCCGAGCAGCGTCAGCAGAAAACCGGCAAACAACGGGCCGCGGTAGGGCCGCGCAAAACGCCACAGCCGCAAGAGCGCCCAGGTGGTCGACGGCGCGGCCTGCTCCTGATTGCACGTCGGGCATTCTTCCTCGCCCGCGGGAATGACGTTATTACAGATGGTGCAAGTGCGTTCTTCCAGCGCTTCGGCCGGCTTGCCCGACAGACGAATCGACTGCTGCGTTTCAAACTGGGCCAACAGCCGCAGCGCCGCGGGATTGCAAGCCAGCGTGAATCGCCAGACGCCCAGACGGCCGGTGTCGTCGTGCAGCTCCAGCACGGCGGCGCCGGCATGATCGCTGAGGGATAGCTTCAATTGAGGGCCGTATGGCCAGGATTCCCAACCGGAATCGTCGGGAAGGCGGGCGATCAGCCGTTTATCGGTCACGGCGACCAGACCCGGCTGGAATTTCAAACGCTGATCGAGGTCTATTTCAACCCAGGCCAGAAGGGTTTCGTCATCCGCCACTTCGGTGCGGATTTCATCCCGCCAGCGGGCAGGAAATGCGTCGGCAAGGCCGGAAAGCAGGTGTGGTTTTTTCATTGGAACGCATACCGGGCCAGGACTCTGCCCTACTAGGCGGCAACCGGTTTGACGCCATCGGCGGCAAACGTGTCCCTTCCTTACAACACAACGAGTTCACGCCATGAAGGCGTCGTATAGTATCAGCCGATTTTTCTAATTAGGAACATCTGGGATCCCCCACTCGTTGGCATTATTCTTAAGGCGCAACCCCAATAAAATCGCGGTCTTGCATAGGGGCGTCCGCGCGTGCCAACCTGCTTCTCGAGCGAATTAAAACATGAAAAAGAAAGACATTGAATTTATCGATGTCGTGGCTTTGCGCGGCCCGAACATTTGGACGTATCGTCCGGTCCTTGAAGCATGGGTGGATATCGGTGAACTGGAGGATTACCCCTCCAACACGATTCCCGGATTTTATGAGCGCCTGACGGAATGGCTGCCGACGCTGATCGAACATCGATGCAGCCCCGGCGTGCGGGGCGGTTTTCTTGCCCGCCTGAAAGAAGGCACGTGGCCCGGCCACATTCTCGAACACGTCACGCTTGAATTGCAGAACCTGGCCGGCTTGCGCGGCGGCTTCGGCAAGGCCCGCGAAACCTCCAAGCGCGGCGTCTACAAGGTCGTCGTGCGCGCCTGGCAGGAACAGGTCACCCGGACTGCATTGAACGAAGCGCGCGACCTCGTCATGGCCGCCATCGAGGACCGGCCGTTCGACGTGCCCGCCACCGTGGCCAAGCTGCGCAGCCTGGTCGACCGCCACTGCCTCGGCCCCAGCACGGCCTGCATCGTCGATGCGGCCGATGATCGCGATATTCCGTATATCCGTCTTTTTGAGGGCAACCTCGTCCAATTCGGCTACGGCTCGGCGCAGCGCCGCATCTGGACGGCCGAAACCGATCGCACCAGCGCCATCGCCGAAGGCATTTCACGCGACAAGGACCTGACCAAGGAACTGCTGTCGACCTGCGGCGTGCCGGTGCCCGAGGGGCGCCTCGTTGAAAGCGAGGAAGACGCGTGGGACGCCGCCGAGGATATCGGCCTGCCCGTGGTGGTCAAGCCCTACGACGGCAACCATGGCCGCGGCGTCTTCACCAATCTGACGACGCGCGAGGAGGTGGTCTCGGCCTACCGCGTCGCCGTGGACGAAGGCAGCGGCGTCATCGTCGAACGCTTCGTGCTGGGCAACGAACACCGCCTGCTGGTGGTGGGCAACCGCATGGTCGCGGCGGCCGCCGGCGAACCGGCGTGGGTGACGGGCGATGGCAAGTCGACCATCACCGAACTCATCGACAGCCAGATCAATACCGACCCGCGCCGCGGCCGTACCGAAAACCATCCGCTCAATCCCGTGCGCCTGGATTCCGCCGCCCGGCTGGAGATCGCGCGCCAGGGCCTGTCGGAAGACAGCGTGCCGCCCGAAGGCCAGCGCGTGCTGGTGCAGCGCAGCGGCAACGTCGCGTTCGACGTGACCGATCGCGTCCACCCCAGCGTGGCCGCCACCGTGACGCTGGCCGCGCGCATCGTCGGCCTGGACATCGCCGGCGTGGACCTCGTGGCCGAAGACATCACGCGCCCGCTGGATGAACAGCGCGGCGCCATCGTCGAAGTCAACGCCGGACCTGGCCTGCTGATGCACCTGAAGCCCGCCGACGGCACGCCGCGTCCCGTGGGCCGCGCGATCGTCGACCACCTCTTCCCCGAGGGCGACGCGGGCCGCATTCCCATCGTCGGCGTGACCGGCACCAACGGCAAGACCGTCGTCGCCCGCCTGGTGGCGCGCTTGCTGCACCTGTCAGGCAAGCGCACCGGCCTCGCGTGCAGCGAAGGCCTTTACCTGGACCGCCGTCTCGTGCAAAAGGGCGACCGCGCCGACTTCGCGTCGGGCACGCGCCTGCTCATGAACCGCAACGTGGACGCAGCCGTCATCGAGAACGACAGCGGCGTGATCCTCGGCCAGGGCCTGGCCTACGACCGCTGCCAGGTCGGCGTGGTCACCAACATCGACGACGGCGATCATCTCGGCGACTTCGACATCAACGAAACGGAACGCCTGTTCAACGTGTTCCGCACGCAGGTGGACGTGGTCCTGCCCGATGGCGTGGCCGTGCTGAACGCACGCGATCCGCGCGTGGTCGAAATGGCCGAGCTCTGCGACGGCGGTGTGATCTTCTTCGGCATCGATCCGGCCCTGCCCGCCATCGTCCAGCACCTGGCCCAGGACGGACGCGCGGTGTTCGTGCGCGACGGCAGCATCGTGCTGGCGCAGGGTAGCCAGGAAGAACGCCTCGCCGACGTCGCCGCCATCCCGCTGACACATGGCGGCCGCGTGGCCTTCCAGGTTGAAAACGTGCTGGCTGCCGTGGGTTCGGCGTGGGCGCTGGACATTCCGGTGGAACTGATCCGCGCCGGCATCGAGACCTTCGACATCGACCAGGCCGACGCGCCGTGGCAGTTCACGCTGTTCGAGCGCAATGGCGCCACGGTGGTCGTAGACGACGTGCACAACGCGTCCGCGCTGCGCCCGCTGATCACGGCCATCGATCAGTTTCCGTCCGCCAAGCGCGCCGCCGTCTACTCGGCCGGCGCGGACCGCCGCGACGCGGACCTGATCGAACAGGGCAAGCTCCTTGGCGACGCCTTCGACCGCGTGGTTCTGTATGACGACGCGACCGTGCGCAGCAAGCGCCCCGACGGCGAAGCGCGCGCGCTGCTGCGCCAGGGCCTGGCGCAAGGCAGCCGCGTCAAGGACATCCAGGACGAGCCCGACCACGGCAAAGCCATCGCCAGCGTGCTGGACGGCATCGGCGCCAACGACTTCGCCCTGCTGCAGTCCGACGAGGCGTTCTCCGGCCCGACCATCGATCTGGTCCGCCGCTGGATCCAACAAAACTGACCTTATTAGGCGCGCGGCCGCCCCCGGCGGACGCGCGCCAGACGACAGGAAACCCTGCCATGGAAGTCTCCCGTATCCGAGCATTGCGCGGCCCCAATCTGTGGAGCAAGAACACCGCCATCGAGGCCATCGTGTCCTGCGGCGATGCCGAATGCTCCATCGACAACCTGCCCGAGTTCGAAGCCCGCCTGCGCGCGCGGCTACCGCAAACCGGGCTGCTGCGCCCCGAAGGTCACCAGGGCGCGGTGTCCATCGCCCACGTGCTGCAGATCGTTGCGCTGACGATGCAGGCGCACGCCGGCTGCCCCGTCACGTTCGGCCGCACCGCCTCCACCATCGAACCGGGCGTGTTCCAGGTCGTGGTCGAGTACAGCGAAGAAGAAGTCGGCAAGCTGGCGATGGAGCTGGCGCAGGACCTCGTGCGCGCCGCGCTCGATGACACGCCGTTCGACATTGCCGACGCCCTGAAGCGTCTGCGCGAGCTGGACGAAGACGTGCGTCTGGGGCCGAGCACCGGCTCCATCGTGAACGCCGCCACCGCGCGCAACATCCCCTACCGCCGCCTCACGCAAGGCAGCATGGTCCAGTTTGGCTGGGGCAGCAAACAGCGCCGCATCCAGGCCGCCGAAACCGACCTGACCAGCGCCATCTCCGAATCCATCGCGCAGGACAAGGACCTGACCAAGATGCTGCTGGACGCCGCGGGCGTGCCGGTGCCGATGGGCCGTTCGGTGACCACCGCCGAAGAGGCCTGGGAAGCGGCGCAGGAACTGGGCGGTCCGGTCGTGGTCAAGCCGCGCGACGGCAGCCAGGGCCGTGGCGTCGCGGTCAACATCGAAACCCGCGAGCGCGTGATCCAGGCCTTTGAAGTGGCCGAAGAGATCAGCTCCGAGGTCATCGTCGAACGCTACATCCCGGGCCACGATTTCCGCCTGCTGGTGGTGGGCGGCGCGCTGGTCGCGGCGTCGCGACGCGATCCGCCGCAAGTCACGGGCGACGGGCAGCAGACCATCCGCCAACTGGTGGACCAGGTCAACGCCGACCCGTTGCGCGGCGACGGCCATGCCACCTCGCTGACGAAGATCCGTTTCGACGACATCGCCCTGGCGACGCTAAAAAAGCAAGGCTTTGACGCCGATTCCGTACCGCCCGCCGGCACGCTGATCTTCCTGCGCAACAACGCCAACCTGAGCACCGGCGGGTCCGCAACCGACGTGACCGACGAGGTCCACCCCGAAATGGCGGCGCGCGCGGTGTCCGCGGCCCGCATGATCGGCCTGGACATCTGCGGCGTGGACGTGGTGGCCGAAACGGTGCAATACCCGCTTGAAGAGCAGCACGGTGGCGTCGTGGAAGTCAACGCCGCGCCTGGCCTGCGCATGCACCTCAACCCCTCGTTCGGCAAGGGCCGCGCGGTGGGCGAAGCCATCATCGCCAACATGTTCGCGGACGGCGACGACGGCCGCATTCCGGTCGTGGCCGTTGCGGGCACCAACGGCAAGACCACCACGGTCCGCCTGACAGCGCACCTGCTGGGCGCGGCCGGCAACCGCGTGGGCATGACGAACTCCGACGGCGTGTACGTCGACAATCTGCGCATCGACACCGGCGACTGCAGCGGCCCGCGCAGCGCGCGCAGCGTGCTGATGCACCCGGACGTGGACGCCGCGGTGTTTGAAACCGCGCGCGGCGGCATCCTGCGCGAAGGCCTGGCGTTCGACCGCTGCAACGTCGCCATCGTCACCAACATCGGCATGGGCGACCACCTGGGGCTCGGCTACATCAGTACGGTCGAGGACCTGGCCGTGGTCAAGCGCGTCATCGTGCAGCACGTGCATCCGTCGGGCATGGCAGTGCTGAACGCGGCCGATCCCATCGTGGCCGAGATGGCCGCAAGCTGCCCGGGCTCGATCACCTACTTTGCCGAAGACCGCAACCATCCCGTGCTGGCCACGCATCGCGCGCAGGGCCTGCGTTCGGTCTACCGCGATGGCGATGCCATCGTGGCGGCACAAGGCGCCGACGAGGTGCGTTTCCCGCTGGCCGAGATCCCGCTCACGCGCAACGGCACGATCACCTTCCAGGTCGAGAACGCGATGGCTTCCATTGCGGCGGCATGGGCGCTGGACCTGGGCTGGGATGTCGTGCGCCGCGGCCTGGCCACGTTCGTCAACGACGCGCAGACGGCTCCTGGCCGCTTCAACGTGTTCGACTACCGCGGCGCCACGGTGATCGCCGACTATGGCCACAACCCCGACGCCATCCAGGCGCTGGTGCGTGCCGTGGACGCCATGCCGGCCAAGCGCCGCTCGGTCGTCATCAGTGGCGCGGGCGACCGCCGCGACGAAGACATCCGCATGCAGACCGAGATCCTGGGCGCCGCCTTCGACGACGTGCTGCTCTACCAGGACCAGTGCCAACGCGGCCGCGCGGACGGCGAAGTACTGGCCCTGCTGCAGCAGGGTCTGGTGGGCGCCAGCCGCACCACGCAGATCGACGAGATCCATGGTGAGTTCGTGGCGATCGACACGGCGCTGGCGCGCCTGAATTCGGGCGATCTGTGCCTGATCCTGGTCGATCAGGTCGAAGAAGCGCTGGACCACATCGCCAAGCGCATCGCCCAGCCCTGAACGGCTTGGCGGAAATGCGGACGGGGCGCTCAGGCGCCCCGTTTTTTTTCGTCTTGCGATGCCATCAGCCGTGCGGGGATGCGATGGGCGCCGAGGCCTGATAGCGGTCCGTCACGTGCGTGCACCCCACGGCTGCCATGGCGCCAAGCGCCAGCAAGATGGCGCTGCAAAGTCGTTTCGTCATGCGAGCTTTTCTCCCTTTACGTGGCGAACCGCCAGCCGGTTCCGTGTGGACTATACCGGCATGCGCCCTGCCCGGCCAGCCGCGCCAGCAGTGGGTTTCGAGAGCGGATCGGTTACTAGCCACGCACAAAAGGGGTCAAATGGTTGCTCAAATGTAACTCGACCTTCGTGCGCCCGGAACGCGTTTTCTCGTCTCAAACCCGGGGCATTTTCAGAGGCGGCGCAGTTACATTTCTCCACAGCGTGGTTTGACAGCCCCAGGGGGCGACTCGTAGCTTAGAACCTAGCTGATCAGTTCCCAACACACCGCGTTCCGGCAGCTTCATAGGCCATGAACCTGCCGCCGCACGAAACCAGAGAGAGGTCACCATGAACAACGACATCATCGCCGGAAAGTGGAAGCAACTGACGGGCAAGGCCAAGGCGGCTTGGGGTGAACTCACCGACGACGAACTGACCCGCACCGAAGGCAATGCCGAGCGTTTGGCTGGTCTGATCCAGGAACGCTACGGCAAGACCAAGGATGAGGCGCAAAAGGAAGTCCGCGACTTCTTCGACCGCAATCCCTGATTCCCATAACCACCAGGAGAAGCTGACATGTTGCATTACGCCGTAGTTTTCTTCGTTATCGCGATCATCGCGGCTGTCCTGGGGTTCGGCGGCATCGCCGCCGGCGCCGCGGGGATTGCCAAGATCCTGTTCTTCGTCTTTCTGGTCCTGGCTCTCCTGTCCATTCTGGGCGGCGCCTTCCGCAAGAAATAGAACCCGCATCTGAGCTTTAGTAGATCGTCATAGCGTCACGAACGCGCTGAACACCAATAAAAAGGAGCATTACTATGGAAATTCGCAAGCTGATCGCCGCCGCCGCACTGGGTACGGGCGCTGTCTTCACTTCCATGGCTTTTGCCGCCGATGACGGCAAGCCGAAACAGTCCGTGGGTGAGTACGCGTCCGACGCCACCGTGACCACGAAGGTCAAGGCCGCCTTTGTTGCCGACAAGCAGCTGAGCGCCCTGGAAATCGCCGTCGAAACCAACAACGGCGAAGCCACGCTGACCGGCACCGTCGGCACCGCTGCCGAAGCGGATCACGCCGCCAAGGTCGCCCGTGGCGTTGAAGGCGTGAAGCAGGTCAAGAACAACATCAAGGTTGATCCGGCCAAGAACCGCAAGTAATCAAGGCATCGATGTAGTTGACGCCTGATTTGAAAACGGCGCCTGTGCAAACAGGCGCCGTTTTCACGTCTGACTTTTACATGCTCGCTTTGGGATTTGCGTTCTGCTATAGCGTGACGGCGCCGCGGCCGATTTCCAGCGCGCGTCCGCCCACCTGGATGCGGCCATCGGTCGACACATCCAGCTGCAGGCGGCAGGGGCGGCCGGTCTGGTCGCCCTGCTCCACCAGCACGCTGGCGGGCAGCGCGGCCTTGCGATGCAGGAGCCAGCCGCCGAGATTGGCGCAAGCCGAACCGGTGCCGGGATCTTCGTTGATCGCACCGCCCGGCGTGGCGTAAAAGTAGCGGGCCACGACGACCTGTCGGCCCGCCTGGACATTGCCTTCGTCAAACGCAAACAGATATAGCGACTTGCGTTCGAGGCTGCTGGTCTGCCAGCGGCTGAGCAGCGACGCGTCCGGCTTGGCCCGGCGCACTGCGTCCACGCTGGCAAGCGGCACGAGCAACTGGTCCGCGCCGGTATCCACCCAGATCGGGTCGGCCAGCAGGTCGTTTTCGCCCAGGCCCACCAGCCCGGCGATGCCGGCGGGATCCAACTTGGGTGCGGCGGTGCGCACCCCGCCCGGACACGGCGCGGTGAAGGTCCACGCGTCGCCAATGGCAGTAAGCGGCACGACACCCGCCTGAAATTCCAGCGTCAACGCGTCGCCGGTCTGCCGCAGGTCGCGCACGACCTGCGCGGTGCCAATGGCCGGATGCCCGGCGAACTTCATTTCAAAGCCCGGTGTAAAGACGCGCACCCGCGCGTCGGCCTGATCCGAAGGCAGGATGAACGTGGTCTCGGACAGATTGAATTGCGCCGCAAGACTGAGCATGGTGGCATCATCCATGCCGCGTGCATCTTCAAACACACAGAGCTGATTGCCGCTGAAGGTGGAAGAGGCGAAAACGTTGAGTAGGCGAAAAGCGTAGGAAGCCATGGCGGATAGCAGTGAGGAAAATGCCGGCGGCGCCGGACAAGCCCCCACTGTATCGCAGCGGCCCCGTCAAACGCTTACCAGACCGCGAAGAACAGCACCCACGCCATGCAGAATGGCGCGAGGCCCGCGGCCAGCACAAGACCTGCGCCAACCTTGCGCGCCATGCCGACCGGACGCGCATTCAGGAGGCGCGCGTAAAGACGCAGGGTCCACAGCACCGCCAGGGTCAGCAGCGTGAACCGGACCGGCGTCGCCCATGCCGCCTGCACGCCTTCATGCTTGAGCAGCGTGATCGTCGTGGCGGACAGGCCCAAAAACACGCCAATGCCAGCCGACGGAATCAGCGCCTGCGCCAGCTTGTGCAGGCCGGCCCGCCCCCAGCGCGACACGGGCGCATGGGCAGCATGGGAATTGAGGGGCGCCGGCGGCACGGGTGCGGCGGGCGCAATGCGGTCGGCGAGCCACAACGACAGGAAGGCCGCGCCGCCCACGCATATAGTGGCGCCGACGACAAAGAGCAGAATGCCGGCGCCGTCCAGCCACGAGAAGCTGTCGTTCACGTCCGGGTAGTGCGTCAGGATGAACCACGGCGCGTTGTCCATCAGCGGCCATAGGATGTCGTGCTCGACCAGCCAGGTCGCGGCCCATTGCTTGGCCGTCACGAACCACGGACTGGCGCTCCAGAGAAACGCGCCGATCGCAATGCCCATCAGGCCGAAACACAGCAATGCCGTCTGCCACGGATCGCCATCGGCCACGTGCACGATCTCTTCTTCAGGCGAGCGGGGTGTCAGTGCAATGGCGCCGCGATAGCCACTGCACCGTCCACAGACGTGGCAATCGCCCGCGCCCTTCATGTGGCGCAGCGGCACCAGCGGCGCACAGTTGATGGGCTCGATGCGGATGACGGGATGGCGCCACTTTTCCTCGTCGACCTTGAAGTGCCAGGGCGCCAGCTTGGCCAGCAGGTTGAACACGCCATTGACCGGGCACAGGTACTTGCACCACACGCGCTTGCTGCGCCCATAGCGCCAGCCGACGATCATGGCCGCCACCGTGGAGCCGCCCAGGACGGCCAGCACCGCCAATGGGTACTGATAGACGCTGACCAGCTGACCGTAGATGGTCGTCAGCGCGAAGGCCACGAACGGCCAGCCGCCCCAGCGCATCCACTTCGGAATGGCGCGGCCCTGGCCGCGCTCGCTGGCCCATTCGGTCAGCATCCCTTCGGGACACAGCCAGCCGCACCATGCGCGCCCCAGGATTGGCATCGAGATCAGGACGAACGGCCACCACACGCCCCAGAACGCAAACTGCGCCACGACGGTCAGGTTGTTGAACACCGAGGCCGCGTTGTCGGGCAGCGGCAGCAACGCCGGCACGATGAGGAGGAACGCGTACAACGCGACAATGCCCCACTGCAGCTTGCGCAACAGCGGGGCATGGTCACGGAGGAAGTCGGCGATGCGGGAGGTTGCCCTCCCGAGTGCAGCAGCCATGGTCAAACCTTAAGAAAATCAGTCCGGAGAAAACACCGGAATCAGGATGCTCCGCGGGCAGCGGCCACGGGCGCAGGCCGTCCGCCCGCCCAGCGCAGCAGCGCCCAGACGATGATCCAGTAAGCCACCCACAACAGCAGCGAGGACAACGCAGGCAATGCGCGGTATCCCGCGAAGTCGGCCAGCACCTTGCCAATGCCCGTGCTGTCGCTCAGCAGCCAGGAGCTGTCCCAGACCGGGTCCACGATGGTCGGCAGGACATCCAGCGAAATCAGGTGGTCCAGGCCGCCCACCAGCAACGAGCCGGCCAGGAGCAGCAACAGGATTTCGGTCACGAAGAAGAAGCGGCGCCACGTGATGAGCTTGCCGCCCAGTTGCAGCAGCCAGAACGTCAGCAGCGCCACCGCGAAACCGGCCACGCCTGCGACGGCCAGCATCAGCATGTCGCTGCCGCCCTCGCCCGCCGACACCGTGCCGTACAGGAACACGACGGTCTCGCTGCCTTCGCGGGCGACGGCGATGGCGACCAGCACGAGCAGGCCCCACCAGTTGTCGCTTGCCACGGAGGCGCGCGCCCCGCTTTCGAGTTCGCCCTTGAGCGTGCGGCCGTGCTTCTTCATCCACACGACCATCTGCACGACCAGCGCGCAAGCGGCCAGCGACATGATGGCCTGGAACCATTCCTGGCCTTCATCGCTGAGCCAGGACGACACGCCCAGCAGCACCAGCGCCAGCGCCACGGCCAACGCCAGGCCCGCCGCCACGCCGCCCCACAGGTACGGCAGCCCGCGCTTGCCTTCCGGCGTGGCGCGCAACCACGTATACAGAATGCCCACCACGAGCAGGGCTTCGACGCTTTCGCGCCAGACGATGAAAAGTACCTGTTCCATGCTTTGGTGCCGCGTTATTCCTTGGGCTTGACGACCAAGGTGCCTTTCACGCTCTGGTGAAAGTCGTCAAAAAAGGGATACTCGCCGGGACGCGAAATGGTGATGACCACGAAGGACTTCACCCCCGGTCCCAGGACTTTTTCCTTGCGCAGCGGAATGCTTTCGAATTCCACCGGCTCGTTGCTCTCGTTGATGAGTTCAATCTTGAAACGGCCCGCGGGCACTTCCAGCGTGGCCGGCTCAAACGTGCCGTCCGGCTTGAACCGCAAGGTGAACGTGGGCAGTTCGTCCGCCTGCGCAGGCGCCATGCCGGCTACGCCGGACAGGCCGATGAGCATTGCGGCAAGTACGCGAAGCAGGCGGCGCACGATCAGTAACCGCCCTTCTTGCCGGTGCCGGCGTAGACGAATTCATATTCCAGGTCGAACGGCTCGAACCATTCGCCCACACCCGTTTCCTTGTCGACGTGACGGCCGAAGTGGCTCATCTTGTTCGCCGTCGGCGGCAGGATGGTGTACTTGAGTTTGTATTTGCCCGGGCCCTCGAGCTTCACGTTTTCGCCATAGTGCGGGCCATCGTTGGCGACCATGGGCATGAACGTGCCCTTCTGCACGTTCTGGCTGCCGACCTTCTGGATCTCGTAATTCACGACCAGATACGGCACCCACTCGCCTTCAGGAAAACCAGTCTTGTTGCCGGCCGTGGCGTGGATGTCGGCCTCCAGGTGCACGTCGGAATCCTTGGCCGGACGCATCATGCCGGGCGGGTCCATTTCGATCGGCTGCAGATACACCGCGCCGATTTCCATGCCGCCCTTTTCGACAGGCTTGCCGATGGGGTATTCGGCCGCATGGGCGGCGGACACGCTCAACGCGACAATGGCCAGCGCCAAGGCTTTCTTGATCATGTGCATAATCCTTGAGACACAAATGAAAATAGCGGCTCTCAAAACACAAACAAGAACCGTTTTCATTAATTTAGTGGATTTTGCTGACACAACCCTGAACCTGGCCGCACTAAAAGTGCCGGATCATTGCGTTGGCTCAATCAGCAAAAAGCCGCCTTGGCATGCGCCAAGACGGCTTTTTTGCATTGACGCGGACCGGTCAGGCCCTGCGTCCGGCGGTGGTTACTTGCGGCCCGCGCCCGGGGTGCTGCCCGGCGTGAACGGGAAGGTCGAGAACATCGCGCGCGTCTGATCCTGCATCTGGTCCTGCATCTGCACGAACAGGTTTTTGCTCTGGTCGATGTAGTTGTTCATCATGTTCTGCAGCATCGGCGTCTGCACGTTCATGAATTGCGTCCAGGCTTCCGGCCCGAACTGGCTGCCGTACAGGCCCTTGGACTGCTCGGCCATGCGCTGCTGGATCTCCATGAAGGCCTGGATGTTCTTTTCCAGGTACGAGCCCATGATGCCTTGCATGGCGTGGCCGTAGAAACGGATGATCTGCGACAGCATGTTCGAGGAGAACATGGGCATGCCGCCGCTCTCCTCTTCAAGAATGATCTGCAGGAGGATGCTGCGCGTCAGGTCTTCGCTGCTCTTGGCATCGACAACCTGGAATTCCTCGTTCGCCAGGACCAGTTGCTTGACATCTGCCAGGGTGATGTAGGTGCTGGTCCGGGTGTCGTATAAGCGACGGTTGGGGTATTTTTTAATCAGGCGCAGGCTGGCGCCGGTTTGTGCTTGCGTCATGGTTGTCCCCGGATCGGGCGATCTCTTTAGGCTTCGAATAATGTGAGTGTAATGCCGTACGGCCCTCTGCCCGAAGCCGTACAGCGCCAGTGGGCCGCCGCGGGGCGGCCCATGTCACGTCAACCCATGTGCAGGCCGCCGTTCAGCGAGAAGTCCGCGCCGGTCGAAAAGCCGGATTCATCCGAGGCCAGCCACGACGTCATGGACGCGATTTCCTCGGGCGTGCCAAGGCGGCGCACCGGAATCGTGGCGACGATTTTTTCCAGCACGTCCGGCCGGATGGCGCGGACCATGTCGGTGCCGATGTATCCCGGCGAGATCGTGTTGACGGTCACGCCCTTGCTGGCCACTTCCTGAGCCAGCGCCATCGTGAAACCGTGGATGCCGGCCTTTGCCGTGGAGTAGTTGGTCTGGCCGAACTGACCCTTCTGACCATTGACCGAACTGATGTTGATGATGCGCCCCCACTGGCGCTCGACCATGCCGTCGATGACCTGCTTGGTCACGTTGAACAGGCTGTTCAGGTTCGTGTCGATGACCGCGCGCCAATCGTCGGCCGTCATCTTGCGGAACAGCCCGTCGCGGGTGATGCCCGCATTGTTGACCAGCACGTCCACCGGCCCGAGGTCAGCCGTGACCCTTTCGAAGGCGGCTACGGTGGAGTCCCAATCGGACACGTTGCCCACCGACGCGTAGAACGTGAAACCCTGCGCGGCTTGCTCATCCAGCCATTGCTGGTAATTGCGGCTGGGGCCGCAACCTGCCACGACGCGAAAGCCATCCTTGGCCAAGCGCTGGCAAATAGAGGTGCCGATCCCGCCCATCCCGCCTGTTACGTAAGCCAGTTTTCCGCTCATTGGACTTCCTCCTGTGTGCGACGGACGCCTCGTTGATTAAACATCTTCTTGCCCGGGGGATCGGACCGCGATACGCGGTATCAGGCCGCCCGGACCTTTACATATCTGCCAGGGGCCGGCTCGATCGGCCGGTACTTGGCATTGCCTGCCTTTGTCCTTGCTTTGACCTGTTTGCCGGAATGCTCGGCCAGCCAGCCCGACCAGTCCGGCCACCAGCTTCCGGGTTGCTCCACGGCCTGCGAAAACCACGTGTTGGGGTCGCCGGGAAGCGGTTGGCTTTCCTGTTCCAGCGCATCGGCCACCCAGTAGCTGCGGCGCTTCTTGGCGGGCGGATTCACCACGCCCGCGATGTGGCCGGATGCGCCCAGCACGAAACGCTGCGGTCCGCGCAGGACCTGCGTGGATGCATAAGCCGAAACCCACGGCACGATGTGGTCTTCGCGCGAACCGAAGATATAGACCGGCATGCGCAACCGCGTCAGGTCCAGCGGCAGGCCAGCGGCCTGCGCGCGGCCCGGCACCTTGAGGTTGTTCTCAAGGTAGGTATTGCGGAAATACCAGGAAAAGAAAGGCCCCGGCAGGTTCGTGCTGTCGCCGTTCCAGAACAGCAGATCGAAGGCCGGGGGCTTCTGACCCTTCAGGTAATTGCCGACCACGTAGTTCCAGACCAGCTCATTGGGGCGCAGGAACGAGAAGGTGGTGGCGAGGTCGCGGCCCGCCATCAGGCCGCCGTTGCCCAGTTGATGGTCGCGCATGAGCGCGTGGGTTTCGTCGACAAAGACGTTCAGGACGCCGGTGTCGTGAAAATCGAGCATCGAGGTGAGCAGCGTCAGCGCAGCCACGGGATGCTCGCCGCGCGCTTCGGCCAGCGCCAGCGCCGCACCCAGCATCGTGCCGCCCACGCAGAAGCCCAGCGCATTGACCTGCGGCTGCTTCGTGATGTCGCTGGCCACGCGCAGCGCCTGCAGCACCGCGTCGTCAAGGTAGTCGGACCAGGTGGCGCGGTCCACGCCGTCGGTATCGGCCGCCACCGGATTGCGCCAGGAAATCAGGAAGACCGTGTAGCCCTCCCCGACCGCGTGACGCACGAACGAGTTCTCGGGCTGCAGATCCAGGATGTAGAACTTGTTGATGTTCGGCGGCACGATGACCAGTGGCCGTTCGTGCACGGTGCCGGTCGACGGCGCGTACTGGATGAGCTGGAACAGCTTGTTCTCGAACACCACGTCGCCGGGGGTCGTGGCCACGTTGCGGCCGATCTCGAATTGGGACTCGTCGGTCTGTGTGATGCGGCCTTTCTGGACGTCGCCCAGCAGGTTCGCAAGACCTTCGTTCAACGCGCGTCCCGCACTTTCTACGATGGATTGCTGCGCGTCGGGATTCAATGCCAGGAAGTTGCTGGGCGACAGCGCGTCGACCCACTGCATGATGGAGAATCGAAGGCGGTCGCGCATGGGCTCGCTGACCTGCGCGGCATCGACCATGCGCTGCATGGCGCGGGCGGACAGCAGATAGGTATGCGCCAGCAACAGATGCGACGCGTTCGCCGCCCAGGCATCGCCCGAGAACCGGCGATCGGACGGCGGCGCCAGCGTGCCGCGCTGGGCATCGTCGCAAAGGCGTTGCCATTCGCGCGCGAACTCTGCCTGGATGTCAGCCAGGACTTCCGGTGCCACGCTCACCGGAATGGGACCTGCGGAGAGATTGGCATTCACTTCGACACCTTGTTATCGAGACTTCGCGATTGATGTTGCATTCCGGGTCCAGGACTGTCAATGCGGGTATACAAGGAGGCTTACTACGGTAAAACGCAAGCCCGGGCCCGGCCTTTGCGCGGCGTCAAACCGGATGCAACCAGGCCAGCATTGCCATGCGTCCCGTCACCCCGTCGCGGCGGTAGGAAAAGTACCGGTCCTTGCGCGTCACCGTGCATTCGCCGCTGAGGGACACCTCTTGTACCCCGGCGCGCCGCAGCCGGAAATCCGCCAATCCGGCGAGGTCGGCCAGCCACTTGCCCGCCGCGCCGGCACGTGGCGCGAAAAAGCGCGCCGTGGCCGGGTCGTCCGCGGTGAAGGCGTCCAGCACGTCCTGCCCCACTTCGAAATGCTGCGGGCCGATGCCGGGCCCGACCCAGGCGCGCCAACCGGCCGCCTGCGGCGCCTTGGCGCGCATGGCGTCCAGCGTATGTTCCAGGACCCCGCCCGCCAGGCCGCGCCAGCCGGCATGCGCCGCGCCCAGCACCTTGCCTTCCGTGTCGGTGATGAGCACCGGCAGGCAATCGGCCACCATGATGGCCAGGACGCGCCCGGGCTGCGCGGTGACGCTGGCGTCCACGGCAGGCTCGGCCGGCACGTCGATCGCGTCCGCATCCACGACCTCGCTGCCATGCACCTGACGCAGCCACAGCGGGTCGGCCGGAACTGCCGCGCGCACGCGGCGGCGATTCTCGGCCACGGCCTCCGGGTTGTCTTCGGCCCGCAGGCCAAGATTGAGGGTGCCATGGGGCGCCACGCCGACGCCACCGGCGCGGGTCGTGCAGAAGTAGCTGACGCCACTCCAGTCGGGTCCCGTCACGACGGGCAGGTCTGCAATCAGGCGTTCCATGCAATGCTCTCCTGGACCTGCGCCATGTCGGCAGGCACCGGCGCGTCGAAGTGGACGTCGCCCTTGCCGCCGGGATCGTCGAAATGGAGTGCGCGGGCGTGCAGCATCTGTCGCTCTGCCCCGGCAATGTTCTTGCCGCCGTAGATCGTGTCGGCCAGCAGCGGATGCCCCAGGCTGGCCATGTGCACTCGGATCTGGTGGGTTCGGCCCGTCTCCAGGCGGCATACCACTTCGGTGACACGGCCGCCGGGTTCCACCGAGCCGCGCCGGGCCGGCGCGTAATTGGTGATGGCCGGCTTGGGCGCGACGGGCCGTTCGACGCTCATGCGCACCGGCACACGCGGATCGCGGCCGATGGCGCGGTCGACCTTGCCCGCAGCGGCAACCCAGCCGTGCGCCAGGGCCACGTATTCGCGGCCCATGCTGCGCGCTTGAAGCTGGCGCACGAGATGGGTCTGGGCGATGTCGTTGCGGGCCACGACCATCAGGCCGGAGGTGTCCTTGTCCAGGCGGTGCACGATGCCCGCGCGGGCAACCTGCGCAAGCTCCGGGTAGCGATGCAGCAGGCCGTTGAGCAGCGTGCCGCTCCAGTTGCCGGCCCCGGGGTGGGTGACCAGGCCCGCCGGCTTGTTGACGACAATCCAGTCGGGGCTTTCGGCGACCACGCCGAACTCGACGGGTTCGGGCGTGAAGGCCAGCGCGTCGGGCGCGGGTTGGGCCCAGATGGTGAGTTCGTCGCCGGGGCCGACCGTCTGGCGGATCTTGCCTGGCGCCCCGTTGACCAGGACGTTGCCGGATTCGATCCAGCCTTGCAGGCGGTTGCGGGAATGGTCGGGCAGGAGGCCGGCCAGAATCTTGTCGAGCCGGTCGGCGCGCGTGGCGGACGGCACGGTTACAAGTTGCGGCTCCCCGCGGCCGGATTCGTCGAGATTTTCGTCGGCGCTATCGTCGGAAACAAGATCTGCGCGGGCGGCTGTATCAGACATGGAGACAAATCATATAATCAGCCTGCCATGCTAACACCAAGGATACGATTCTCGTGATTCACCACCCTGCAGCTCCCTCGAACCCCGCATCCCGCAGCGGGTCGGTTTTGCGCGTGGTCATCGCGCTTTTTGCCGTCATCGTCATCGCCGGTTGCAGCGGGGCGGACAGCAAATACGACAAGACCACCAACTGGAGCGCAGAACAACTCTACGCGGACGCCAAGGCCGAAATGGCGTCGGGCGGCTGGAAGGAAGCGCGCGAGCGCCTGACCGCCATCGAAAGCCGCTACCCGTTCGGCGTCTACGCGCAGCAGGCGCTGCTTGAACTGGCCTACGTCAACTGGAAAGACGGCGAAAACGAGCAGGCGCTCGCCGCCATCGACCGCTTCCAGCAGCTTTATCCCAATCACCCCGGCACCGATTACGCGCTCTACCTGAAGGGCCTGGTCAACTTCACGCCGGCCAGCGCCTTCATGAGCAACATCACCGGCCAGGATCCGGCCGAGCGCGATCCCAAGGGTCTGCGCGCGTCCTATGACGCCTTCACCGAGCTGATCAAGCGCTACCCCGAAAGCAAGTACAGCGTCGACGCCGAAAAGCGCGTGGCGTGGCTGGTCAACACCATCGCCATGAACGAAGTCCACGTCGCCCGCTATTACTACGAACGCGGCGCCTACGTGGCCGCCGCCAATCGCGCGCAGACCGTCATCACCGACTTCGAAGGCGCCCCCGCCACCGAAGAGGCCCTCTACCTGATGGTTCAGTCGTACGACAAACTGAACATGACCGACCTGAAGAACGATGCCCAGCGCGTCTACGACAAGAACTTCCCGAACAGCGCGTTCCGGACCCAGGGCCTGAAGGCCGACAGGAGCTGGTGGAATCCCTTCAACTGATTCCGCCTGCATGGGAAGCAAAAAGCCCTTCAGAAATCTGAAGGGCTTTTTTTCGCCTGCTGGGCGCGCGAGGGGCCGTGCTACGCGTCGTCCGGTCCGCGTTTACGCCGGTAGAACGCCAGCACCTCTTCCAGCTCGCGTGTGCGCGCAAACGGCGGCAGGCCGCGCCACAGGCGCTTGCCGTACGGCTTTTCCACCAGCCGCGCGTCGCCCACCATCAGCACGCCCCAATCGGATTCGGTACGGATAAGCCGGCCCGCGCCCTGCTTGAGCGAGATCGCGGCTTCGGGCAACTGGTATTCGGCAAACGGATTGCCGCCCTGCGCCCGGCAGGCGCGCAGGCGGGCCTCGATGACGGGATCGTCCGGCGGCGCGAACGGCAGCTTGTCGATCGCCACCAGCGTCAGCACGTCGCCCGGCAGGTCGATGCCTTCCCAGAAGCTGGCGCTGCCGACCAGCACCGGATGCTTGAGCTTGCAGAAGCGGTCCAGCAGATCGCGGCGAGTGCCCTCGCCCTGCTTGAGCAGCGGCCAGTCATGACCCGCGTCGTCGAAGGCGTCGGCCAGCAGGTTGGCAACCTTGTCGACGGCGCGCAGCGTCGTACAGAGCACCAGCGTGCCGCCCGGGCTGGCCTCAAGCAGCGGCATCAGCGTCTGGACGAACCGTTCCAGGAATTGGGGCGATTGCGGTTCAGGCATGCCGCGCGGCACGAACAGCAGCGCTTGCTCGGGGTAGTCGAACGGCGACTCCCATTTGCCGGTGCGGGCGGTATCCAGGCCGAGCTGGCTGGTGAAGTGCGTGAATTCGCCGTTGATCGACAGCGTGGCCGAGGTCATGATCCAGGCCTGGCCGGGCTTGCGGAACTTGGAGAACGCCTGCGCCACGGACAGCGGCGCCGAATGCAGCCGCACGTGATGCAGGCCGTGTTCGACCCAGCGCACGGCCGGGCCCGTCCATTGTTCGGCCTGCGCGGCGCCTTCAAGCAATGCCGCGGGCGTGGACGGACCGTCGCCCAGCGGGCTCTGTACGGGGGCCTGATCGTCGCGGCCCCAGCCTTCGTCGTCGTGCGCGCCGCTGCTGCGCCCGGGCGTGGCCCAGCGCTTGAGCTTGACCGAAATCTCCGCGCCCATGCGCGCAGCCGCGAGCAGATCCGGATGCTTTTCGGCGACGGCGCCCAGCGCCTTGGTGGCGCTGTCGATGGCTTCGCGCAGCGACAGCAGCGCCTCGTCGAATTCCTCGGGGTTGGGGATGGCCTCGAATGTGGCCTTGCGCCCCGGCATCTTGTCGAGCGGCGCACAGACCAGCCGCAACTCGCGCGCGGCGGTTTCGATGTGACGGCTGACGTCGCTCCATTTAGCGGCTTCGCGCGCATAGGCCAGCCCCGCGACTTCCAGCGCGCGGCCGAAGTCCATCAACTG
>Ga0213828_1000704_pt1 | contig 30861 bp, 36 predicted proteins | sample MC6MC0897MG_FD_180664 | JGI IMG/M metagenome (GOLD analysis project Ga0213828, IMG submission 180664) | Enriched soil aggregate microbial communities from Iowa State University, Ames, United States - MC6-MC0897-MG | ecosystem: Environmental > Terrestrial > Soil > Unclassified | place: USA: Iowa... | reverse complement strand
GAGCGGGCCGACCGCAAGCTTTATGCGGCCAAGTCGGCGGGGCGCAACCGCATAGTGGGCCCCGGCCACGAGGCCGAGCGCCCGGCGCTGCCGGTGGCCGCGTAGATCAGTCGTCCTTGCTGCGGCGGGGGGCGCGGGTGTCGTGCTTCATGATGCGTTCTTTTTCGCGCGCCCAGTCTTTTTCACGCGCGGTGTCGCGCTTGTCGAACTGCTTCTTGCCGCGGCCCAGCGCGAAATCCAGCTTGATGCGGCCGTTCTTGTAGTGCAGATTCAGCGGCACCAGCGTGTAGCCGCGCTGCTCGACCTTGCCGATGAGCTTGCTGATTTCTTCGGCCTTGAGCAGCAGCTTGCGCGTGCGCATGGCGTCCGGGTGGATGTGCGTGGAGGCCGTGGGCAGGGGGCTGACGTGCATGCCGAGCAGGAAGAGTTCGCCATCGCGCACGATGACGTAGCTTTCCTTGAGCTGCACGCGGCCGTCCCGGATCGCCTTGACTTCCCAGCCTTGCAGGACAAGGCCGGCCTCGTAGCGGTCTTCGATGAAATAGTCGTGCGTGGCCTTGCGGTTGTCGATAATGCTCATAAAGCCTTCTTGCTGGGATTCTGCGAATCTGGCTATCCGGCCGATTGCGGGTTGTTGCGAACGGGGATTGCTCGTTATTCTGCGCGATGTGCTGGTCCAGTGTTTCGGCCCATTTAGGCCCACGAAGCGCTGTGCCGGTAAAATCTTGCCATTCTAGCCATTTGCGATAGTCGATGCACAAAGTACAACGATCCGTCCTGGTGCCTTACAGCGCCGCCCAGATGTTCGACCTGGTCGCCGACGTGGAGAAGTACCCCGAGTTCATGCCGTGGTGTGGCGGCGCCGAGGTGCAGAGCCGCGACGAACACGGCATGCAGGCCTCCATCCTGATTTCCTTTGCGGGCATGAAGCAACGCTTCACCACGCGCAATACCCACGTCTATCCCGAGCGGATCGACCTGGAACTCGTGGATGGCCCGTTCTCCAGCCTGGTGGGCCATTGGGTGTTCCAGCCGCTGGCCGAAGACGCCTGCAAGGTCCTGTTCACCATGGAATATGCGTTCTCGAACCGGCCGTTGGAGATGGTGGTGGGGCCGGTCTTCAACCGCATTGCGACCAGCTTCATTGATTCCTTCACCAAGCGCGCGCAGGCCAAGTATGGCGAGTGAGGCGTCCGGGACAGGGCAGATCGGCGTCGTCGTCTGCTATGCCTTGCCCGGCCACGCGTGGCAGCGGGAAGTGCGCCTGCCCGACGGTGCGACGGTCGAAGACGCGCTGGCCGCCAGCGGATTTGCGCAGGCGTTTCCTGTGGTCAAGCCATGGGAACGGGGCGTGGGCGTGTTTGGCCGCGCCACCGAGCCGCACGCGCGTCTGGCCGATGGCGACCGCGTGGAAATCTATCGCGGGCTGACCTTCGACCCCAAGGAATCGCGCCGTCGCCGCGCCGAGCACCGCCGCACCAAGACCGCCCGCAATGGGCGCGTCAGGCCGGCGGGGCTGCTGTAGCGCGCTGCACCGACGCCCTGATCGCCACCCAGGCGTGACACCGCCGTGGCGCGTCGCCCTGTTTCCCTGCTGGCGGCCGTCGCCGGCGGCCGTCTCCGCACATTGTCGTCAATAAGACAAAACGCCCGGCCGCTTCGGGCGTAACATTAAGCCGGGTGTCCGTTTACGTTTACGTCAACGTCATGTCAAAATCGGCGGGCTGGTGTTCACGAGACGGCAGCAACGCCACCAGACAATACCGACTACAACAGGAGACAGGCTGTGGACTTGGAACTGACCGACGAGCAGCGCGCGTTTGCGCAGGCCGCGCGCGATTACGCAGAGGGCGAACTGGCTCCCCACGCCGCGCGCTGGGATGCCGAGGGCATCTTCCCCCGCGAAGCCTTCGCCCGGGCGGGCGAAATGGGCTTTTGCGCAATCTACGCCAGCGAAGATATCGGCGGCCTGGGTCTGCCGCGACTGGATGCCACGCTGGTGTTCGAGGAAATGGCGGCGGTGGATCCGTCCACCACGGCGTTCCTGACGATACACAACATGGCGACCTGGATGGTGGGCAAGTGGGGCCAGCCGGGCCTGCGGGACGCCTGGGGTCCTCTGCTCGCCAGCGGGGAAAAGCTGGCCTCCTATTGCCTGACCGAGCCGGGCGCCGGTTCCGACGCGGCATCGCTTGCCACGCGGGCGCAGCGCGACGGCGACAGCTACATCGTCAACGGGGCCAAGGCCTTCATCTCCGGAGGCGGCGACACCGACCTGCTGGTGGTGATGGCCCGCACCGGCGGCGAGGGCGCCGCGGGCATCAGCGCCTTCGCGATTCCGGCCGACAGCGAGGGCATCGGCTACGGCCGCAAGGAAGAGAAGATGGGCTGGAACAGCCAGTCCACGCGCCCCATCACCTTTGAAAACGTCCGCGTGCCGGCCGCCAACATGCTGGGCGTGGAAGGCGAGGGCTTCAAGATCGCCATGAAGGGCCTGGACGGCGGCCGGATCAATATCGGCACCTGCTCGGTAGGCGCCGCGCAAGGCGCGCTGGACGCTGCCCGCCGTTACATGGATGAGCGCCGCCAGTTCAACCGCCGTCTGGCGGAATTCCAGGCGTTGCAATTCAAGCTCGCGGACATGGCCACCCACCTGGTCGCGGCGCGCCAGATGGTGCGGCTTGCAGCCTGCAAGCTGGACGCTGGCGCGGCGGACGCGTCCACCTATTGCGCGATGGCCAAGCGCTTTGCCACCGACATGGGCTTCCAGATCTGCCTGGACGCACAACAGATCCATGGTGGTTATGGTTACCTGAAAGACTATCCCTTGGAGCGTCTGGTGCGCGATACTCGCGTTCATCAGATTCTGGAGGGCACCAACGAGATCATGCGCGTGATCATTGCCCGCCAATTGTTGGAAAAAGGAGCCGACATAAGATGAATGCACCGGTGCTGTTCGAAGAAAGATCCGCTGCCAATGGAATGCGTTTCGGCATTGCGACGCTGAATGCGCCGCAAACACTGAACGGTCTGTCGCTCGAGATGGTGGACCTGCTGGCTGACCGTCTGGACGCGTGGGCGCGGGATCCCGGTGTGGCATTGGTGGTGCTGCAAGGCGCGGGCGACAAGGCGTTCTGCGCCGGCGGCGATCTGCACGGCCTTTACCGCAGCATGCAAGAGAACGCGGGAAGGTCCGGCTGGAGCAACACTTACGCGCGCACCTTCTTCGAACGCGAATACCGGCTGGACTATCGCATCCACACCTATCCGAAGCCCGTGCTGTGCTGGGGCCACGGCATCGTCATGGGCGGCGGCATTGGCCTGATGATGGGCGCCAGCCACCGCGTCGTCAGCGAGACCTCCCGCCTGGCCATGCCGGAAGTGTCGATCGGGCTGTTCCCGGACGTGGGCGGAAGCTGGCTGCTGAACCGTATGCCGGGCCGCAGCGGCGTGTTCCTGGCGCTGACGGGCGCGCAGTTGAACACGTCCGACGCCTTCTTTGCGGGGCTGGCGGACTTCCGCCTGAACAGCGCGGACTGGCCCGCGCTGCTGTCGTCGCTGGAACAGCAGCCGTGGGCCGGGCAGGCCGCAGGCGCTGCCGAAGACGCCATTCCGCCGCGCTCCATCAACGACGGCCTGTTGCGCCGCGCACTGACCGCCCTTGAGCCGGCCACGCCGCTGGAACCCGGCCCGCTGCGCCAGCACTCGTTTGTCGTCAACAACCTGTGCAACGGCAACCGGCTGGACGACATCTACGAGGAACTGTCCTTCCTGAAGGACCACGAGGATCCGTGGCTGTCGCGCGCCGCCAAGACCATGCTGGCGGGCTCGCCCGGATCGGTGCGGCTGGCGTTCGCGCTGCAGCAGCGCACGCGCCTGCGGTCGCTGGATGACGTGTTCCGCGTCGAGTACATCGCCGCGCTGGCATGCACCGCGCATGGCGATTTTGCCGAGGGCATTCGCGCGTTGCTGGTCGACAAGGACAAGAACCCGCGCTGGAACCCGGCCGTCATCGACATGGCCACCGACGCCTGGGTGCAGAAATTCTTTGAGGAACCCTGGCCTGAGGGCGAGCCGCATCCGCTGGCCGATCTGGGGCAGGAAGGGCGCTGATTGGTCGCTGATAGAGGCCGGCCCGCCAGCCGGCCCTTGGCTTCTGCCCGTCACGCAGGTCACGCAGTTTCGCAGGTCACGATGAATCCATACCTACAGCAATAGCAACAGGAGACAAGACATCATGAGCAGCATCGCGTTTATCGGTTTGGGCAACATGGGCGCGCCCATGGCATTGAACCTGGTCAAGGCCGGCCACAGCCTGAAGGTGTTTGATCTGGTGCCGGCGGCCATCAAGCTGCTGACCGACGCCGGCGCGACGGCGGCGGCGTCCGCGTCGGAAGCGGTCGAAGGGGCCGAGGTCGTGATCTCGATGCTGCCGGCCAGCAAGCACGTCGAGGGGCTGTACCTGGATCAGGATCTGCTCGGCAAGATCGCTTCGAGCGCGCTGGTCATTGAATGCAGCACCATAGCGCCCGACTCGGCGCGCAAGGTGGCCCAGGCGGCAGAGGCGCGCGGCATCGCCATGATTGACGCGCCGGTCTCGGGCGGCACGGGCGGCGCGGCCGCGGGCACGCTGACCTTCATCGTGGGCGGCGCCGAAGCCTCGCTGGAACGCGCGCGACCCGTGCTCGAGAAAATGGGCAAGAACATCTTCCATGCGGGCCCGGCAGGCGCGGGGCAGGTGGCCAAGATCTGCAACAACATGCTGCTCGGCATCCTGATGGCCGGCACGTCCGAGGCGCTGGCGCTGGGCGTGGCCAACGGTCTTGATCCCAAGGTGCTGTCGGACATCATCGCCAAGAGCTCGGGACGCAACTGGGCGACCGAACTCTACAACCCGTGGCCGGGCGTCATGGAACATGCGCCGGCGTCCAAGGGCTATGCCGGCGGCTTCGGCGTGGACCTGATGCTCAAGGATCTGGGCCTGGCGGCCGAGGCGGCGCTGTCGGCGCGTGCCTCGATTCCGCTGGGCGAGCTGGCGCGCAATCTGTATTCGCTGCACAGCGGCGGTGGCTCCGGCAAGCTGGACTTTTCCAGCATCGTCAACCTGGTCAAGCGCGAGCAGGACTGACGTGACGCCGTCCAACGCCGCTGTGGACCCGGCCTCGCGGGTCCAGGCCAGTTTCAGCCAGCAAAGCATCATGGCGCTGCTGGGCGCCAAGTTGGACACGGTCGAGCCGGGCAGGGTGGACATCGTTCTGCCTTACCGCGCCGACCTGTGCCAGCAGAACGGCTTTCTGCACGCGGGCATTTCCACCACCATTGCCGACAGCGCGGGCGGCTATGCCGCGTTCACGCTGTTCGGACCGGGCGAGGACGTGCTGACGTCGGAGTTCAAAATGAACTTCCTGGCGCCCGCGAAGGGTGACCGTTTTGTCGCGACTGGGCGCGTGGTCAAGCCGGGCAAGCGTCTTTCGGTCTGCCAGGTGGAAATGCATGCCTACGACGGCGAACACGCCACGCTGTGCGTGATAGGCTTGCTGACCGCGGTGCGCGTGACGCCGCGATGAACTCCGCGCGGGGCGCGCCGGGCCATGCCTGGCGCGCCTCGCGTCTGTCGCGCCTCGCATGGGTTTTCCGGCAATGCCAGCAAAAGAACATCATCGAATTTTCCGCAGCAACTGGCTGCGCGCCGCGGTGCTGGGCGCCAACGACGGCATCGTCTCGACAGCCAGCCTCATCACCGGCGTTGCCGCGGCCCAGGCCTCGCATGGCGCCATTCTGACTTCCGGACTGGCGGGCCTCGTGGCCGGCGCCTTGTCGATGGCGGCGGGCGAATACGTGTCGGTGCGCACCCAGGCCGACACCGAAGCCGCCGACCTGCGCATGGAACAACGCTCGCTAAAGCGCAATTCCGGCGAAGAACTGGCCGAACTGGTGGACATTTATGTGGCCCGGGGGCTGACGCGCGATCTGGCGGAACAGGTGGCGCGCCAGCTCACCAGCCATGACGCGCTGGACGCGCACGCGCGCGACGAACTGGGCATCTCGCTGCACAACCGTGCGCGGCCGGTGCAGGCGGCGCTGGCGTCGGCCGCGTCGTTCGCGGGAGGCGCCGCAGTGCCGCTGGCGGTCGCGGCGGTGTCGCCCGGACCGCACCTGATCGGCTGGGTCATCGGCGCGTCGGTGTGCTGTCTGGCGGCGCTTGGCACCATGGCCGCGAAGGCGGGCGGTGCGCCCAAGCTGCCCGCGGCGTTGCGCGTCACCGTGCTGGGCGCGGCGGCGATGGCCGTGACGGCAGGCGTGGGGGCGTTGTTCGGGGTGGCGGTCTGACGATGGCCGCCAGGCCTGCGCGCGCGGGCTTCTGCGCGGCAGGCCCGGAAGGATCAGGGATTGATCGAGTACGGCAGCGGCGCCGCCGCGATGCGGGGACCGTCGGCGCTGGCCAGACGCAGATCGCCCTCGGGCAGCGCGGCCAGCGTGGTTTCGAACAGCACCGACACGACACCCGCGTCGGTGGCGGCCTGCACCACGCGGCCAATGGCTTCGCCGGGCTGCGCGGCGTCGAACACATCGACCCCCGCGAGCGCCGGGACTTTCAGGCCGGCGTCGGCAATGGTGCCGTAAGCCATGCGCCGTTTGACGGTGCCCCGGTAGTGGCTGCGCGCCACGACTTCCTGGCCGGGATAACAGCCCTTGGTGAAGCTGACGCCCTGGATCAGGTCCAGATTGACCGTTTGCGGAATGAAGACATCCTGCGTGGCCGCGGCAATCCAGGGAATGCCGGCCGCCAAGTCTCCCGCATGCCAGTGCGCGGCCGGCGCCAGTCCCAGCGCCTGCGTGAGCGCGCCGGATTGTTCCAGCTGCGCGTCCGAGGCGATCCACCACCAGCGCAGGCGGTCGTCGGCCGACGGCGCGACGATCCACGTGCCGGACGGCAGGTCCGCGCGCTGCCAGGTGGCGCGTGGCAGCGTGCCCGTCAGGGCTTCCAGCGCGGCGGCCTGCTCCGAGGTGGCCTGCACCCCGGCCACATGCAGCGGCGCGGCGGCCAGCTTGACCTTGGCGCGCAGCACGAACATGGACAGGCGCTTGATGAGGGCCTGGGACAGGTCCTGCCGGACCATGCCGTAGAACTGGGGGCCGTCATCGGCATCGCCCGCGCCGCGCCACATGACCAGCGTGGCCAGCAGGCGGCCCTTGGCGGTGCAATAGCCGGCCAGGCGGGCGGCGTCCGGGGTCAGACCGGTGACGTCCTGCGTGAGCTGGCCGTGCAGAAAGGTGAGGGCGTCGGCGCCGGCGGCGGTGAAGACCGTCAGATCTTCCAGCGGGGCGCATTGGGCGCAACCTTCGGCGCGGACGGGAATCGAAGCGTAATAGGCGTGCATGGCGGCGGGGTTATCGCGTCATCAAAGTGCTGATGATAGCCCCGATCCCGGCACGGGCTTGCCATGTCCCCGATGGGCAAAGGGGCGCGTCGCGCCATCCGGCCCCGGTTGTGTCCCGGGCAAGGCCCGCGATCCATTAAACTTCCGACACTTATGAAGATGCGACTCCGAAATTTCGTCCTGTGGTTCCTGCTGCTCATCGTTCTGGCCGTTGGCGGCGCGGTGGGCGCTGCCTACATGTGGATGCACCGCCCGATGACGCTGGCGGCCGACAAGATTGACTTCGTGGTTGATCCGGGCAGCAGTCCGCGCACTGTCGCGCGCGCGCTCAACGCGGCCGGCGTGCCGATGTGGGAGCCCGGTTTCGTGTGGATGGCGCGTCTGTCTGAACGCGACAAGCTGATGAAGGCGGGCGGCTATCAGGCGATCAATGGCGATACGCCGTGGCTGCTGCTCGAACGCCTGGCGCGCGGCGACATGACCCAGCGCCAGATCACGTTCCTGGAAGGCTGGACCTATCGCCAGATCCGCCAGGCGCTGCGCGACAACCCGGACGTCAAGCAGACGCTGGACGGCGTCAGCGACGAAGACTTGTTGGAACGGCTGGGCTCGACCATCAAGCACCCCGAAGGCCTGTTCTTCCCCGACACCTATATCTTCACGCCGGGCAGCACCGACTTTGACCTGCTGCGCCGCGCCTACCAGGAAGGCCAGCGCATCCTGAACGACACCTGGGACAAGCGCCAATCCGACGTGGCCGTCGCCACGCCCTATGAAGCGCTGGTCCTGGCGTCGATCATCGAGAAAGAAACCGGCCACGGTCCGGAGCGCCGGCGCGTGTCGGGCGTGTTCACCAACCGGCTGAAGATCGGCATGTTGCTGCAGACCGACCCGACCGTGATCTACGGCATGGGCGAGGCCTACCAGGGCCGCATCCGCAAGCGCGACCTGCAGACCGACACTCCCTGGAACACCTACACGCGTCCGGGCCTGCCGCCCACGCCGATCGCCGCGCCGGGCCGCGCCGCCTTGCTGGCCGCCGTGCAGCCTGAACAGCACAAGTTCCTGTATTTCGTCTCGCGCGGCAACGGCACCAGCGAGTTCTCGGCCAATCTGTCCGAGCACAACCGCAACGTCGCCCGCTACATTCTGGGTCAGGGCCAGCGCGCCACGCCCGCACCCGCGCCTACGCCAACCCCCGCGCCCGCCGCCGCGCCGGCCGACGCCGAACCCGAATCAGCACAAGGACAAGATCAATGACCTCACGCGGACGCTTCATTACGCTGGAGGGCGTGGACGGCGCGGGCAAAAGCACGCACACCGACTGGATCGCGGATTTCCTGCGGGGGCAGGGCCTTGAGGTCGTGTCCACCCGCGAGCCGGGCGGCACTCCGCTTGGCGAAAAACTGCGCGCGCTGGTGCTGAACGATCCCATGGGGCTGGACACCGAAACGCTGCTGATGTTTGCCGCCCGTTGCGAACACGCCCGCCAGGTCATTGAGCCGGCGATTGCGCGCGGCGCGTGGGTCGTCTGCGACCGCTACACCGACGCCAGCTACGCCTATCAGGGCGGCGGCCGCGGCCTGGGCGCCGAGCGCGTGGCGGTCCTGGAAGACTGGATGCGCGCCGGCCGCCCGGACCGGACCTGGCTGTTCGACGTGCCGCTGGAAGTTGCGCGGGCGCGGCTGGCCGATGCGCGCGAGCCCGACCGCTTCGAGCGCGAAGGCGCGGCGTTTTTCGAGCGCACCCGCGAGGCCTACCATGCCCGCGCCAAGGCCGATCCCGACCGTATCCGCGTCGTCGATTCCACCCGTTCCATTGCTCAGATCCGCGCAGACCTCGAGGCGGGCCTGCGCGAGCTGCTGGCCGTTCCTGCATGAGCGCGCCCCAGTTCCACCCCTGGCAGATGGAGACGGCCCGTGCGTGGCTGGGCAATCGTGACCGGTTCGCGCATGCCTGGCTGGTGCACGGGCTGGCCGGCATCGGCAAGCTGGATTTCGCCATCGCGGCGGCAGCCAGCCTGCTGTGCGAGACGCCCGAGAACGGGCTGGCGTGCGGCCACTGCGCGGCCTGCAACTGGTTCGCCAGCGGCAATCACCCGGACCTGCGCCGTATTCGCCCCGAGGCGGTGGCCGTGGAAGAGGGCGCGGACGCGGCCGAACAGGCCGAAGACGCCGAGCCAGCGGCGGGCGCCGCCAAACGCGCGCCCTCCAAGGAAATCCGTATCGACCAGATCCGCTCGCTGGAATCCTGGTTCAACACCGCCACGCACCGCGGCGGCTGGCGCGTGGCGCTGCTGTATCCGGCCCACGCGCTGAACGTCGTGTCATCCAACGCCTTGCTCAAGGTGCTGGAAGAACCGCCTCCCCATACCGTCTTCCTGCTGGTCGCGGACGCGCCGGACCGGTTGCTGCCCACGCTGGTGTCGCGCTGCCGCCGGCTGCCGCTGCCCGCGCCCGATGCGGATACGGCGCTGCAATGGTTGCGTGACCAGAACGTGGAACCGGCGCGCGAATGGCTGGCTGCCGCAGGCGGCGCGCCGCTGGCGGCATTGCGGTTGGCGCAGTCGGGCGAATCCGCCTGTCCGGCGTGGCTGGGCCAGTTGGTCAATCCGTTGTCCAAGGGCCAGACGCCCGATGTCGGCACGCTGGCCGAATCCCTGGAAAAGGTGGCGGCGGCCGAATGGATCGATGCCTTGCAACGGCTCTACACCGATCTGATGCTGGCCAGCGCGGGCGCGCCGGTGCGGTATTTCCCGTCGCTGCAAACCGGTGTGGCGCAGGTCGCCGCCCGTATCAATCCCGCCCGCGTGGCCGAATCGGCCCGCTGGCTGACGCGCCAGCGCGCGCTGGCCACGCACCCCCTGAACGCCAAGCTTTTCGCCCACGCCACCCTGCAACGCGTGGTGCTATCCTGCCAGGCGTAAGCCCTACCAGACTCTCCATGTACGTCGATTCACACTGTCATCTGAATTTTCCCGAGCTTGCCAACGATCTGCCGGCCATTCTTGACCGCATGACCGCCAATCAAGTCACGCACGCGCTGGTCGTCAGCGTCAACATGCCGGAATGGCCCGGCCTGATGTCGCTGGTCGAACCCGAGCCGCGCCTGTGGGCGTCGGTGGGCGTGCACCCCGATTACGAAGACACGCCGGACCCCACGGCCGAAGAACTGGTGCGGCTGGCCGAGCATCCCAAGGTCGTGGCCATCGGCGAAACCGGGCTGGACTACTACCGGCTGTCCGAACCGCTGGACTGGCAGCGCGAACGTTTCCGCCGCCACATCCGCGCCGCGCGCGACGCGGGCCTGCCGCTCATCGTGCACACCCGGTCGTCCGCTGAGGACACCGTGCGCATGCTGGCCGAGGAAAAAGCGGCCGAGGCGGGCGGCGTAATGCACTGCTTCACCGAGACCTGGGAAGTGGCGCAGGCCGCGCTGGACCAAAACTTCTACATTTCGCTGTCCGGCATCGTCACGTTCAAGAACGCGCAGATCGTGCACGAAGTGGCCGCCAAGGTCCCGCTGGATCGGCTGCTGATCGAAACCGACTCGCCGTACCTGGCGCCGGTGCCGTTCCGCGGCAAGCTCAATGATCCGTCCAAGGTGATCCACGTGGCCGAAAAGATCGCGGACCTGCGCGGCATCACGGCGGCCGAGGTCGCGCGCGCATCTACCGACAATTTCTTCAAGCTGTTCAGCAAGATCAAGAAATAGGTCATCCCGATTCACTGAATTTGCATCCGAGGACAGCCATGGCCATCCGCATCGCCTCCGCCCATCAAGCCTTCCTGTCATGCGGCCGCGCCGGTCTGCTGGCGCTGGCCATCGGTCTGGCCGCACCCGCGGCGCAGGCCGCCAATCCCGCCGACTGGTGGGTCTACGTCGCCAACGATTATCCCGACGACATCAAGGATCTGCTGGCGCAAGGCTCGGATCCCAACGTGCGCTACAAGAACGGCCAGCCGGCCATCATGCGCGCGGTCGTGGACAACGCCTGGAACGTCTTCGACGTGCTGGCCGCGGACAAGCGCACCGACGTCAACGCCGAGAACCCGGCGGGCGAGACGCCGCTGATGTACCTGGCCATCGCGGGGCAAACCGAACGCGCCAAGAAGCTGATCGCCCGCGGTGCGCAGGTCAACCGCCTGGGCTGGACGCCGCTGCATTACGCCGCGTCCAAGGGTCAGATGGAAATGGCGCGGCTGCTGCTGGCGAACAAGGCCATGGTCAATGCGCCCGCGCCCAATGGCGAGACGCCGCTGATGATGGCGGCGCTGTCCGGCCGCAAGCCCATGGTCGAGCTGCTGCTCAAGGCCGGCGCCGACGTCACCACGCAGGACACGAAGGGGCAGGACGCCGCCGCGTGGGCGGCCACGGGCAAGTCGGCGTCGCTCGCCGCCGAGCTGACGGCCTTGGTCAAGAAGGAAGAGGACGCCAGGCGCAAACGCCGCGCAGCGGCGCAGGGCGCGCCCCAGCAAGCGGATACCGCGCCGGCGGCTGAGGCGCCGGCGGCGGTTCAAGCGCCTGCGGCCCCGTCGACGCCGGCGCCGGCCGCTGCGGCGCCCGGGGGTGGTGTGAAGGGCGTCTCCGGCGTCGGGCTGTCGGATTACGAGAAGCCCCCCGCGCCGTGAGGATCGCCGGTAGATGCGGAAACGTCCCGCTGCCGGCCCATCAAAACCCGCCTCACGGCGGGTTTTTTTACGCCCGGATTTCGGGGTTTTCCCTTGCTATTCTCAATCGTTGGGAAAAATAAGAAGGAAAACCGCCACAAATTGATAATCTCGCTCCCATATTGCTGGGAGTTGAATCTTCATGTCGGAATCGTCTGTCGGGGCGGGCGCGGATCGCGTCCTGTATGTGCTGGCCACCCTGGCCCGGCACGACGGCCCGCTCAGCATTGCCGCCCTGGCCGAAAAAACGGGTCTGGCGCAGAGCACGCTCTACCGGCAGATCGCGCTCCTCAAGCGCTGGGGATTCGTCGCCGAACACGAAGGCGAGTACGGACCCGGCCCGCTGTGCGTGCAGCTCGCCTGGGGCTTTGACCAGTCGTCGTTCCTGATTCACGAAGCGCAACCCGACATGGCGGCGCTGGCCGCGTCGTCCGGCGAAACCATCGGCCTGCTCGTCGCCGTGAAGGACCAGGCCGTGTGCCTGGACATGGTGGAAAGCCAGCATCCGCTGCGCTGCTCGTTCACCAAGGGCCGCGGGCTGCCGCTGGCGCGCGGCGCGTCGGCCAAGTCGCTGCTGGCGTTCATGCCGCAGGCCCGCCTGCAGGCCGCGCTGACCTACCTGGCCGACGAAGCCGGCGTGGATGCCGCCCGCCTGACCGGCGAGCTGGAGGCCATCCGCGCGCAGGGCTATGCGGTGACCGACAGCGAAGTCGACGCCGGTGTGTGGGGCGTGAGCGTGCCGATCTTTCAACGGGCGAACCAGGCCGTGGCCTCGATCACGCTGATGGCGCCGTCCACCCGCGCCGCGCAGCATCCGGACGCGCTGATCGAGATGACCCTCGCGGCCGCCCGCCGCATCTCGGAGCGCCTGAAGGCCGCCTGACGCCGTGTTGTCCGCCTTATCGAATACCTGTTTCACCTGCTTCATCGCTTAGCCCGTTCCTAGCCGCAACGATCGTCGTACCCACCGTCGTACCACCTGTCGCACCCACCTCCATAGGACCCCACCATGACCACTCGCCGCACCCTGCTGTCCGCCGCCCTGACCCTGAGCCTCGCCTGGGCCGCCGGCGCCGCGCACGCCCAGGAAACGATCCGCGCCGTCACCGACGCCACCTTCCCGCCGATGGAATTCGTCAAGGACGGCAAGCGGACCGGCTTTGACATCGAGCTGGTCGAAGCGCTGGCCGGCGCGATGGGCAAGAAGGTTGAATGGATCGACATCGACTTCAAGGGCCTGATTCCGGCGCTGCAGGCCGGCCGCGCCGACATCGCGGTGTCCGCCATCTACATCACGCCCGAGCGCAGCAAGGTCGTCGATTTCACCGATCCGTACTACGCGGGCGGCCTGGTGGTCCTGACCAAGGCCGACGGCCCCGTCAAGTCGATCAAGGATCTGGATGGCCGCAAGGTGTCGGTGCAGGTCGGCACGAAGTCGGTGAACTACCTGAAAGAGCATTTCCCCAAGGTGCAGCGCGTGGAAGTCGAGAAGAACCAGGAGATGTTCAATCTGGTGCAGATCGGCCGCGCCGATGCCGCGGTGACGGGCAAGCCCGCGGCCAAGCTGTTCGCGCAGAGCACCAACGGCCTGACCGTGCTGAACGATCAGGTCACGACCGAGGACTATGGCATCGCCGTGCCCAAGAACAAGCCTGAGCTCACGCGCGACCTGAACGCCGCGCTGCAGAAGCTGAAGGCCGATGGCAGCTACCAGGCCATCGTGAACAAGTGGTTCGAGGCGCCCGCGAAATGAACCTGGAATTTTCACCCGTCTTCGCCGACTTCGACGCGCTGATGCGGGGCGCGCTGGTCACCATCGAGGTGACCGCCGGCGCCTTGCTGCTGGGCTGCGTGATGGGGCTGCTGGTCGGGATCGGCCGCCTCAACCCGCAGCGCCGCATCACGTACCACCTGTGCAGCACGTACCTGTTGTTCTTCCGGGGCACGCCGCTGCTGGTGCAGCTGTTCATCTGGTTCTTCGGCCTGCCGCAGTTCGGCGTGACGCTCCCGGCGTTCGCCTGCGGCGTGCTGGGCCTGGGTGTGTATTCGGGGGCCTATGTGTCGGAGATCGTGCGGGGTGCGATCCAGTCGGTGGATCGCGGCCAGACGGAGGCGGCGCGCTCGCTGGGCATGTCGTCCGGCCAGGCGATGCGCATCATCATCCTGCCGCAGGCATTCGTGCGCATGATTCCGCCGCTGGGCAACGAGTTCATCGCGCTCATCAAGAACTCGGCGCTGGTCTCGCTGTTGACCATTCACGATCTGATGCACGAAGGGCAGAAGATCATCAGCGTGTCGTATCGCTCGCTGGAAACCTACCTGGTGGTGGCTTTGATCTATCTGGCGCTGACCACGACCGCCATGGTGATTTTGCGCAAGATCGAGCATCGTCTGCGCGCGGGAGGGATGGTGCAATGAGCCTCGTCATCGAAGGTCAGGAAATGATCCGCATCCGCGGCCTGCACAAGTCCTACGGCGATCACGCCGTCCTGCGCGGCATCGATTTCGATGTGCTGAAGTCGCAGGTGGTGGTGGTCATCGGGCCCAGCGGCTCGGGCAAGAGCACCTTGCTGCGTTGCTGCAACGGGCTGGAAGTCGCCCAGCGCGGCACGGTCGATATCTGCGGCCAGACGTTGCAGGAAGACGGGGCGATGTTGCCAGAAGCCGAACTGAACCAGTTGCGCACGCAGGTGGGCATGGTGTTTCAGGGCTTCAATCTGTTCCCGCATCTGTCGGTGCTGGACAACGTGACCGTCGGCCCCCGCACGCTGCTGGGCATGGACCGCGAACAGGCCAATGCGTTGGCGGCGGACCTGCTCAACAAGGTGGGGCTGTCGCAGAAGATGGCGGCCATGCCCGCCAGCCTGTCCGGCGGTCAGAAGCAGCGCGTGGCCATTGCGCGCGCGCTGGCCATGCAGCCGCAGGTCATGCTGTTCGACGAGCCGACCTCGGCGCTGGACCCGGAACTGGTCGGCGAAGTGCTGCAGGTCATGAAGCTGCTGGCCCGCGAAGGCATGACGATGATGGTCGTGACGCACGAGATGGGCTTTGCCCGTGATGTGGCGGACGTGGTGGCCGTGATGGACGGCGGTGTCATCCTGGAATCCGGCCCGCCGGAGGTGATTTTCAGCGAGCCGCGCGAAGCCCGCACCCGCGAATTCCTGCAGGCGGTCCTGAGCGCCGGTCCGGGAGCCGCAGCATGAGCGCACCGAACCTGGACAAGAGCCTCTGGAAGGCCCGCGACGACAGCGCCGAGCAGGGCGACACCCGCCGGCTCGCGCACATCGTCGAGGCCGAAGCGGGGCAGGGCGAGATGGGTGAGGCCGTGCTGCTGGGCTTTGCCTGCGATGCGGGCGTGGCGCGCAATCAGGGCCGGGTGGGCGCCGCCGCCGGGCCTGCGGGCATCCGCAAGTATCTGGCGGGCCTTCCAGCGCATGGGCTGACGCGCCTGCTGGATGCCGGCGACGTCGACTGCCACGGCGACAAGCTGGAAGACGCGCAGGAACGCCTGGGCCTGCGTCTGGCCGAACTGATGGGGCGGGGCGCGCGCCCGGTCGTCCTGGGTGGCGGCCATGAAATCGCCTGGGGCAGTTTCCAGGGGCTGGCCCGCTGGCTGGACGCGCGCGGCGACGCGGGCGCCGTGCTGGTGCTGAATCTGGATGCGCACTTCGATCTGCGCACGGGCCGTCCCGGCAGTTCCGGCACCCCGTTCGACCAGATCGCGACAGACAGCGAGGCACGCGGGCGTGAGCTGCAATACGCCTGCCTGGGCGTCTCGCGGCTGGCCAACACGCCAGCGCTCTATGCCCGCGCCGCGGAAATCGGGGCCGTGTGGATCGAAGACCGCGACATGCAGGAACGGCATCTGGAAGCCCGTCTGGCCGACGTGGACGCACTGCTGGCCAAGGCGCAGCACGTGTATCTGACGATCGATCTGGACGTGCTGCCCGCCGGCGTGATGCCGGGGGTGTCCGCGCCGGCGCCTTATGGCGTGCCGATGGCCGTGATCGAGGAAATCGTCCTGCGGGTTAAGGCGAGCGGCAAGCTCCGATTGGCGGACTTGGCGGAGTTCAATCCCAAGTTCGACGTCGACGGCCATGGCGCGCGCGCGGCGGCGCGTTTGGCGTGGCAGTTGCTGTCGGTGTGACTCGGCGCGGCAGAGGTGTCCGACGCCTTTGCTTCGGTGGCACACCGTGAAAGCGCGCCTTACCCCGGTGTCCGACACCGGGGGCGGTCTGCAAGGTAGGCGTGGATGTAGAGGGCGGTCTTCCAAAAGAGGCCGCCTTTTTTTCGCCCCGCGTATCCCGGCCGCAGGCTGGACGCCGCCAGTTTCGCGGCTTAGGATAGGTGCAGCTTCCGGGCCCGCCTGCGACCCGTTCGGTATCCGCAACGTTAATGCGTCCCTATTTAAAATATTTAAACTTTAAATAGGGACGCTATAACTTTCGTGGATAAAATGGCGCAACTTTGTCAGGAGAGCATGCTCATGTCTCAAACTCCCACCCATGCCTTGCCGTCTTATCTGAATGCCGAGGACCTCGGCCCTTGGGGTAATTACCTGCAACAAGTCGACCGGGTCACGCCGTACCTCGGTTCCCTGAGCCGGTGGGTCGAGACGCTGAAGCGTCCGAAGCGCTCGCTGATCGTCGATGTGCCGATCGAACTGGACAACGGCACCATCGCCCACTTCGAGGGCTACCGTGTGCAGCACAACGTGTCGCGCGGTCCGGGCAAGGGTGGTGTGCGTTTCCACCAGGACGTGACGCTGTCCGAAGTGATGGCGCTGGCCGCCTGGATGTCGGTCAAGAACGCCGCAGTCAACCTGCCGTACGGCGGCGCCAAGGGCGGCATCCGTGTCGACCCGCGCAAGCTCTCCGCCTCGGAACTTGAACGCATGACGCGACGCTACACCAGCGAAATCGGCGTCATCATCGGACCGTCCAAGGACATTCCCGCCCCTGACGTGAACACCAACGCCCAGACCATGGCCTGGATGATGGACACGTACTCCATGAATGAAGGCGCCACCGCCACGGGCGTGGTCACCGGCAAGCCGATCGCACTGGGCGGCAGCCTGGGCCGCGTCGAGGCCACCGGCCGCGGCGTGTTCGTCGTGGCGTGCGAAGCCGCGCGCGACCGGAACATCGATGTGGCCGGCGCGCGCGTCGTCGTGCAGGGCTTCGGCAACGTGGGCGGCACCGCCGCCCGCCTGTTCCATGAAGCCGGCGCCAAGGTCATTGCCGCGCAGGATCACACCGGCACCGTGCACAACGCGGCTGGCCTGGACGTGCACAAGCTGCTGTCGCACGTGTCGCAGACCGGCGGCGTGGGCGGCTTCTCGGGCGGACAGGCGCTGGACAAGGCTGAGTTCTGGACGCTGGAAACCGAATTCCTGATCCCGGCAGCCCTGGAAAGCCAGATCACCGTCGACAACGCCGCCAAGGTGCGCGCCAAGATCGTGGTCGAAGGCGCCAACGGCCCGACGACCCCGGAAGCGGACGACATCCTGGCCGAGAACGGCGTCTACGTCGTGCCGGACGTGCTGGCCAACGCCGGCGGCGTGACGGTCAGCTACTTTGAATGGGTGCAGGACTTCTCCAGCTTCTTCTGGAGCGAAGAAGAGATCAACCAGCGCCTCGAACGCCTGATGCGCGAGGCCTACGCCGCGGTGGCCCAGGTGTCGCGCGAGCACAAGGTGACGCTGCGCACCGCCGCGTTCATCGTGGCTTGCACGCGGATCCTGCAGGCCCGCCAGGTGCGCGGTCTGTATCCGTAAAGACTGAATCGGCGATGCGCCCCTCGGGCGCGTCGTCGAGGAGGCAGAGAGAGACAAAAAAAGGAATCGCTCCGCAAGGAGCGATTCCTATTTGTGGCGCAAGAAAATGCCGGGCGGATGCCCGGCATTTTCGTTTGCGGAGGCCGGCCGGGGCCGTGGATTCGTGAAGCCGGCCGCCGCGGGGGCTTTACGACGCCGGCAGCAGCTCCGGCTTCAAAATGCCGCGCAGATCCTGGTACGAAATCGCCAACTCAGGCTCGCCGTGCGAATACGGCGCGATGGAATAGGCGTCGTACTTGACCACGATGCCGTCCCGCGTCAGCGCGAAGTTGTCGCTTTCCTGGAACGGCCACATCTTGTTGTACGCCGCCGGGTCGCGTTTGGCGTCCGGGTTGCCGGTCAGCCATTTTGCGTGCGCACGCTGCAGGGCCGCGACGTACTCGGCGCGCCGCCCCGGGATCAGCGCTTCGTCCAGGCTCATGACGCGGCCGCGGCTGCGCTCCCAGTTCAGATATTGCGTGGCCGGAATGCCGTGCGCGGCGCCGGTCAGGTACTGCTCCGTATGCAGTTCGATGGCAACGATGTCGCCGACCGTGTCCTTCACGCTGGCTTTGAAGTAGGTCGCGTCGCGCGGGCGCGCCGTGGACCAGAAATACTTCGTGTATTCCGACAGCGTGTCGTAGGGGCCGCGCCGGTTGGCGTCGGTGCCGGTCATGTAGGCGAGAACGTGGTCCACCAGCGCCGTCAGCTTCGGGATGCCCGGGAAGGCCACGCTGTCGATCTCAATGCGCGGGCAGTCGCCCTCGCAGCCCGGCTTGCTGGCGGCCCACTTGATGCGCTCGGTGGACAGGTCGCCCACCTTTTGGGGCGTGGCTGAAGATTGCGCGTTGGAATCGGCCAGCGTGATGTTCGACGGGGGCGTGCTGCTGCAGCCGGCGATGGCCAGCAGGGCGGCGCCCAGGATCAGACCGCGTATCGCGCCGGGCGGCGTGAATGTGCGACTCATGCAATTACCTCCAAAAACCGAGGCGCCGTCAGGGTACGACGCCTGTCCACTCGGCGCGGGAGAACTTTTCGTCCGCCTGCGCCTGGGCGCGCGCCAGCGTTTCGCTGCCTACGCTGCCCGGGGTCAGACGATGCAGGCCGGCAAAAGTTTCCACCATGCGATCGATGATGACCTCGCGCGCCAGCCCGGTCTGCGTGCGCAGGGGGTCAACGCGCTTCTTGGCGCTGGTGGTGCCCTTGTCGGAAAGCTTCTCGCGGCCGATGCGCAGGACTTCGACCATCTTGTCGGCGTCGATGTCGTAGGACATGGTGACGTGATGCAGCACGGCGCCCGCACGGCGGGCCTGCGCCGCGCCGCCGATCTTGCCGATGTCGGAGGCGATGTCGTTCAGCGGCTGATACCAGGCCTTGATCCCCAGGCCTTGCAGCGCGGTCAGCACCCAGGCGTCCAGGAAGGCGTACGACTCCTGGAAGCTCATGCCGTGGACCAGCGCCTGCGGAGCGCTCAGCGAATAGGTAATGGAGTTGCCCGGCTCGATGAACATCGCGCCGCCGCCGCTCACGCGGCGCACCACCTCGATGCCGTGGCGCGCAGCGCCGTCCGGATCGACTTCGTTCTTCAGCGATTGAAAGCGGCCGATCACGACGGCCGGCGCCGACCATTCCCAGATGCGCAGCGTGGGCGGCCGCTGGCCGGCGCCCACTTCGTCGGTGATGACTGCGTCCAGCGCCATGTGCAGCGCGGGCGGCTGCGGGCCTTCGTGGATCAGTTGCCAGTCGTAGTCGTTCCAGTCGGTACGGCTCATGCCAGCGCCCTCCGCAGCACCACGGCGATGGCTTCGGCCGAGAAGCCGAACATCTCGGCGTCGGCCGGCAGGGCCGATTGCACGGCCACCGCGAGTTCCAGTTCGCCGGCGTCGGCGGGCATGCCGTTCAGGCCGCGGTTGATGGCTTCAAGCGCTTCGGGCGGCTCAAGAAAAAAGTCGCCGCTGATCCGCACGTCGGCCAGGCGGCCATCGCGCACTTCCAGATCCGCGACCACCAGTTTGCCGCCGGGGACTTTGTATTCGCCATGCAAGGGCATTGGGCGCTCCTTTCGAAAATCAGAATCAGACGTTACAGGCTAAGCTTCATGCCATCGTGGCTGGCCTTGAAACCCAGGCTTTCGTAGAACCGGCGCGCATCGGGGCGCGCACGGTCCGTGGTGAGCTGGACCAGCCCGCAGCCCTGGCTGCGGCACTGTTCGATGGCCCATTCGAACATGGCGCGGCCCAGGCCCGCGCCGCGGAACGCCGACGCGATGCGCACGCTTTCGATCTGGCCCCGCCACAGGCCCAGCCGCGACAGGCCGGGTATGAACGATAACTGCAAACAGCCCACCAGTTGTGAATCCTGCTCAACCACGGCCAGGAATTGGTTGGAATCCTGCTCAATTGCGTTGAAGGCGGCAACATAGCGCGGGTTCAGCGGGACGGAGGCGTCCTCGCGACCGGCGCCCAGGTCGTCATCGGCCAGCATGGCCACGATGGCAGGCAGATCGGCCGCGCGCGCGCGGCGAAAGACGCGTTGCGGTGCGTTCATGGCACGCTCCTTGGGCGTTAGCGGACGTGTTGGGCGGTCTGGCCGAACAGGATGCGGCGCGCTTCGTCGTCGCTGAGCGGGGGCGTGGTGTTGACCGTGTCGGCCAGCGCGTAGGCGCGTTGCGTCGCGGGGCGCGCGCGGATGGCGTCGAACCAGCGCTTGAGGTGCGGAAAGTCGTTCAGGTCCTGGCCCTGCTTGGCGTGCGGCACGATCCACGGGTAGGCCGCCATGTCGGCGATGGAATAGTCGCCGGCGACGAATTCGCGGTCGGCCAACCGTTTGTTCAGCACGCCGTACAGGCGATTGGTTTCGTTGACGTAACGATCGATGGCGTAGGTAATGCGTTCCTGCGCGTAGCCCGAGAAGTGGTGGTTCTGGCCGGCCATGGGACCCAGGCCGCCCATTTGCCAGAAGAGCCATTGCGACACTTCAGCGCGGCCGCGCACGTCGGCGGGCAGGAACTTGCCGGTCTTTTCGGCCAGGTATTGCAGGATGGCGCCGGACTCGAACAACGGGATCGGCGCGCCGCCATCGGCGGGCGCCTGATCCACGATCGCGGGGATGCGGTTGTTGGGCGCGATGGCCAGGAATTCGGGTTTGAACTGGTCGCCGCGGCCGATGTTGACCGGGTGGATCTTATACGGCAGGCCGGTCTCTTCGAGGAACATCGTGATCTTGTGACCGTTGGGGGTAGTCCAGTAATAGAGATCGATCATGGGGGTGTCCTGTTCGTCATGGCGCCGCGGGCAGCCGCCCGCGGATGGGAAGGGCCATGATAGCGGCGCGAACCGGACGCACGCCTGAATAACCGGGGACCGGGTGCGGGTTTGCCCTAAACCGCACCCGCCCGCGGGCTGCGCGGCAGGCGCCAGCTCCAGTTCAGGCTGACGGCGGCGGCGGCCAGGAAGATCAGCGCCACGCCAGCCACTTGCGTCACATCCATGCGATGGCCGTAGACCACGAAGTCCAGCAGGATGGCGACCGCGGGATAGATGAAGCTGAGCGCGGCGGTGGAGGTGGTGGGCAGCTTCTGGATGGCCGAGTACATCAGGATGTACATCAGGCAGGTATGGATGAGGCCCAGCGCCACCAGATAGCCCCATTGCACGGGCTGCGCGGGCAGCGCGTTGAAGTCCGCCATGGGCAGCAGCATGACCGCGCCCAGCGTCACCTGCACCAGCGCCAGGACTTGCGGCGGGATGCCCTTCAGGCGCTTCACGATGATGGCCGTGATGCCATAGAGCGCGGCCGCACCCAGTCCCAGCATCAGCCCCGAGAGATACGCGCCGCCGCCCGCGGCGCCGGTGTCGCCCAGACGCAGCACCAGCAGCAGGCCCGCAAAGGCCACGAGCGACCAGGCGACCTTGCCGCGCGAAGGACGTTCGCCGAGGAACAGCACGCCCAGACCGATCAGGAAAAACGGCTGCACGTTATAGACGGCGGTGGCCAGCGAAATGGACGCCAGGCGGTAGGCCGAGAACAGCAGCACCCAGTTCAGCACCAGCGCCGCGCCGGCGATCAGCGCCAGGGCCAAAGTTTTCGCGGTGAACAGACCGGGCTTGAGCAGACCGCGCGCCCAGCAATACAGAAAGAGCGACAGCGCCCCGAACACACAGCGAAAGAAGACGACGTTCCAGGCGCTTTGCCCGGACTCCAGTACGAAAACGCCCAGGGTGCCCGACAGGGTCATGGCGGCTGCCATCTGCAGGAGGCCGGTGCGTTCGGTTGAGGGGATCATGATGGTTCTCCAAGGGCCGTCTGGCCAAGAATTTGATGGAGAAATTATCCCAGGCGGTTCAATCCGCTTATATGATCTTGCCGTGGCACTTTCGCGATTCAACCTTGCTTTGGGTGGAATTTATGCAGAACGACCTAAAAAATGAAAGTCCGGTGCTGGATGGAATCGACCGCCGTCTGGTGGAGATGCTGTCGGCCAATGCGCGCACCACCACGGCCGATCTGGCGCGGCAGGTCGGCATGTCCGCGCCTAGCGTCGCGGACCGCATGCGGCGGCTTGAAGAGTCGGGGGTGATTCGCGCGTACACGCTGGATGTGGATCCGGTGGCGCTGGGTTATACGCTGGAGGCCATTGTGCGCATCCGGCCGCTGCCCGGGCAGTTGCGTCACGTGGAAGGCCTGATCCAGCAGATTCCGGAATTCGTGGAGTGCGACAAGGTGACGGGCGATGACTGCTTCATCGCCCGCATGGTGCTCAGGTCGATCACGCATCTGGACGGCATATTGGAGCGCGTGACCGAATTTGCCGAGACCAACACCGCCATCGTCAAGGCGCACACGGTGCGCAGGCGGTTGCCGCCGCTGCGTTAGACGGGGGCGGACAGGGCCTTCTCGATGTCCTCGCGCAGGCTGGCCGGCCTGTCGGTGGGCGCATAACGCTTGATGACGCGGCCGTCGCGCCCGACCAGGAACTTGGTGAAGTTCCACTTGATGCCTTCAGTACCGAAGACGCCGGGCTTCTCGCCCTTGAGCCACTGATACAGCGGGTGGGCGTTTGCGCCGTTGACGTCAATCTTGGCGAACAGCGGGAAAGTGATGTCGTACTGAGTGCTGCAGAAATTCTGGATTTCGGCCTCGTCGCCGGGCTCTTGGTGGCCGAACTGGTCGCACGGAAAACCCAGCACGGTCAGTCCGTCGTCGTGGAACGACCGGTAAAGATCCTCGAGGCCCGCATATTGCGGTGTGAATCCGCATTTGGACGCGACGTTCACCACCAGCAGCACGCGGCCGCGGTACGTTTCTAGAAACTGTTCCGTGCCGTCGATGGCGCGGGCGGAGAAATCATGGATCGTGCTCATGCGGGCTCCTGAGATCGGGCGTCCGTGCGCGGCGGCGCGGGCGCGGGGCAGACCTGCGAGTGTAGCGCCGGACAGGGGCGTGGGGGCTTTGGCGCCGCGAGGCCATGCCGGTTCTATGATGCGGTGTTGCTGAAGATCAGAGATGAGAGGAGCCCCGCATGGAAGGAATGATCGAGCGGCTTGAGGCGATGCTGGCCAAGGGCACGGACAACCTGCTGCTGCGGTATTCGCTGGGCAAGGCTTATGCGGAGCAGGAAAGCTATGCCGAAGCCGCCACGCATCTGCGCGCGGCGCTGGCGTTTGATCCCACGTATTCCGTCGCCTGGAAATGGCTGGGCAAGGCCTGCCTCGGGCTGGGCGACAAGCCGGGCGCGCGTGCCGCCTGGGAGTCCGGATTGCAGGCGGCTCAGGCGCGGGGCGACCAGCAGGTCGTCAAGGAGTTGCAGGTGTTCATCAAGCGCCTGGACAAGGAAGCGGCCGCTAGCGCCTGAACGCGCCGGTGGCGGACACGCGGAACACTTCGATGGCGTCACGCAACCGGGCGCCATCCGTGCGCAGGTTTTCCACGGCCTGCGAGGCCAGCTCGACACGCGCGGCGTTGTCCTGCGCGGGGCTTTCGGTTTCGGTAATAGTGCGGCTTACGGCGTCGATGCCGGCGTGCACGTCGCGGGTGATGCTGATGAGGCTCTTGCGCATGACTTCCAGGGAGAACTTCAGCTCGCCGATCTCGTCCCGGGGCAGAGCGCCGGGAAGCGGCGTGCTCAGGTTGCCCGCCGCGATCTGGCGCGTGAAGTCGGTTGCCGACCCCAGCAGTCCGGCGATAGACCGGGCAAAGCCCCAGCCCGCCGCAAAGATCAGGGCGACCCCGCCCGCGGTCAACACCGCGGCAAAGGCCAATGCCTCGGGGGTCAGGCGCGTGTGCAGACCGTAGATCGCCGCGCCGGCCGCGGCCAGGAAAAGCGATGACGACAGCACCGCCCATGCCAGCATGCGGGCGCGCACGCCGGTCAGCCGCCCGCGCGTCAGCCGTGCCAGGACGCCGCGCAGCCCGGTGGGCTGGACCTGGCCGCCGTGCAGGCGGATGCCTGGCGCGGTGGCGGTCTGCAGCCTGTCGTAGGCGGCTTGCGCGGCCTCGATCTGCGCGCGTGTCGGCTTGACGCGCACCGAGGCGTAGCAGACCGTCACGCCGCGCTCGATGATGGGCGTGACATTGGCAAGCACCCAATAAAAGCCGCCGTCCTTGCGGCGATTCTTGACCATGCCCGTCCACGGTTCGCCGCGCTGAATGGTGCGCCACAGGTCGTCGAAGGCGGCGGGCGGCATGTCCGGGTGGCGGACGATGTTGTGGGGCGCGCCGACCAGTTCCTCGCGCGAGAAGCCGCTGACCTCGACAAAGGCCGGATTCGCATAGATGATCCGGCCGCGGGAGTCGGTGCGGGAGATCAGGTATTGCTCGTCGCGAAGTACATATTCCCGGTCGTTGACCGGCTGATTGTTGCGCATGCGTCGCTCGTCCTGTGATGGGCGAGGGCATCATCGGGGACGGGCGCGGCGGCGGCAATGACGTACGTCAACGCCGCTCAGGGTTCAACGGTGTTCATAGTTCAACGCACCTCAGGCGGCGGGCAGGTTGCCGAAGGCTTCCAGCGCGCGCAGCCGGCTTTGCGCCAGGTCGACGATCGGCTCGGGATAGCCTGCGGCGGCGCGCTCCATCGGGTTGGGATCGTGGATCGCCTTGTCGTCCAGGTGCGCCAGCTCGGGCAGCCATTCGCGCAGGAACACGCCGCGCGGATCGAACCTGCGCGATTGCGACAACGGGTTGAAGACGCGGAAATAGGGCACGGCGTCGGCGCCCGTCGAGGCGCTCCATTGCCAGCCGCCGTTGTTGGCGGCCAGGTCGCCGTCCACGAGCTGGCTCATGAACCACGCTTCGCCCAGACGCCAGTCGATCAGCAGATTTTTGGACAGGAACATGGCCGTCACCATGCGCAGCCGGTTGTGCATCCAGCCCAGCGCCAGCATCTGGCGCATGGCGGCATCCACGATCGGGATGCCGGTCTTGCCCTGCTGCCAGGCCGCCAGGTCGTCGGGCGCGTCGCGCCACGGCACGGCGGCGGTTTCCGGCTTCATGGGCCGGTGCATGGACAGGGCGGGAAAGGCGGCCAGCAGGTGCTGATAGAACTCGCGCCATAGCAGTTCGTTGATCCAGGTGGCGGCGCCGGCCTTGCCGCTGTCGATCTCACCCTGGTTGGCCGCCAGCGCGGCGCGTAGCGCCTGCCCCGGGGACAGGACGCCCGCGGCCAGGTAGGGCGACAGGCAGCTGGTTGCGGGCAGCGACGGGAAGTCGCGCTCGTCCTTGTACGCAAAGATGGCGTCGTCGGCAAAGGCGGCCAGACGGTCGCTGGCCGCGGTTTCCCCCGCCGGCCACAGCGCCCGCACGGCGTCATTGGGCGCGTCGAACCCCTTGAACGATTCCGGCAGCGGATCGGCCTGCCAGCGCGGCGGCGTCTGGGCGCGCGGCGCGGGGATGGGGCGTAGCGGCGCGCTGCGCAGGCGCTCGCGGCAGGTGCGGGCGTAGGGCGTGTAGACGCGGTAGCACTCGCCCTTGCCGTTGAGCACGGTGCCGGGACGCAGCAGCGTTGCGCCATGGTGCAGGGTCCAGTCGACGCCGATGTCCGCCAGGGCGCTTGCGACCGCGTCGTCGCGGCGCCGCTCGTTGACGCCCCATTCGGCGTTGGCATGGACCTGTTCGATCGCGTGCTCCTGGCAGAACCCGGCCAAGGCGCGCGGCGCGTGGCGCCAGTCGTCCACGGTCACCAGCTTCAGGGGAATGCCGGCTTGCGCCAGGTCGCGGGACAGCTCACGCAGGTTGCGCAGCCAGAAATCGACCTTGGCCGGGGAATCGCCATGCTGGCGCCATTGACCCGGGGCGGCCAGGAATAGGGCGGTGACCGTGCCGGCCTCGGCCGCCGCGGCGAGCGCGGCGTTGTCGTGCATGCGCAGGTCGGTGCGCAGCCAGAGCAGCGTATTCATCGGAAGGGCTCCAGGAGACGGGCCGGGCGGGCGGGCCGGCGAGGCTGCGATTCTATCCTGTGCCTGCCCCTGCCCCCCGCGGGCGGCGCTTGGAAGCCGATGTAAAAACTACGAGGAGATGTGACGGGTGTTGCGGTGCAACCCGCTGCGCCGGGCCCGCGCGAGGGGCAGCGGCGGGCAGGCCTGCGGGAGGCCGGTGGGCCGGATTTTGCCGTCAAACCCCGAAACACGCTGGCGCGCGGGGCGTATTGACGCAGGGTGGGGCGCGCCATGTAATGCAAATAAACGACTAAAGCAGGCAAACGCTATGGGAAATCTGATGGACTTTCGCCCGTCCTTTCTGAAGGGACGCACACCCGCCGGCAAGACGACCCGGGATGTCTTGCAGAAGCTCTGGCAATCGGTCGATTTGCCGGGCGAGTCGCTGGAGCACGTGGTGCTGACGGGCGCCGACCCTGTCGTCCCATCCTCGTTCGCCGTGGGCACCGCCGCGCAGGCCAGCATGGCGGCCGCGGCGCTGGCCGCTGCAGAGGTCTGGCATTTGCGCGGCGGCGCGCGGCAGCAGGTCAGCGTCGACATGCTGCACGCGGCGCAGGAGTGCCGCAGCCACTTCACGATCAACGGGGTCACGCCCAACATCTGGGATCCGATTACGGGTGTCTATCGCTGTGGCGATGGCGGCTGGGTGCGCATCCACGCCAATTTCGCGCACCACCGCGACGGGGCGCTGGCGTTGCTGGGCTGCCCGACCGGCGACGGCGCGACGCGCGAGGCCGTGGAGCGCGCGCTGAGCCGCTGGAAGGCGCTGGACTTCGAACAGGTTGCTGCCGATGCCGGCATGGTCGTGTCAGCCATGCGCTCTTTCGAGGAATGGGACCGCCACCCGCAAGGGCAGGCCGTCGCGGCGCAGCCGCTGCTGACCATCGAACGCATCGGCGAGGCCGACCCGCGCCCGCTGCCCAAGTACGCACAGAACGCGCGTCCATTGCAGGACATCCGTGTGCTGGACCTGACGCGCATCATCGCCGGTCCGGTTTGCGGCCGGGCGCTGGCGGCTTACGGCGCGGACGTCATGCTGGTCAACAGTCCGCAACTGCCCAACATCGACAACATCATCGATACCAGCCGCGGCAAGCTGTCTGTGCTGGCCGACCTGGACACGGCCGATGGGCGCATCGCGCTGGGCAACCTGCTGCGCAGCGCGCACATCTTTGTGCAGGGCTACCGGCCGGGCGGGATGTCCGCGCTGGGCTTCGGTCCGCAGGATGCGGCGCGCATCCGGCCCGGCATCGTCTACGTGTCGCTTAGTGCGTATGGCACGACGGGCCCGTGGGCGAACCGCCGCGGCTTCGATTCCCTGGTGCAGACGGCCACGGGCTTCAACCACGCGGAAGCGCTGGCGGCCGGCCAAACCGCGCCCAAAGCGCTGCCCATGCAGATCCTGGATCATGCGTCCGGTTATCTGATGGCGTTCGGCGCGCAGGTGGCGCTGGCGCGTCAGGCGACCGAAGGCGGCAGCTGGCACGTGCGCGTGTCGCTTGCTCAGACGGCGCACTGGCTGCGCGGCCTGGGCCGGGTGGACGGCGGGTTGGACTGTGCGATGCCTGGATTTGACGGCCTGATGGAGACGTCGCCGTCAGGCTTTGGTGAACTGGTCGCCGTGCGCCATGCGGCGCGCTTCTCGGAGACGCCGGCGCGATGGATCCGGCCGTCCAGCCCCCCGGGCACGCACCCGACGGTCTGGCCGTTCAATTAAAGCGGACAGGCGGCGCGCATCTTGTTGGCGCGCTGCCGTCCTACTGCTTTGCCTTCCAGTCCCGCAGCGCCCGCATCGTGTTCGCCACGTGCGATTCGGGACTCATGTCCGTGAATTCATACAGGATCTTGCCTTCCGGTGAGATCACGTACGACACGCGCTGCGCATACTCGGGCCGCCTGTCGTGCACAGCGTCATACGCCTTCATCACCTTGCCGTCGCTGTCTGCCGCGACGGCAAATTTGTTGCGGCATTCGCTGACGGAAAACTTCTTGAGCGTGTCGATGTTGTCGGTGGAGACGCCGACGACGGTGGCGCCCAGCGCCTTGTATTCGTCGGTGGCTTCGGCAAAGTTGTGGGCTTCGATGGTGCAGCCCTGCGTAAATGCCGCGGGGAAGAAATACAGCACCACAGGGCCTTGCTTGAGCGCTTCGTTCAGCTTGAATGTGTATTCGTTGCCGCCCAGCGAGGCGGGCACGCTGAAGTCCGGCGCGGCTGCGCCCACGGGAAGTGCCGCGTGCGCCGACGTCCCGGCCATCAGGCCGCAGACCAGGATCCAGGGGGCAATGCGCTTCATGGGTGTCTCCTATCGGGACCGCGGAAATGCCGCGGCAAGCTGCCTACTGTAGCGGCGAGGCGAACGAGGGTCCAGTTCAGCCGCCATCAGGCCCGCGCCCGTTGCCCTTGATCTGGTCGCGCACGGAGGGCGGGCGGGATTGCTGGGCATCCCGCTGCTGCTGCTGTTGCCGAGCCTGCTGGGCCTGTTGATCACGCTGTTGTTGCTGTCGGGTCTGAATCAGCTGTTGCTGCTGCTGTTGGCGGGCTTGCTGAGACTGCTGATCGCGTTGCTGTTGCTGTCTGGATTGCTGGAGCAACTGCTGCTGATCGCGTTGCCGCTCCTGCCGCTCCTGCCGCGCCTGTTGCTCGTGCTCCTGCCGGTCGCGCGCCATCTGTCTTGCCCGCTCATCGCGATCGCGCTGCTGGCGCGCCTGTTGTTCCTGTTGCCGCCGATCGCGCAGATCCTGCTGGTTCTGTTGGTCACGCTGCAGTTGCTGGCGCGCCTGCTGGTCCCGCATCTGCTGCTGCCTGAGCTGCTGTTGGGCCTGGGCGTCGTTCTGCAGGCGGTTGCGGTTGTCCTGCTCACGGACCTGTTGCTGCCGCCGCTGATCGTTCTTGAGTTGATCGCGGACGAGCTGGTCACGGGCCTGCTGGTCACGCGCTTGCTGCTGGCGGTCCTGCGGCAGTCGGTCCTGCGGCGACGGCCCTTGCGGCCGACCGTCGCGGCCGCGATCATCCGTCAGCCCCAAGCTCCGCTGGACGGCGGTGGGGCCGCTGTCGGGACGGCCTTGCGCATTCCTGCCATCCCGACCTGGTCTGCCGTTGTCAGCATGATCCAGGTACGCCTGAGGCGGCCGTCCTCTGTTGTGTTCATAGAACTGCGCACGGTTGCCGCCCGCATCGCGGATGTAGCCGCGTTGCACGTCCGTGGGGCCGGAATGGCGGTCGCGGCGCGCGGCCAGTTCACGCGGGTCGGCGTTGCGACGCACACCTTGAGGTCCGCCGTGATAGCTGACACGGCGGTTGTCCACATTGTTGACGATGATGTCGCGGTGGTAGACGTTGGTCACGCGCGTAACGTTCACGTTCGTGACGGACCGGTTGTAGTAGAAGCGGTCGCGCTTCCAGTAGCCGCCGACATACCCCAGGCCGGTATAGCCGAAGCCATAGTTGATGCCGCCATAAAAGCCCACATGCGGCCCCCAGTAGCCCGGATTCCAGAGGTACACGCCGTTGGAAAAGCCCCAGTATCCGGGCGTCCAGAGCGCACCCTGATACGGCGCCAGCACCCACGCGCCCGGGACCCAGAAAAAGCCGTAGCGGTTGCGGCTCCAGTAGCCGGGTACCCACATATAACCATCGGCCGGGGCGGGCGGCTGCACATAGACGGGCAGGGGCGGGGGCGGTTCGGGACTGCGGTCGACCAATGCGAGGTTTGCGTTGGCGGGGTCGCCGTCGTCGTAGCCGGGCTGATAGGCGGATGGTGCCGGCGCCTGCTGCGTGGAATAGACGTTCGCGCCGGATGGAGCCGGCACCTGCTGCGTGGAATAGACGTTCTGCGCAGCAGCGGCCGCGCTGGCCGCCAGGAGCGCAGCAGTGGCCAGGGGGCGCAAGCGGGCGATCTGGAAGGATGGGTTCATGAGAATGTCCTTTGCGCAGCAGGTCCGCGGGTCAATAGCCGCGATAGTAATAATGCGGGGCGGGATACGCCGGGTAGTAGTAATAATGCGGCGTGTAATAGACCGGCGCGGGCCGGTAGTAGGCCGGCCGGGCCGGCACAACCACGCAGCCGCTCAGGGCACTGGCCATCGCTATCAACAACAACACAAGCTTCTTCATATTTCGGCTCCCGCCGGGCGCAAGGCGCGAGATACGCCTTTCCTGCGCTCATAGGGATTAGGCCACGGCCGCGAGGTCGAGTTCTGGACTGTAATCGTTCCGAAACAGCTTTCGCGTGACCAGTGATTGCGCCTGCGTGACGGTCGATGTCGTTCGTATCAATGTCTGCGGACACGCGTGATTTGCGTCGCAAAAAGAAAGGGACCGCATGATGCGGTCCCTCTGTTGCCTTGATCGCCCGCGGCAATGCGCAGCGGGCGCGACGTAAGGTCAGTTCCAGCGTCCGCCGTTGCCGGCCAGGCTGAAACGGCCGGCGCCGATGAAGGCGATGGCCAGTCCGGTGAAGAGGAACATGCCCTGCAGTTCAAGCGCCCAGCCGCCGTTGTTGGTCATGCTGGCAATGCTGCCGCTGTGCGCCAGCAGGATGGCGACAACCATGTTGATG
>Ga0213828_1000702_pt1 | contig 30892 bp, 27 predicted proteins | sample MC6MC0897MG_FD_180664 | JGI IMG/M metagenome (GOLD analysis project Ga0213828, IMG submission 180664) | Enriched soil aggregate microbial communities from Iowa State University, Ames, United States - MC6-MC0897-MG | ecosystem: Environmental > Terrestrial > Soil > Unclassified | place: USA: Iowa... | reverse complement strand
CATCGGCCTGCACAAGGTGTCGCTGGGCACGCTGGTGCTGGCGCTGGGCCTGCTCGTGGACGACGCCATCATTGCGGTCGAGATGATGTCGGTGAAGCTGGAACAAGGCTGGAACCGCACACGCGCTGCCGCGTTCGCCTACACCAGCACGGCGTTTCCGATGCTGACCGGCACGCTGGTCACCGTGGCAGGCTTTCTGCCGATTGCGCTGGCCAAGTCCGCCACGGGCGAATACACGCGCTCGATCTTCCAGGTGTCCGCCATTGCGCTGATCACCTCGTGGTTCGCGGCCGTGGTGCTGATTCCGTTGCTGGGCTACCGCCTCTTGCCCGAGCGCAAGCGCGAGGCGCATCTGCCGCACGACCACGAACACGACATCTACAACACCCGCTTCTACCAGCGCCTGCGCGGCTGGGTGGCGTGGTGCGTGGACCGCCGCTTTCTGGTGCTGACCGGCACGGTAATTGTTTTTGCCGTGGCCATGGAGGGCTTCAAGTTCGTGCCGCAGCAGTTCTTTCCGAGCTCGGACCGCAGCGAGCTGCTGGTCGACGTGCGGCTGCAGGAAGGCGCGTCGTTTGCGGCGACGCTGCGCCAGGTCGAGCGTCTGGAAAAGGCGATCGAGGGCCGGCCCGAAATCGCGCATTCGGTCAGCTTTGTGGGCACGGGCGCCCCGCGCTTCTACCTGCCGCTGGACCAGCAGTTGGCCACGCCCAACTTCGCCCAGCTCGTCATCACGACACATTCGGTGGAAGATCGCGAAAAGCTTGCGCAGTGGATGGAACCAATGCTGCGCAGCGACTTCCCCGCCATCCGCAGCCGCCTGTCGCGGCTGGAAAACGGGCCGCCGGTCGGCTATCAGGTGCAGTTCCGCGTCAGCGGCGACAAGATCCCCGACGTGCGCGCGGTGGCCGAGAAGGTGGCCGCCGAAGTCCGCGCGGACACACGTTCGGCCAACGTGCAGTTCGACTGGGACGAGCCTTCCGAGCGTTCGGTCCGCTTCGAAGTCGACCAGCAGAAGGCGCGCGAACTCGGCATCAGCTCCAGCGACATTTCCGACTTTTTGGCGATGACGCTGTCCGGCTACACCGTGACGCAGTACCGCGAACGCGACAAGCTCATCAACGTCAGCCTGCGCGCCCCGCGCGAAGAGCGGGTCGACCCCGCCCGCCTTGCCACGCTGGCAATGCCCACGGCGAACGGTCCCGTGCCGCTGGGCAGCATCGGCCAGGTGAAGTACGACCTGGAGTACGGCGTCATCTGGGAACGCGACCGCCAACCCACGATCACCGTCCAGGCCGACGTGATTGGCGGCGCGCAAGGCATCGACGTCACGCGCGCCATCGACAAGAAGCTGGACACGCTGCGCGCCGAGCTGCCGGTCGGTTTCCGCATCGAAGTCGGCGGCCCGGTGGAGGAAAGCGCCAAGGGCCAGACGTCCATCAACGCGCAGATGCCGCTGATGGCGGTGGCCGTGCTGACGCTGCTGATGGTGCAGCTGCAAAGCTTCGCCCGCGTGCTGATGGTGGTGCTGACCGCGCCGCTGGGGCTGATCGGCGTGGTGGCCGCCCTGCTGCTGTTCGGCAAGCCCTTCGGCTTTGTCGCGATGCTGGGCGTGATTGCCATGTTCGGCATCATCATGCGCAACTCGGTCATCCTGGTGGATCAGATCGATCAGGACATCAGCGCGGGCCACAAACGCGTGGACGCCATCGTCGGCGCCACGGTCCGGCGCTTCCGGCCGATCACGCTGACGGCGGCTGCCGCCGTGCTGGCGCTGATTCCGCTGTTGCGCAGCAACTTCTTCGGCCCCATGGCGACGGCCCTGATGGGCGGCATCACCAGCGCCACGGTGCTGACGCTGTTCTTCCTGCCGGCCCTGTATGCCGCGTGGTTCCGCGTGAAGCACGACGAGCGCGACGAACCTGAAGGCGTGCCGCCCGGCGCCAACGCGGGCGACACGGTGGAACGAGGAGCCTGACGATGCAACATTCCATCCCTTCCGTCTGCCTGCGATTTGCCGCGCTGCCGCTGGTGCTGGCGCTGGGCGCCTGCGCTTTTGCGCCGGACAGCAGGCCGCCCGCGATGGCCGAACCCGCGCAATACGGGGTCGAGGCCGCCCCTGCCGCCGGCGCCGCCGCGCAGGGCGTGGCGCAACGCTTCGAACGCGGCGCGCACCCGGTCCCGCAATGGTGGACGCGTTACCAGTCCGACGCGCTGAATGCGCTGGTCGAAGAAGGCCTGGCCAACAGCCCGGACCTGGCCGCCGCCGAACGCAATCTGGCCGGTGCGCGCGAGCAATTGCGCGGACAGGTCAATTCGTCGCTGCTGCCCACGGTGGACGCGGGCGTCAGCGCCACGCGCAACCGTGCGCTGACGATGCCCAACCTGCCGCAGCCCACTGCGCTCTTCAATGTCTTCACAGGTCAGGTGCAGGCCAGCTACAACCTGGACCTCTTTGGCGCGGCGCGCTTTGCCAACACGTCGCTCGCCGCGCAGGTGGAACAGCAGGCCTATCAGCTGGAAGCCGCGCGGCGTTCGCTGGCGGCCAACATCGTCACGGGTGCGATCACCTCGGCCTCGCTGGCCGAACAGGTGGCGCTGACGGAAAAGCAGGTGGTGCTGTTGCGGCAGGTCGCGCGCGATACGCTGCGCCGGTACGAACTGGGCGCGGCGTCGCAGAACGACGCGCTGGACGCGGATCAGGATGCCGCCACGCTGGAGGCATCGCTGCCCGGCCTGCGCGCGCGGTGGCATGCGACGCGTCACGCGCTGGCCGTGCTGCTGGGCCGCAGTCCCGATCAGGCGCCGCCGGATCTGGCTTTCAGCACGATCGCCGTGCCCGATACGGTGCCGGTGGTGGTGCCGTCGGAACTCCTGGCTTCCCGCCCGGACGTGCTGGTTGCCGAGGCGGCGCTGGTGGCCGCAGCCGCCGACGTAGGCCTGGCCACCGCGCAGCTCTTTCCGAGCCTGTCGCTGACGGCCTCCATGGGCAAGGGTGGGTTTGCGTGGGCGGATGCCTTGTCGGGCGCCGGCTCCATCTGGGCCATCGGCGCGTCGCTGACGCAGCCGATCTTCCACGGCGGGCAGTTGCTTGCCGAGCGCAGCGCCGCCAAGGCGCGTTATGAGGCTGCCGTGTTGCAGTACAAGCAAACCGTGCTGACCGCATTCCGCGATGTGGCCGACACGCTGTCACGTCTGGATGCCGGCGGTCAGGCGCTGGCATCAGCCGAAGCCTCGCGGCGCTCGGCGGAGCTGTCCTATCAGAACACGGCCAAGCGCGTTCGGCTGGGTGCGCTGGCGCCTTACACCCAGTACGCGTCCGAACAGCATTACGTGGCGGCGCGCCTGCGAGAACTGGAATACGCCAACGCCCGCATGACGGAAACGGCGGCGTTGTTTCAGGCGATGGGCTCGCCGGCCAGCGCCGCGCTGCAGCAGTAGCGGTAGCCGTAGCGGTAGCCGTAGCGGTACGCCAGGGCCTTTTCGGCGTGGCGGTCTTCCGGGCGCCCCCCGTTGCCCGGTCACCCCCGCCTGCCCGGCGCGCCGGGCCCCGCTGCCTGTCAGCCCTTCTTGAACAGGCGCTTGACGAGGCTGACCACGCCCAGCACCACCGCGCCGGCGACGATGCCGAACAAGGCATTGAGCAGCGTGGACACCAGCGCGTGAACGACGCCGCCCCCGCCAACCGCCGCAGCGGCGTGTTCGACGGCCGCATGCACCGGCGGGATGCCGTGGGTCAGGATGGCGCCGCCGACCATGAACATCGCGGCCGTGCCCACCACCGACAACGTCTTCATCAGATAAGGCGCCGCGGCCACGATGCGCTCGCCCATCCAGGCCAGCGCGCGCGACGATTTCTGGCTGAGATACAGGCCCAGGTCATCCAGCTTGACGATGCCGGCAACCAGGCCGTAGACGCCCACCGTCATCCCGATGGCAATGATGGACAGCACTGCGACCTGCCGCGTGAAGTCGGCGCCGGCCACGGCCCCCAGGCTGATGACGATGATTTCCGCCGACAGGATGAAGTCGGTGCGCACCGCGCCTTTGATCTTGGTCTTTTCGAACGCCACCATGTCGACCGACTGGTTCTGCAGCGCCTCGGCGCGCGCGGCGTGGTGGCCTTCGGGGGATTCGCCGTGAGACAGGTACTTGTGCGCCAGTTTCTCGACGCCCTCGTAGCAGAGGAACGCGCCGCCCAGCATCAGGAGCGGCGTGATGGCCCAGGGCGCGAATGCGCTGATGAGCAGCGCCGCGGGCACGAGGATCAGCTTGTTGATGAAGGAGCCCTTGGCCACCGCCCAGACCACGGGAAGCTCGCGGTTGACCGGCACGCCGCTGACCTGCTGGGCATTGAGCGCCAGGTCGTCGCCCAGCACGCCCGCCGTCTTCTTGGCAGCCACCTTCGTCATGACGGAAACGTCATCCAGGATGGTGGCGATATCGTCGAACAACGCGAAGAAACTGCTTCCGGCCATCAAGAACCCCTGTCGCCCTGTAAGGTGTTCCGAGTGTACAGGCGGCGGTCGCCGGTTTCATGCAACGGAGATGGCGCTTTTCATTCCTTTTGTGTCCGGCCCGGGCCGGTTTGCTACATCGCCTCGATGCGCGGGTAAAGATCGCGGTTTTCGCGCTGCATGCGCTCGTGGACGCGGCGCAGCACGGTGTTGGCGTCGTCCCGGAAACCGCGCTCGTCCAGTTCCAGGTTGCGCGCGTTGTTCCAGCGCTTGGCAAAGCCTTCATAGGCGGCGGCGATGGCGTCCATCTCTTCCTGGAATTCCCGCCCCTTGCGCGCCAGTTCGGCGTCGGCGCTGCGCGCCACGGCCGGGTACAGCGCCCGGTCCTCGACCGCCAGATGCAGCTTGATGGTGGCGCTCATGGCCACGATGCCCTGGGCGATTTCGGCCGCGTTGCGGGCCACGCCCGCCAGGGCCAGCCTGCGCAGCGTCGCGATCCCTTCCAGGATATCCACGTGCTGCTGCTTGAATTTGTCGATGTTCATACAAACCTTCCCTGCTGATGCCGCGGGGCCGGCGGGCCCCGCCCTTCCTTGCCGCGCCCGTCAGGCCGGCGCGCGCGCGCCTGCGTTTTCAAAGAGGATGTTGTTCTCCAGGTGGATGTGCGCCATCAGGTCTTCCTTGAACTGCCGGATGCCCAGGTACAGCGCGCGCCAGGTATTGCAGGCGGCGCGCGGCAGCGTCACGTTGTTTGTCAGCGCCATCAGGCGTTCGAGCGCGACGCCGTGGTCGTCGTGTTCCATGCGCATCACCATGATCGGCATGGTCGCCATGGCGCCGTGACCGCGGGCCAGCATGGGGAATAGCACCTGTTCCTCTTTCTGCATGTGGCTTTCCAGTTCCTGCTGCATGGTGCGCAGGTGGTCGGCCAGGCCGGCCGGGCAGTCCGGGCTGTCGGCATGCACCTGTTCAACCTTCAGGGCCAGACGGATGAGTTCCGGAAATTGCTGGCGATGCACCTCGTGGTAGCGCGCCAGGATGTGGTCGACCAGTTCTGCCGGCGAAGCCAGCCCCCAGTCGGTTTCGTGTTGCGGATTCTGCGCCAGGGCCTCCAGACGGGCCTCGATCTGCGCTGGGTCCAGCGAACGCTGGGCCGCCGCCTCGGCCAGGCTCTTCTTGCCGCCACAGCAGAAGTCCAGATCGAACTCGTGAAACACCTGCGTGGCGCCGGGAATGCTGCGGGCCAACTGGCCCAGGGATTGCTCAACCATGCTCATCGCGTCTCTCCAAAGATCATTGCGGTGCTTCTCTACTTGCGAAATCCGTGCCAGGAAAAACTTGCGATTTATCAACCACCTGCGATTTAAAGGGTAGATATCACCCTTCAACAGGAGGGTTCTATTCACCTTGCAACGGTAGAATTCACCCCATGCAAAATCTCCTGCTCGCGGACCTGGTCGCCGACCTGCCGCCCGCCATCCGGCTTCAGCGACTGGTCTCCAGCCTTCGCACCCATTTCCGTTGCGGCGCGGTCGCGCTCTTGCAGCTTGAAGAGGACCATCTGCGCCCCATCGCGGTGGACGGCCTGACCCAGGACGCGCTGGGCCGCCGCTTCGCCGTGCAGCAGCATCCGCGGCTGGCGGCCATCCTGGGACGGCGCGGCGTCACCTGCTTTCACCACGACAGCACGTTGCCGGATCCCTACGATGGACTCATCAATGGCATGGCGGGCGAACCGCTGCCGGTGCACGACTGCATGGGCACCAGCCTGCACATCGAGGGCAAGACCTGGGGCGTGCTGACGCTGGACGCGCTGGAGGTCGGCACGTTCGACATGGAGGCGCAGGCCGACCTGCGCGATTACATCGTGCTGCTCGAAGCGGCGCTCCGCACCACGCGCCTTGAAGCCGAGATCCGTGCCCTGCGCGTGGCGCGCGGGCAGGCGCCGGCGGACAGCGCCGCTCCGGCCAGCAGCGACATCCTGGGCCAAAGCGAATCCATCGGCCGGCTGCTGCACGAGATCGAAGTCGTGGCCGATTCAGAGCTGCCCATCCTGCTGCTGGGCGAGACTGGCGTGGGCAAGGAGCTGTTCGCGCATCGCGTGCACGGGTTGTCGCGCCGCCGCGACCGGCCGCTGGTGCATGTGAACTGCGCCGCGCTGCCCGAATCGCTGGCCGAAAGCGAGCTGTTTGGCCACGCCAAGGGCGCATTCTCCGGCGCCGTCGCTGACCGCCCCGGCCGCTTCGAAGCCGCCAATGGCGGCACCCTGTTCCTGGACGAAGTCGGCGAACTGCCGCTGCTGGTGCAGGCCAAGCTGCTGCGCACCCTGCAGAACGGCGAGATCCAGCGGCTGGGCGACGACCGCCCGCGCACCGTGGACGTGCGTATCGTGGCGGCCACCAACCGCAGCCTGCGCGACCTGGTGCGCGCGGGCGACTTCCGCGCCGACCTCTATCATCGGCTGTCGGTCTATCCCATTCCCATCCCGCCCCTGCGCGACCGCGGCAACGACATCCTGCTGCTGGCCGGACGCTATCTGGAACTGAACCGCGCGCGGCTCGGTCTGCGCAGCCTGCGGCTATCGCCCGAGGCCGAGGAAATGATGCGGCGCTACCGCTGGCCGGGCAACGTGCGCGAACTGGAACACGTCATCAGCCGCGCCGCCATCAAGGCCGTCAGCCACGGCGCCAGCCGCAACGAAATTGTCACGCTGGGGGCCAAGCTGCTGGATTTGTCCGATGGCGACATGCCCGCGTCGCTGGAGGATGATGCGGCCGAGGCGCCCGATGCAAGCGCACCCTTGCAATCGCTGCGGGACGCGGTGGACGCCTGCCAGCGTCAGGTCATCCGGCGCGCGCTGGATGTCAATCAGGGCAACTGGGCGGTGGCGGCGCGGGCGCTGGATGTGGATCCGAGCAACCTGCATAAGTTGGCAAGACGGCTGGGACTGAAAGCCTGAGGCGGTTCACCGGAATGTTGTGCTGCAGCCGGTATGCCGATCAGAAATTCGTGAAACCAGCGCTACCCAAAATGAAATGGGCCGCCTCGCGTAACGCGGGCGGCCCGGTCTGGCTATTGCGCCGATCATGGGCAACGATTCGCGCTGCCCGGCGGCGCGCATCGCGCCGTCAATCTACCCGGGAATGCGCATCCACCATCAGGCGGCCGTGCGTGATCGCGGCATCGACCGCCATGCCGGGCGTGGCGACGAACCCGCCGGACACGAAAAGCGGCACGGGATGCAGCTCGCCGAGCCGGTCCCGATCACCCGCCAATTCCACGGCCACGGTTGCGGTAAAGGCCGGACGGCGCGCATTGCCGACCGGAACCCGGGACACGCTCGCCGTCAGCCGATAACCCTTGTAGACCATATTGTTATGAAACATGGGACCTCCAATATCTGACCGAAAGGCCTCGCGGCCACCGGTCACAATGCGCGGATCTGCGTTGCGTGCGGACCCTTGGCGCCTTGCGCGGTCACGTAGCTGACGCGCTGATTCTCAACGAGCACCTTGTGACCGTCACTGACGATCTCCGAGAAGTGCGCAAACAGATCCTTGCCGCCGTCCTCGGGCATGATGAAGCCAAAACCCTTGGCATCGTTGAACCACTTCACAATTCCGGTTTCCATTGACGCTTTCCTTTAAATGCGGGCAAACCCGCGAAATGAGGCCAGTCAAGGAAAGGATCGCGAACAATTAGGCGCCCCGCGGAGGGTGCAAGACCGGACGAAAATCACGATGCTCGAAAAGACTCCAGGTCACTATGGGCGGCGTGCGGGGGGAAGTCAACGCGCTTTGTGCTTAATGAGTAACCAATCCACTCAGCGCGCAAGCCGGCTGACAAAAGCGCGTATGCTGGCCGCTTGGTGCTTGAACGCGCGTCGCCTCGCCGTATCGCCATATGAGGAACAACTCGTGGTCATTCAGCGCCAACCCCGGCCGCCAGCCCCCCGCCCCGTCGATCTTCCCGCGATAACGGCGGGCGCTGCGTGAGCGTTTTCAGCAGATCCATCGCCCGATTCGCCAATGCGTGCATCAAGCGCCTTCCTTCGAAGCCACGGCCGCCCGGAGGCCATGGCGACATCCGGCGCGATCCCCGGAGCACCCCGGGTTGCGACCCCGGGTGCGATCCCTATCCCATTCACGCCGCCATTTCGTCGCCATGGCGCATTTACCGCATTTATGCCCGCCCCGGCCATCTGCTACTGCGCAACGAGCAAGGCCACATCCTGAATTTGGGCGTTATGAAAGGCGCTGAACCCAATCTGCGTTACCGGCTGTTCGCGCGCGACCTGCAGGGCCGGGGATTCGCCACGCGAACGCAATTGCTGGACGACATTGCGCGGCGTATCGAAGCGGGCGAAGTCAACCAGGAGTTGCGGACCCTGCCCGCATGGGACAGGCCGCTTGGCGCGGATCTGGACCGCGGCACGCACACGGACGTGTCGACGAAGCTGTCGCGATAGCGCGGGCCCGGCACAGCGCCCCTGGGTCCGGCCGCGGCCTGCGCCACCGGTCCGCGGCAAGCGATGCCATCGGATATCCTCCCCGCTCGATCAATTCTGGACCGGCCGATGAAAACCGCCACCGAGATTCTTGACGCCTATGAGCGCCTGGGCTGGAAGAACAACGACCCCATGGCGCAAATGCTGCAATTGCGGCGGGATGCGCCCGCCGCGTTGGCCGATCTGGTCCTGCAGGCACTGGACAGGCCGATCAAGCACGCCACCTTCATTGACGCCGCGCTCGACCTGATGGACGACGCGGCCTACGTGGCCACGGTTGGCGAAGTCTGGCGGCGCGGCGCCGATTCCGAACTGGCGCGCGCGGTCCTGGATTCCGCAGCGGTCCAGCACCCTGAAGCCTTTGCCCGAGACTGGGAGCGGCTGCTGACCGCCGTGCAGGACGACGACGGCGGTCCGGAATACGCGGCCGATCTCGCATGGCGCGCCCTGGACGACGCCACGCTGCTCGACTGGCTGCACCGGCTGGACGACGACCTCGCCGAAGGCAGTCCAGGACGCGCGCGCGCCGTCGCGTTGCTGCGGTCGCGCCGGCCGCAGACGGTATACGCGGCCTGGCGTCGCCTGTTTCCCGAGGCCGACGCCCCCGATGCCGCATCGTGGTTGCAGCAAGCGGGCTATGCGGAACACGGAGGGGGCTTGCGCGCGTTGCACGGCGAACAGCCGCTGCACATCGGTTTTAGCGCTGCGCAAAGAAAATCCATGCTGGCGCAACAGCCGGCATGGCGGCGCGAGATGCAGCGCGCGCATCCCACCTGGAACCCCGAATCAACGGACCGCGCGCAAGCGCGCATGGGCGGCACGTCGGCAAACCGCTGCGGCCTGTGCCACGGCCCCTTGCACCGGCTGCTGGCGATTCAGGATGCCGCCGCAGCAGGCATCGATAATCACAGCGCCATCGAATTCGCGACCTGCCTGTCGTGCCAGGGTTGGGAAACCGACGGCGCCCTTTTCTTTCGCCACGCCGAGGACGGCGCGCCGCTTATGCACCCCAGCCAGCAGCGCGACGCCCCCTTGAAGCCGGACTTCGTCGCGATTCCGCTGCTGGAAGCCGGCGTGACGCTGTTCAAGGCGCCGGCGCGCTGGCATTGGCAGGACTGGGGCGAGTCCAATGGCCGCCAGAACCTCAGCCGGGTCGGCGGCGCACCGAGCTGGGTGCAATCCGCCGACTACCCGGCGTGTCCCGACTGCGGCGAGGACATGCCTCTGGCCATGCAGTTGGACTCCGGCCTGCCGCAAGAGGACGGTGGTGAATGGCTGTGGGGCAGCGGCGGCTGCAACTACACCTTCTGGTGCGCCGCCTGCCGCGTCAGCGGGCACCTCTGGCAGTGCACCTGACGCGCGCTCGGCAACTGCATTCCGCATTAGGGCCGTCAGCCCTTGGGCATTTCGCGCTTCAAGCAGGCATTGACCACATCGGTCACGCCCTTGCTCAGCCTTTCGCTGTCCGGCGTGGCGCTCTTGGTCGCCAGCAGCTGATCCAACTGCTTGAATTCCTCGTAGGGCACGGACTTCTGCAAGCCGTCGACCATGCAATTGCAATAACTGGCGGCCTTCGCGTCGACTTCCGGCGACGCCTGGACCCTGGATTTAAAACCGGCGACGCACGAGCTGTAGGTCTCGCGCTGGACCTCGGGCGGATAGGCGTCTTTCTTGCCGCACGCGGCAAGCGCCGCCAGCGACAGCAGCCCCACGCCCGCCGCAACCCGCAATGACGTTCCAGCCATGAACCCCGCTCCTGATGATTTGAAAGCGGACCATTGTGGCACAGCCGAAAACCGCCGTTGCGCCAGTCGCCGTGCTCAGGCCATGCCCGCTGCGCAATCCAGAATGGCGCGCCGGAATTCATGCATCAGCGGCGACCAGGCGGTCCCCTGCCGGGAAATCAGCGCAATGGCGCGCGGCAGCGGCCGGCCAAGCGCCACCGGTAGCGCGACGACGTCCGCCCCAGTCTCAAGCGCGCTTTGCGGCAGCAGCGCCAGCAGATCCGTCTGCGCCAGCAGCTCGAGCGTGCCCTTGGAAAAGTGCTCGACCTCCAGCGCCGCGGCGGGCAACGGCAGGCTGCTTTCCGCGTACCGCGAATCCAGGGCCTTGCGGGCAATCGAGGAAGGCTTGGGCAGAATCCACCGCAGGTCCGCCAGATCGCGCAATGCCAGTTTGCGGCGCGTGGCCAGCGGATGGTGGCGGCTGGCCGCCACGCAAAGGCGGTCTTCCATGATCGGTTCATGGTGCAGGGTCGAAGGCACGTCCGCATAGATGGGCGTGACGGCCAGGTCCAGCTTGCCGCTGGCGACCTGCTCGTTCAGGTCATCCGATAACCCCTGCGTCAATTGCACCCGCAGCGCCGGTCGGCGCGGCAGCAGGTGCCGCATCGCGGGCATCGCCACGCTGTCGACGGTCGCGCCCGTTACCCCCACGCGCAGCAATCCCGCCTGGCCCACACGCAATTCCGCGGCGTGGCGCATGGCGTCCCGGTACTCGGCCCAAAGCCGTTTGGCATGCTCCAGGAACACCAGCCCGGCGGACGTCAGGCGCAGCCCACGGCCGCTGCGGTCCAGCAACGCCAGCCCCGTATCGGCCTCCAGCCGCTGCAGCGATTTCGACAATGCCGGCTGGCTGACGCCGAACGACGCCGCGGCGCGTTCCAGGTTGCCGTACTCGACGGCGGCAAGGAAATATTCAATATCCCGCAGCGACAGATTCATAACCAAAGTTCATTCATTTACGTACTTTCGGGAATATAACGGCGACCTCGCCCTCCTAGAATCCTGGGATCAACCCGAGCATTCACCGAGGCGAGAGCACAATGGAACACAAGCCGAACATCGTCTTGATCGTGGCCGACAATCTGGGATGGGGAGAACTTGGCTGTTACGGCGGCGGCGCCCTGCGCGGCGCACCCACCCCGAACATCGACCGCCTGGCCACCGAGGGCCTGCTGCTGCAGAACTTCAACGTGGAAAGCGACTGCGTGCCCACGCGCTCGGCGCTGATGAGCGGGCGTCACCCCATCCGCACGGGCTGCCTGCAATCCGTCCCGCCCGGCCTGCCGCAAGGGCTTACGCGCGACGAGATCACGCTGGCGCAACAACTGTCGGGCCAGGGCTACGCCACCGCGCATTTCGGCAAATGGCATCTGGGCGACATCCCCGGCCGGTATCCCAGCGACCGGGGTTTTGACGAGTGGTACGGCATCCCGCGCACCACCGACGAAAGCCAGTTCACGTCGTCGATCGGCTTCGATCCCACGGTGGCGGACATTCCGCACATCATGCAAGGCGAAGCCGGCGGGCCGTCGGAGAACGTCAAGGTCTACGATCTGGACACGCGGCGCGGCATCGACGCCGAACTGGTGGACCGGTCCATCGGATTCATGCGCAAGCATGCCGAGGCGGCGCGCCCGTTCTTCCTGTATCTGCCGCTGGTGCATCTGCACTTTCCCACCCTGCCGCACCCCGACTTTGCCGGGCGCACGGGCGCGGGCGACTTCGCGGACTCCATGGTCGAAATGGACCATCGCGTCGGCCAGATCGTGCAGGCCGTAGACGAACTGAACCTGCGCGAGGACACCGTGTTCATCTTCTGCAGCGACAACGGCCCCGAATACCGCAAGCCGTACCGCGGCACGGCGGGTCCCTGGAGCGGCACCTACCATACCGCCATGGAAGGCAGCCTGCGCGTGCCCTTCATCATCCGCTGGCCCGGCCGCGTACAGCCGGGTCAGGTGTCCAACGAGATGGTCCACGTGACCGATCTGTACACGACGCTGTCCCGCATCGGCGGCGCCGACATTCCGCGGGACCGGCCCATCGACGGCATCGACCAGACCGACTTCTTTACCGGAGCCAGCGCGAAATCCCTGCGTGAGGGATTCCTGTTCTACATCAAGGGCGACCTGCGTGCCGTGAAATGGCGCGACTGGAAGCTGCACTTCTACTGGGAGCCCGAGGTCAACGAGGGCAAGGGCAAACTGGAATCCCCGTACCTGTTCAATCTGCTACAGGACCCCAAGGAGGAGAGCGACATTCTCATCTTCAATACGTGGGTGCTCGGCCCCATCCTGAAAATGGTGCAGGCGTTCAACCAGTCGTGCGCCGAACATCCGAACACGCCGCCCGGCAAGCGGGATCCCGGCTGAGCGAAAGACGAATCACCGATAGCAGAAATCAAGGGGAAAACATGAAATTCGCTATCCAATGCTGCGCGATGCTTCTAAGCATCGCCATGCCCGCCGCGGCCGCCACGGCGGCCGACAGCAATACTCAATGGCCGGCCAAACAGATCACGTGGGTGGTGGGCTTCGTGCCCGGCGGCACGGCGGACGTGCTGACCCGCATCGCGGCGCAGGAGCTGGCGCGCCAGACCGGCCTGAACGTCATCGTGGAGAACCGTCCCGGGGCCTCGGGTGCGATCGCCCTTCAACTGGTCGCGCGCAGCAAGGCCGCCGACGGCTATCTGCTCACCGTGCCGGGACCGCTCATCTACCCGACGCCGCAACCCGACATCGGCCGCGAGCTGGCCCCCGTGATGCTGATGGCGCAGGGCCCCATGGTCATCGTGGGCCCTGCCCGCAACGCCAAGAACAGCCTGCAGGACGTGCTGGCCGATGCCCGCCGCCAACCCGAAGCCTGGAGCTATGGCAGCTCGGGCAACGGCACGTCGCAGAACCTGGCGGGCGAGTTGCTGAATCAATACGCCGGCACCCGCATCGTGCATGTGCCGTACAAGGGCGGCGGCCAGGCGGTGGCGGACGTTGCCGGCGGACAGATTCCGCTGGCCATCCTGGGATCCGCGCCGGTCATGCCGCAGATCAAGTCCGGCGCACTGAAGGCTTACGCCGTGACCACGCCCTATCGCCTGGACAGCCTGCCCGACTTGCCCACGGTGGAAGAATCAGGATTCAAAGGCTACGCCGCGACGCAATGGTTTTCGGTGGCGGCCAGCAATGCCATCACGAGCGACCAGCTTGAACCCATCAACGCCGCGCTGCGCGCCGCCGTCGCCACGCCCGCGTTCAAGGCGGCGGTCGACAACGCCGGCATGCTGGCCGGCGGCGGTTCGCGGGAAGACCTGCTGAAATTCATCCAGGCGGACAACGCCAAATGGAAGGCCCTGATCGACAGCGGCGCGGTGAAGCTGGCGAATTGAGCGGCGTGGCGCCTGAATGCGCTAAGGTGTCGGCCTGCCACAATCCGCAGCGCTTCAACCTTATCCGCCGCTCACCATGACGCCACCTCTTTCCTCCGCCCACCCCGTCGCCATCGATCCTGATCAGGTGGGCGAATACCCCGCCATGACCAAATCGGGCGGCGGCTATTTCTACGACGACGTCCTGGAATATCGCGTGTGGGTGCACCCGCATGCGGGCGGCGAAGACCTGCATGAGGGCGACGATTACTACTACGCCTTTGACACCTTCGAAGACGCCGCGGCGTTTTCGCAAGACACGCCGGGCGCGGAACAACCATTGGTGCTGGTGCGGCAGCTGGAGTCCATCAACGAGCCTACGCCGGGCGTCTTTGAACACCACACCGCAGAACGCATCACCGAATGGCGCGTGGAATGGCTGGCCGACAGCAAGCGCACCGCGACCTCCATCGCCGACTTCCTGAAAAGCCGCAGCGTCTGACCTGCGCGGGCCTGACGCCTCGGCATCAGCTCATGTACACGCCACCGTTGATGGCGTAGTTGGCGCCGGTGACAAACGCGGCCTCGTCAGACGCCAGCCACACGCACAACCCGGCCAGGTCCTGCGCGGTGCCCAGCCTGCCCACCGGCACGCTTTCCACGATGCGGTCCAGCAGCGCCGGCGGGAACGCGCGGACCGTGTCGTCGGCGATGAAGCCCGGCGACACCAGGTTCACCGTCACGCCGCGCGCCGCCACTTCCTGCGCGAGCGAGCGCGTGAAACCAATGACTGCACCCTTGGCGGTCGCAAAGTTGATCTGGCCGATCTGGCCTTTCTCGGCTGCCACCGATCCGATGTTGATGATGCGCCCCCAGCCGCGGTCCGCCATGCTGTCGACGACCTGCTTGGTGCTGTTGAAGAGCGTATCCAGATTGCTGCGCAGGACGGCCGACCAGTCGGCGTGGCTCATCTGCCGAAAACGCATGTCCAGCATGGAGCCGGCGTTGTTGACCAGCACGTCGATCTGGCCGACTTCGCGCCGGACCTTGGCAAAGGCCGCCTCGGTCGACGCCCAGTCGGTGGCGTCGCCTTCCGAGGCGATGAAGTCGTAACCCAGCGACTTCTGTTCCTTCAGCCAGTGGTCCTTGCGGGACGAGCGCGGACCGCAGCCGGCGACCACGCGATGGCCGGCGCGATGCAGCGCCTGGCAGATCGCGGTGCCGGTGTGGCCCATGCCGCTGGTGACGTAAGCGATGCGCAAAGCCATGGTGCTTCCTTTCAAAGTCATGCGGCTGGCGCCGCGGGGAATCAGGCGGCCGCGCCCACCAGGGGGAACAGGCCGAACGCCAGGGCGGCCGCCAGCATCACCATGCAGACCATCGTGGCCCACTTCAGCGCATAACGCTGGTGGTCGCCGAACTCCACGCCGGCCAGGCCGACGAGCAAGTAGGTGGACGGCACGAGCGGGCTGAGCAGGTGGACGGGCTGGCCGATCAGCGAGGCGCGCGCCATCTCGACGGGCGTGATGCCGTAGCCTTGCGCGGCTTCGCTCAGGATGGGCAGCACGCCGAAGTAGAAGGCGTCGTTCGACATGAAGAACGTGAACGGCAGGCTGACCAGCGCGGTGATGCCCGCCAGATACGGTCCCAGCGCGTCGGGAATGACGGCGAGCAGGCTGCGCGACATGGCTTCGACCATGCCGGTGCCGGACAGGATGCCGGTGAAGATGCCCGCCGCGAAGATCAGCGACACCACCGACAGCACGTTGCCGGCATGCTGCGCCACGCGGCGGCGCTGCTCGGCCAGGTTCGGGTAGTTGATGATCAGCGCGATGGCGAAGGCGATCATGAACAGCACGGGCAGCGGCAGCACGCCCAGCACCAGGCTCACCATCAGCGCCAGCGTCAGGCCGGCGTTCACCCACAGCAGCTTGGGGCGGCGCAGGTCGTGGTCGACCTCGATCTCGGGCAGGTTCTTCGGACCATCTTCGTCGTAGCCCGCATGCAGCGACGCGCCCTCCGGCAGCGCCAGCACGCCCAGACGGCGGCGCTCGCGCAGGCCCAGGAAGAACGCCAGGATCAGGATCGCCACGATGGACACGCCCATCACCGGCACCAGCGGCACGAAGATGTCGCCCGCGTCCACGTGCAGGGCGCTGGCGGCGCGCGCCGTGGGTCCGCCCCACGGCGTGAGATTCATGACGCCGCTGGCCAGCATCGCCAGGCAGGTCATGGACAGCGCGTTCATCTTCAGGCGGCGGTACAGCGGCAGCATCGACGCCACCACGATCATGTAGGTGGTGGACCCGTCGCCGTCCAGCGAGATCACCAGCGCCAGCACGGTCGTGCCCACCACGATCTTCAGCGGATCGCCCTTCACCGCGCGCAGGATGCGGCCGACGATGGGGTCAAACAGGCCCGCGTCGATCATCACGCCGAAGTACAGGATGGCGAACATCAGCATCACGCCGGTCGGCGCGATCTTGCGGATGCCGTCCAGCATCATCTTGTCGATGCCCGCGCCAAAACCGCCCAGCAGCGCAAAGATAATGGGGACAAGGATGAGGGCGACAAGCGGCGACAGGCGCTTGGTCATGATCAGCGTCATGAACGTGATCACCATGCCGAAGCCAAGCAGGGTCAGAAGCATGAGGGTTATCTCCAGCTAGTCGTTGTTATGTGTGCCTGCCTCCGGCTGGGGAAGCGGGTACGCAAGACTAGGAAGAAAAGCTGTCTGGAACCTGTCGTTTTTGTTGGCCGCGGAGACGCATTCGCGGCATGGGGGCCCTTTTCCCGCCGGGCCGCCCCAAGGGAAAAGCGCCCCCCCGGGGGGCATCTAGCGTGCGAAGCGCGCGCGGCGTGGGGGCTGTCCATCATGCGACAATCGCCGCATGCGCATCCTGGTAATCGAAGACGATGAGGATTTGTCCGACGCACTTGTGCGCCGGCTGCGCCGTCTCGGCCATGCCGTCGACAGCCAGAACGACGGGCTGAACGCCGACGGCGTGCTGCAGTACGAGACCTTCGATCTCGTCATCCTGGACATCGGCCTGCCGCGCATGTCGGGCTTTGACATCCTGCACCGGCTGCGCGATCGCGGCAGCAAGACGCCCGTCCTGGCGCTGACCGCGCGCATCGACATCGAAGACCGCGTGCACGCCCTGGATACCGGCGCGGACGACTACCTGGCCAAGCCCTTCGATTTCCGTGAACTGGAAGCCCGCTGCCGCGCGCTGCTGCGCCGTCCCAGCCCGCAAGCCACCGGCACCCTGCGGTTTGGCGACCTAGTCATCGACAGCGCGGCGCGGCAGGTCACGCTGGCCGGCCGGCGCATCGACCTGCCCAAGCGCGAATTCAGCCTGCTTGAAATTTTGCTGGCCGGCATGAACCGCGCCGTCAGCAAGTCGGAGATCGCAAACAAGCTGTTCGCGTTTGACGACGACGCCGCGCCCAACGCCATCGAGGTCTACATCGCCCGGCTGCGCCGCAAGCTGGAAGGCTCGCCGCTGCGCATCGAGACGCAGCGCGGCACCGGCTACCTGCTGACCGCAGCCGACGGCGCGGACGGCGAGCCCTCGGCCCCGCCGCTTCCGTAGCGGCCCGCCACGCCATGAACCGGCCGCGTTCCGAGCTGCCCCGCCGCATTTCCGTGCGCCGCCGGCTGCTGACCGTGCTCGGCGCGCTGTTCGCGGTGGGACTGGGCGCGATCTACCTGCTGGTGCGCGGCTATGCGCACCAGACCGCCGACACCACCTACGACCAACTGCTGCGCGCGTCCGTGCTGTCCATGGCCGACAGCCTGCAGCTCGTGCAGGGCGAGTGGCAGATGGACATGCCCTACGCGGCGCTGGCGTTGCTGGAGCAGGCGCCGCGCGACCGGGTGTTCTACCGGGTGGCCTCGGCGCGCGGTGCGCTGATCTCCGGATACGGCGACCTGCCCGCACCGCCCGCGCGAGGCAGCGGCGACGCCAGCACGCCGCAGCTTTACGCCGCCGAATACCAGGGCGAACCGGTGCGCGTCGCCTGGATGGAACGCAAGGTAGCCGGTCCGCAAGAGACCGAGACCGCGATCATCCAGGTCGCCCAGACGCGCGAGGCGCGCAACGCGCTGGCCGACCGCATCCTGTGGCAAGGCACGCTGGCGTTAATCGGTTTTACCGCCGCCGCGCTGGCGCTGGCGTATTGGGGATTGCAGCGGTCGCTGTCGCCCATTCAGCGGGTCGAGCGCGAACTGGCCGGCCGCACCGCATCGGACCTGCATCCCATCGCTGCGCCGGTGCCCGAGGAACTGGACATGCTGGTTCACTCGCTGGATGGCTTCATGGGCCGGCTGTCGGAAAACCTGGACACCCTGCGCCTGTTCATCGCCGAGGCCGCGCACCAGCTACGCACCCCGCTGGCCGCGCTGCACGCGCAGATGGAGCTTGCACTGGACGAGGACGATCCAGCCGAGCAGCGGCGCAGCCTGCTGGCCGTGCTGCGCAACGCCGAAAAGCTGTCGCGCCTGGTCAACCAGCTGCTCAGCGACGCCAGCGTCATCCACCGCAGCAATGTCCGGCAGTTCCAGCCGGTCGACGTGGCCGAGCTGCTGAGCCAGGCCGTGTACGACACCGTCCCGCAGGCGGACCCGCAGCCTGATGTCCGGCTGCATCTGCCGTCCGCCAACGGCGGCAATCCGCCGCGCGTCATGGGCGACAACCTGATGCTGCGCGAGGCCTTCAAGAACCTCATCGACAACGCCTTGCGGCACGGTGCCAATGACGATGGCCACATCGACGTGCGGCTGGATCCGCACGACGGTGGCTGGCGCGTCACGGTGTCCGATCAGGGGCCGGGGATTCCGCCGGCCCTGGCCAACACGGCCTTCGAACGGTTTGCGCGCGGCCCCAATCCCCGCTCGCCAGGCGCCGGCCTGGGTCTGTCCATCATCAAGCGCGTCGTCGACATCCACGGCGGCACGCTCAGCCTGAGCAACCGCGTGGGCGGCGGGCTGGACGCCGTCATCACGTTGCCCGCAACCGCTTTGCCCGCGAAAGCCGATCATGCGTGACGCCCGCTCCATCCTGCGCGGCCTGGCCGCGATCGCCGCGCTGACGCTGTCCGCGATCAGCCACGCCGCCGAAGTGAGCGGCAGCGGTCTCACGCTGGGACCGGCCGGCAGCAGCAACGTGCTGGTCGTTCACGCGTCCAACAGCGTGCAGGTGTTTCGCGGCGTGCTGGAAGACTTCAGCAGGTTGAACCCATCTGTCCGGCTGGAATACACCGAGCTGTCGACGCAGGATCTCTACAGCGACACCGTGGCCCGCGCAGCCACAGCGCCCGGCGTCCCGTCAGGGCCGGACATCGTCATCAGCAGCGCCATGGACCTGCAGACCAAGCTGGTCAACGACGGCTACGCGCGCGTGCACATATCGCCGCAGACGCGCGCCCTGCCCGGCTGGGCCAACTGGCGCGATGAGGTCTTCAGCATCGGCACCGACCCCATCGTGATGGTCTACAACACGCGCAAGCTTGATGCCGCACGCGTGCCGCACACCCGCCGCGAACTGCTGTCGCTGCTGCAGGCGCCCGACCAGCCGCTCGCCGGCCGCATCTCCACCTACGACGTGCAGGGCAGCGGCATCGGCTATCTGGCGGCTACGCAGGACACGCGGCTGGACAGCATGGCGGGCGCGCTGCTTGGCGCCTTCGGCCGCAACGGCGTGTCCATCCACGAGTCCACCGAACACGCGCTGGACAAGCTGGAAAGCGGCGACGTCACGCTGGCCTACAACCTGCTGGAGTCCTATACCCGGCACCGCATCGACAACGGCGCGCCGCTCGCCATCATCTACCCGCAGGACTACACGCTGATGCTGTCGCGCTCGGCCATCATTCCGAAGCAAGCGCCGCGCGGCGACCTGGGCGCGCTGTTCCTGGACTATCTGCTGTCGGCGCGCGGGCAGGATGCGCTGGCACGCGAGTCCGGCATGCGGCCGGTCAGCGCATCGGTCGTGCCCGCAGCCGGCGTGCGGCCCGTGGCATTGGGCGTCGGCCTGCTGGTGTATCTGGACCCGCTGAAAAAGCGCCACTTCCTGGACCTGTGGCGCGCGGCGATCTTTCCGCCGCTTTAAGGCCGCACGCACTCTGCGCCTAGCGCAGCGCCACGCTCATGCCGCCGTCGGCCATCACCACCGCGCCGACGATATAGCTGGCTTTGTCGGATGCCAGGAACGCAATCACCTCCGCGATCTCGCGCGGCTCGGCCGCGCGCCGGATCGGCGCGTTCTTGCCGTGCTCGGCCAGGAAGCCCGGACCGTCCGCATGGATGTGGTTGGTGATGTTGGTGACCACGTCGCCCGACCCCACGGCGTTCACCCGGATGCCGTGCTCGATGGCCTCCAGCGACAACGCGCGCGTCAGCTGCGCCAGCGCGCCTTTGGACGCCGCGTAGGCCGCAATGGTCGGAAAGGCCTGGTAGCAGGCGTACGAGCCGACGTTGACGATCGCGCCACGGCCCGCCGGCACCATCACGCGCATCGCTTCACGGGAAAACAGGAAGGCGCCCGTGGCGTTCACGGCAAGAATGCCTTCCCAGTCGTCCAGCGTCATGTCGATCACCGGCTTGTTGATGATGACGCCCGCGTTGTTCACCAGGATGTCCAGCCTGCCGAAGCGGTCCATCGCGGTCTTGACCGCCTTTTCGGCGCTGTCTTCCCGCGAGATATCGGCCACCAGGGGCTCGACGCCGGGCCGCGCCAGCGCGCGCACGGCTTCGTCCCGGTCCACCGCCACGACGCGGGCGCCCTGCGCGTGCAGGAGTTCCAGGGTGGCCAGGCCGATGCCGCTGGCGGCGCCGGTCACGATGGCCGTCCGGCCGGAAAAGGGTTGGTCTGAAAAGGGTTGGTCAGAAATAGTCGTTGCCGTCATGGTTCGATTCCTTATGGTTGTAGGTTCAATGCGGGCTGGCCGTCGGGCGCACCACCACTTCGCTGACGTCCACGTCGTCAGGCTGTTCGATGGCGTAGGCAATGGCGCGGGCGATGGCGTCCGGGTGCAGGGCCACGCGGCGGAACGACTGCATCGCCACACGCGCGGTGTCGTCGGTAATCGTGTCGGCCAGTTCCGATTCAACGACGCCGGGGCAGACCACCGTCACGCGAATCTTGTCGGTCTCCTGGCGCAAGCCGTCCGAAATCGCGCGCACTGCGAACTTGGTCGCGCAGTACACCGCCGCCGTCGGCGACACGGCCAGTCCGCCGATGGAAGACACGTTGATCACCTGTCCGTGCCCCTGGCGCTCCATGCCCGGCAACACGGCGGCGATGCCGTGCAGCACGCCGCGGATGTTCACGTCGATCATCCGGTCCCACTCGTCCACCTTCAGTGAATTCAGCGGCGACAGCGGCATCACGCCCGCGTTGTTGACGATCACGTCCACCTGCCCGTAGGCCGCCTCGGCGCCGCGCACGAAGTCCCGCATGTCCTCGGCCGACGTGACGTCCAGCGCGCGAAACGCTGCCGTACCGCCGTTTGCCCGAATCTCTTGCACCAGTGTTTCCAGCCGGTCCGTGCGGCGCGCCCCGACGTACACGCGGTGGCCCTGCGCGGCCAGCAGCCGCGCCGTGGCCTCGCCGATGCCGCTGCTGGCGCCGGTGATCAGCACCACTTTGGATTGCCGGTTCTGTGTTGCAGTCATGGTCATTTCTCCAAGTCGTTGACGTGACTGAAATGCTAAGGATTGCGGCCGCGCGCGCGAATACCTGCGTCTATCGCACCCTTGCCCATTCCTATTGCGCACCCTGTTCCGCCCCGATGGGCGCCGGTAGAATGTCCCCCACCGGAAACGAACCACGGATGCCCCATGACGCTGCCGTCCAACCCGCTGTCGCGCGAAATGATTGCCCTCATCGACCGCCTGGCGCCCAACGAGGGCTACAGCCTGTCCGCGCTGGACGGCGTGCGCTTCATGCGCTCGGACCGGCCGCTGTGCCGAACGCCGGTGCTTTACGAGCCCGGCATCGTCATCGTGTGCCAGGGCCGCAAGCTTGGCTTTCTGGGCGACGAGACCTACGTCTACGACGCCCAGCACTTTCTGGTGCTGTCCGTGCCCCTGCCCTTTTCCACGGAGACGCAGGCCAGCAAGGAAGAGCCCATGCTTGCGGTGTCCATCCGGATGGATCTGGCGACCGTGGCCGATCTGGTGGTGGCGATCGATAACCGATCGGGCGAAGGTTCCGAAGCCGCAGCGGGCGCCCACAACGGCGACGCGCCGCTCGGCATCGCCTCGACCCCCCTGTCCCATGAACTGGCCGACGCCACCGTGCGCCTCTTGCGCGCGCTGTGCCATCCGCTCGATGCCGAGATCCTCGGCCCGGCGCTGGTGCGCGAAATCTGCTTTCGCGTCCTGAGCGGCGAACAGGGCGGCGCCTTGCGCGCCGCCCTGGCGCATCCGGGCCGCTTCGGCCGCGTTGCCCGCGCGCTGCGCCGCATTCATACCGACTATTCCCAGCCGTTGGACGTCACTCACCTGGCGCAGGAAGCCGGCATGAGCGTCCCCGCGTTTCATGTCAATTTCAAGGCGGTGACGCAGACCTCGCCCATTCAGTACATCAAGTCCACGCGGCTGCATCAGGCCAGGCTCATGATGATCCGCGACGGCCTGACCGCCGCGTCGGCCTCGGCCCGCGTCGGCTACGAAAGCGCATCGCAATTCAGCCGCGAGTTCAAGCGATTCTTTGGCCGCACGCCTGTGGAGGAAGTGCGCGATATGAAGGCGTCGTTCGCGCTGTCGCCCGCGGCCGCCATCGGCGATTTCGCGTCCCGGCACTGACGCGGGCGCGGCGCCTCATCGTGTAGCATTCGGCGCACCTGTTGCCACCCTCACGAATCACGATGTCCCACGAGTCCCGCGCCATTGGCCTGCATCACAAGACCGCCCAGCAGATCCAGGATGAAACGCTTGGCGCCATTCATGGCTGGTTCGACAAGCTGGAAGCGCGCGACGACATCGACGCGATCGTGGCCCGCACACCGCTGCAGGCCGGCATCCACAGCGAGATCCTGCTGGAGTACGAGCCCTCGCGCATCATGTTCGACGTCATGCCCAGCTGGGAGCCCGACGACGAAGACGGCCTGCGCGCCGAAGGCCGTAACGGCCCGCTCAGTCCCGATGAAGTCCACGAATCGCTGGCGCCCGTGCTGCGCGAGGCCGTGCTTGAACGCATCGCCCGGCTTGCCGGCAAACCGCACCTGGACCACCACTTCCGCTTTCGCGCGCAGTTTCCCACCACCGAGGGCCGGCTGCGCCTGACGCTGGTGGACCACACCGACGAGGCCAAGCAGCAAGGCCTGCGCGAACGCGTTGCGCAATACGTAGACCAGGAAGTGCTGAACGGCGCCCAACCCACCGGCCGCCTGCACATCAGCCTGCTGTGCCGCCATCTGCTGAACGAACGCCTGTTTCCCAAGTTCGATTACCCCTGGCTGATTGCCGTCTTCACGCGCGTGCTGGCGCTGAACGCGGGCCAGGAGTCGCTGGCCGAGCAGCGGGGCTCCATCATCCACGCGCTGCGCCGCTGGTCCGAGGAACAGTATCTGCCGCGTTATTTCGACGTGTCGCAGAACGCCTTCCGCACGAACACCTACAAGCTCAAGCCCGGCGCAACGCTGGATGCCAACGACCGCGGCATCGACCTGCTGCTGTATGCGGCAACGCTGATCCTGCGCTTTGAACCCGGCTATGCGCGGCCGCTCGGCCTGACCTTTCTGGAACTGGCGCGCGATGTCGGCAGCGCGCGCGCCGAAACCATGCTGGCCAGCGGCAGCGGCGCCATTCCCGCCGATTGCACGCGCCTGGCGACCGACACCGTCACCTGCGCCGCCAACGACGTACTGGCCACCGTGTCCATTGCGATCCGGCAGGAGTCGCCGGCGGCCTACTGCCTGGCGCTGGACTTCCTCGCCAGCCTGTTGCGCGCGGGCTTTCCGGCCGGCTACCGCATCGAACTGAAAAGCCGTGCACGCCACTACCTGCCCATCAAGGGCCTGGCCAAGTCCGACACGCATCGCTTTTTTGCCAACGCCGCGCAGCATCCCGAGGCGCACGATGCGCTGGCGCGCTATGCGCACGCCGCCATCCAGCCCTACGAATGGTATTCGGATGCGGAGGCCGAAAAGGCCTGCCTGTCCGGCACGTATGCGACGTTTGCGCTGGGTCTGGCCGACGCCGGCCACTTTGCGCTGCTGCGCCACTACATGGATCTGGTGGACGACGAACATCAGTCAGTGCAGGACCGCTACACCACCGTGTTTCTCGAACAGCATGGGCTGACGCCGCAGACCCTTGCCACCGTCGTGGCATGCCTGTGCGTCTGCACCGACGCCTTCAAACCGCCCGCGGGGTTCACGATTGAAGATGCGCCATTGCTTGCGCTGCTGGCTGACGCACTGGCCGCACTGCCCGAGCACCTGAGGGCGCATGTGCGCGAACGGCTGTTCGGATCCGACAAGAAGCTGGCGGCACTGGCGCGCAAGGCGGACGAACCGAAAAAGGCGCTGCTGCTGCAACTGCTGGCGCAATAAGCGCGGCGGTGTCACGCGGCGATATGCAGGGGTTTCGCGCCAGTTGAATTTTCCTGGTATCGCCGCATCAACACGCCATTTTCCTTGCGGGAAAGCACAGCAAAATCATCATCGCCCGCAAATTTGCGACGATAATCTGCGCTGGGCCCGCCGCTATCCCTGTACGCTCCCTGCGACGCGCTCTCCGCTTTGATCCGCAGCAGCGGTGCGCCGCCATGTCCTGCCGGCCGGCGCCACCTACCACCATCTGTGACACGTAGCAGCGATTACGTTTGAACCAGAGTTGGAGGCTCGCCATGCCCGATCATCGAATCGCATTGCGCCGCGCCGTCGAGGCCGTCGACCACCTGACCGACCCCGAACCGCCGTGGCGCGACATCCTGGGCACCGCCCGCGATCTTGTCGGGGCCGACAGCGGCGCGCTCATCGTGTTCGACGCCAGGAACAAGCTGCTGACCCTGACCGCCATCGGTTTTTCCGACGCGTGCGTCTCGGATTACCAGGAGCACTACTGCAACTGCGACATCGTTGAGCAGGAGGGGCGCAATGCACCCGCCGGCACCTGGTTGGACACCACGCGAATGTACGAACCCGCGCAGTTGCAGCGCACCGAGTTCTATGCGGACTTCATGGCCCGGCATCGCATGGCGCAGGTGCTGTCGCTCATCATCGAATCGAACACCGTGCTGCACGCCGCGATCGGCTTTCAGCGTTCGTCCATCGACGCGAAGGCCAGCGACCGGCTGCAATCCGGCGACTACGCCCGCTACTTCCGCGCGCTGCGCCACCACTTGTCGCAACGCGAGCGCAACCGCGCAATCGGATGGAAGTCGCTGGAAAGCGCGTTTTCCGATGTCAACGAAGCCGTGCTGCTGATCAGCGTGGATTGCATCGTCGACAAACTGTCGCCGTTGGCCGTGGGCTTCCTGGACGACGTCAACGGCTGGACGCTGCACGGCCGCCGGCTGCGCCATGCGGACGCCAAGGTGCAGCGGCTGTTGGATGCGCACTGTGCCGCCGTCGCGCGTGACGGCCAGATGCGGTCGATGGCCACGGCTTCGGGTTGGGGCGAGCTGTTCTGGGTCGACATCAGCGCCGCGCCGCCTGCGCTCAGCCTCATCGGCGGCCGGATGCTGCTGATGCGAATGCGCAAGAAGAGCGCGTTCGCGATGCCGGACGTCACCAAGCTCCAATCGGTGTTCTCCATCACGCATGCCGAAGCCGCGGTGCTGGCCGGACTGGCCGCCGGTCACAGCGTCGAGGAAGTGGCCACGCTGCGCCACGCCTCGGTCCTGACGGTGCGCAAGCAGGTGGCGTCTCTGCTGACCAAGATGGAGTGCAGCCGCCAATCCGAACTGGTCCGCCTGGCGTCGTTGTTGTAGGCCTGTGCGCCGCTTGGTGTACTCAGATTTGAGTATGCGGCCTGCACCCATGCGGCTCTACGATGAGCACGAAGGCATGAGACCCGGGCCTCCAAGCGCCTGTCGGGTCACCACCCCGTCTGCGCTCGCGATCTGCAGGCCCGCAAACCGGCGCCTGAGCCCGCCGGACCATGACTCCGCCCATCCGGTCCCGCAGCTGCCCTCGGCCGCGTAGCGCTATCGCGCGCGCCCCGAACGGCACCGGTCCCAACGCTGCGCCCCCACGCACCCCCAAGGAGCCCTTCATGAACCCTGTCCTGCCATTCCGCGCCCTTATCCCCGCTGCGCTGGCGGCATTTGCCCTGCTGTCCAGCCCCGCGGGTGCGCAATCCGCCTCAACCGCGCCGGCGACCGCGGCGCCTTCCTCGGACTTCACGCCCACCCGGGCCGACGTCGAACGCGACCTGGCCGCATGGCGCGAAGCCGGGCTGGAAGAACAATGGGCTGGCGAGGAAAGCCCGAACGTCAACTCGCCCACGTACATCGAGGACTACAAGAAATACGAATCCACCGTCCGGACCGGCGGCATGGGCCAGTCGGCAGCGCAGCCCACAAGCGGGTCGGAGCGCAGGTGGTGATGTCTGCAACACGATGACCTCGCGCGGCGACGGGGCTGCCCTACCCCGCCGCGCGACGCCATTTGGCAAATAATCGGCGGATCGGTTTGCATCTGGTAACGAGGGGGATACCATCCCCCTTTATCCTCTGCGGGACACGCTGCGGGCCTGATCCTCCGCCGCCCGCTCGGCCCGCGCCGGCTCCTGCGGCGCGGCCACGACCGACACCATGACCGCCATCACCCACGCCCAGGCGCTGAAGAAACTCGCCGCCGACATCCTGGTCCAGACGCTGGACGAAGACCTTGCGCGCCTGCTGGCAGACACCATGGCGCGCGCCCGCCATGACGCCGCCATTGCGGCCAACCCATCGGACAGCGTACTGACGCGCCTGCTGCGCCGCTGGCACTGCGTGCTGCAGGCGGGCGACGACGCGGCTTCGCCGCTGTATCGCCACAAGACCGCCGTGGCGCTGGCCATCCTGCTGCACAAGTACGGCATCGCCGACGCCGGCATCGCGGACCGCGCGGATGCCGCCATCGACGCCCTGAACGAGGCCGTAGCCCTGAGCGACGATTTTCATCGCAAGACCGCCGCGATCAAGGCCGCCTTCCTGCACACGCCGCCCGCACCGCTCAAGCGCGCGCCCGGCCTGCCCGACAGCCTGACGTTCTACCGGGCGGGCGACGTGGTGTCATACCAGCTCGACGGCCGCTATCACGCAGCGTATGTCCACCACTGCGCGCAGACCAACCAAAGCCCGGTCATCGAGTTCTACGACGCCGTCTTCGACCATGTGCCCGCCATCGACGAGGTTCGCGACAAGCCCGCGCGCGGCCGCCGCTACAACGATGGCAGCGTACGGATCGAACGGATGTCGGTCGCCGGCATGAAGTTCATGCCGGATCCGGCCGGCCAGTTCGTGCTGATCAAGGCCTGCGTGGAAACGCCGCCGGACACCAGCCGACTGGGCAAGCCGGTGGGCCTGTATGCCGTGTCGGACGTCTTCGACCTGCAAGACAGCGTGGACGGGTTGTTCGGACGCAGCTGAACCTGCGCCGGTTCACGCCAGATACGACGCCACTTCCTCCGGCGTCAGATAGCGCTTGAACGTCATCGACGGCTGCTGCGCCTCGTGGATCGCGCCGTTGAAACCCGACCAGTTGCGCTTGGTGCCCTCGTCCGTTTCCAACGCGATCAGCACGCGCTTTCCGTGGCGGGACGGATGGTCGCGCAGCGCGGCTTCGCCCCATGCCCACTTCAGCATGTTCTTCAGCTCGCCTCCGGCATACGCGCCGGCCTGCAACCACTGGAAGTCGGCCGTGTCGCCATCCATGTCCGGCGTGCGCGAGGCGATGTCCCGCTGCACGCGCAGCGCCTGCGCGTGTTCGCCGATCAGGATCTGCAGCAGCGTGAGGGCGTGAAAGGTGTTGTTGATGGCGTGGGCCTCGGCGATGAAACCCGTTCCGGACGCCGGCAGCACGACCACCAGTTCGTCTTCGTAGCTGACGCGCGATGCCAGCCACAGGAAATGCAGCTGGTCGAACGGCAGGCTGTCGTTGAGCGAGGTCATGGCATACAGCAAGGCCATCAGCGCGTCGTCGGCGATGAACGCCTGATGATTGCCACGGTGGCGCAAGAGCATGGTCATCATCGGCAGCACCAGCACGTCCACGGCCGCTTGCAGGGCTTCGACCTCCCAGAATGCGTCCTGCGGCACCGCTGCCAACCTGGCCTGCGCGTCCGTCCAAGCCTGGCGGTCGGTCTCTTCGACCTCCTCGTCGTCCTCTTCGACTTCCTGCGCGCAGAACGGTCGCAGGCGTTGCAGCCAATCGCGCAGCAGTGCGTGCAGCGTGGGAAACAGAACGGCGGGATCGGCGCCGCCCTCCACCAGCGATCCGCCCATCAGCGCAAGCGCCGCAGCATGGGAAGGATGCAGTTGCGGCAGAAGAAGGGCGCAATCCCGCAGGGCCGCAGCCGTGTTCGCCGGGTTGCGGGCATGGGTCAGGAAGGCGCCAACCTCGGGCCGACTGAAGAACTGCTCCATCGACTCCAGGTCATCGGCGGCGAGGATGGGACGGGACAGGCTGCGTGCGAGGTCGGAGATCGGCATGAGGTACGGCAATGGGTGAGGACGGCGACCAGCAAGCGCGCCCGCGGTATTCAGGGCGCCCGAGTTTACCGGCCGGCGCGCGATGTCGTGACCAAAAATTTCATGCCTGATCGCGTCATTAGACGACGTGATGTCAGCCAGGTGCGCTTTCCCCTAGTGGCCAGACTTCAACGAAGCGTTACAAGTCCTGCCAGATCTAATCAAATAAAACAGTTCTCCCCACGCTTCTGCTTTAGTTCTAGTCGCTGCATGGTGTTGCGTTCGGCGCGGCTTCCAGCGTTTGACGTACTGCCGGCAAAGAAAAGATCAATAACCGGAGGAGAAGTCTATGCGTACGTTCAAGCGCAGGGCCGCCGCATTCCTGGCAAGCGGCCTGATCGCAGTGCTGGCGGGTTGCGCCTCGCCAGGCGGCAAGAAGGACACGATTGCCATGCCGGGGCTCTCTCAGCCCGTGGAAATCGTCAGGGACAAGCACGGCGTGTCTCACATCTACGCCAAGAACCAGGCGGACCTGTTCTTTGCCCAGGGCTTTTCGGCCGCGCGCGACCGTCTGTGGCAACTGGACCTGTGGCGCCGCCAGGGCGAAGGCAAGATGGCCGAACAGTTCGGCCCGCGCTTCATCGAGCAGGATCGCGCCGCGCGCCTCTTCCTGTACCGCGGCGACATGCAGGCGGAATTCGCCAGCTACCACCCCGAAGGTCAGGCCATCCTCACCGCATTCGCCAACGGCATCAATGCCTACGTGAACTGGGTCAAGGCCAATCCCGACCAGCTTCCGCCGGAGTTCAAGCTGACCGGCACCGAGCCGGGCTACTGGAGTCCGGAGACTTCCCTGATCCGCATCTACGGCCTGACGCGCAATGTCAGCGAGGAAGTGCGGATGTCCGAGCAGATCGCCGCATTGGGCCTGAACAACGTGCAGGGGCTGAGCACCTTCGAGCCGCCGTTGGCGCTGCAGGTGCCTGCCGGCCTGGACGTGCGCCAGATCAACAAGTCCGTCCTGGCCACCTACCGGCTGGCGCGTGACGGCCAGAAGTTCGAGGCGGGCGACTTCCCGCGCAGCCCGCTTGCCGCGGATGAACGCGCCAAGCTGGCGAGCGCGTTGTCCGAGGGGCGGCTTGCGTCGCTGGACCCGGCCTTCGATCCGCTGGCGCCGCGCTACGAAAGCAACAACTGGACGCTGAGCGGCGAACGCACCGCCACCGGCAAGCCCATCCTGGCAGGCGACCCGCACCGGTCCATCACGATGCCGTCGCTGCGCTACATGGTCCACCTGAATGCGCCGGGCTGGAACGTGATCGGCGCGGGCGAACCGGCATTGCCCGGGGTGTCGATGGGCCACAACGACCGCATCGCGTTCGGCCTGACGATCTTCGCGTTCGGCGACGAGGAAGACCTGTACGTCTACGACACCAACCCCGCGAACCCCGGCGAATACCGCTATCAGGGCCGCTGGGAAAAGATGCGCCAGATCGACGAGAGCATTCCGGTGCGCGGCGCGTCGCCTGCCATGCGCAGCCTGAAGTTCACGCGTCATGGTCCGGTTATCCACGAAGACCCGGTGCGCCGCAAGGCCTACGCCCTGCGCGCCGCCTACCTGGAATTCCCGGGTACGGCCGCCTATCTGGCCAGCCTGCGCTTGAATCAGGCGCAGAACTGGAACGAGTTCGTGGCCGGCATGGAAAAGCACTACACGCCCAGTGAGAACATGGTCTACGCGGACGTGGACGGCAACATCGGCTGGTTCGGCGGCAGCATCGCGCCCATCCGTCCGCGCAACGACTGGTCCGGCATGCTGCCCGTGCCGGGCAATGGCGACTTCGAATGGCGCGGCGTGCTGCCCGGCAACGCCCTGCCCCGCGTCTTCAATCCGCCCGAAGGCTATGTCGCCACGGCCAACGAGTACAACCTGCCCGCCAACTATCCGTACAAGGACATGTCGGCGCGCACCTGGGCCGAACCCTTCCGCATCCAGCGAATCCGCGAGGTGGTGGCTGACAGCAAGGGGCTGACCGTGCAGCAGTCGCAGGACCTGCAGTTCGACAATCTGTCGATTCCTGCCCGCACGCTGGGCGGCTATGCCAAGTCGTTGAACTCGGCGGACGCGAAGGTCGGCGAAGCGCTGAGCC
>Ga0213828_1000701_pt1 | contig 30896 bp, 33 predicted proteins | sample MC6MC0897MG_FD_180664 | JGI IMG/M metagenome (GOLD analysis project Ga0213828, IMG submission 180664) | Enriched soil aggregate microbial communities from Iowa State University, Ames, United States - MC6-MC0897-MG | ecosystem: Environmental > Terrestrial > Soil > Unclassified | place: USA: Iowa... | reverse complement strand
GTTCGACCTGCAGCTTGTACTTCTGCTTTTCGTAATTGCGCCGCAGCATGCGGTGACGATACGGGTAGACGCCCTCGCGCCAATCTCGCGCCAGCTCGTCGTCGGGATTGCGGCGCGCGCCCGGGGGCTGACGGTTGGCCTCCAGCAGCGCGCGATGCACCGCCTGCGCGTCGTCGGGCGACAGCGCGTCGATGACGGTGCGCAGCGCCGCGTGCGCCTCGCCCGGATTGCCGATGGTGTAGCGGCTGGCGATATCGGCCAGCACCGCCGCGGTCTCCTGCCGCGCCGCGTCCTGCCGCGCGGCCACGCGCTTGCGCAATTCAAGGGCCGGTTCAACAGCGGGGGCGATGCCCGCCCCTGCAACGCCGGCCGGCTTCGCTACACCCTTGGCGGCGGGCGTGACGGGCGCGCGGCGCGTGCTTGCCGTACGCTTGGCGGCGCCTTGGCCGCTGCTGGACCGCTTGGCGGGCGCCGGCGGGGCGTCTTGATCGGGGGCTGGCGATGTCTTGTCGGTCATTGGTCCTGTCCTTGCTGCGCAAACGTCAAACCCTAACGTGCGTCACGGCACGCGGGATTGATGGGGATCAACGGTTGTAACATTTTTTCACGAACCCGGCCCCATTACACTGCACGTCCCTCATCCCCTCATTCGCGACGCCATGTGGTCACGCATCAAGCGATGGTTTGCCGGTCCGCCAGCGGCCGAAGATCCCTTGCAGGAAATCGTGCGCTTTGACGACGCCGGCCTCACGCGGTCGGGCGAACTGGCGCGCGCCATGGGGCTGCAGCAGTTCTGGCCCTGGCGCGACGTGCATGAGTTCGGCTTCGCGTTCACCCAGGCGATCTATCCGGATCCCTGGTTTGGCGACTACGTGGAAAGCCTGTGGTTCGTTCGCGTGGCCAACGAAGACGGCGGGCTGATGCGGATGGAGTTCGACGAGCGCGTGCTCGATATCAACGACCTGCCGCCCGCCCTGCTTCACAACATGCCGGGACTCGACATGGACGTGCTGCGGGCGGGACTGGCGACCGCCGCGCGCGGGCTGCGCCATTACGAAGGCGAAGGCGAATGGGTGGCATGGCGGCGCGACGTTTCCGAGGAACCGCCGTCATCGCCGCCCTGATCGCCGCCCCCTCGACGTCGTGTTTGCCGCCCTTTTGCGTCTCGCTGATTGCTCCCCTCGACGGCAGAGCCGATGCCCGGCCCGGCTACACGCGATCCAGCCCCTGCTTGAGATCCGCCAGAATGTCCGCCGGCGTTTCCAGCCCGACCGACAGCCGCAGCAGGCCTTCCGACAGCCCGTAGCGCTCGCGGTCCTCGGCCGAGTAGCTGGCATGCGTCATCGACGCCGGGTGCTGGATCAGCGTCTCGGGATCGCCCAGGCTGACCGCGATGCGCGCCAGCTTCAGGCTGTTCAGCAGCGTCTTTCCCGCCGCAAGGCCACCCTTCAGCTCAAAAGCCACCAACCCGCCGCCCGCCGCCTGCTGGCGCTGCGCAATGTCGGCGCCCGCCGTGCCGGACAGGCCCGGATAGAACACGTCGGCCACCGCCGGATGCTCGCGCAGCAGCTTGGCCACCCTCAGCGCGGATTCGCTGTGGCGCTGCACACGCAGCTCCAGCGTCTTGATCCCGCGCAGCACCAGAAACGCCGTGAACGGCGACAGCGTCGCGCCCGTGAAATACCGCAGGCCTTGCAGCCGGATGGCGTCGATGTGCTGCTTGCGGCCCACCACCGCGCCCGCCAGCAGGTCGCCATGCCCGCCCAGGTACTTGGTGGCCGAATGCAGCACGATGTCCGCACCGTGTTCAAGCGGCCGCTGGAGCACCGGCGTGGCAAAGGTGTTGTCGACGATGGTCAGCAACCCCTTGCCACGCGCGATGGCCGAGATGGCCGCAATGTCCACCAGGCGCAGGTTCGGATTGGCGGGGGTCTCGAAGTACACCGCCCGGGTATTGGGGCCGATGGCCGCGGCCACGGACTGCGGCTGGGTGAAATCCGCGAATACGGCGCGCACGCCGAATCGGGACAGCCCCTGCGTGAACAGCGTGAAGGCCGTGCCGTAGACGATCTGGTCCACCACGATCTCGTCCCCGCTTTGCAGCAGCGAGAACAGGGTGGCCGAAATGGCCGCCATGCCCGACGCCGTGACCACGCCAGCCTCGGCGCCTTCCAGCGATGCCAGCCGCTCTTCCAGCAGCGCCTGCGTCGGATTCCGCGTCCGGCCGTAGACATAGCCTTGGGCCTCGCCGAGCCGGATCCGGTCGAAGGCCTCGATGCTGTCCTGCGTGTAGGTGGACGTCAGATACAGCGGCGGCGACAGCGCGCCCTGTTCGTCCAGCGGATCGTAGCCCAGGTGGATGGCGCGAGTCGCAAAACCCTGCTGCGCGTGGTCGGTCATGGTGTTCACTCCTGTCATGGGTGGGTGCAGGGGCGCATCGCGCCTGCCTGGAAATCGGAAATTGCCGCCAGCTCGCGGCATTGACGGGGCCGAAGCGAGTCTTTACAGTCAAACGCCGTATCCCCGTTTTCGTGCGCGACATGAACGACCCGCAAGCGCCCGCCACGGCCGCCGGCCCGGCGGTTCCCCCCGCGACACCGCCCCAACCCGGCTGGCTGCTCAAGGCAGCCACCTGTCTGGTCTATTCCGGGGTGCTGGCGTGGGCGGTCTACAGCAGCCGGCCCGCCACCATGCTGGACGTGGCCAAGCTGGCGTTCGGCGGGGCTATCCTGCTGGGCCTCCTGCCGTTTCTCGTCCTGGGGGTCTTTTCGATCTGGAAGCGCTTTCGCACGCCGCGCAACCGCTTGCGCATCATGCTGGGCACGGGGGTATTTCTGCTGGCCGCCGTGGCCGGGCCGCTTGCCGAACGCAACCACGACAACCGCCAGCGCGACATTGCCAACACCGAAATCCGCAAAGCCATCGACGCGCTGCGCCTGCAGGCCGGCGGCGGCAGTGGCGCGCCCGAAGACGTGCCCGCCATCGACCCCTCGCCCAAAGCCACCGGCCCGTACGGCGAAATGGAACGGGCCATGAAGACCATCGCGGGCAAACGGCTGGCGCAGCATCGCGCCTACCTGCAGGAACTCAAGGAAATCGGCCTGCCCAAGCTGTTCGACGCCCGGCGGCTGGCGCGCGACTCGGGCCTGATCGAAAGCCGCCTGATCCTGGAACAGGCCGAAAAGCTTGTGCCGGGGTACCGCGAACAAAGCATGGAAGTGCTGAACGGCATGCCGGCGCTGGTGCGTTCGCTGACCATTGCCGAGCCGGAAAAGGACAAGATCCTGAAAGCGCTGCAGGACTCGCGGGCGGCCAGCACCGAAAAGCTGGCGCGCGTCTGGGACCTGGAAACGCAGATCCTGCACGAGTTCGGGATGATGATCACGCTGCTCGATGACAACCGGCAGTTCTGGTACGCGGACCGCGACGAGCTGATGTTCGGCCGCGACGCCGACCTGGCGCGCTTTCATCAGCATCAGGACGCCGTCAACCGGCTGGCCGGCGAGCAGGAGAAGCTGGCGACGCAGTCCCTGGCCGCCATGCCGCAAGCGCCCCTGCGCTGAACCGGACGATGTCACGCGCGCGGCTCCCATCGTTCACCGCTTGTGGTCGGCGCGGCGCGACAGCCACTCGCCGGTGAACTGCACGATCGACACCAGCGCGATCAGGATGACGATCACCTCGAACATCACCCGGGTCTCGTAGCGCTCGTAGCCGTAGCGGATCGCCAGGTCGCCCAGGCCGCCCGCCCCCACCGCGCCCGCCATCGCCGACGCGTTGATCATGGCGATGACGCTGACCGTCATGCCGCCGATGATGCCCGGCAGCGCCTCGGGCAGCAGCACGTGCCGCACGATGTGCCAGCGCCGGCAGCCCATGGCGCGCGCCGCCTCGACCAGACCGGGGTCCACGTCGTTCAGGCTGACCTGCGCAATGCGCGCAAAGAATGGAATCAGGTTGGCCGACAGCGGCACGATCGCGGCCCATGTGCCCAGCGTCGTGCCGACCAGAAAGCGCGTGAACGGCAGCATCGCCACCAGCAGGATGATGAACGGGATGGCGCGGAACGTGTTGACCGTGATCGACAGCGCCTTGTTGAACCGCGGACGCGGGTAGAGATTGCCGGGCGCCGTGATGGTCAGCACGACGGCCAGCGCCAGGCCGGTCGCGATGGCGATGGCGGCGGAAATGCTCACCATCGTCAGGGTCTGCAGGAATGCCTGCAGGTACTTGTCAAGCATCGGTAGTGACATAGCCCAGCACCTTGATCTGATCGGCCACCAGCGCGGCGCGCGCGGCCTCTTCCTGTAGCGCGTGCGCGGGCACGGACACCAGCAGACTGCCCTGCGCATGGCCGCGCAGCCGGTCCAGTCCGCCGTGCAGCAGCGTGGCGCCCGGCCCCATTGCCGCCAGCGCCTGAAGCGACACGCCCTCCGGCCGGTCCTGTCCGGTGAAGCGCAGGCGCAGCACCGCGACGCCGGGGCGTCCTTGCAGATCCGGCACCAGCTTGGCCGCCAGGTCCGCGGGCAGGTCGTGTTGCAACGGCCGCAGCAGTGCGCGCGTGGCGTCGGCCTGAGGGTTGCCGAACACGCGCCACACTTCGCCCAGTTCGACGTTGCGGCCGCCGTCCAGCACCAGCACGTTGTGGCAGACCTCGCGGATGACGGCCATGTCGTGCGTGATCAGCACGACAGTCAGGCCCAGCTTGCGGTTGATGTCCAGCAGCAGGCCCAGGATCGACTGCGTGGTTTCGGGATCGAGCGCGGAGGTCGCCTCGTCGCACAGCAGGATCTCGGGCTCATGCACCAGCGCGCGCGCGATGCCCACGCGCTGCTTCTGGCCGCCGGACAGCTTTGACGGATACACGTCGGCCTTGTCCCGCAGGCCCACCATCTCAAGCAGCGCTTCGACCCGCGCCCGCGCCGCGGCCGGCTTCACGCCGGCCACGCGTAGCGGCAGCGCGACGTTCTCGGCCACCGTCTTGGCGGACAACAGATTGAAGTGCTGGAAGATCATGCCGATCCGGCGGCGCAGGCCGACGAGCGCATCCTCGTCCAGGCTGCCCACGTCCACGCCGTCCACCCGCACGCGGCCGGCGCTGGGACGTTCCAGCATGTTGATCGAGCGCAGCAGCGTCGACTTGCCTGCGCCGCTGCGGCCGATGATGCCGAAGACCTCGCCGCGCGCGATCGAGAACGACACGTCCGACAGCGCCGCGACGGGGCCTGCGGGCCCTTGATATTGCTTTTGCAGGCCCTCGAACACGATGTGCGCGTCGCGCGCCGGCGATGGCGCTGCGCCGGCCGCGTCCGCGGCCAGGGAAAGTTCGCGTTGCATCTTGGCTTAGAAGACCGGAATCACCGAACCTTCGAACTTGGTCAGGATGAACTGGCGGACCTCTTCCGAGTGATACGCCTTGACCAGCGCGGGCACCCACGGCGCGTCCTTGTCCTTCTCGCGCACGACGATGATGTTCACGTATGGATTGTTTTCTTTCTTCTCGACCGCGATGCCGTCGCGCGTGGCGATCAGCCCGGCCTGGTACGCGAAGCTGTTGACGATGGCCGCGGTGTCCACGTCGGGCAGCGAACGCGCCAGCACGACCGATGCGCTTTCCACGAAGTTGAGCTTCTTGGGATTGGACGTCACGTCGGCCAGCGTGGCGGTGCCGGTGGCCGGGTCGAAACCGTCTTTCAGCGTGATCAGGCCCTGGTCGCGCAGGATGACCAGCGCGCGCGTCTGGTTGCTGGGGTCATTGGGAATGCCGACCTTCGCGCCCTCCGGCAAGTCCTTGAGCGACTTGTATTTCTTCGAATAGAACGCGATGGGCGAGATCAGCGTGTTGGCGACCGGCACCAGCTTGTAGCCGCGCTGTTTGATCTGGTCGTTCAGGAAGGGAATGTGCTGGAAGGCGTTGGCTTCCAGGTCGCCGTTGTTCAGCGCTTCGTTCGGGCTGGCGGTGCCGGTGATGACGACGGGCTCGACGGCCAGGCCGTTTTTCTTGGCCACCTGCGTCACCACTTCCCAGATCTGCTCGTCCACGCCGCCGCGCACACCCACCTTGAGCGGCTTCGGGTCTGCCGAGAACGCCGGGCCGTGGAACATGGCGGCCGAGGCCAGCACGGCGCCCAAGAGGCGCTTGAACAGCGGCGTCCATGCCATGCGCGATTGCTGCGCGCCTTGGGAAACGCCTGCATCCGCGGAAGCCCCGGCGGCAAGAATACGGATAGTCATGATGGAATCGCCTCTAAGTCAACGCAGTTATGAGAGAGACGATTCTAGGGACGGGGCTTATGCGCGCGAACGAATAGTTCGTTGAGTCGTTATTACGGGGTTTTTTGGATATGGCGCGTTGGCATATGGCGCGCCGGCGCGGTGCCGAACGTGCAGTCAGGCCGGGTCGATCAGAACGGCTTGACCACGGCCAGCGTCACGATGGCCGTCGCCGCCAGCACGACATAAGGCGCCTGCAGATCGATCAGGGGCGGCCGCTTGCCGCTGCCGCCGGCCATGCGCCGCAGCGATGCGCTTTGCATGCCGAGCAACCCCGACAGGCTCAGCGCAAAGGCCACCTTGATCCAGATCCAGTTCATCGTGAACCACCCGAACGTCATGGCCAGATGCAGGCCGATGAGCCAGGTGATGACCATGGCGGGCGTGGTGACGTAGAGCGTCCAGCGGCGCAGCGCGTGGAGCATCTTGCGTTCCTTCGGCGCATCTTCGCCTTCCTGCGGCTGCGAGGTCAGAAGAAACAGGGCAACGAAGAGCGAGCCGCAAAGCCACGCGACCGCGGCCGCGACGTGGGCCATCTTGAGGAGTTGATATGTCATGCGCGGCATTATCGCCGCTCGCTGGAAGAGCCGTGCGGCGCGTGCGCGCAGGCAGTTTGCGATACGGCAAACCGGGCGGCGGTCGATGCGCCAGGGTGTGGGGCGTTAGTTGCCGGACTGCGGCGCGGGCGACGTGGCTGGGGCGGCAGGCGAACCCGTATCGGGCGTCGCTGCTGCGGGCGCTTTTTCCGTGGCCGATCCGGCAGCCGGCGCCCCTTGGACGGGCGAACCTGCGGCAGGCGATCCTGCGGCAGGCGATCCTGCGGCAGGCGATCCCCCCGTAGGCGTCTTCGCAGGCGCTGCAGCGCCAGCCGGGGCCGGCTTGTCACCGCCAGCCTCCGTCGGATTCAACGTATCCGCCGGCGCATTCGGCGCCACCACCGGGTCTGCGGGCGCGGGCGCCGGGGCGGACTTGGGCGCGGCGCCCTTCGTCCGCGCGGGCGGCTCATGCGGCGCGGCAGCCGCCTGCGCATCCGGCAGGAACCGCTGCAGCAACTGGAAGAACCCGTCATAGAACTTGGGCCGCGTCACCGTCTGGCTGGCGGTCTTGACCAGCGAATCGTCGCTGCCGCCAAACGGCATGGACACCTGGCCCAACACGCTGACGCCCACGCTGGCCGAGTTGCCGGTGCGTTTGATCGAATAGCGGTCCTGCACGGCGTTCGCAAATACGGTGGTGCGGTCGCTCGCACCGCCGTCCGATGCACATTCGACGTTGAAGCTGATCTGCGTATGCTGCCCGTCCTCGCCCTCGAAGTTCTTGTGGCCCGTGACGCGAGACGGCTCGTACTTGTCGATGAGATAGCCCTGGCTGAGCAAGGCGCGCCGGCCCGCGTCGCACGCGGCGCTGCTGGCCGCCGGAACGCTGCGCGAATAAGTATCCGTTTGCGCGAAGTCCTCGCGTTCGTAGACGGGCTTGGGGGAAGAACATCCGGCCAGGACGGCCGTAAGGGTGGCAAACAACGGAAAAGCGATACGGCGGGTGACGCGAGGCATGAGAGGTCCGGCGTGGGGCGACGACCTGCATTATCGGACAAGAAATCCGTTTATTTATTGGGGACAGGATAAGCCGGAGATATGTTGAAACAGGTTCGGGCGGTCTGTCATGACCGCCAAAGCGGTTCCCCCTGCGTACCGGCGGGGCATCCCATACCGGCACACGTCGTAATTCGTATCGAAATCGGCGCGCCATTCCATGGCCCGCGCGCAACACCCTTGGCAACGCGTCAGTGCACACGTTCCTGATGCCGACGCGCCGCGGGCCTGCTCCCGGCGCGCGGCGCAAACCCGCAATCAACGCGCGGCGCGGGCCGCGGACGGCTGCTTGTCCAGTTCGCCCAGGATTTCCGCCGCCAACCGCACGCGCGCCTCGTTCGGATAGTTGCGGTTGGCCAGAATGACGATGCCCAACTTGCGCGCGGGCACAAACGCCACATAGGCGCCAAAGCCGTTGGTCGAGCCCGTCTTGTTGATCCAACTCTCGGCCAGCGGCGCCAACGGCGGTTGCAGCGCCTGGGCCGGATGGCTTTGGCTGTTCAGCGTGCCGGCGTTGGCCGTCAGCAGCGTGTCCAGCGCCACCGGATACGGAAACTGTTCCCACGCCATGTCCTGCGTCATGCCGCCCACCTGGTAATAGCCGACGTGGGTGTCGGCGAGCGCGCGGCGGATGTCCTTGTCCAGCACATCCATGTCCATGCTGGCTTCAACGAAGCGCAGCATGTCGCGCGCGCTGGACTTGACGCCGTAGGCCTCGGCCGCGAGCACGCCGGGATTCACGCGCACCGGCGCGCCCTGCTTGTTGTAGCCCTGCGCATAGCGCGACATCTTGGCGGCGGGCACATTGATGTACGTGCTGGACAGGCCCAGCTTCGGAAACAGGTCCTTTTCCATCGCCTGCGCGAACGGCTGCTTCAGGCTGGCGGCGGCCACGACGCCCAGCATGCCGATGCTGGGGTTGGCATACGTCCGATACGTGCCCGGCGCGTGTTCGGGCTTCCATGCCTTCAGGTACTGCATCAGTTGCGCGTTGTCGCGCACGTCGTCGGGCACCTGCAACGGGAAGCCGCCCGTGGTGTGCGTGGCCAGGTTCACCAGCGTCAGCTTGGCGAACTCGGTGCCGGCAAGCTCGGGCACGAATCGCGCCGGACTGTCGGTCAGCGTCAGCAGCCCCTTGGCCTGTGCGTAGGCGGCGAGCGTCGCGGTGAAGGTCTTGCTGATCGATCCCAGCTCGAAGAGCGTATCCCGATTGACCGCGCGCCGCGTTTCCAGCGACTCGACGCCGTAGGTGTAGAAGCGCTGGCGGCCCTGATGCGTGACGGCGATCACCATGCCCGCGATGTCGTGCTGCCGCATGACCGCGCGGGCCGATTCGTTTACGACGCTGTCGATGTAGGGCAATTCAGAGCGGCCGAGGGCGGGACCGGACACGGCGGTAAGAATGCCGGCGCAAAGCAGGCCGGCGCAGAGGTGTCTACGGGTGTTCATGCAGCGTTCTCAGGGAGGGGGACAAACGAGCCGGCAGGACGGGCGGCGCGGCGATGTCGAATCGTACCGCGACGCGCGTCCCGTCTGGCGCAATTTCCCTTCCTGCGATCGCCGCAGCGCCTGGCAATGGGACCCCTTCTCCCCTTCGCCCCGCGCTCTGCCTCAGGCCAAGGCCGGCTCCGCACGCAGCGGCTGGGCCGGGTTCATCAGCCCCGTGCCTTCCTGCCCCGTGCCGCACGTGTCCTTGCAGACCTTCCCGTCCTTCATCACCAGCACGATCCGCGCGGGATCGACCAGCAGCGACAGATTGTGCAGCGGATTGCCGTCTACCATGACGACGTCCGCAAGATACCCGGGCCGCAGCATTCCCAGCTCGTCAGGGCGCTGCATGATCTGCCCGCCCAGCCGCGTGGCCGCGACTAGCGCCTCGACCGGCGTCATGCCAATGTAGTCCACGAAGTATTGGAGGTCATTGGCGTTCGTGCCGTGCGGCATCCAGGCAAATCCGTAATCACCGCCCGGCAGGATTCGTATGCCGCGCTTGTGCATCTTGCGCAGGCTATCCGCGGCGATTTCCAGCTCGCGCTTGTAGCCCATGCTTTCGGCTATGGCGGGCGTGATGCCGTAGTCGGACGCATGGTAGGCGGTGCGGACCAGCCAGCCGATGCCCGGCGCGACAAAATGCTTGTCCTTGTTGGCTTCCAGCATGTCCAGCGCTTCGTCGTCCGCAAAGCTGGCGTGATAGACCATCTCGATACCGTGGCGCACGCATTGCTTGACCGATTCGCTGGACCGCGCGTGGGCCGCGATCCGCTTGCCGTACCGCTGGGCCTCCGACGCCAGCATGGCGACCTCGTCTTCCGCGAAAGGCGACATCTCGGCTGGCAGGCCAGCGATGTACTCGCCCGACAGATTGATCTTCAGATGGTCGACGCCGTACTTGATGAATGTGCGGACCGAGCGGCGAATCTCCTCGGGACCGCTGCAGACGCTGCCAAAGCTCAGCTCTTCGAAGTGCATGTGCGGCAACGTGTTGTCGCCTAGCGCACCGATGGTCGTAATCTCCTGGCTGCCGGCCAGGTAGCGCGGACCCGGGCACTCGCCGGCCTCGATCGCATTGCGCAGCACCACATCCAGCCGCGGCTTGGCGGCGGCCGCGCCGATGGCGGACGTCCACCCCATTTCCAGATAGCGCTTGGCCACGCGGACACACCACAAAATGTGCTCTTCGGGCGGCATGAACTGAATCGCCGCCAGCGTGGGCTGGTCATTCCACGAGAAATGCGTGTGCGCCTCGGTCATTCCCGGCATCAGGAACCGGCCTTTGCCGTCGATGACGCGCGCGCCGTCCCGGCTGACCCGTTCGGGCAGGCGCGCCACCTCGGCGATGCGGCCGCCGTCGATCAGCAACTCTCCGTCAAAGACGTCGTCGCCGCTTCCGTCAAAGATGGCGACATTGGTAATCGCGATTCTGGACATGCGTGGTCTCCTCCTGGCCCGTGGGGGCCGGAATTTTTTTATGAAAAGTGTTGATGCGAAATGGTTGCTGCGAATCCAGAGCTGCGGCTCGAGGACTCGCTCGATTACCGCCAGCCCGGCAGTCAGGCTCGCTTCATCGAGCCAAGCCCGCGTGAAACGCTTGCAACGCTTCAATGCAAGCGCCGGGCTGCTCAAACGTGGTCCAGTGTCCGCAGTCCGGGACGATGGTGCAGCGGCTGCCCGGGATGCGCCCCGCCATCACCTGCACGTTCGCCGGCGGCGCAACGCCGTCTTCGTCGCCCGTCACCAGCAGCACGGGCACATCCAGACGCTCAAGATCGGCAGACTCCGCCGCGGCCAGCGCTTCGCAGCTTTGCGCATATCCTTCCGGCGGCTGCCGCATCACGCTTTCCCGGACCAGCGCCAGCACCGCGGGTTGTTCCGCCTTGGTGCGACGGCTGGTGGCGCCCTTGACGATGGCATCGGCGATCTCCTGCATGGCGGGCGCGCCCTGGCGGGCCAGCGCCGCCCGCGCCCGGATGCCTGGCCGCCCCGCCTCCGGCGGCTCGGCCAGCGGTCCGAACAGCGCCAGCGATCGGACCCCGGCCGGTTCCTTCAGCGCCAGATGCTGCGCAACGATGGTCCCCAGCGAATGCGCCACGACGTGCACCGCACCGCAGTCCAGCGCTTTCAACACCGAGACCAGCGCGTCGACATAGCCCGAGATGGACAGCTTGCCGTCCGGCAAAGGCGATCTGGCGCTCCCCGGCAGATCCGGGCGGATGACGCGATACCCCGTCAAGGCGCCCATCAGAGGCGTCCAGGTGTTGGACGAACCGCCCAGCCCGTGAATGCACAGCAATGCGGGCCCGTCGCCGTCGATTTCCACCGTCAGGCCATTGATCGTTCTTGTCGTCATGACGCCTTCTCCACGAATTCGTTCTCGATGCTGCCCAGCCCCTCGACCTCCACGCGAACCACGTCGCCAGCCGCCAGATACCGGGGCGGCGTCATCCCCATGCCGACACCCGCTGGCGTCCCGGTGGCGATCACGTCGCCGGGATACAGCGTGATGCCGCGCGAGATCGTTTCGATCAGGGTCGGGATGTCGAAGATCATGTTCTCCGTGGGACCGTCCTGCCGAAGTTCTCCGTTGACCCAGCAGCGCACGCGCGTTCTCGTCCCATCGAATGCATCTGCCGTGACGATCCACGGCCCCATTGGACAGAAGGTATCGAACGACTTGCCCATGTCCCATTGCTGATGCCGCATCTGCACGTCGCGGGCGGTGACATCGTTGATGACGGTGTAGCCGAAGACGTGTTCCATCGCCGCACCGCGCGCGATGTTCTTGCCCGTCTTGCCGATGACTACGCCCAGCTCGGCCTCGTAGTCGATCTGCGCGGACACGCCGACCGGCAGCAGAACCTGCGCGTGCGGTCCCACCACGCATTCCGGCACCTTGGTAAAGACAATGGGCCACGATTCCGGATTGGCGTCGTTGTCCTTGAAGACGGACGCAGACAACTCCTTTGCATGCGCATGGTAGTTGCGCCCCACGCACCACACGTTGCGCCGCGGCCGGGGTAGCGGCGCCCGCAGGTCGACGTCGGACAGGCGCAGCGGCGCCAACGTGTCGGGCAGCGGGCGGCCCGCCGTCAACAGGTCGATCACGGCCTGCGCGCCGAGATGCCTGCCCGCCGCCTCAAGCGCCAGGGGCGCGACCGACAGGCCGTCGTCCGACACCAGGCCGACGCCGGGCTCTCCATTCATCAAAAAACTTGCAATCCGCACCGCAGTCTCCTTCGTGCTTCTGAAAGTGGGCGAGCGGTTCATGCCTCGCCGTCAGCACGACTTTAGAAGCGCCGGCACGGCCGCGCTTATCGTTCGGTGCGGGAACTTATCGCAGAGTCAGATGGCGAGATAGGTGTATACACCTAGAGCCCGGCAATGCCCGAAACCACGCCCATAAAATTCCCGCAGAAGGCCCCGGCGGACAGGTGGCCATGGCGAGGCGAGTGCGCGCGCCTCGCCCGATCAGAAACTGGGAGACAGATCATGCAAGAGACTTACGCCTTGCACGAAGGCGCGTTCGGCCGCGCGGTCGTGCTGGAGCTGCGCGGGGATTTGATTGCGCATGCACATGCGGAAGTGCAGCTTGCCCTGTGGCTGGGCGGCGCAAGAGCCGAGGCGCACGTCGGCTCGAAACTGGTGCCCTACAGCGAACATCTTGCGCTCGGCACCAACACCTATGAATCCCATGACGCCCGCCTGCTCGACCGCTCGGGTCCGGCCGTCTTCCTGGTTCTGTACATCGCCAAGCCCTGGCTGGACGAGCGCCGCGCCGCCACCGGTCGGCCGTTTCGTTTCACCGCGCCCGGCGTGCCCATCGACCCGGCCGTGCGCCAGGGCTGTTGGAGCCTGCTGGACAAGATCGTCGCGCCGCAGGACCATCCGCGCGCCGACATCGACGCCGAGGTCGAGGCCCTGCTGCAGGCAGCGATCGAATCGTCCTCCCAGACCAGCCGCCCGCCCGGCGCGGCCGCGCGCCCGCAGACGCTGGACCGGCGCCTTCGCACTGCCATCCTGTACATGCGCGAAAACGTCCACGAACCGGTTGCCGTGGAAGACATCGCCAGCAAGGTGGGGCTGTCGCGGGGGCACTTTTTTGCGCTGTTCCGCGACCAGCTCAACACCACGCCGCAGGTGTTCTGGAGCGCGGTGCGCGTGGAGGAAGCCGTGCGCAGACTGGTCCAGCAAGAACAGCCGCTGACCTCGGTCGCGATGGACCTGGGGTTTTCGACGCCTGGAAATTTCTCGCGATTCTTTCGCGATCACATGGGCGTGTCGCCGTCGCGCTTCCGGCGCGCGGCCTCGGGCTCCGCGCCCCATCTGCTGACGGGGATCCCCTGACTACGCTTCTCCGCACTCCCAACGCGGCACCACCTCGAAAGGCGCATCCTCCGCCGGCGGCAACAGCGCCAACGCCGCATCCACGGACGCCTCATTGATCCAAACCGTCAAGCCGTCCGCCGGCGCTGACGGGGCGTCCGCCATCAACCGGTCCAGTTCCGCCTGCATCGCCGGCGGCAGGTATTCCTTCAATGCATTGATGTTCGCCACGACACAAGCCACCGCCTCGGCCGCCGTGAAGCCATCCTCGACAAGATGCCCCACGTCCGCCGCGCTACGCACCAGCGCGTCGAACACAAACGCCTCGAACGATGCCCACTCCACGCGCGCATCGCCGCTGTCGTGCCAGACGAGGGCAACGCCCACGCCGCCACCCGCCGTGGGCGTCAGGCAATAGGCATCGCCCGCGCCGGACTCTGCAAAGGGCAGAAAGCGCCTGCCATGCTGATAGCCGGGATTGAGCCACTCCTCGGCGGTTTCGCGCGCCTGATGCGCATCGATCCACTCCAGGTCATCCATGCAGGACAGCACGGGCCGCGCGGCCAGCGTGTTGCCCTTCCAGTCAGCGCGCCACGCCGCGCTGTCCTCGCCATAGCCGGTGCGCCCGGCGTTGATCAGCCGGGCCAGCATCCCGGGCAATGCCACGCCGCAATCCTCGGCCAGTTCGGCAAACGTCGCCATTCGTCTTTTTCCTTCGTCAGAACTCAAGCACATCCAGAAAGCACTCGGCCTCGACGGGGTCGCCCAGCACAATGGTGAGCGCCTGCAACGCACGCGCCCGATGCTCGGGCCTGATTTCCCAGTCATCATTGCGCAGGTCTTCGTCGGCCTCCAGGCAGACGACGCCCACCGCGGCCAGCGCGGCCGCGAACGTCGGCAGATCGGGCGCCACCACGTCGGCGTCCCACGCGCCCGTGCCGTGCATGGCGTAAAGAATCTCGCCGGTCCCGGTGTCCAGGATGAAGGGGTCCGCGTTCTGGTCGGCAATCACCAGCCAGTTGTCCTGCCATTCTGCAACGCGTTCGCCGTTCGACGCGTCCCAGCGATAGCCGGCCTGCCGGTCCCACAGCTTGAACAGCGGCGGAAAGCTGATGTTGGTTTCGGAAAGCGTGATGCCGACCGGCCCCACGTTCTGGTGATAGGTGGCGCCCCACGGCCCCACCTGTTCGTAGAAGTCGGCGAGCACCTGTGGCAGCGCAATGTCGCCCTGCCACGCGTCGCGCGGCTGCGGGCGCAGTTCGCCAAACCGGGCGAACTGCGCCCGGAGGGATTCAAAGGAATTCATGTTGATGCGTATCTGGACAACGTATTAGCGATAAATCTTGCCGCGCCGTCAGCGCGGACGGTAGCGCGGACGGTAGCGCGGGTGGTAGCAACTGAACTTCGCACGCGGCGCCAGACCGCATTTTGCTACATTTGAACGCCCTGCTCCGAGGCGACGCACGATTGAAGCGCCACAGGGCGGCGGCAGAAGAAAACCGCTTTCGACAACGGACAATCCATGCGCCCACCGTTTGCAGTTTCCGCCTTAACCTTGGCCGCACTCCTCGCCGGCTCCGGCGCTTACGCGCAGCAATGGTTCGACGTGCCGCCGCGTCCCGATCACCCCAACGTCTCGATCCGGATCGGGGGCCTGCCCAACACACAGCAAGCGTCGGGCAGCGCCCGGGGCAGGATGGAACTGCGCTACACCGCTGCGCAGACCATTCCGGGCGCGGACAAACAGCCCGTGCGCTATGACCGGTCGGTGACCGAGGTGCTGTTCGATTGCCGCCGGTCGCAGGTCGGCTTCTTGCCGGCCACCAGCTACTTCCTGAACGACACCCTGGTCACCACCATCAAAGACGAGACACTGGACGAAAGCCAGGTTCAGTTCGTGCGCTTTGCGCCAGGCAGCCCGCAGATGAAGGCGTTGCAGGCCGCCTGCGGAAAATAGCGGCGCTAAGCAAGCATCAACGTGCCCGGGGCGCGAGTGGGATCTTGCTCCGGTCCGCGCCGCGTGGCGTCTTCGGACAACCGAAACACGCCCACCGCCCGCACCAGCTCGCGTGCCTGGTCCTGCATCGAGCCGGCGGCGGCAGCGGCTTCCTCGACCAGCGCCGCGTTCTGCTGCGTCACCTCGTCCATCTGCGCCACGGCGAGGTTTACCTGATCGATACCGCTGGCCTGCTCGTGCGACGCGGCGGCGATCTCGCCCATGATGTCGGTCACGTGCTGCACGGCGGTGACGATCTCTTGCATGGTGGCGCCCGCGCCCTCGGCCTGACGCGCGCCCGCGCCCACCTTGCCGGCGGAATCCTCGATCAAGGCCTTGATCTCGCGCGCGGCCTGCGCGCTGCGCTGCGCCAGCGAGCGGACTTCGCCCGCCACCACGGCAAAGCCCTTGCCCTCCTCGCCCGCACGGGCCGCTTCAACGGCCGCGTTGAGCGCAAGGATGTTGGTCCGGAACGCGATGCCGTCGATCACCGACACGATGTCGGAAATCTTGTGAGAGCTGGCCGAGATCTCCTGCATGGTGCCGACCACCGCGGACACCGCCGCGCCGCCGCGCAGCGCGATTTCCGATGCGCTTGCTGCAAGGTGGTTGGCCTGGCGCGCGTTGTCCGCGTTCTGCTTCACGGTCGAGGCCAGCTCCTCCATTGACGCCGCGGTTTCCTCAAGCGATGCCGCCTGTTCTTCGGTGCGGCTGGAGAGATCGGCGTTGCCCGCTGCAATCTGGCCCGAGGCGCTGGAAATCGTTTCCGAGCCGTGCCGGATCGCACGGACGGCGCCCGCCAGCCGCTCCTGCATGTCCTGCAAGGCGTGAAGCAGGCGCCCGGTCTCATCGCGGGAGCCCGCTTCGATCCGCTGGCCCAGGTCACCGCCCGCCACGGTTTCCGCGGCCTTGACCGCACGCGCCAGCGGACGGGTGATCGACCGGCTGACCCGCCACGCGAGCAGCGCGCCCAAGGCGAGCGCCAGGCCGGCCAGGCCCACGTTCAGGCGCTCGGCTTCCTGGATGACGGCCTGGCTTGCAATGCCGGCCTCGTCCATGTCGGCCGACTGTTCCCGGGACAACGCGATGATGTGATCCTGCAGGCTGTCCAGAATGGGCAACGTCTCTTGCAGCATGCGCTGGCGGGCGCCGTCGCGATCAGCGCTCCTGAGCAGGGCGCCCACCGACTGGAAGGACTTCACGTAGCGGCCCCGAGCCTCTTCCAGCGCGCGCAGCCGGGCGCTGGCATCGGCCGTCGCCATCAAAGGCCGCAGGGTGGCCAGGGCGTCGTCGATGCGTTTACGGTTGGCCTCGATCTGCTGGAACAGCTTGTCCATCGCGGCCGGGTCGGCATTGACGATCAGTTCCAGATTGACGCGGGCGTTGGCGCGCGTCGTGACGTCGACCACCGAGATCGCGTTGGCCTTCACCCAGGTTTCCTGCGTGATGGCGCGGTTGATGCTGCCGATGCGTGTCAGTTCGAAATGCGACACGCCGGCCAGGGCCAGCAGCAGGGCCAGCACGACGCCGAAGCCCAGGCCCAGTTTGGTGCCGATGGAGAGATTGCCGAAATGGGTGCGGAGCTTCATAGAGGGGCCTCAGGGAAAACCCCAGTCTATGTTTCCCGACACATTTCGCAAACATTTGCGCAGGGCGTTGTTTGCGATTCCACAAAGACAACGAAGATAAGGCGTGGCGCAGCAACACTGCTGAAACAAGCTTGACGTCGGCCCGCGTGCGGCAGCGTTCAAGCGGAGTTTGCCGCGCAATCACCGTGCTATTGATACCGCTCGCGATATCCCACGGGCGACATGCCGCAGTATTTGTTGAAGATGTCGCGGAAGGCCTTGGTGTCGTTGTAGCCGACTTCGTACATGACTTCGGCGACGCTCTTACGCGAGCTTTCCAGCCGCTGTTTGGCGGCTTCGACGCGAACACGCTGCACGTATTCGACGATGCTGTTGCCGGTGGCCTGGCGGAAGCGCCGCTCCAGCGTGCGGCGGCCCAGTGCGTGGCGGCCCGCCAGTTCCTCGACGGTGATCTTTTCCTGGTAGCGGCCTTCGATGTATTCCTGCACCGCCCGCACGATCTCGTCCGCGTGCGACTTCTGCCCCATGAAGACCGAAAAAGGCAACTGGCTCTGGCGGCTCCAGTCCAGCTGAAAATATTTGGCGCACCAGATCGCGGTGTCGCGGTCGGTGTACTTTTCGATCAGGTGCAGCACGAGATGCGCGGCCGAAAATGCGCCGCCGCTCGTATAAACGCCGTTTTCTGCCATGACGACGCGATCGCTGGTCCATCGCACCGTCGGAAAAAGGCTGGCGTACAGGTTTTGCGCAACCCAGTGCACCACCGCCTGCTGCCCGTCGAGCACGCCGCCCGCGGCGAGCAGCGCGGCGCCCATGCACAGGCTGGCGACCTCGCCGCCTTCGCGGTGATGGCGCGACAGCCATTCGATGAGTTCGCGGTTGGACAGGACCGCGTCCGATACCGAACCCAGAAGCGGCGGCGCAATGCAGATATGGATGTCGGTGGCGTCGGCCAGCACCATGTCGGCCTGCACCTTGATGCGTCCGTCGTCCAGGCTGACCTCGCGCGTCAGCGCAAGCGTGCGCACATGGAACCGCGGCTCGCGGCCGTGCGCGCGCAGGTATTCGTTGGCCACCATGAAGCCGTGGCGCGCGGTTTCCAGGGACGCAATATTGGTCCCCTTGGGCAGCAGGAACGCGACGTTTTTCATGTTGCCAAGCATACGCCTGCAGGCTGACGCAATCCACCCGCAAGATTGTCGCAATTGCCTATCTGAAAGCCGCGCGGATCCCGATAAAGTGGTTCCTGCCGATCCAGGAATCCGGACGGCGGCCGGAACGGATTGCGGACGTCCCGGCCCAAACCAGAACAACGCGGACGTGAGGAGTGATCGATGGACAAGTACATAGACGGTTTCCTGCTGTGCGTGCCCAAGGCCAACCTGGAGACGTACAAGAAAATGGCCACGCACGCCGAAGGCATCTGGCGCGAGCACGGCGCGCTGGACTACCGCGAAGGGGTGGCTGACGACATCGACGGAGAAGGCTTCGCGTCGTTCAGCGCGGCGGCCGGCGCGCGCGAAGGCGAAGTCGTGGTCTTTGCGTGGATCCTGTATCCCAGCAAGGAAGCGCGCAACAGCATCAACGCCAAGGTGATGTCCGATCCGCGCCTGGCGGACATGTGCTGCGAGGGCGTGTTCGACGTCAAGCGCATGTGCTGGGGCGGCTTTGCCACGCTGGTCGGCACCTAGCGTGCGAGGCCACGCCCCGAGCGCAACCATTCAACCCGCAGCCGTTCAACAAACCTGGAGACACATCATGGCCACCAAAGCAGCCAAGCCCATTCCCGACGGCATGCACACGCTGACGCCGCATATCATTTGCGAGGGCGCCTCCGACGCGCTCGCCTTCTACAAGAAAGCCTTCAATGCCGAGGAGCTGATGCGGCTGCCCGGACCCAATGGCAAGATCATGCACGCGGCCATCCGGATCGGCGATTCGGTCCTGATGCTGATGGATGATTTTCCGGAATGGGGCAGCCTGGGACCGAAGGCGCTCAAGGGCACGCCCGCGGTGCTGCACTTGTATGTGACCGACGCAGACGCCGCGATCCAGCAGGCGGTCGCGGCGGGCGCGCAAGTCACGATGCCCGCTGCCGACATGTTCTGGGGCGACCGCTACGGGCAGGTGGTGGACCCATTCGGCCACCGCTGGTCCATCGCCACGCACATGCAGGACCTCACGCCCGAGGAGATCCAGCAGAACATGGCGAAGATGGGGCCAACGGATGGCTGCGGGGACCCGTCAAAAAAATGAGGCTGCAGCGCGACGCGGGCGACACCGCGTCGCCTGGTTTCATCAGGGGGCCAGTTGCGGGTACGGTCCCAGGAAATCCAGCTTCCCGATCAGCACGCCGGCCTGGCGCAGGATGCCGTAGGCGGTGGTCACGTGGAAGTAGAAGTTGGGCAGCGCGAACGTCAGCAGATACTCGTCGCCCTGGAATTCAGGCTTGAAGTTGCCAAAGCTCAGCGTGATGCGGCGGCCTTCGGCGCCGTCGACCTGCTCGGGCTTGACGCTTTCCAGATATGCGATCGTGTCCGCGACGCGCTGCTGCAATTGCGCAAGCGTGGTCTCGGTGTCGGCGAATTTCGGGGCGTCGCCTTGCGACAGGCGCTGTGCCGCGAACTTGGACGCATCGCTGGCACGTTGCACTTGGCCCGACAGCGGGTACATGTCGGGCGCGAGGCGCGCGTTAACGAGTTCCGCAGGGTCGATGCCGGTGGCTTGCGCATGCGCGGCAGCCTTTTCCAGCAGCGCGGCCAGCACGTTCAGGCCGCGGATGAAGACAGGCACGGACGCCTGGTACATGGACAGGGGCATATCGACGATTTCCGTAAAGGTTGGGGTTGGCGAAGGGTGTCAACGGGCGCCGGGCGCTTTGGGATGCAGCGATGTTACGCCGCCACGGGGTCGCCCGGACGCCGGTGCCGGCGACAACATCATTCTGGATGCCCGGACAATGGCGTACCGCAGCCGACCACCTGCCTGCTGCCCACCGCCAGCCACCAGCCAGTCCTTTTTGACGCCGGTGTCTGTCATTGCGCAACGGCAATCGCGCCCGTACGCCGCTGACTCTGAAAGAACCGCCAGACCAGCGCGGAGGCATCAGGACCGCTGCGCGCGTGATACCGGATGGCGGGATCCCCGCCACTCCAGGCGTGTTCAAGCCGCGTGATCTCGCACAGCCGCAGCACCGTCTTGCGGCCGCGCAGCACATCCACCCGGCGGTACGCTTTTTCGGTGCCCAACCCCAGCACGCGCTCGATCGGCAACGCGTGCGGATCGGCGGCATTCAGGTTGCGGAACTGTTCGAACAACTGTCTGGCATTGCGCGGCGCCACGGCCGGATCAAGCTGGCCGTGCAGGATCAGTGCCGGCATGCCCAGGTCAAAAACGGCGGGGTCCGCCACGGCTTGCACCAGCGGCGCCAACGGCTTGATACTGCCGCGCCGCATGGTGCTCAGGCCATTGCCGGCGTTATGCGCGTCGCCCACGACCGGCCCCGAGTGCATGGCCACCGCGGCGATCAGGCTTGGATGACGCAGGGCGACCAGGGCCGCCATCCCCGCCCCTGCCGACAGGCCGGCCACGTAGACGCGTTCGGGGTCCAGCCCGTGGCGCACGACTTCCGACCGGATCAGGGCCGCAATCAGATCAGCCTCGGCCCCGCCATGATCGTCGTCCGGCTGAAACCAGCGCCAGCAGCGCTGCACCTGACGCGCCAGCGATTGCTGCGGATACAGCACCATGAAATCCCCGGCGTCCGCCCACTGGTTCATGCGCGATCCACGCGCGAAAGCCTCGGCTGTCTGTCGGCATCCGTGCAGCATCACGACCAGCGGCATGCCGGCGGCTGTGGCACTTACGGAAGCGGGGGTGTAGCGGGCAAAGGCCAGCCGGCGGCCGGTCTTGTCCGTGAACTGGCGGGAGGCCTCCCAGCGGCCGGCGCCAAGCGACGCCGCCTCGGGCGCTGCTGCCCTGCCCGCGCCCGCCGTCCCGCCTGGCCGCGCCGTCTTGACCGCACGCCCCGCCGTGGAGCCGGCGGCCGTCTTGCGCGCCGGCGTGGCGCGCTTGCGGGCTGGTTTGGGGGCCGCCATGCGCATTGCCGTGCGCTGGAGGCGGGTGATCTTTTTTGCCGCTTTGAAAAACAGACTGCTGAAACTGCGCGCCATTGTTAGGGCCTGTTCGGAGGTTCCTGTTTGCCGCGCCGCCCGGGGTTCCGGGGTTGGCAGCGCCGGACGGCGGTCGCCGCGGCTACGCCGCTCCGCAAGGCGGATGCCTGTCGTCTGGTGCGCATGCGTGGACGGGCGGAGAGGACGCCCCAACCGAAAGACCTGGTGCCGGATTCATGAGTGCTTCCCCTAAGAGTGTCGATCACGGCAGCGCCTGGCGCGGCCGACGTGCAAGCCCGGAGTGAAGAACATGCGACGCCTCTATTGGGCGGTTTGTTCGCGGGACGAATGTATCACAGCGTAACGACGTTGCGATCGGTCAAGCCTACCCGACGCGCGCCTTGAGCGCGCATGCCAAAAAGCCTAAGGTGGAAAACTTGTCATCAACAGGCTCCCCATGTTTCCCAACGACCGACCCCAGACCCTGGGCGAAGAAATCGCCAACAGCATCAGCCACGGCCTGGGCGCCGTGGGCGCGCTGGCCGGCACGCCGCTCCTGATTGCCGCCGCCGTGCGCCAGGGCGATGCCGCCTTCATCGCCGGCGCCGCCGTGTTTGCCGCGTCAATGTGCCTGCTGTACCTCGCGTCCGCCATCTATCACGCCCTGCCCCGCTGCCGCGCCAAGCAGATCTTCAATGTGCTGGACCACTCGGCCATCTACCTGCTCATCGCGGGCACCTACACCCCGTTCGCGCTGGGCGCGCTGCGTGGCCCTTGGGGGTGGACCCTCTTCGGACTGGTGTGGGGCCTGGCGCTGCTGGGCGTGGGCCTGAAGGCCAGCAAGCGGCTCAACCGGCCCTCGCTATCCACCGGCCTGTATCTGACGATGGGCTGGATCGTCGTTATCGCGGTCAAACCCTTGCTTGAACTGGTGCCGACCGGCGGCCTGTGGTGGCTGGTGGCTGGCGGCCTCGCCTACACCGGCGGCGTGGTCTTCTTTGTGTTCGACAACCGCTGGCGCTACAGCCATTTCATCTGGCATCTGTTCGTGCTGGCCGGCACCGTCTGCCATTTCTTCGCGGTGTTCTGGTACGCGGCGTAAGCCCGCAAAGGCGCCGGATCCGCTTCCGAAGGACAAACCTAAGGACACATCGCGGCCAGCAGCGACTACGAAACCGCGCAAAACGTTTCGAGCGCAAGGGGCCGGCCCCCCCGGGGCTGCCCCCGCGCCGCGCGTCGGGGATCTCGTGGTCTGCCGACACAGGAAAACACATCGCGAAACTTGTCCCACGGCGGTCCGGCTGGTCATCATGGTCGGACTTTCAACCGGAACAAGGAGTTTTGATGCAGCGTTCCAAATATGCATTCCTATCCGCCGCCATTCTGACGACGGCGCTGTCCGGTGCCCCTGCCCTGGCTCAACAGGCCGCCCAGGCTCCGGCGCAGACGCAAGCTCAGCCGGGCATGGCGCCCGCCGTGCAGAAGCCGACGGATCAGCAATTGCAGAAGTTCGCTTCGGCGTCGCAGAAGATCTCTGGCGTCGTTGACGAATACCGTCCGAAGGTCGAAGCCGCCAAGACCGACGACGCCAAGCAGAAGGTCGTCAAGGAAGCAGACGAAAAAATGGTCAAGCTGGTCCGCGCGGACGGGCTGTCGGTCGAGGAATTCAACGGCATCGGCCAGGCCGTGCAGCAGGATCCCCAGCTTCGTGATCGCCTGATGAAGATGCAGCCGGCGCGGTAAGCCCAGGCGCTGACGGGCACGCAGTCACGCCGCCCACGACGGCCGCCTCGGAAAAACAAGGCGCCGCATGCCCTGAACGGGACATGCGGCGCCTTTCGCATTGCGCGAGGCTCGACGCTGCTGTTGTATCAGGTCTTCAGGCGGTAGCCCGTCTTGAAAATCCACCGCACGCCAATCAGGCATGCAACCAGGAAGGCCAGCGTCATGCCCACGCTGACGCCGATGCTGACGTCCGCTACGCCAAAGAACGCCCAGCGGAAACCGCTGACCAGGTAGACCACCGGATTGAACAGCGTGACGGTCTGCCAGAACGGCGGAAGCATGTTGATCGAATAGAACGTGCCCCCCAGAAAGGTCAGCGGCGTGATGATCATCAACGGAATGATCTGCAGCTTTTCAAACCCGTCGGCCCAGATCCCGATGATGAAACCGAACAGGCTGAACGTGACGGCGGTCAGCACCAGGAACGACAGCATCCAGAACGGATGCGCCACGTCGAACGTCACGAACAGGCGCGCGGTGGCCAGCATGATGAGGCCCAGGATGATGGACTTGCTGGCGGCCGCGCCGACGTAGCCCATCAGGATTTCCACATACGAAATGGGCGCCGAATGGATTTCGTAGATCGTGCCTGAAAAGCGCGGCATGTAGATGCCGAACGAGGCGTTGGCCACGCTCTGCGTCAGCAGCGACAGCATGATCATGCCGGGCACGATGAACGCGCCGTAGCTCACGCCGTCAATCTCGACCATGTGCGAACCGATGGCGGAGCCGAACACGACGAAGTAGAGAGACGTTGAAATCACCGGCGACAGCACGCTTTGCATCAGCGTGCGCCAGGCGCGGGCCATTTCGAAAAGGTAGATGGCGCGGATGGCGTAGAAGTTCATGATTGACCGTGCACCAGGCTGACAAAGATGTCCTCGAGCGAGCTTTCCGAGGTGTTCAGGTCTGCAAATTCGATCTGCAGGCGGCTAAGGTCCTGCAGCAGACGCGAAATATCGCCGCCGCGCTCGTTGTCGTAGGTATAGACGAGCTTGTAGCCGTCGGGCGAAAGCTCAAGCTGGTAGGCGTCCAACGCCGTCGGAATGCCGGGCAGCGGCGCCTTCAGTGTCAGCGCAAGCTGGCGTTTGCCCAGCTTGGCCATCAGCGCATTCTTCTCCTCGACCAGGATGATCTCGCCCTTGCGGATCACGCCGATGCGGTCCGCCATTTCCTGGGCTTCTTCGATGTAGTGCGTGGTGAGGATGATGGTGACGCCGCTTTCGCGCAGCCGTCGCACCATTTCCCACATGCCGCGCCGCAATTCGACGTCGACACCCGCGGTGGGTTCGTCCAGGAACAGGATGGCCGGTTCGTGCGACAGCGCCTTGGCGATCATGACGCGCCGCTTCATCCCGCCGGACAGCGCCATGATGCGGCTGTCCTTCTTGTCCCACAGCGACAATTCGCGCAAGACCTTTTCGATATAGGCGGGGTCCGCCGGCTTGCCGAACAGCCCGCGGCTGAAGGTGACCGTGTTCCAGACGCTCTCGAAGGCGTCCGTGGAAATTTCCTGTGGCACCAAACCGATCTTGGACCGGGCGGCGCGGAAATCGGACACGATGTCGTGGCCGTCAGCCAGCACCGTGCCGTGGGTGGGATTGACGATGCCGCAGATGATGCTGATCAGCGTCGTCTTGCCCGCGCCGTTCGGCCCGAGCAACGCGAAGATTTCGCCGCGCTGGATGTCCAGGCTGACATTCTTGAGCGCCTGGAATCCCGACGCATATTGCTTGGATAAGCCTTGTACTGAAATGACTGGCTGCACGCGAGCCCCCAACTTGACCATAGCCGGAGGATTTTACCCGTCGCGCGGCCCGCGCTTGTTCAACCTGGCGGAACGGTGTGTTTTCTTTTTGGGAACACTGGAACTAGTTTTTGGAACACTGGAACTAGAAGTCGTCGTCCTCTTCAACCTTGGGCATCAGGTACGCCGTCAGCGCGCTGGACAGGCCGGCCATCACCCACAAGACAAAAAACGACACCGTGTAGAAGCCCATTCTGCCGGTTGGGACGTAGCCGAAAATGGCCACGTCCAGCGGGTCGATCAGGGCGAAGATCAGTGCGCTACCCGCAGCCGCCGCCATGAACGACGGCCACAGGATCCACATCAAAGATCGCAATCCCATGCGTGAACTCCCCCGATCAAGGTTTGGCGGCTGCAGAGCCGGCGGGCGTCGATGCCGGGCTCGCGGTCGCGCCGGTCGCGGTCTGTTCGATGACCAGACCGCGTTTGACCACACCCTCCTGGATGGGCTGGCTGGCGAATTGGGTCATTGCGAAGTAGATCGTGATGAAGCAGCCGACCATGGCGGCGAACGGACCCGCCATCAGGATCCACGGCCAGGGCTCGCGGTACCAGGGCTTGGCGGGATGCGCCGCATCGGCGGCGTCAACGGTGATTTGTGCAGCGTTCATGAAAATTCCTTTTGGTGACCAGGGCGGTGTCTGCCCTACTCGGGCACGTAGAAACTGGCAGCTTCGTCGGTTTCAACCTGCCGGTTCTCGCCATCCTGCCCCTTGGCGCGCAGCGTGATGGGATGGGCGCCGGGCGCCGCGCCCGCCGGGGCGCGGATGACCATCGGCACCAGTTTGTTGGCGGCGGGTTCGACCTCGACCACGTCCGATCCCTGTTGGCCCGCCAGCACCGCCAGGTCGGGCATGCCTTCGGCCGTCAAACGCAGCCGCATGGGCGCGTCCGACGTGTTGATGATCTGCAGGCGATACACGTTTTCGATCATGCCCCCTGCTACCTCGCGGCCCAGCACGCCGCGGTCGCGGATCACATCGACGCGCAGCGGGTTGCGGACCACCAGCGAGACGACGAAGGCGATCGCCAGCAACAGGATCAACGTGCCGTAGATCAGGACGCGGGGCCGCAGCAGATGCGACCGCGCGCTCTTCGTGGACAGGCCATCCAGCATCGCGCGCTCGGACGTGTAGCGGATGAGGCCTGGCTCGTACTGCATCTTGTCCATCACCTGGTCACAGGCGTCGATGCAGGCGCCGCACCCGATGCACATGTACTGCAGACCGTCACGGATGTCGATGCCGGTCGGGCAGACCTGCACGCAGAGACTGCAATCGACGCAGTCGCCCAGCCCCTTCGCCTTGTGGTCCACCTTGCGCGAGCGGCCGCCACGCGGATCGCCGCGGCGCTTGTCGTAGGTGACGACGAAGGTGTCCGGGTCGACCATCACGCTCTGGAAGCGGGCGTACGGGCACATGTATTTGCACACCGATTCGCGCATGAAGCCGGCGTTGCCCCAGGTGGCAAAACCGTAGAACAGCATCCAGAACCACTGCCAGGGTCCGAGCTGCAGCGCGAAGAGTTCGTGGCCGAGTTCGCGGATGGGCGCGAAGTAGCCGATGAACGTAGAGCCGGTCCACCAGGCCAACGCGATCCACAGGAAATGCTTGGTGAACTTCAGGCGGAACTTGCGCCAGCTCCAGGGGGATTCGTCCAGCCGGATGCGCGCGACTCGGTCGCCTTCGACCTTGCGCTCGATCCACATGAAGATTTCGGTGTAGACGGTCTGGGGACAGGCGTAGCCGCAGAACAGGCGCCCGGCCACCGCGGTGAAGAGAAACAGCGCCAATGCCGAAATGACCAGCAGCACGGCAAGGTACACGACGTCCTGCGGCCACAGCACCAGGCCGAAGATGTAGAACTTGCGCGCGCCCAGGTCGAACAGCACCGCCTGGCGGCCGTTCCATTCGAGCCAGGGCAAGCCATAGAAGATGATCTGCGTGATAAAGACGAACGCGATACGCCAGCGGGCAAAGATGCCACTGACGGATCGCGGATAGATCTTGCTGCGCACCCCCGCCAACGTCTGCTCCAGGGTCTCCTGGCCAGGACGCGGCGGCCGCGTATGCGGCCGCCAGGGCGGCGGGTCACCGCCAGGCGAACTGCTGACGCTTGCGGTTGACCCATCTTCCATTTGCTGCTCCGTGCTTGTAAGTGCTTAGTGATATGGGAGGCCGCGCGGCCTCCCATTTACGTGCTGCCGGTTCACTGCTTGGCAGTGCTGGCCTCGGCCGGCGCGGCAGCGGTCTGCGTAGACGCGTCGGGCTTGTTGGACAGTCCCCAGACCCACGCAGTCAGGATCTTGATCTGCTCGGGACTCAGGATGTGTTCGTGCGCCGGCATGCGGTTGTCGCGGCCATCAAGAATGGTCTTGACGATGCTGGCTTCCGAACTGCCGTAGAGCCACACGTCGTCCGTCAGGTTCGGCGCACCGACAAGCTGGTTGCCCTTGCCATCGACACCGTGACAGGCGACGCAGAAGTTGGCGAACTCGCGCTTGCCGCGGAACACGCGGACCGGATCGGCGGTCAGGCCCGACAGCGAACGCACGTACTGCGCGATGTCGCCGGCCATCTTGGGATCGATCGAAGCCTTCCAGGGCGGCATGATGCCGTGGCGGCCTTCTTTGATGGTCTGCATGATGGCTTCGGGCGAACCGCCGTGCAGCCAGTCGCCGTCCGTCAGGTTGGGAAAGCTGGGCGCACCCTTGGCGTCGGAGCCGTGGCACTGCGCGCAGGTGTTCAGGAAGAGACGCTGGCCGATTTCACGGGCGCCCGGATCCTGCGCAATCTGCGGCACCGTCATGGTCTCGAAGCGCGCATAGATGGGACGCACGGCTTCAGCCATCTTGGCCTGCTGCTGCGCCACTTCGTCTGCGCTGCTGTAGCCCAGCTTGCCCTTGTATTCGCCCAGGCCCGGCATCAGGAAGAGGTATCCCAGTGCAAAGGCGCAGGCCAGCAGGTACATCCACGTCCACCAGGTGGGGACCGGGTTGTTGAGTTCGGTCAGGTCGCCGTCCCAGACGTGCCCGGTGTCCTCGACCTGGCCGCTGGCCGGCTTGGCGGTGAGCCAGCGGCGTTGCGTGTACAGCAGCCACACGCACCACACCACCCCGCCCACGGCGACGATCGAGATGAAATACCCCCAGAAGCCATTGACGAAATCGCTCATGACCGATTCGCTCCATCTTGTTGTGCCTGCCCGAATTCATCGGGCAGTGCGAACGGCAGCATGGCCGATTCGCGGTTGGCGCCCTGGCGGCCGCGCGAGCAGGCCCACCAGACGATGCCGAAAAAGGTTGCCATCGAGATGGCGGTGACGATTGCGCTCAGGTAGCCGACCATGATCAGCCTCCTGTGGCCGCTTGCGCGGCGGGTTGCACGGCCGATTGGGCGGCAGGTTGCTGAGCCTTCTTGGCCGCTTCCGCCTTGGCCTCTTCGGCCTGCTTGGCAAGCTGCGCCTTGCGCACGCCGACACCCAGGCCTTGCAGATAGGCCACCAGCGCGTCTTCTTCCGTCTTGCCTTCGATTGCCTTGGGCGCGGCGGCGATTTCCTCGTCGGTGTAAGGCACGCCCAGGGCACGCAGGGCACGCATGCGCTGGTCGACGTTCTGGCCGGTGATGACCGTCTTTTCCAGCCACGGATACGCCGGCATGTTGGATTCCGGCACGACCTTGCGCGGATCACGCAAGTGGATGCGGTGCCAGTCGTCGGAGTAGCGCTCGCCGACGCGCGCCAGGTCCGGACCCGTGCGCTTGGAGCCCCACAGGAACGGGTGATCGAACACCGATTCGGACGCCAGCGAGTACGACCCGTAGCGCTGGACTTCAGCGGCGAGCACGCGCACCTGCTGCGAATGGCAGCCCACGCAGCCTTCGCGGATGTACACGTCGCGGCCCATCAGCCGAAGCGGGCTGTAGGGCTCGACGCCCGCCACGGGCTGGGTGGTGCTGTGCTGGAAGAACAGCGGGATGATTTGCACCAGGCCTGCGAAGGAGACCACCAGGATGCTGGCGATGATCATCCAGCCGATGTTCTTCTCGAGGGTCTGATGAGAAAAGAAGCCGTGATTCTTGTTGGCCATGATGTCCTCGTCAAACAGTGGCCGGCACGGCGGTCGCGGGGACCGACGGACGGGCGGCATGGGGATCGTCTTGCGGAATGGCGGGATTGACCGCGGTCGCGCCGCTCACCGTCTTCCATACGTTCCAGGCCATGACGAACACACCGCACAAGAACAGGGTTCCACCCAGCAAACGGATCAGGTAGTACGGAACGCGCGTCTTCAGTTCTTCGACGAAGCTGTAGACCAGGGTGCCGTCCGGCGCCGTGTCGCGCCACATCAGGCCCTGCTGCACGCCGGCGATCCACATGGCGGCGATGTACAGCACCACGCCGATGGTCGCGATCCAGAAGTGCAGTTCGATGGCCTTGACGCTGTACATCTTTTCGCGGCCATAGAGGCGCGGGATCAGGTAGTAGAGCGAGCCGAACGAAATCATGGCGACCCAGCCCAGCGCGCCGGAGTGCACGTGGCCGATGGTCCAGTCTGTGTAGTGCGACAGCGCGTTCACGGTGCGGATCGACATCATCGAGCCTTCGAACGTGGACATGCCGTAGAACGACAGCGCGGTGACCATGAACTTCAGGATCGGGTCGGTGCGCAGCTTGTACCAGGCGCCCTGCAGGGTCATGATGCCGTTGATCATGCCGCCCCAGGAAGGCGCCAGCAGGATCAGCGAGAAGGTCATGCCCAGCGACTGGGTCCAGTCGGGCAGCGAGGTGTACAGCAGATGGTGCGGGCCCGCCCACATGTACGTGAAGGCCAGCGCCCAGAAGTGGACGATGGACAGGCGGTACGAGTAGATGGGACGGCCGGCCTGCTTGGGCACGAAGTAATACATCATGCCCAGGAAGCTGGTGGTCAGGAAGAAGCCCACAGCGTTATGGCCGTACCACCACTGCACCATGGCGTCCTGCACGCCCGCATAGGCGGAGTAGGACTTCCACATCGACACCGGCATTTCAATGTTGTTGAAAATGTGCAGGATGGCGATGGTGAGGATGTACGAGCCGAAGAACCAGTTGGCCACGTAGATGTGCTTGGACCGGCGCTTGATGATGGTGCCGAAGAACACGATGGCGTAGGCGACCCAGACCAGCGTGATCAGGATGTCGATGGGCCATTCGAGTTCGGCGTATTCCTTGCTGCTGGTAAAACCCATGGGCAAGGTGATGGCGGCTGCGACGATGACGACCTGCCAGCCCCAGAACGTGAAGGCGGCGAGCTTGTCGCAGAATAGGCGCGCCTGACAGGTGCGCTGGACGACGTAGTAGGACGTCGCGAAAAGTGCGCTGCCGCCGAAGGCGAAGATCACGGCGTTGGTGTGCAGCGGGCGCAGGCGGCCGTAGCTGAGCCATGCGGTGTCGAAATTCAATTGAGGCCAAATTAGCTGAGCGGCCAGAAAAACACCGACAGCCATGCCGACAATGCCCCAGACCACGGTCATGATGGCGAACTGCCGCACGACCTTGTAGTTGAAGGTATCGGACTTGCTTGCGATTGCGGGGCAATCGTTCATCACCCATCCCCTAAAGTAACAAGAACTTCCAGGCTTCGATGATGGGACTAGTCACTCGAGGAGGCGTTGATTTGGATCAACCGGGTTGCGACGCCTTGGACATCGCTGCATAACCGCAACGCTGTTAGGGGTATCGGGCCGCGAAAAGGCCTTGCCGATGCGCCGCGGTTGGGTCCGCGGCGGCGATCAGCGGCGGTAATTTGCGGCGGCAACTAGCGGCGGCCGGCAGCGCCGCTGTCGTCGTCGCGCAGGATGGCCGTGCCGGCGCTGTCGGTGTCGTCGTACTGGCCGTTGAAGACGGCCCACCACAGCGATACGCCGATCGCCAGCACGAAAA
>Ga0213828_1000700_pt1 | contig 30905 bp, 33 predicted proteins | sample MC6MC0897MG_FD_180664 | JGI IMG/M metagenome (GOLD analysis project Ga0213828, IMG submission 180664) | Enriched soil aggregate microbial communities from Iowa State University, Ames, United States - MC6-MC0897-MG | ecosystem: Environmental > Terrestrial > Soil > Unclassified | place: USA: Iowa... | reverse complement strand
CGGCGCTCAGGGTTGCAAGGCCGCGGCAAGCTGGCGTGCGTTCCATTCAAACATTTCCAGGTAGGTGGCGCCCGGCTGTCCAGGCTTGGACAGGGCATCGGAGTAGAGCGTACCACCCACCTTTGCGCCGGTCTCGCGCGCGATCTGCTGGACCAGCTTGGGACTGCTGATGTTCTCGACGAACACCGCGGGCACCTTGTCGCGCCGCACCTGTTCGATGATCGCGGCCACCTCGCGCGCCGACGGCTCGGCGTCGGTCGACACGCCCATTGCGGGGATGAACGTCACGCCATACGCGTCGCCGAAGTAGCCGAACGCATCGTGCGAGGTGACGACCTTGCGGCGATCGGCGCCGATGGCGCCAAAGGTCTTGCGCACGCTGGCGTCCAGCGCCTGCAGCTTGGCGATGTAGGCGTCGGCGCGTTGGCGATACGCCTGCGCATGCGCGGGATCCGCGGCGGCCAGGCCGTCGGCCACGTTGCGCGCGTAGATCACGCCGTTCGCCAGGCTCTGCCAGGCATGCGGGTCGGCGTCGCCATGGTGATGGTGATGGCCGGGCTTGTGGTCGTGGTCATCGTCATGGTCATGGTCGTGGTCGTGGTCATCGCCGTGCTTGTGGTCGTGACCGTCCTTGTGATCATGATCGTGATCAGCCTCGTGCGCGTGCCCATCGCCATGCCCCGCGAACTTGCGCGGCGTCACGCCCTTGGACGCCGTCACCGTCTGTCCGGCGAACCCGGACGCCTTCGTCAGCTTGGGCAGCCAGGTCTCGAAGTCCAGGCCGTTCACCACTAGCACGCGCGCATCCGCGAGCTTTTTCGCATCGCCCGGCGTGGGTTCGTACCCGTGCGCATCACCGTCAGGCCCGACCAGCGTCGTCAGGCTGATGTCGGCGCCGCCAATTTCCCGCACGATGTCGCCCAGGATGGAAAAGCTGGCCACCACTTTCAGCGGCTCGGCCGCCTGCGCGGTTCCCAACATGGCCGACAGGCAGACGCCCGCCATGGCCAGCAGTGCGCGGCGGCGTGCCGGCAGAATCGAACGCATGGTCAATCTCCTTATGAAGTCTCAGGCAGGGCGCGCGCGGCGCGTTGCCCGCAGCAGCCCGCCTTGCGGGCCGCCCACGATGGAAAACAGATAGCAGGCGCCGGCCGCCAGGATGATCGCGGGCGAGGCCGGCACGTCGAAGTGATAGGAGACCAGCAGCCCGGCCACCGAAGACGCCACGCCGAGCGCCGCCGACAGCGGAATCTGACGGGCCGCGCTGCGCACCCAGAACCGCGCCGCGGCGGCCGGCAGCATCATGATGCCCACCACCATCAGCGTGCCCAGCACCTGAAAGCCCGCCACCAGATTCACCACGACCAGCACCAGAAAGCCCATGTGCACCACGCCGCCCATGCCGCCGCTGGCGCGCAGGAATCCCGGGTCCAGGCATTCGGCAACCAGCAGCCGGTAGATGGCCGCCAGCACAAGCAAGGTCACGCTGGCCGTGGCGGTCACAAGCAGCAACGCCGCGTCGTCCAGGCCCAGCACCGTGCCGAACAGCACGTGCAGCAGGTCCATGTTGGAGCCGCGCAGGGACACCAGCAGCACGCCCAGCCCCAGCGATATCAGGTAGAAGGCGGCAAAGCTCGCGTCCTCGCGCAGCGGCGTCATCCGGGCCACCAGCCCCGCCAGCAATGCCACGGCCAGTCCAGTCGCAATGCCGCCCAGCATCATCGCGCCGAGCGACAGGCCGGCCAACAGAAAGCCCACCGCCACACCCGGCAGGATGGCGTGCGACATCGCATCGCCCATCAGGCTCATGCGCCGCAACACCAGAAAGACACCCAAGGGCGCGGCGCCCAGCGACAGCGCGCAAGCACCCGCAAGCGCGCGCCGCATGAAGCCGTAGTCGAGGAACGGCGATACCACCCAATCCACGAGCGTCATGCCCAGGCTCCCGCGTGGCGTTGGCGCGCCGTCTTCAGATGCGCCTCGCTCAAGGTGGCGGTGGTGTCGCCCCAGGCCACCACTGAACCGGACAACAGCAGGCTTTCCGGAAAGTGATCGCGCACCAGGTCCAGATCGTGCAACACCGCGATCACGGTGCGGCCTTGTCCATGCAGGCCGCACAACAGCGCCATCAGTTCCTCGGCGGTGTGGCTGTCCACGGCCGCGAAGGGTTCGTCCAGCAACAGCACCGGCGCGTCCTGCACCAGCATCCGTGCAAACAGGGCGCGCTGCATCTGCCCGCCCGACAGCGTATCCACGCCGCGGCCCGCGCAATCAGCCAGACCCACGGTTTCCAGTGCGTGCATGCACCGGTCCAGCTCGTCGTTGCTGAACGCGCGCCATGCGCCGACCCGGCGCCACGCCCCCATGGCCGCCAGGTCCAGCACTGTCGTCGGAAACGAGCGGTCCAGTTCCGCCGCCTGCGGCAGCCACGCCAACGCCGATCGTCCGGCGCCCTGGATGCGCACGCTGCCGGTCATGGGTCGCAGCACGCCCATGATGCCCTTGATGAGCGTCGACTTGCCCGCGCCGTTGGGTCCGACCACGGCTGTCATGCCGCCGGGCGCGAAGCTGCCCGAAACCGCGCGCAAGGCCGCGCGCCCATGCCAGCCGAACGATGCGTCGACCAGCTCGACCGTGATGGGCGCCGCGTTCATCGCGGCCACCAGTCCAGCGCCCAGCCGGTCAACGCCCACAGCGCGATGCCGGCCATCAGGGCGTAAGCCATGCGGCGCCAGGCGGAAACGAGAAATGCGGAACGGGACGGCGTGCCCCGGCCGGGCGCGGCGCCGGGCCGCGGGGGCAGGAGCGAGAATTGGGACATGGCAGGCAACAACGGAATTCGGCAACGACGGGAAAGCGGCAACCGCAGCAACAACATACGAAGCCGCGGCAGTTTTATTATGTTATATCATAACTAAACCATGACGGCTTCATAGCCGGTTCCCGCACGCAGGGGTTTTCTGCTACCTTCCAGGCATCTCGCGCGCGCGTCGCGCGCGCTTCCCATTCAGATAAAGCCCGCCATGTCCGCTCCGTCCCGTCCACCCCGCAACGACAGCGTTGGCGCTCAGCTCAGCGTCGCCGAAACGCTGTGCGCGCAGCGCGGACGCCGCCTGACCCCCATCCGCCGCAAGGTCCTCGAGCTGTTGCTGCGCCATGGCCGCAGCCTTAAGGCCTACGAGCTGCTGGACGCCATGCGCGCCGTCCACCCCGGCGCCGCGCCGCCCACGGTGTACCGTGCGCTGGACTTCCTGATGGACGAAGGCCTCATTCACCGCCTGGACGCCGTCAATGCCTGGAGCGCCTGCCACGACGCCGGCGGCGCACCGCATGACCTGCTTGTCGTCTGTACCGGTTGCGGCGCCGTCGCTGAAGTCTCCGACCCGGCCATGAGCCGTCAGTTGGCCGAACGCGTTGCCCAGACGGGCTATGCGCTGGCCACGCATGAAACCGAAATCCGCGCGCTGTGCCCGCAGTGCCAGAAGACCCAGCCGGCCGACGCGGGTCATCACCACCATCACCACTGATTGGGCGGGCGCCCCTGAGGCGTTTCATCCATTGGGTGCGCCTCATCCTTGGATTGACCTCATCCCGGGCACCTCTCATCCTTGGATGAGCCCCATTTCGAGCCGCATCTCATCCTTAGGATGCGCCCCATCGGCCGCGCCATTTCAAGCCCGCCCGCTCCCGGGCCGCCGGCTCGCCCTTGAATTCAGGCAAACCGCCCCAAAATAGAGGTATCGCCCGATACTTGACGGCGATCGGCTGCCATCTGGCGGCCACGGCCCCCCGGGTTGGCCCGGGGTTTGCCCCCTGCCCCCGACTGTGCTGTAATCCTGCGTCCGGCCGCTATCGGTGGCTCTCGCAGCCTGTGGCAGACATCAATCGGCAGGGACTGAAAACCCCGTCAGGCGCTGTGTTTCACGCCCTGACATCACGCTAGCAGCTTCGCCATGAACACCCCGCGCAGTTTGGACAAAATGGTTCCCGTCACCATCCTCACCGGCTTCCTCGGTGCGGGCAAGACCACCCTGCTCAAACGCATCCTGACCGAATTCCATGGCCGCCGTGTCGCCGTCATCGAAAACGAGTTCGGACCCGAAAGCATCGACAACGACCTGCTCGTGCAGGACAGCGACGAAGAAATCATCGAGCTGTCCAACGGTTGCGTCTGCTGCACGGTGCGCGGCGACCTGATGCGTACCCTGTCCGAGCTGCGCGCCAAGCGCGAAGCCGGCGAACTCACTTTTGAACGCGTCATCCTCGAAACCACCGGCATGGCCAACCCCGGCCCCGTGTGCCAGACGTTCTTCATGGATGACGACATCGCCGAGTACTACCGCCTGGATGCGGTGGTCACCGTGGTCGATGCCAAGCACGGCATGTCCACGCTCGACGAACAACCCGAAGCCCAAAAGCAGGTCGGTTTCGCCGACCGCATCCTGATCTCGAAGAAAGACCTGGTCAACGAAGTCGACTACGAAGCGCTGCGCCACCGTCTGGTTCACATGAACCCGCGCGCGCCGATCACCGCCGTCAACTTCGGCGACGTCGACCTCAAGTCCATCATCGACATCAGCGGCTTCAACCTGAATTCCATTCTGGACATCGACCCGGAGTTCCTGGCCGATGAGCATCCGGACGCCGCGCACAACCATGCCCACGGGCACGATCACGACCATGATCACGGCCACGGCCATGACCACGATCACGATCATGACCACGATGGCGAATGCGGCGCGCACTGCAATCATGCCCACCATCACCACCCCAAGCACGACGACGAAATCGGCGCGTTCGTGTTCCGTTCCAACAAGCCGTTCGATCCCGCGCGCCTTGAGGAATTCCTGGGCGGCGTCGTGCAGGTCTATGGTCCCGACCTGATGCGCTACAAGGGCATCCTGTACATGAAGGGCATCAACCGCCGCATGTTGTTCCAGGGTGTGCACATGATGATGGGCGCCGAACCCGGCAAGCCGTGGACCGCGGCCGAAAAACCGTCCACCAAGATGGTGTTCATCGGACGTAAGCTGCCCCAGGAGATTTTTACCCGGGGCTTGGAGCAGTGCCTGGCGGGGTAATCCCCATTCCTGCGTGACGCGATGCGACGAAGGCAGTACTGTGAGGTACGGATAGCGTAGGCAACAAGTAACACGGACCGGGACGGACGCCCGCGCCAGGATCGATTCATAGTGGAGTGTTTACATGGCTACCAAGGCAGCAACCAAAAAATCAAGTAAGTCGACGAGCGATACGGCGATTGATCTGCCCAGCGAAAAGGAATTGCTGGCCATGCCCGAGTCGGACTACATGAACGACCGCCAACTGGCGTTCTTCAAGGAACGGCTCAAACAACTCGAGCAGGACATTCTGGCCAACGCCGGCGAGACCACCGAGCACCTGCGTGAAACGCAATTCGTGCCGGATCCCGCCGACCGCGCCACCATCGAGGAAGAGCACGCCCTGGAACTGCGCACCCGCGACCGCGAGCGCAAGCTGCTCAAGAAGGTGCAGCAATCCATCGCCCGCATCGACAGCGGCGAATATGGCTGGTGTGAAGAAACGGGCGAGCCCATCGGCATCCCCCGTCTGCTCGCCCGCCCCACGGCCACCCTGTCGCTCGAAGCGCAGGAACGCCGTGAAATGCGTCAAAAGCTGTACGGCGACTGATCCGTCCCGCTCCCGCTCCGTCCCTGAAAGGCCATGCCGGTTAACCGCATGGCCTTTTTTCTACTTGATATCCCGGCGACCGCCCCCAGCTAAAACTTTCAACGGAAGGAACGCATGGAACAATTTCACGCCACCACCATCGTGTGTGTGCGCCGCGGCAACCGCGTCGCGCTGGGCGGCGATGGCCAGGTCACCCTGGGCAACATCGTCATCAAGGGCACTGCCCGCAAGATCCGCCGCCTGTACCACGACAAGATTCTCGCTGGCTTCGCCGGCGCCACCGCCGATGCGTTCACGCTGCAGGAACGCTTCGAAGCCAAGCTCGAAAAGCACCAGGGCAACCTGATGCGCGCCGCGGTCGAACTGACCCGCGACTGGCGTACCGACCGCGTCCTGCGACGCCTGGAAGCCATGCTGATCGTGGCCGACGCCGAGCACACGCTGGTTCTCACCGGCAACGGCGACGTGCTGGAACCCGAGCACGGCCTGGCCGCCATCGGCTCCGGCGGCGCGTACGCGCAATCGGCCGCGTTGGCCCTGCTGCGCAACACCGACCTCCCGCCCGAGACGATCATCAAACAATCGCTCGAGATCGCCGGCGACCTGTGCATCTACACCAACCAGAACCACGTCATCGAAACGCTGGGCGACTGACGCCTGCCGCGCGGCGCAACCTGCGCCGCGGCGCCCTCCCAGCCCGCCCTAGCTTCAAGGATCCGCCCTGATGTCCGCATCCAACATGACGCCCGGAGAGATCGTCTCCGAACTCGACAAGTACATCGTCGGCCAGAACCGCGCCAAGCGCGCGGTCGCGGTGGCACTGCGCAACCGCTGGCGCCGCCAGCAGGTCGCCGAACCCCTGCGCCACGAAATCCATCCCAAGAACATTCTGATGATCGGCCCGACCGGCGTCGGCAAGACCGAGATCGCGCGCCGCCTGGCCAAACTGGCCAACGCGCCGTTCATCAAGATCGAAGCCACCAAGTTCACCGAGGTCGGCTACGTGGGCCGCGACGTGGACACCATCATCCGCGACCTGACCGAATACTCCATCAAGCAGACCCGCGAACTGGAAATGCGCCGTGTGCGCACCCAGGCCGAGGACGCCGCCGAAGACCGTATCCTGGACGCCCTGGTTCCGCCGCCCCGCGGCGCCTCGGGTGAGCCCCAGCGCGGCGAGGACAACAGCGCCCGCCAGACGTTCCGGAAGCGCCTGCGCGAAGGCCTGATCGACGATCTGGAAATCGAGATTGAAGTCGCGCAGACCGTGCCGCAAATGGACGTCATGACGCCCCCCGGCATGGAAGAAATGGCCGAGCAGCTGCGCGGCATGTTCGCGGGCATGGCGCGCGACAAGAAAAAGCCCAAGAAGATGAAGGTGCGCGAAGCCTTCAAGCTCATCGTCGACGAAGAAGCCGCCAAGCGCGTCAACGAAGAAGACCTGCGCAGCGTTGCGATCAACAACGTCGAGCAGAACGGCATCGTGTTCCTGGACGAAATCGACAAGATCGCCGCCCGCCAGGAATCCGGCGGCGCCGATGTGTCGCGCCAAGGCGTGCAGCGCGACCTGCTGCCGCTGGTTGAAGGCACCACCGTCAACACGCGTTATGGCATGGTCCGCACCGACCACATCCTGTTCATCGCGTCGGGCGCCTTCCACCTGTCGCGTCCGTCGGACCTGATCCCCGAACTCCAAGGCCGCTTCCCGATCCGCGTCGAACTCGAATCCCTCACCGCCCAGGATTTCGTGCGCATCCTGTCCGACACGGATGCGTCGCTGACCAAGCAGTACACGGCGCTGATGGCGACCGAGGACGTCGAGCTCGAGTTCACCGACGAAGGCGTACGCCGCCTGGCGGAACTGGCCTTCGAGGTCAACGAAACCACCGAGAACATCGGCGCCCGCCGTCTGTACACGGTGATGGAAAAGCTGCTGGACGAGCTTTCCTTTGACGCCACGTCCAGCCAGGACAAGCACGTCAAGATCGACGCCGCCTACGTCAACTCGCAACTGGCCGAAGCCGCCAGCAGCCAGGACCTGGCCCGCTACGTGCTCTGACGCCCCGGGCACCAGCGACCCGCCGCAGACGCAAAAAAACCCCGCCGCAACGCTTTGCGGCGGGGTTTTTTCTTTGGGACAGCGTCAGTTCGTGATCGCCGTCACCACGTACTTGCCATCCTTGCGCGTAGCGGTAAACCGCACCTTGTCGCCCGCCTTGATATTGGCCAGCAACGCCGGATCGGCCTGGTAGACCAGCGACATCGCCGGCAGGTCCAGCGCCTTGATGGCATCGTGCTTGATCGTGACCTTGCCCGCCGCGGCGTCCACGCGCCGCACCTCGCCCGTGGCATCGGCCTGCTGCGCAAAAGCGACTGGCGTCGCCAGCGACACGACAGCCATTGCGGTGGCAACGGCCATGGGCGTTGCGTACTTGCGGTTAAAACCCATATGTAACCTCCCTATGCGATCCAAGCGGCCGGGGCGCCTAAGGCGCTCCGGCCGCTTTTTACAGTGCTAGGATACTGCGCGAATGCAACCGTTCCGCCGCCAGTGCGCAACAATCCTGACGGTTGTTTGCGGGGCGGCTCTGCTTGCGGGCTGCGCTTACCGTCGGAAGCAAGCCTCCAACTCTTCTCACTCAATCAAAAAACATGGCCAACCGCTTATCCGTCATTGCCACCCGCACCGGCGACGATGGCACCACCGGGCTCGGGGACGGATCCCGAATCCCCAAGGACGCCCCGCGCATCGCCGCCCTGGGCGATGTGGACGAACTGAACAGCGTCATCGGCCTGCTGCTCACTGAAACCCTGCCGGCCGACGTGTCCGCCGACCTGCTCACCATCCAGCACGACCTCTTCGACATGGGCGCGGAGCTTTGCATCCCCGGCCATGCCGCGATCACCCAAGAGCAGGTTGCTCATCTGGATGCGCGGCTCGCGCTCTACAACGCGGCGCTGCCGCCGCTGCGCGAGTTCATCCTGCCCGGCGGCTCGCGGCCGGCAGCAGTGGCGCACATGGCGCGCACGGTAGCCCGGCGTGCCGAGCGCGCGGTGGTCGCGCTGGCGGGAGTGGAAAGCGCAAATGCGCCGATCCGGCAGTACTTGAACCGGTTGTCGGATCTGATGTTCGTGCTGGCGCGTTACCTGAACAAGACGCTGGATGTGGGTGACATATTCTGGACAAGCCCAAACGCCCGTAAGGGCACGTAAGCCCTGCGAAGATTTGAAAGCCTTCCCGGGCGCGCGGATTTCTCTACACGTCGATTACGGCCCACACTCTGTTTCATCTAGCCGGTCAAACCTGCTCGGTTACGGCATAATGACGGGTTATAGAGCGGGTTTGCGCACCGCGCTCACGGCTCAAGGATCCAATAGAGAATGAGTATTATTGTCACCGGCGGCGCCGGCTTCATCGGTTCGAATTTCGTGTTGGATTGGTTCGTGGAAGGCACCGAACCTGTCATCACGCTCGACAAGCTCACTTACGCGGGCAACCCAGAGAACCTCGCGTCCTTGTCCGGCAACCCCAATCATCAACTTGTTGTGGGCGATATCGGGGACACCAAGCTGGTGGCCGATCTGCTTGCCAAGCACAAACCTCGCGCTGTCCTCAACTTCGCTGCCGAATCGCACGTGGACCGCTCGATTCACGGCCCTGGCGAATTCATCCAGACCAACATCGTCGGCACCTTCCATCTCCTGGAGGCCGTACGCGCGTACTGGTCAGTACTGCCCGAACAGGAAAAGCAGGACTTCCGTTTCCTGCACGTCTCGACCGACGAAGTCTACGGCTCGCTCAGCAAAGATGATCCTGCCTTCCGCGAGACCAACCCGTACGAGCCCAACAGCCCGTACTCCGCGAGCAAGGCGGCCAGCGACCATCTGGTCCGTGCGTACCACCACACCTATGGCCTGCCGGTCCTGACCACGAATTGCTCGAACAACTACGGGCCGTACCATTTCCCCGAAAAGCTGATCCCGCTGGTGATTCACAACGCACTTGCCGGCAAGCCGCTGCCCATCTACGGCGACGGCCAGCAGATCCGCGACTGGCTCTACGTGAAAGACCACTGCAGCGCCATTCGCCGCGTGCTGGACCAAGGCAAGCTGGGCGAAACCTACAACGTCGGCGGCTGGAACGAAAAGGCGAACCTGGACGTCGTGAACACGCTGTGCGAACTGCTCGACGAGCTCAGCCCGCGCGCCGACGGTCAGTCCTATAAGCAACAGATCACCTTCGTGAAAGACCGCCCTGGCCACGATCGTCGCTACGCGATCGATGCCGGCAAGCTGGAACGCGAACTGGGTTGGCGACCGGCGGAGACGTTCGAGAGCGGGATTCGCAAGACGGTTCAGTGGTACCTCGATAACCAAGCGTGGGTGCATAACGTCACTAGCGGCAACTACCGGGACTGGGTTGCGACGCAATACAACGCGTAAGCATCCGGCATGGCAATCACGACCGTGGCGCACTTCTGCGACCACGGTCGCGAATTCAATCCCGCGCTAAAGCCAGCCGACGCATTTTCCGCGCCCGGCGGCCTTAATCATTGGCGCCTCATCTACCCCCAACAAAGCGTTCATCCGCACAGGCAGACCAGTGAGCAAGCAAGTCGCCATCCTTCTCTGTACATACCAAGGCCAGCAGTATCTGGCCGAACAATTGGACTCGTACTCGCGGCAGTCATATGCTCATTGGGATCTTTGGGTATCGGACGACGGCTCAAAGGACGGCACGCGGCCAATCCTTCAGTCCTATAACGAAAAATGGGGTGACGCGCATCGCGTTGCCGTTTTCGACGGGCCCAAACGGGGATTCGCAGCAAATTTCCTGTCGCTTCTTTGCCAGCCGACAATTCACGGCGACTATTTCTCGTTTTCCGACCAGGACGACATCTGGGACCCGGAGAAAATTGAACGGGCCGTCCAATGGCTGGATACGATTCCGGTCGACATTCCCGCGCTTTACTGCAGCCGCACGCGATTGGTGGACGAGAACGACACTGAAATCGGGCTGTCCCCGCTCTTTCAACGGCCCCCTCACTTCAAGAATGCACTCGTCCAGAATATCGCTGGTGGAAACACCATGGTGTTCAATCGAGCCGCCCGCGCGCTCCTGCTCAAAGCCGGCCCCACTGTTGATGTCGTTGCACACGACTGGTGGGTATATCAGGTCATCAGTGCCTGCGGTGGCGCGCTGCATTACGATGCTCGCCCTGCATTGCGATACCGTCAACACGGCGGAAATCTCATCGGATCCAACAACGGACTCAGTGCGCGTTTACGGCGCGTCAGCATGCTGTTCGAAGGACACTTGAAGGACTGGAACGAGCGGAACATTCGCGCTCTTGGCTTGCTTCAGTCCGACATGTCAAATGAAGCTCGTGACACCTTCGTACAATTCAGCGAAGCCAGACGCGGCTCAGCGCTCGGGCGTATATATGGTGTCCGCAGCTCGGGCGTCTATCGCCAAACCGCATTGGGCAATATAGGTCTGCTTGCAGCAGCACTATTCAACAAGATTTGACCTATGAAAATACTTTTGTTGGGAAAGGGGGGAAACGTTGGACAAGAACTGCAGCGTACTCTCCTGCCTTTCGGTGACGTAATTGCAATGTGCCGGCAGGATATCGATCTGGAAGATATCCCGTCTCTGAACGAAGCGCTTGCCAGGCAATCGCCGGACGTGATCGTAAACGCCGCCGCATACACCGCCGTGGATCAGGCGGAATCCAATGCGACCAGCGCCCATCGCATCAATGCGGACGCTGTTGCGGCCATGGCCAATTATGCAGGGCTGAGCAATTCATTGCTTGTCCACTACTCGACGGATTATGTATTCGACGGAGCAAAGGATGACGCCTACGTCGAAAATGATTCGCCTAATCCCCTGAGCGTATACGGCAGCTCCAAGCTGGCGGGTGAAATCGCCATCCAGGAGAGTGGCTGCCAAGCCATCGTGCTGCGCACCAGCTGGGTGTATTCGTCACACGGCAGCAACTTCGTAAAAACCATTTTGCGTCTTGCGAAAGAAAGAGACGAACTGCGGATCGTCGCCGACCAGTTTGGCGCACCAACCTCCGCCGAATTGATTGCTGACGTTACTGCGCTGGCCTTGGCCGGATACCGCAGCAAGAAACTCCCTCGCGGCGTTTTTCATTTATCAGCGTCGGGCAGCACCACCTGGCACGGCCTGGCCCGTCATATCGTGCAAAGAGCGCTTCAAAATGGGGCGGATTTGAAAGTATCGCCCGAACGCGTGGTTCCGATCAAAACCGAGGAATATCCGGCTCCCGCTAGACGGCCAAAGAACTCGCGGCTGGATACCCAAGCGCTGACTAAAGCGCTAGGATTGGCACTGCCGCATTGGATCGCGCATGCGGATCGGGTGATAGATCAACTTACAAAATGGGACACTCAACTATGAAACGCAAAGGCATCATCCTGGCAGGCGGCTCCGGCACGCGCCTGCACCCCGCCACGCTCGCGATCAGCAAACAACTGCTGCCAGTTTTTGATAAACCGATGATCTACTACCCGCTCAGCACTCTGATGCTGGCTGGTATCCAGGATATTCTGATCATCTCTACCCCACAAGACACCCCTCGCTTTGAGCAACTGCTCGGCACGGGCGAAAAGTGGGGCCTGAATCTGCAATATGCCGTCCAGCCCTCACCCGACGGCTTGGCCCAAGCCTTCATCATCGGCGAACAATTTATTGGAAATGATCTGTCGGCGCTGGTGCTGGGCGACAACATTTACTACGGCCACGATTTTCATCAGTTGTTGGGCAGCGCCAACGCGCGCACTGACGAAGCTACCGTGTTCGCGTATCACGTCACTGATCCCGAGCGTTATGGCGTCGCCGAATTCGACACAAACGGGAAAATGCTCTCCCTTGAGGAAAAACCCGCCAAGCCGAAATCCAATTATGCGGTGACCGGCCTTTATTTCTACGACAAGGACGTCGTCAGCATTGCCAAAAGCGTAAAGCCCTCCCCCCGCGGAGAGCTGGAAATTACCGACGTGAACCGCGTCTACCTGGAACGCGAAAAGCTGTCCGTGGAAATCATGGGTCGCGGGTATGCCTGGCTAGATACGGGCACCCACGAATCTCTGCTTGAAGCCGGCCAATTCATTGCGACCCTGGAGAACCGCCAAGGCCTGAAGGTGGCTTGCCCTGAAGAAATTGCCTTCCGGCAAAAGTGGATTTCTGCTGAACAGCTCGAAACGCTCGCAGCGCCGTTGGCCAAGAATGGCTATGGAAAATACCTCCAACGCCTCCTCACTGACACGGTTTACTGATATGAAAGCCACACCGCTATCCATCCCTGATGTCATTCTGTTCGAGCCCAAAGTGTTCGGCGATGAACGCGGCTTCTTCTTTGAGAGCTTCAATCAGCGCACTTTCGAGGCAGCCGTCGGCCGTTCCGTCGAGTTCGTGCAGGATAACCACTCCAGCTCCGCGAAAGGCGTCCTGCGCGGTCTCCATTACCAGATCAAGCAGACTCAAGGCAAGCTGGTGCGCGCGACAGTCGGCACGGTTTTTGACGTAGCGGTTGATCTTCGTCGGTCGTCCCCCACGTTCGGCAAGTGGGTTGGCGCCTTGCTGAGCGCCGAGAACAAACACCAGCTCTGGGTGCCCGAGGGATTCGGCCACGGTTTCGCCGTGTTGTCGGAGCGCGCGGAATTCTTGTACAAGACGACCGATTATTACGCCCCGGAGCACGAGCGATGCGTGCTTTGGAATGACCCCCAGTTGCAGATTGATTGGCAACTGGAGCAGGCTCCAACTTTGTCCGCCAAGGATCAAGCCGGGAAGACGCTGGGTGAAGCGGAGGTCTTCGCCTAGCAATAATGGCGCCCGCAGCAAAAAACCCCAACGCTTGGATGGGATCCAACCGTTGGGGTTTTTTTTGCTGCAATTAGTGCGGGAGGCTGCGCGTCCTGCCTCGGTACTTGCACCAAGTCATCCAGGCAGCGCTGAACGCGAAGATGATGTACACAACCCTGGAAAACAAAAAGTATCGATATTCCACTTCCGACATGAACGCGGTAATTGCGGCAGAACCGAATGCGGCGATCACCACTATGGAAAGCCACGGTCGTGCAAAAAAAACAGATGCCAGCGATGCCAAGCCTACAACGATGAAAATCGCCTGGAAAAAGAAAAGGTCGGTGCTGCTGTAATCGAGAATATGAGGCGTGTGATCCACTGGCGCAGCGCCTAGCGACGGCGTCCAATAAAATTTGAAAAGGCCGTGAAAGAACTTGACTGCCAAAAACTCAAAATCTGATACTGGCCTTGCAAGCGAGGCTGCGTAAGCACCTTCGGCGGGCAACGAGTAGGCTATCAACTCGACGTATGGCTGCTTCGTCGATTCGGCGTATACAAGCATCGCCTGGGGTTCATAAAACCACGGTATGCCGGTATGCAGATAAACCCAAAACAGCTGCAGCAGACAAGTTCCGGCGCCTAATGCAAAAAGCGTCGCCGAAATCGCAGCGGCTTTCGACCTCAGTCTGATCGAATAGGCGAACCAAACGAAAACCATCAAGGCCAGAACTATGACGTAGTTTTGCCTGAACAATACCGAACACCCCGCTAGCGCACCGCCTATAAGCGCCGCACCCGCACGCGGCGTCAAGCCCCCAGTGGATGCTATGGCAATGCCCGCCATGAGCAGACACAAGCTCTGGATATCGGCTAGACGCAACGGCAAATAACCTATGGTCTGGACCAACATCACCAACCAAAACGCCGTCACCACCGCCCACGACCGCGCTTTCCCTCGAACATTCATCGACGCGCTCGGCGCTTCAAATGCGCTGATTCGAGAAAACAACGTCCATGCAGAGAAGATCAAAACCAACAGGCAAATCAGGTTCAACAGCAGAGTGACGTAGGTCACAGTCACCGGATCAGAAGCCACCAGCGACGGAAATGCGTAGTAGAGCAGGATGCCAACAGGGCGTAGCCCGTTATAGCAACCCATGAAGTCTCCACTCACGATATGGCGACCACACGCGAGTCCGAGTTCCCGATATGCACCAGAATCGGCCGTCCAGGGAAACAGCATTTTAAAAACCCATCATCCTAGAAAGTGCGGCGGCCTACACGCCACCCCAGATACTTCCAAAGCGTGAGCCCACGACGCATGTTCTTCTCGAAGAAGTGCGTGTAACCGTAAAAACGAGAGAAAAATTTTGCAAGGCGAGTGCGCTTCGGCGCTTGGCCATATTGAATGTGGTGTTCAATGACATTCGCGTAAATCGCCGGGTACCCATCAATTGAATAGTTCGGAAACAGAACCTCATTGGCACGCCCCCCTCCCCAAACCTTAATCATATCCAAATCTAAAGTCGAGATTAATTCCAGGTCCGCGTCTCGCACGATGCAGCTAACAGGTACCCCCATAATGGAATCGTTAAGACGGCGAACGATAGAAAAAACCTCACCCTCATAGAGGGTCATGTCAATGATTGCACTGTTGCCGAGACCAAGCAACTGCATGCATGCCTCAAATTCCGCCTCCGTATTGACGAGATAAAATGTCGCCCCGTAGCCCTTCCTCGAACCTGCCGATAAGTAAGATTGCGGATCGGGAAGATCCACGAGCCCGATGCGGGGCAATCGAGATACTGCCTCTCGGACGTCTGCAAGCCGTCGGATCTCTCTGTCGACCTTCGCTACATCCACTGCGCGTTTGGAATCGACTCTGAGATCCACCGTCGCCAGATACCAGATTCCATAGTCCGGCATCCAGTTCATGTCCGCCTCTGGCGTATTGGAAGCACGATCAATCGCCCGGCGCCATCCGGCCAGTTCGTTATCGAACGTGTAGTTGGTCGCGACGTCCTTGCGTGCCGCTTCAACAATCGAACGACGCAACGACTCATCTTCCACAAGGCGTGTAATCGCGTTAGTCCAGGCTTCCGTCGAACTATTCACCAACAAGCCAGACACGCCATCTTCGATCGTGTTCGAGTAAGGAGGAAAGTTGCTATAGACACCCGCAATGCCGCAGCCGCCGAATTCCCGGTATTTATTGTTTGTCTTTGACCGGAAAAAGGGAGTATCCACGCCCGGCGCCAAACCGATGTCAAATCCAGCCTGGAAGAAGGCGCGAATAAAATTGTCGTAGCCCCGAACCGGCTTGTTCAGCACGACGCCAGGAACTCCTCGCAATTCAGCCGGCGGCGCTTTACGCCACAAGTGAAATTCGACCCTATCCGAGTACTTCCTCAGGACATTGGCTACCGCCGTATAAAGCATTTTCTCCAGATGCCGATCGTCGAGGCGACCAGTCGGATACGCGATCTTGATCTTTCGATCTGATCGGTTCAACGCAAGACCGTTGACCAAATCCATGTCGAAGTAGCAGCGAACAAACTCGGGATCCGCGCCCCTGCTGCGCACGCGCTCCTCCATCCGCTCGGAGTAAACCCGTACCACGTCTGCCAATTCAAAAAACCTGCGCACTACATGAAGCCGGAAAAATGCGCGGTGATAGATCGCGACATCACTCGACAGCGGAATCTCCTCGAAATTGTCATCTATGTCATAGATGATTTTCTTTCCGAGCCGCTTCAACTCATACAACAGTTGAAGATCACCGATTTCGCAATTTCTCGAAAAAACCGCGATATCGCACCACCGGATGTCCGATTCAAGAAACGGAGAAAAGTTGGCCAGGCGCAATCGCAGGCTTATCTCACCTTTGCTAGCCAAAGCTCCCAAAGGCCTCATGACGCCAATAATTGTGCTGGGAATGAACCCCGGCACGACAATGAGGATGCGTTTCTTTTTTTGTTTATTCATGCCGCGATGCGCCTCGAGCCGCGCTGAATATTGCGACGCAGCTTGAAATAATGCTGTTTATGTAATTTATCAGGCTGTATATGGCGGTGCGCGTCACCGGGCCATGGTTGGAGCTCGCACTTCGTAATCTTTCAGCACGTCCTCGACGGGACCATCCACGATTACCTTACCCTTATGCAGCCATACCACCCGGCTGCAGAACTGACGGATGAGGTCCATGGAGTGCGAACTGATCACGGTGGTACGTCCTCCAGACAAGAGCTTTTCAATGCGTTGCTTGGCTTTCTCGGCAAACTGCGCATCGCCAGCGCCGACTACCTCGTCGGCGATCAAGATTTCTGGATTGATTGCCGTTGAAGTCGCAAATGCCAAGCGCATGAACATCCCGGCGGAATACGTCCGAGCAGGCTGATCCAGGAACTCGCCCAATTCAGAGAACTCGCTGATCTCGCCAATCTTTTCGGCGATCGATTCATTTGACTCGCCCAAGAGCATCAATCTGATGCGGATGTTCTCCAAACCAGTGTGATGAAGTTCAAATCCTGTCGCGAAATCAAGTAGCGGGGAGACACGGCCTCGAATATTCACAGTGCCATGACTGGGATGAAAAATTCCTGACATGACGCGGAGCAACGTGCTCTTGCCCGCGCCATTCAAACCGACAAGTCCGACTTGCTCACCATTGTCGATGGTCAGCGATATGTCGTCGATTGCACGGTAGAATTTTTTCTCAGGGCCGCGCTTTGGAGAAAACTTGCTCAGCAGCGCGCTTTTCAAGCTTGCGCCATCCACATGTTCAAGAGGATAGTCTATCGAAACGTTCTTTAATTCAATCATGACCAAAACGGCACATACCGTCCCCAACGCGACCCGAAATAAAACCTGAGTACGACAAGCACCAGCGCGAAAACGCCGGCGATCGCATAATGAGATCCGTTTGCAAAATCGCCCGTCAGCACCGGCACTCTGACAATCTCAATAAGCGAAGACAACGGATTCATATAGATAGCGAAACTGAGCCCTTTCTGAATCAGCACTTCTGCAGGGTAAATAACGGGGGTAACGACAAACAACAGGCTGAAGATACCGGCCAATCCATGCTGCAGATCCCGATAGCGCAAGCCCAGGTATGCCAATGTGCCAATTGCGCCATAAGAGTAGGCCAGGAGCAGCATCAGCCCAGGCAATGCGTACAGCAGCCCCAACGGATGCAACTTGCCAAAATAGAGCAACACTCCTAGCGCCGTAGCCAGACCTATCGCCAAATAAATGACCTGCGTGAAAACGGTGCGAAAGATGAATATCGATTGAGGCAACGGCAACTGCTTGAGATAGCCGTGCGCCACGACGAACGATGAACATCCCTCCATCATGGATCCGGCGATGAAGCCCCAGATCGCAAAGCCCATCGTCAGAAAGGGGATGAAATCTTCAGGCTTCAGATGAAAGACGGCCGCCCAAATGACGCCTGCACCGAGTGAAAACGCCAATTGATGGATGACGGGCCAAATTACCCCCAGCTTGGATCTGCGGAATTTGTTCTTTACATCCGACGCGGACAGATAACTCCAAATATTGAAGTTATTGACCGCCAGTTTGAATTCTCTGAATAACAGCGTCACGTCTAGGACCTTGATAGAATCTGGACCATTGAGGAATGCACACCCTCTTGCGTCAAGTGATGTTGATACGCGCCCACATCGTAAGCAGCGCGCCGGAAATCCAGCTTTCCGCTAAATGGCAACAGGGACGCAAAACTCGCGCCAGGCTTGCGGTCTCTCACCTGCCCCACCGAACCGGGATTTATTACGTTCAACGCCCCCGCTTGGCGCGACATCGGATGATGCGTGTGTCCGAGCACCAAAAATCCGGGTTCGTCGCTGGTCAGAAAGTCGATCGACGTGTCGGGATAAACATACTCCTCGACATCCCTGGGACTTCCATGCGCAACACGAACCACGACTGGATCAGCGTTCGTGGCGCCAGACTTGTCAGTCAAGACCAACGTCGCCGTATCTGGCAGACCCGCCAGCCAGTCGCGATTCTCGACGCTGAGTGCCTGCCGATTCGCAAGAACCCGATATTTTTCTTCTCGGCTCGCCGGGTAGTCCAGTTCACCCAACACGTATTTATCGTGGTTGCCTTTAATACAGATTACAGACAACTCTCGGAGCCGCTCGCAGACTTCATTAGGCTCAGTGTAGTAGCCGGTCAGGTCGCCCGCGCAGATCAACACATCGTCTGCTTGCGTCTCGGCGAGCACAGCCTCCAAAGCCACCCGATTGGAGTGGACATCGGCCATCAGAATCAGCGCCGACTTGTCGCTGATCGTCAGGTGGCGAGTAAGTGTGGATTCTTTCAATCGAAATAGATCTCTTCGTAGTAGCGCAGGAAGCGTCCGCTTTCGGCTATTTTCCAATCCGAAAACGGCTTCTTCTGGACGATATTACTAACGAAGGCTGCGCAGGAGTTATACCCGTAGTACGCCTTGGACGCCTCGGTAGAACTGAGCCGCCCGTTGATTTCGAAGAGAACCGGTCCCGTTTCGGTCAGGATGAGCTGGACATTCACGTGGCCGAAGTCCATGCCTTCCGCCACCAATGCCTGACCGACGCTGGCCACATATTTTTGAATGGCTGCGTCTTGCACGATCTCCCCGTAGGATGTCGCGCCATCCGGCGTCAACGTACGGCGGAAAATGATCGTATTGATTTCACCGGTGTACCGGTCGACGTAGCAACCGCACGTGTACTCCTCGCCGACCAGCCTTTCCTGAACCAGGAAACTTGCTGGCTTGATGACCTTATCGTCGACCAAACGTTGGGCTTCGCTCTTGCCTCCAAGGCGAAAGATGCTGCGCGACGAAGAGCTATGGTTTGGCTTGACCACCACGGGGCCATCAAACTGTTCAGACGTAAGATATTCCTCTAGCGTGCACGTGAACGGCACCCGGATGGAATGTCGCGACAGAACCGCCGAGGTCTTGACTTTGTCCATGCAGATATCTGCAATCTTGGACGAAATAGTTGCCGCTTTCAGCGTTTCATCGCGATACGCCGAGATCTTTGCAAGCTCATGCTGAGTGCCGGCAAACACGATGTCGATGTCATGATCGGACACGTACTGCCTGAGATGGTCGAGATACCCGCTGTCGGCCGCGAGCGGAAAGATCGGCTTTTGAACTACGGGAGCCGTCGGGAGAGAGAAAAACCGCCCCGCTCCTATTTCTTCGCTATTGGCGAAATGAATATTCAAGGGTTCGCCAAAATCGTACATGGCAAGAGCCTTGTAGATGCTTTGACCCATCACGGATCCAGCGCCCGTAATCAGGATATTCATGAATACTCTTACCTTTTGCTTGCGATTATCTGCCTGACGTATGCGGTCAAAGCATCTTCAAAGTTAGACCAGTTCAACCCTGCGTCATCGGGCAACGATACCTGCATCGTCCGCACGTCGAGCGCGGAAGAATCTGCCGTCATCGGCACTTCTTCGATTGGTAGCTGCGCAACGCGCGAGACGAGTTCCACGATTTCCGCCACGCTGGCGGAATCCGGGTAACCCGCATTAAAGACCGTATGCGCTTCCCCGATTCCGGAATTACCGGCGATGAAATACCGCAACAGCGCGCAGAGGTCGTCGACGTGAATATAGGTACGGCGCTTCAGGCCGAGTCCGAATTTCTTGAGCGGTGTGCCAGAGGCAAGCGATTGCTCAATGGCTTTGAAAAAATTCCCGTGCTTCTGACCGACGCCGAACACGTCGGCGATGCGAATACTAACCGTGGGAACTGGCGAAAACTCCGCCATGAGGCGTTCGCCAAACACCTTGGACGCGGCGTAATGATCATTGCACCGCGTCCGCTCATCAAGCCTGCATTCCAGCGCCCGTGGATAAACGTTATTGGTCGAGGCATAGACGATGCGCGAGAACTTGCCGCCCTGCGCCAACTCAACCAGCCAGCTATCCGCTGCAAGATTCGCCAACATGGCGTCGCGTGAATTTGCGACAGCCGCTCCCAAGTGTACCAAAGCAGTTCCCGGAGCCACGTCTTCGACAGGCGTGGGGGAAAAGCTGTCGGCGCCCAGGATTTCCACCAAGCGATTGCCTATGTAACCCGTGGCGCCCGTGACGGCCACGCCCAAGGAAGGCGAATACTTGCAGCGAAGGTCCACTTAAGCCCCCACGCGAACGATCTTCTTCAGCGTCTGGGCAATATAGTCCACGTCGCGTTCGGTGACATTCATGTGCATCGGCAGGGACAGGATCTCCTTGCTTGCCAAATGCGCGTTGGGGCAGGTTCCGGCGCCATGGCTGTATTGGCGATACTCGGTATTGTCGCGATAGTGAACGCCAGGGTGGATGTCGTGCTCGTTCAAGGCCATGAGAACTTCCTCACGCTTGTTCACGCGAACCTGAAACAAGTGGCGCGACGATTCGCAGTCCGGAGCAATGGGAACAACGCGAATCAGCTCATCACCGGCAAGCCGCTCTTCGTACCACTTGGCTAATTGGCGGCGGTAGGCATTATCGCGGTCCAGATACTTCAGCGAAACCAGGCCGATCGCGGCCATGATGGAATTGCCGTGATACTTGAAGCCGATTTCCTCGACGTCGTACATCCACTTGTACGAACCCTGATTCACCGTGCGAGCGTACGTGTCTTTATTGATGCCAAGCCAGCTCAACTTGCGCGCGCGCTCATCGCGGGCAGCATCGTTGAAGCAGATCATTCCGGAATCAGCCGTGGCAAGGTTCTTCACCGCCTGGAAACTGAAGACCGTGCAATCCGCGTCCGAGCCGACATGCTTGCCGTTCAGGCGCGTTCCCGACATGTGCGCAGCGTCAAGAATAAGGGTGAGACCGCGCTCTTTGCACAGCTTGCGCACTTCTTCGTAGCGCCCGGTGTTGCCACCCATGCCGACAAACATCACTGCACGCGTGCGCGGCGTGATCTTGCGTTCGATATCCTTGGGATCCAGGCACAGGAATTCGTCGACATCGGCAAAGACGGGCTTGAGATTGCAGTACATCACCGCATGGTTGGAAGACACGAAGGTCAAGGGCGGCGTGATGACTTCATCGCCGTCGTCCCAACCGAATTCGGTCTTGAACATGTAAAGCGCCAAGTGCAATCCGACGGTATTCGAGCTCAGAAAATGGGAGTGAGCCAGACCGGTGTACGCGGACCACTGCTTTTCCATTTCAATGGTTTTAAAACCGAGACCCGTCCAGCCTTTCTCCAAGCACTCACGAATGCCTTCCAGGCACTCGTCGACACGAAAGTTGGGCACGAAGAGCTGAATCGCCATGAAATTACCTTTAGTTAATAGATAGAGGACGGCGTCTTTGACGCTGAGTGGCCCAATAAAGGTTGGCCATGATCAATCGCCGATTTTGTTTACCATCAATGGAGTTCGGCGCCTCGTTTCCATCGGGAGCGCACAGAAAAACTTCGCCCACGACCCTGAACGGCGTCGCAGGCGTAGATATCCACCTGGAACCACTTGTGCCTGGACCTCGCGTACGCGCAGTGCAAGGCCCCGGCCTAACCTATCAATTGTATGCCAACGCGCGCCAACAGTCGCTGCTGGAGAAGGTGTGCTGTCAAAAAAATGCAACGAGACCTTTGCTTTGCGAGTTTGCGTCTCAAAAGGCAAGCCCGCAGCCAGTTCCGCATTCGGATTGCCCATGACGGCCCCAATTTTCAGGGTAGCGGCCGGACAAGTTCCGCCCATGCGCGGAGAGTCTGCGAAGCTCAGCGTGAATCCTGCTCCCCATCACTTTTCGTCGCAAAGGCGAGGCGCGACAGCAGGTAAGTGATGGGTATCGTCACGGCTACGGCGATCAGCGGCGCCACCTTGGCCGACAAGAGCAGCACGTCTACCCAGAGGTAGATCACGACCATCCCCATCCCGTACTGGACTGCATACACGACCGGCATCATGAATGCGCTCGCCAGACCTCGGTGCGATTTGAAGACGTAAATTCGATTCAAGACATATGCCAGGATTATGCCCAGGGCGTATGCAATCGAATAGCTGACCTGGTAGGAAAATATCCTGAGCAATACAAGATAGATTAAATAAGTGGCCGCGGTATTGAAAGCTCCAGACACCAAAAACCTGGAAAACTTGAATTGCGTCCACTTTTCAATAAAGCTGCGCATCACCAGTCACTTCGCCCGTGCGGCCACCATGGCAAGAAATTCATCATAATCTCGCACATAATCATTTGCATCATAATGATGGGAGGCGAACACCATCAATAGGGCGTTGGGAGAGTATTTATATTGAATACCCCACGTCATGGGCGGCAGGTACACCCCCTTGGTGGGGGAATCGAGCACAAATTCTTCGCGATTTTCGCCGTCGTCGGCGACAACGTGCACCTGCCCTTTCACCGCAACTAGAAACTGGTGGCACTCGCGATGCGCGTGCTCTCCGCGAGTTTCGGCTGTGGGAACGTCGTAAACGAGGAAATAACGCAACGGGGTGAACGGGATATCTTTGCCGAACTCTCCGGCTGTCAGACTGCCTCGAATGTCCGATACTCGGTTCATTGCATGGAGCGTGACGTTCCTGACTTTGGTCGGGACAAGCCGCGTCCCCGCTTTGGCGTCCCTGTCCGCTTCAAAGCCGGTGGCCTGCGCGTCGATATAACCGATTATTTTTGCAGGATTGCCAACTACTATCGCATTCGGCGGCACAGAGCGCGTCACAACGGCGCCTGCACCGATCATTGCATTCATGCCAATCGTAATGCCCGGCAAGATGGTGCAATTTGCGCCCAATGACGCACCGCTTCTTACGATAGTTCGCGCGAAGGATTTGGGATAAACCTTGCTTCGCGGAAACCTATCATTGGTAAAGGTTGCGTTGGGACCAACAAATACGTCATCCTCCAACGTAATGCCATCCCAGACTTGCACGCCGCACTTGAGCGTGACGCGGTTTCCAATGACGACGTCATTCTCTATAAAAACGTTGTCGCAGACATTGCAGTCAGACCCGACTTGAGCGCCGGGAAGAATGTGAGCAAACGCCCACACGCGCGTACCGGACCCGATGTTCTCCGATTCACAAAGCGCCCTGTCATGTACAAAAAAATCCATGGTCCCGCTCATGATTGTGCTTCCTGTCCAAACCGCACTATTCTCATAGGAATTGCCAGCGGTCTCTTTTTTGTGTTTTCGTAGGTTCTCCAAGCGTAAGAACCAACGATGCCGAGCCCTAGAAGATTCAGACTTCCAAAAAGCAGAATGCTTAGCAATGTGAACGTATAGCCAGGCACTTCGATCACGCCCATGAGCTTTGCCGAGAGAATAAACAAGCCGCACAAGGCGGCTGCTAATACTCCCAGTCCACCAATGCGAATTAGCAGCCTGATGGGCAGATCCGTGAAGGAAAACACACTGTCCATCATGTAATTCACCTTCTTGCGGAACGTCCAGCCAGACTTTCCAACAGTACGTTCCTGCCGACGGTAAGTCACGACTTCGCGCCGAAATCCAAGCCAGAAAATCTGGGCAACGAGGGAGCTGTGCCGTTCTTCCATGCTCAGCAGAGTGTCACGAAAAACACGATTGCAGCCGAACATATCAATTCCGCCGGGCGGCATCTCAGGCACCACATAGCGTCGATACAGCGCCCAAAACAGATTGGAGGCAAGGCTGGAACTCCACGAATCCTCACGGCCTTCGCGCGCGCCTACCACCACATCACATTGGTCTGAAGCCAGGATGCGCGCCATACTCAACACCAATTCCGGCGGTTCCTGAAGATCGGCCGCCATGACGGCGAATGTGTCACCAGTGCCGTGCTGCAGCCCGACGCGAATCGCCATGAAGGAGCCAAAATTGCGCGACAACAGAATGAGCTGCGACTTGAACTGCGCAGAAGGCAATGCTTCATTCAACACGGCATACGAGCGATCGGGACTCCCGTCAACCACGAAGACAGCCTCGAAATCCCCTTTTAACTGAATATCAAGATTTCTCACCGCTTCTAATAGGGACGGGACATTCGCCTCGTTTTTGTACACAGGAACGACGAGCGTCAACAAGCTCACGCCTCCTGGGCAAAGAATTGGTTCACGGCATCTATCACTTTGCTTACCTCCTCGTCGGTCATGCCAGGAAAGCAAGGGAGCGAAACCGCTGTTTCGCATGCGGCTTCTGTTACTGGAAGCGACAGTCCGGCATATTCCCGGTAAGCGGGTTGGCGATGATCGGGAATGGGATAATGGATGTCGCTGCCAATTTCCTGGTCCTTCAAAGCTTGCATCAAGGCCATTCTTTTGGGTGTGCGCATCACGTAAAGATGCGCAACAAAATCCAACCCGCAAGAAGCAGGGAGTTTCACATCCAAAGATGAAAAGGCAGCGGAATACTGCTTTGCAATCTCCCGGCGTCGCTCATTCCATATATCAAGCGACGGCAGTTTTTCGCGGAGCACCGCGGCCTGCAGTTCATCCAGGCGGCTGTTTCGGCCGCCCGGCACCGATACGGTGTATTTGCTTGACCAGCCGTACTGCCTGATCTGCTTGACCCGCTGCGCGAGCTCGGAATCGTTCGTCACGACGGCGCCGCCATCTCCCACAGCTCCCAGGTTCTTTGTGGGATAAAAACTGAAGCAGGCTATCGTTCCGAAGCTTCCCGCCAGCTTGGCATCATTACGCGCGCCGTGCGCTTGGGCACAGTCCTCGAGGACCGGGACTCCAGCCTTGGCACACATCTCAACTATCTCTTCAATGTGGGCCAGCTGCCCATAAAGATGCGTGGCGATGACTGCCTTCGGGCGAGATCCGAGGGCTTCGTGCAATGACTTCGGACACATGGTGAGCGTACGGTCATCGACATCCACATAGAGCGGCACCGCGCCGATGGCGTGTATCGCGGTGCTACCGTAAAAGCCGGCATTTGCAACAGTCACCACGTGATCGCCTGCTTGCACGCCCAATCCACGTAAGGCGATTTCCAAGGCATCCGAGCCGTTGGCCACGCTTATGCAGTGCTTCACACCGACGTACTTGGCGAACTCAGTCTCAAAACTGGAAACTTCATTCCCCAGCACGTACCAATTGCTGGTTGCCACCCGATTGAGCGGCGCAATCAGATCGACGTCTTTATTGGCCCTTTCGGCCGAAAATAGGGGGATCATAGGAACGGTATTTCCCAAAGTGTGAATGTAAAGACGGCGGAGAAGCTCCGCCGTTTAATTTGGATCACCGTCGCCGCCAATAGAGAGCGTAAGGACGCGCGGTATCGCTTGTGGTATGCAGCCATCTTAGCGGACGGCTCGCGCAGCGGGAATGCCGCCGTCAATTCACCCCAGCCGCATGCGCCTGCTCATCCGCGTGGTACGAAGACCGCACCATCGCGCCCACCGCCGCATGCGAGAACCCCATCGCGTAAGCCTCACGCTCGAACATCGCGAACGTGTCCGGATGCACATACCGCAGCACCGGCAGGTGGTGTTCCGAGGGCTGCAGATATTGGCCAATCGTCAGCATGTCGACATTGTGGTCGCGCATATCCCGCATCACCTGCAGGATTTCCTCGTCGGTCTCGCCCAGGCCCAGCATCAGGCCGGACTTGGTGGGCACTTCCGGGTGCAGCTTCTTGAACTCGGCCAGCAGCTTCAGCGAGTGCATGTAGTCCGAACCCGGACGTGCCTGCTTGTACAGGCGCGGCACGGTTTCCAGGTTGTGGTTCATGACGTCCGGGGGACCCGCGTTCAGGATGGTCAGCGCGCGGTCCAGGCGGCCGCGGAAGTCGGGGACCAGCACCTCGATGCGGGTGGTGGGCGACAGTTCGCGGATATGCGTGATGCAGTCCACGAAGTGGCCGGCGCCGCCATCGCGCAGGTCGTCGCGGTCGACCGAGGTGATCACCACGTAGGACAGCTTCATGGCGGCGATGGTGCGCGCCAGGTTTTCGGGCTCTTTGGTGTCCAGCGGGTCGGGCCGGCCGTGGCCCACGTCACAGAACGGGCAGCGGCGCGTGCACTTGTCGCCCATGATCATGAACGTGGCCGTGCCCTTGCCGAAGCACTCGCCGATGTTCGGGCACGAGGCCTCTTCACAGACCGTGTGCAGGTTGTGTTCGCGCAGGATGCGCTTGATGTCGTAGAAGCGTGAACCGGGCGCGGCGGCCTTCACGCGGATCCATTCAGGCTTCTTCAGGCGCTCGGCCGGAATGATCTTGATGGGAATGCGCGCCGTCTTGGCCTGCGATTTCTGCTTTTGCGTCGGGTCGTAGACCGCTTCCGCGGGCGCGGCGGCGGATTCGTTCGAGGGCACAGGAGACTCGGCGAGCGTGGACATGGGACACCTTCGTGACCGGCGCGCAGAACGGCCGGGTCTGGGAGAAAACAGGCATTTTACCCTTCGCGGCCCGATCCGATGCGGGAACGTCCGGCGGCCCGGGGAACCGCTGCAGTATGTCCGGCGCCCCCATCAGCCCTGGGTTATCGTCTGGCCTGACGTATTTCCAGCCTTTGCCATGCCTTCCCTGCCCTCGCCCGCCCCAATCGCCGTGATTGCCGCCCGTCTCGATGCCGGCCCGACCGCCCGCGCTTTGCAGGCCTGCAGTGAACGCGTCGCGTCAGCGGGTTACTACCTGTCCGTCGGCCCCTGGCACGAGCCCGCCGGCCTCGCCCTGCTGGACGGGCTGCGACCGGCGGCGGCCCTGGTGATTGGTCCCGTGGACACGCCCACCCTGCGCACCGCGCTCAGCGCGCTGGAGGTCCCCATCGTCGAAACCTGGATCGCCTGCCCGCAGACGCTGGACAGCGCGGTCGCCATCGACAACGCCGAAGCCGGCCGCATGGCGGCCCGGCATCTGGCCGAAAAGCGCCATCCGCGCGTCGCCTGCATCAGCGCCGACACGCCGTGGGAGCGTGCCCGCCGCGAGGGCTTCATCAGCAGCGCGGCCGCGTTGGGACTGGAACTGGTTGCGGACATCGTCCAACCGGAAGTCCAGCACATGAACGACGGCCGCATGGCGTTCCTGCGCCTGTTGGCCACCAATACGATCTTCGATGCGGTGTTCTGCACGTCCGACCTGCTGGCGGCCGCCGCCGTGTCGGAGGCGCACAACCGCGATCTGCAGGTACCGCAGGATCTAGCGGTGTTGGGGTTCTCGGACGACGGGAGCGCGGTGCAGTGGGTGCAGGGCCTGACCACGCTGGGCGTGGACGCCGCCGAGCTGGGCCGGCGGGCCGGTCAGCTGTTGCTGGACCGGCTGGACGGCGAACGAGGCGCCGGGCAGCACGACATGTTGGAAGTGGTGTTCGATGCGCGCCTGAGCACCTGAGGCGCGTAAGGCGCGTGAAGCTGCTCTACGCTTCGTACAGCGCCGGAAAGCCGCAGTCCTGCAGCATGCCGTTGGCTTCCTTCAAAAATGCGGGCGTCGCGGTTTCCGGGACGCGGACCAGCCATTGCACGGCTTGCTCTTTCTTGCCCTGCAGCAAGAGCATCCGGCCCAGGTGGAACATGCCGCGGAAGTCGCCGCCTTCGGCGCAGCGCCGGTAGCAGTCGAACGCGCGTTCCAGGTCTTGCGGGACCACGTCGCCGGCCTCGTGATAACGGCCCACGACGCCAATCGACTTCACGTGGCCGGCCTGCGCGGCCTGCTGGTACAGGGCCAACGCCGCGGCCTGGTTCTGCGTCACGCCGCCCCGGCCCGTGCGCAACATGTGGGCGTAGTTGTAGAGCCCCCAATCCAGACCCGTGTCGGCGGCGCGGCGAAACCAGTACGCCGCGACCGTATCGTCGGCCGCCACGCCCCAGCCGTTTTCATAGCAGCGTCCCACCATATTGATGGCCATGGGATGATCGGCGTGCGCGGCGCGCTTGAACCAGGCCAGTCCCTCTGCGGGCTGGCGCTCGACGCCCACGCCGTCCAGCAGCATCTGTCCGTAGATGGTCTGCGCCTCGGTCAGCCCCAGCTCGGCGGCGGCGCGGATCCACGCGGCGTATTCCTCTGGCGGTCCGGATTCGCGCAGATGGGCAAGCTGTTCGGGCGTGGTGGCGGCGACCTCGGCCGCGGTGTAGGTCTTCAATTTGTGTTCCTTCGGCGTTGCCAGGCGTGCGCAAGATTCTGCGCCAGCGCATCGCCCGTTTCGGTGGGCGTGCGACGCACGCCACAGGCCGCCATGTCGACGGTGCGCAAGCCTTCGTAGCCACAGGGATTGATGCCCAGGAACGGCGCCAGATCCATCTCGACGTTCAGCGACACGCCATGGTACGCGCGGCCGTTGCGGATCTTGATGCCCAGCGCGGCGATCTTGGCCAGCTCGCCGCCTTCGGGATGCGGCACATAAACGCCGGGCGCGCCGGGCTTGCGACAGGCCCCTTCCACACCCAGCTGCTCGAGCGTGTCGATGACGGCCGATTCCAGCAGCGCCACGTATTCCTTCACGTACATGTCGGCGCGGCGCAGGTCGAACAGCGCGTAGGCCATGACCTGGCCGGGGCCGTGATAAGTCACCTGGCCGCCGCGGTCGCAATGGACGATGGGAATGTTGCCGGGGTTGAGCACGTGTTCCGGCAGGCCCGCCTGGCCCAGCGTGTAGATCGGCGGATGCTCGCACAGCCAGATTTCATCGGGCGTGTTGTCGTCGCGCTGGCTGGTGTACGCCTGCATGTCCTGCCAGACCGGCAGATAGTCCGCCGGCCGCGCGAGCCACTTGATCACAGCGGTCTTGCCTTACAGGACGATGGACACCATGGGGTGGCCATGCAGCGCCCGGTACAGCGCGTCCAGCTGCTCGCGCGAGGTGGCGCGCACCGTGAAGGTCAGGCCGAGGTAGTTGCCGCCCTTGCTGGGGCGCATTTCCACCGTCGCGGCGTCGAACTCGGGATCGAACTGCAACACGACCTCGGTCAGCGTCTGCGCAAACTCGGGATGCTGCTTGCCCATAACCTTGATGGGAAAGTCGCTGGGATATTCGATCAAAGAATCTTCGGGCGGAATGTTCATGATGTGCCTAAAAAGAGTTGCCCCTGAATGTTCTTATATGGGGGCAAGCGGCGTGCCGGCAAGTGCCGGCGGGCGCCGTTGGGGCGGGCGGCCGGCCCGCATGCATTGCAGGAAGGCCGCCCCTCGCCAGGACTACAGCGCGGCGATGCGGGCATCATAACCCGCACGCAATTGCTCAAAAACAGGGCCGGGCTTGCCCGAACCCACGGGTTTGCCGTCCAGCGAGACGATGGCCAGCACTTCCTTGGTGGCGGACGACAGCATCAGTTCGTCGGCCTGCTTTACCTCTTCCTGCGAGATCCGGCGCGACTCGAACGGGATGCCGGCCTCGGCGGCCAGTTCGCCCATCAGGCCATAGCGGATGCCTTCGAGGATCAGGTTGTTCTTGGGCGGGGCCAGCAGCTTGCCACCGGAGACCACCCAGATATTGGTGGACGCGCCTTCGGTCAGGTAGCCGTCACGGAACTGCAGGACCTCGTCGACGTGGGCGTCCACGGCTTGCTGCTTGGCCAGCACGTTGCCCAGCAAGGACACGGACTTGATCTCGCAGTGCAGCCAACGCTCGTCGGGGATGCTGATGGCGGACAGGCCTTGTTCGCGCTGCGCGGCGGGCGGCGGGGACCAGGGCGCGATCATGCCGAACACCGTCGGCGTGACGGCCGGCATGGGGAACGGATGGTCGCGCTTGGCCACGCCGCGCGTCACCTGCAGGTACACGATGCAGGTGTCCAGGTTGGAGCGGTCGAGCAGCTGCTGGATCAGGTCGATCCACCCGCTGCGGTCGAACGGCGGCGCGATGCGCAAGGCAGCCAGGCTGCGATCAAGGCGGTCGAGGTGTTCGGCCATGCGAAACGCATTGCCTTGGTACACGGGGACGACTTCGTAGATGCCGTCGCCGAAAATGAAGCCGCGGTCCAGGACGGAGACCTTGGCCTCGTCCACGCGCAGGAATTCACCGTTGAGATACACCTGGCTTTCGCCCGGCACGCCCGGAATCATGAGGCACTCCTGAATTTGAAATGGAACAGGGACGAGCCGCGCGGCTCGCCCCCGAAGAATGCAAAACGGGCGTTTCGCGCACGAAACGCCCGCTGCTAGCTTACACCCGCGGCTGCGGCCGCGGGGCGCCGATTTACTGGAACCAGCGCTTGACCGTGTCGACCATTCGGCCAAAGAAGCCGGCGCGTTCGACGGCGTCCTGCACCACCAGCGGTTCGGTGCGCAGCACCTTGCCGTCCAGCGTGAACTGCAGCGTGCCGACCTGCTGGCCCTTGGCCAACGGCGCGATGAGCGGATCGGTGCGCTGCGCGACCGGCTTCAATTCACCCGCCTTGCCGCGCGGCACGGCGATCGACACCGGGTTGGGCGGACCGAGCTTGACGTTCTCGGCGGTGCCTTCCCAGACGCGGGCGTCGATGCCGGGCT
>Ga0213828_1000698_pt1 | contig 30950 bp, 39 predicted proteins | sample MC6MC0897MG_FD_180664 | JGI IMG/M metagenome (GOLD analysis project Ga0213828, IMG submission 180664) | Enriched soil aggregate microbial communities from Iowa State University, Ames, United States - MC6-MC0897-MG | ecosystem: Environmental > Terrestrial > Soil > Unclassified | place: USA: Iowa... | reverse complement strand
GCGTTCTCTTCAGTCAGGAACACATCGCTCAGGCGTGGCGCAACCAGACCTTCTGCGTCTGTGACCAGCTCCATCAACAAAACGCCGTCGATGCAAATGTAGGGCTGCGGGACGCGTACGCCAGCATTCGCCAGGCGGAATAACGCATCAACTTCCGCGCTTTGCCAGGTCTCTTCTTGCTGCTTGCGCCCGAATTTCGACCCTTTTTGCATCGCACGTGAATTACGGCTGTTGCGGACTTTGCGCCCTTCCTGATAATGCACGGCCTGCTTGAAACTTCGTTGTGTGGCGTCCTTGTACACTTTCGCACACTGGATTTTGCCGCCCGTTAACACGGTATAAACGTCAGCTTCTTTGCCGCTTCTTAGTCTTTGTAGTACTTCATCTACCAGGCCATCATCGACAAGAGGCTGGAGTCGGTTTGGGATTTTCATGCGAGTCGCCTTGAAAGAGTCCAGATACAAAAAAGCCCGTAAGGCTTGCGCCATACGGGCTCTTAGGACTTCATCGAATGACTCTGGTAATCATCGATGGAGAATTTTGGTGGAGCTGGCGGGAGTTGAACCCGCGTCCGAAATTACTACATAGTAATTTAAGCTCCAAAAATTCAATCCCTTACCCGTAACTCATTATAATTTAATGGTTTTTAATGGTTTTGGTTTGTAGCTATTAGTACCTTTTTATTTCACTTGCCGCCATTTTGTCGCCATTATACCTCCTTCATTTAGCTGGTTCTTTTTCATTTTTGATATGTAACGCTACCGATTTGGTTAGCAAATGATCGCCATTTCTAAGATGTAAAATACTAGAGTAATTTAGATAAACATTCTTATTGAGAAAATACGAATGATGTATGTTTTCAACGTTATTTTCAGCGGTTATTACTATATCGAAAATTTTTAGGCAAATTTTATCAAGCTCTTTTATACCTGAAGTTAAAGCAGAGGCATTATGAAAGAGGCCGACATAATACCCTCTACTTGACCTAAATACTGGTCGAGGAGATTGGGTTAAAGTACCTAATGTAAGAGTGTGACATATTCTCTCAAAAGCGGACTCTAAGCGATAAAGATTTAATAAAATTTTAATTTTATCTTTAGCGGTTGTGTCTTCTACGCTTTTACACATTAATGGCCATAATCTATCGAGAGCTATATTTATTTTATGCCAATCTTTTTTTATAGAATCTTTAAATATATTGCAAGCTTGGTGGTTGACGCCAGTTTTATATGATGAGTTTTTGTAAATTGAGTTGTAGAGACTAACCGGGTTATTTATTGATAGAGTAAACTTTTCACCCTTTTCGGTAAGACTTAATTCCTTGGATTGTATGTGTTTGAATAAATCTAAGGTGTTTTTGAAATGAGTGTAATAAGAGTCGGAAAGATTCTTTTTTTCGGATTCTTTTATCTGGGTTTCGGTTTGGATAGTTCTGTGAATGTTATTGACTATTGCGGCAAGTGGTACTGAGGCTGCTAAAAAAAGTAAGGGTACTTTTGAAATATTGTAAAATTCCTCATATCCACTTGCAGATAAATCAGGAGCATGCCCCCACCAAGCCCAAATCCCGTAAGCAAAAAATGAAGTAAAAGGGAGTATAATTGCTAACCAGAAAAGCTTTTGATGGAATAAGTTTCTGTGGTCTAATTTCAACCATCCCTTAAAAAATGCATAGGCTATGCATAAAGCCATTGTTAATGTGTGTAAGATTATAAATGCTGTGGAAATGATTGTGTGATTCATTTTCTTTTCCAATTTAATTTGGACAGAGGGTTTTTTGTCACTGCATCTTCTAGATGCTCAGGGGCAAAATGCGCGTAAACCATTGTCATTTTTATGTCAGCATGCCCGAGAATATCTCTTAGCACCAAAATATTTCCACCATTCATCATGAAATGGCTCGCAAATGTATGACGTAATACGTGAGTACATTGGCCCTTTGGAAGTTCAATACCCGTGCGTTCAATAGCCCGTTGGAAGGCTTTTCTACAGGGGGTGAATAACCTCCCTCGTATTTTTGGGATTTCCTTATATAACTCTTTTGATATTGGAACTGACCTATTTTTTTTTGATTTTGTTTTTGTATATGTAATCCTAAATTCTGAAACCTGTGAACGGTTTAAATTTTCTGCTTCACTCCAACGGGCGCCGGTTGCTAAGCATATTCTAGCCACAGTTAATAGATCTTTATTAGATGATTTTTCACATTCAGTTAAAACTCGTTTGATTTCTTCCTCATTCAAAAAAGCCAGCTCTGTCTGGGCAATTTTGAAGGCAGGTAGCCCGCTTAAAGGATTGGGGGCGTTCCAGTGACCTAATTTTTTTAATGTGCCGAATACAGCTGATAAATTGAGCTGCTCTAAATTAACCGTCCTAGGCTTAACTGGCTTCAGATTGAATCCATCTGCATCAACAATTTCACCCATCAATCTCTTCTCACGATAAATCGTAAATGCTCCAGGAGTTACATCAACAGCCAATGGATTTCCTAAGCCAACGCATATTATATTTAGCTTTGCCATCAGACGCTTAGGATCAGCAAGTGTTTGTCCGTACAGAGAGTGCCACAATTTAATTAGTTCTGATAATTTTCTATTATCTGCTTTTTCACCTAGCCAAGGTTTATTATTGACTTCTTCCATGGTGTGATTTTCATATGCAACAGCTTCACCTTTTGTAGCGAATTGCTTTCTTACTCGCTTACCATCCCTTCCATTTGGATAACACTCGCAAATCCACTTGCCTGATGATAATTTCCTAACAGTCATTTCAAACCTTTTGAGTAATACTTACAACTCTGGCAAGAATTTTTATTTCATCTACCTGACAATCGAAAGGCACACCGCCGCCAAGTACTTTTACTTTTTTAACAGGTACAAAAGCTAATTCTCGAATGCTTATTTTATTCTCAATTTCAACTAGCCACTGCCCGTCTGAAAATTCATTTAAACCATTATCTAAAAAGTAAAAATTACCATTTTCACGCAGTATGAAAGGGGAGATTAGGCCGTTCGGGATATAAACCTTGTCGAACATAATCGAACCAGACTCTTTCAGTTGCCCATTAACTAAAATAAAGCTCTTAAGCGTCTCAATATCTGTCTTTAAGAAATCACGCTTTTTGCCATTCCCCGTTGTCAGCCATGTCAGTGAAACGCCAGTATCTAAAGCGCATTTGATTACCAGGTCGGAGGGGAAGGTGTCTCGCTTTTGCCAAGTAGCGAGCGTATTGGCTGACATTCCAACATGCTTACATAAGTCATTTCTGATTGTGAAGCCATAGGCTTCCATAACCCTGTCAATTGCATGTGCTCCGTCGTTTTTGAACATTTTCTGTCCCGATGAAATTTATTTGTATTGACACATTTCAAATGAAATTGTACAAATAAATACGATTTCAAATGAAAGCGATGTAGTGATTCCTATTAGGGGTAGTTGTCACTATGAACCATTAGATACGAATGTGAACCAATCCAAAGGAGATTTTGCCCTATGAATGCACCCATTTCAATTAGCATCCCGCGCGTTTGGGTTTATCCGCATGAGTTTGCTTATCTCGAAAAAATGTCTCTCCATACCGTTTACAAATGGAAGGAGCACGGAAAAGTAGAAATCTTACCCAAAAAAATTCGCAAAGGGTGCAAACGCGCTGGCGGGAAAATCCAGATTAAATATATGAAATACAAAGAAGAACAAACCAAGTTGGCTCTTGGCCATTCCAATTTTGTAATCAATATCACAGGTGAAGATATTCAAGTTCCCGATGAATATCGCACGACTAAGCGCAGCGCAGAACAATAATGCACAAGTTCGAGGATGGGAACATGTACGATTATAAAGTTTCAGTACGCAATTACCTTGATGATGCTTGTCGCGCCTTTTCATTGGCGCACAACGTTACTGATGTTGCCAAAGCAGTTGGCATGCACCCTGCAACGCTGCGTAATAAGTTAAATCCTGAACAATCCCATCAGCTGACTTTGCCTGAGCTGTTAGCAATTATCGATCACACCGAAGACCCCACGATTTTGGATGGCATGCTGCGCCAGATTAACTGCCAGCCATCCGTGCCGGTAAATAACGCTAAGCCTGAAAACATGGAGTTTTGCGCATTAACGGCTGTTGCCAGTGTCGGGGCTATCGCTGGGGAAGCGATTTCAACGGAAAAGATGACCGTTGCACGCCGCAATCAGATTCTGGATAAGGCCAGCGATGCCATTCGTAGCCTGTCCTTGCTCGTCTATTCCGTTGAGAGTCGTTTCCAAACCATGCCGGTACTGGCCGCTGCTGTTGATGTGGTCAGCGCCTCAATGCCTGGCATCGTTGCGTGAGGTGAATATGAGAGAAATAAATGAAAGCGGCGAAACAGATTTTCATGCGTTTCGCCGTGGATATTCAAAAAATGGTGAGTTGCTTAGTGAGGGAATTGATCCTGCTGAGGTAGTCCCTGCGCAAGCGTTTCACGCTCGATATACATCTGAAGGAACTCAATTGTGTCCTTTGCCTGTTCCACAGTCAGACCGGTAAATAATTCCCCAGCCGTAGGCAGCGGAGCCTGATCTTTCAAGTGGTAATGGAAGCGAAGGCAGGCCAAATGATTATGTAAAACGTATTCAAGTTCTGCGGGAATGATAATCGGGACTTGTTTATTACTCATTGAATTTCCTTATTTCTGGCTGTGTAGAGACTCCAGATTACCATGCGCCGGACATGGATATAAGCCGGTACTAATGCGAGGTGTTCATGATTTGTTTTGTGCGTTATCTAAAAAATCAAGCTAAGCCCCCTCAGTTACCAAGTTTTGGACATGGCTGGATTCAACTGCCAAATGGCCGCAGATGGAATCCGGGTTTAACTACCAGAAATAGGGGAGAGAAAATTGAAAGCAAGCGATGAGCGCTGGGTGGCCATTCTCCGTCAAATGGTTTCTGGCCATACCACGCAGGCGCACAAAATATGGGAGAGGCTAAGCGAACATCAGCGCGGCGTCATATTGCATGCGGCTGGTCTTAAGGCTCGCCACTGTCGTTACTCGTGGGGGCAATTTTCTGATCGCGAGCTGCATCAGATAAAGCGCGGTCTGCAACGTTTGAAATGCATGGTCGAAATGTTTAAAGGGCTAGGTTCATTGGCATTTCAGCAAGAAAAGAAACCTTCGCCGTCTGCGCTGCGCTGCGTGCGTTCTGTTCCGACGGTGCCGGGTACCCCTGCATATGAACTTATTCAGGCGCGGCAGCAGCTGCGCGATCAAGTGGCCAATCGTGCCGATTAAGGAGTTTTCATGAAAACCATAGCTGTAGAAAAGAAAGGACTGCTGGCAGATTTTCGCGACTGGGGCATAAGTGCCGAATACGCTAATTTCTTCATGGAAAAGTGTGATGATGATGGTAAATCTGTTGCGCTTCGTACTTTCATTTTCAACGACACAATCCAGCTTCAGGATTCACTTCAATGGCTGTCGGCGTGCGCTGCATTCTGGTGCCGTGCTTATCGCGAGGCCGAAAATAAGATCGCGCAAATCGAGGCATTAAGCGCGATTCGTTCTTTGTACTTTGCTGCGGGTTTTGTCAGCGCTTCGCCTGTGGTTGCGATGATTCGTTCATGGTGGAGCAACACGTTTGAGCTTCATCAATTACCAGCGCCTAACCAATCACAGTCTCAGATAAGCGGTTTCCGCTCTGTACTACTGAACTCTTCTTTTCTTCATCACTAAACACTAAAACGCATGATTTTGCGGCTTCCAATCAGGTGGCCGGGGATTCGTGCGTTCTGAATCAGGAAAAATATTATGAAAATGATTCGTCAGGACTTACCAAATAAATCGGCCGGCAGTGTGGAGCTAATGCAGGAGCTTTGCACAGAGGCGCGGATTGAAGGTGGAAAGGATGTCGCAACGAAATTGTCTGGCCGTCTTGACCGTCTGGCGACTCATGCGGCAAACAAAGGGCTATCTGCTGCTGAGATTGTTGAGTTAATCCGCCAGGAAGCAGAAGCCATCGACAGCAAAGGCGGTGCGCTGTGGCAGTAAAAGAGCATCACATCAAAATTGCCCCGCAGTATTTCAATGCCGTGTTAGATGGCACTAAAAAAGCTGAGCTGCGCAACAACGATCGCGCTTATAAAGTCGGTGATGTTCTTTCGCTGGTTGAATATGCTCAAGGCAGTTACACCGGGCGCGAGTGGGCTGCGGTGATCACACATATTCTGCCGGTGTCTGACGTGATACCTGGTGGCGGTAATTGGGTTGTTCTGTCCATTAAGGCGGTAAATCCCAGCGATGCGCGCAACTACCTGTATTTCGGTTACGCATTATGAGAGTGCAGATTGACGGGGTTTACTCCATACGTGCAATTACGCCAGTAAAGTCGGGCAAAGAGTATCACCTTGTACTGGAAAAGCTGGGCTGGGTAATGATTGATGGCTGTCGTGAGCAACAGCCGCTGACAATGGCAATTTACGCCAGCCAGGTGTTACTGGTGCGCGATCTGGTCTCTGACAACATTGGGCGTAAGGTGCTGCGCGGCCGGATGAATTCCATTGTCAGCTATGTCAGTGAAACCCGCCGCATTGCTGAACTGGCACAAATCGCCCTTGATGAACTGAATCGGTTACAGGCTAAGAATGTCTGAGCACTGTTCTGATCTGCTGCAAGGTGAATATCACGCCGTCAATCAACAGCGGCGTGATTTTTTTGGTATGTCTGCACCGGCTGACATGTCCCTTTCAGAGCGCCGTCTCTGGAATGCAAACCCCGAAGACCATAACTGGCGCAGCCAGTACCTGCATGACATGCCAGACTATCTGGCTGGCTATTTTGGTGACCGCTACCAAAAATTGCTGGCAGGTAATGAAGGTCGTCGTCGTGCCAATGCGTTTCTGCGTAAGACTATTGGCCAGAACGTATTGCCACGCCTGCAACTTGTCAAAAATCGCTACAGCCTTCCGGCCACCGCTGCGCATGAACTGCCGTTCATTAAGCAGCTGGAAAAGCTGGCCACATTAGACAGGCAGAACATCCGCGATCTTGCCTATAAGGTTGGCGTGTTCATGGCGCAAAGCCTGGCTGATTTCACCTCCGCCATTTTCCTGCCAGACGAAACAGAAGATGCGGAAATAATGCTGATCGCCTATCGCTATATAGCTGAGCTAGCGGCATTGACCGGCACTATCCCGCCTTACTGGGCTGAATATCAGTCCGGTAAATGCGTGCTTGAAATGCGTAAAGCGCAGTCTGGCCTGCTACGCATGATGGCACCAGAATGGTGGCGGGGCAGACTGAAGCAAATGCGCGATCTGCAACGTGAACACATGGCCATCGCAGTGGGGCAAGTGCAGAAAGCAGCCTCCGCTTACGTCTCGCGCGGTACGCTGGCGGAATGGGTTGAGCAGAAGAAAAGAAACCGCGAATTTTTCAAGCGTCACGACCTGATAAATAAAGAAACCGGTGATCGCATCGCGCTGGATGAAATGGTCAGCAGGAGTAATGCCAATCCCGCGATACGCCGCCGGGAGCTGATGACCCGAATGCGCGGCTTTGAGGATGTGGCAGAGGAAACAGGCTGCGTCGGGCAGTTTTTTACTATGACTGCGCCATCCAAGTTTCATGCGGTTTACAGCAAAGGTGGCTTTGTCACGCAATGGAATGGCTCAAGCCCGAAAGATACCCAGCGTTACCTCTGCAAAGTCTGGTCAAAAATCCGTGCCGCACTGTCCCGTGAAGGCATTCACGTTTTTGGCTTCCGTGTTGTAGAACCGCACCACGATGGGACGCCACACTGGCACATGCTGCTGTTTATGCTGCCTGAAAACGTCCAGCGGGTGTGCGACATCATGGCGCGTTACGCTCGCGAAGAAGATGCGCACGAGATGAACACAGACGAATCGCGTAAAGCGCGCTTCCACGTTGAAGCCATTGATCCCGAAAAAGGCAGTGCTACAGGCTATGTCGCTAAATACATATCAAAAAATATCGACGGCTTTGCGCTGGAAGGCGAGAAAGACGATGAGACCGGCGAAAACATGCGTGAAATGGCAAAAGCCGTTTCTGCGTGGGCTTCACGCTGGCGCATTCGTCAGTTCCAGCAAATAGGCGGTGCGCCGGTCACTGTCTGGCGTGAACTGCGTAGGCTCGGTGAAGCAAGGCTATCCGACACAAAAATGGATGCGGCACTGGCTGCGGCATCAATTGCAAGCTGCTGGGCGTCTTACACCATGCTTCAGGGTGGGCCGCTGGTCGCACGCGAGGATTTACTGATCCGTCTTTGCTATGAACTCACTGAAATGGGTAATGAATACGCTGAGGACGTACAACGTGTCAGCGGTATCTATTCACCTCGCGTTCCCAATTCTGAATTTTATACGCGGCTGGTTAAGTGGGAAAAGGTCGCTAAATTGGCCGAAGCGCCAGCGGAGGCTGGTTTTTCTGGCGGCACCGCCGCCCCTTGGAGTTCTGTCAATAACTGTACGGGGCCGCAGCGCCGTCGGTTAGAGCTGGAACTAAAAGCGAGAGGTTTTGAAGGCAATGACGATGAAATAGCGATACTGCTTAAGGGATGCGGCATAACATTTAGAGGACATGGGGCAGTGAAATATAAATCGGGGCGGCTGATTGATGCGGTTGATACCAATGATGACGAGTGTTGGCCAGGCTGGTTTTCTGGTTAGTGGCTAATTTTTAACATTTTTGTTGAGCATTAATGGACTAAAAAAAGGTTCATATTTCCTTACAGTTGATATACTGTATGCTTGTACAGTGTTTTGAGGAGGCAGAATGGCAGATTTGTTCGGCGAGATTTTGCAGGCTAGAAAGATTGAGTTGCTGTCGAGGGTTGCGGCTGATCTCGATTTGGAGAGCGATGAGAGAAGAGTATTTCTTTCTCTAATTCATGATTTGTCTTATGAACTTGTAGGATGCTTACACGAAAAAGAAAGGGAAATCAAAAGCCTCTATTGTCGAGGCTTGGAGACAACATGAGTTCAGTGACTAGGCTGTAAGAGGTTTAAAGCCATTTGCTTTTGCTCTGGTGACATTGAGCTAACGATCTGCTGAATCAACATATTTCCTGTTTTTGCACTGGGACTAAGTGTGTGGGAAAAAGTCAGATTCATAACAAAAGTATGACCACACTCAACATCGGCGCATGAACAATAAATATCCGCCAGCTCTTTATGTTTCCGGTTGGTTTTACGGATAACCGCTTTTGAACCGCACTCTGGGCACTCGATTTTTAACACGCGCATCTTTGCGGCTCCGGCATGGAAGTGATGCCTGGATTTTATACGTTTTAGCATTACACCGCATCCTTGTTCGTTGATTCTTGGTCAAATTTTAGGTACAGGTGTTCCGGCACGTCCGGATCACCGTTGACCGCCTGCATCAGACGTCGCTGTATCGGCTGAACCTCGTTTTTCTTGTAGGTCGCTTCCACCTTTTCCGGGTCGCCCAGACCGCCAGCGTTTTGCGGGATGATGCCAGCCAGACCAGCAGGGAAGCGATGCGCGTTCAGTACGTCCTGCGCGCTGATGTTTTTAACGTTGGCAAATTCATCTTTCGCGCCAATGTCGCCCATCTGGATGAACTGCACGGCTTCTTTGTCACCGTTCGGGATATTCACCAGAATGGTGCTGAAGTTGCCGATCCCTTTACTGTTGGCCAGTTGCGCCTCAAGTTCTTCCTCCACTTCATCTGTCATGTTCGGGTCGGTTGTGTACAGGATGCCACCTGTATGCGCGCCGTTGTGGTAATAGCGACGGCGGAAAATCACCGCTTCGCTGTTCAGCAGCGCCGAGTGAATGCCGCCGATGTAATCCGGCAGGCCGTATATCTGCTGCTGCGGGTCATACATCTTGATAAAAATCACGTCCTCTTCGTCGTAAACCAGCGGTTCGCCATTCTGCAAAACCACAAATTCCCCGTCACGACGGCGACGCATGTACAGCCCCGGCATGGGTTCCAGCGCGATAACATCACCCCAGCCGTTGCGAATTTTGACGATCCCTAAATCCCCGAAGGTCAGGAAGTCCATTGTCCCGGCTTCCAGTTCGTCATGTGACAGGCCGCCGCCAACATAATCAGACAGCACCATGTTTTTGCGCGCGTGAATAATGCCGCCGTGCTGGCCGTTCAGGTTAATCAGCTGCGCCAGTGCCAGCCGGTCAATAGGCAGGCTGTAATGGTCATAGTCGTTGTCATACCAGACGTCGCGGTAATCGGTGCCGGTAGTGAGCACGGGTTCAGGCTTGCCGAAGCGCAGTACCGACATTTTGCGATTGCTCGTCTTTAGCTGTGCGCCGCCGGCGCGTTGCTTGTATCGTTTTTTCATGCTGCCTTCTGAAGCTTCCATTTAGATTTCGGTTTGTGCTCAAAGTTGAGCGGTTCATTATCCAGTCCGTGCATAATCGCCCAGGCGGCTTCGGCGTGACCGGTATCAGCTGTGCGATCTGCTACAAACGTAACTGCCTTGCCGCTGTTGGTGACGGTGCTGCGGATGGACATGAATGATGCCGCCACCTCCTTCAGTTCCTGATCCCATTCGATGCGGCCGCTTTCGATTACGTCGGAAGCCTTAAGCACCAGGCGATTTTTGGTGTTGAGGTCGTAGCGGATTGCCCTTAGCACGCGCAGAGCAAAGTGCTCTATGTTGTCGTAAACGCCCTGGCCGATCCCCGTTACGTCCACGCCGAGGTAAGTGAAGTTGTAGCGGGCAAACAGCTTCTTGATTTCACTGGCCTGATGGCGAAAGTTCATGCCCTTCCAGTTGATAATTGCCAGTACGCGAAACTTATCCCCGGCCAGCACCGGCGGTGCCAGAATCACAAAGGTAGACAGGTCGCCGGAGCGCGCCGGGTCGTAGCCGCCCCACACAGGACGCTCACCAAACGGACGGCGCGCTTTGGGGTCGTGGTCTTGCCAGAGCGACACATCAACGCCGCATTTCTCCAGGTCGGCGAAGCTGAACACGGAGTTTTTGCTGTCAACAAACACGCACATGTAGAGCATGTTGAACGTGTCAGCGCTGTAGCGGTTGCGCAGCTTCTCAATGCTGGCCAGATTGAAGCCGTTGGCGATGGCGTCTTCCATCGTGATGACATAGCGCCACTGGCCATCGGGACAGAGTCGACCGCCGTCGCGCATCGCATCAAAGGTCGGGAACTCAACGGCGGCGCGTTTTTTGCTGCCGCGCTTCCATTCTTCCCCTGTCCAGAACGGGTAGGCCTGATGCGTCTTGGCCGACGGCGTGGAAAAGTAGGTGGTGCGCCATTTATCGTGCGTGGCCATTGCAGACGCGACTTCATTAAGCCTGGCGAAGTTTGGCACCCAGAAATATTCGTCACAGTACAGGTGGCCGCTGTAAGACTGAGCGGTGTTTTTGTTGGTGGAAAGAAAGCGCAGCTCCGCGCCGTTGCTCAGGCGGATAGGGTTGCCGGTCAGGGTGACGCCAAAATACTCCTGGGCAATATTCACGATGTAGGAGCGGAACACCTCCGCCTGCGCGCGGGAAGCGGATAAGAAAATCTGCGGGTCGCCGGTTAGCACGGCATTCTCAAACGCTTCAAACGCAAAATACCAGGTCGCGCCGATCTGGCGACTTTTGAGTATGTTGCGCACCTGTCGGGCAAGATTGGCACGCAGGTGTTTCTGGTAGCCAAAAAGGTGTTCTTCTGCCCACGCGTTAAGGTCGTCTTCGGTCAGCCCGGAAACGTCGTTTTTGTTATATTTGCGCTTGCCGCGTGACGCATCGCCTTCGGCATCGTCAGACCGGTTTCTGCCGCTGTCTGATGCGTCCGGGCGCGCGGCGGCCATCTTCTCTTTATGCTTGTTCTGCTGCGCGCGCAGTTTTACCGAGTGCGCAATCAGCTGATCCAGCTCTTTCAGTTCGAGTTCTGTTTTGCCGTCGCGGTTGGTCAGCAGCTGGATGCGGCGCTCAATGGCATCCTCCGTGCTTTCATGGCTGAGCATATTGGCCCAGCCTTCTTTTTCTGCCCAGTAGTAAATAATCCGCGCGTTTGGCAGATTCAATTCACTGGCAATTTCTTTTGGCGTGTATCGCCTTAAATACAGGGCGCGCGCAACGCCGCGTAATTCTTCGCTGTATTTAGCCATTCGTTAATTTCATTCCTTTGTGTGTCTGATGGCTATTATGCCGCCCGAATGGAAATAAAAACCCCGTCTCGATTCTTATCCGTTCGACTAAATAACGTTATCCGAATGTAATGGAATTCAAACGGGTGCGGCGGCGATTTAAATTATTAATAATGGCTCTGCTGTTACGGAGGGCGAAAAAATATATGTCGCAGTTAAGCACTGACTGGCTGTGTATTGCCACCGAAGGGGACACGGTAGACCGCAGGGAGTTAAAGCGAGAATGGTTAATTGATGCTGCCGAAACTTATAACCCTGATTTATACGCTGCACTGATTTGGCCGGAGCATGAACGCGATTACGGAAATCTTGGCAGCGTTAAAGAGGTTATGGCGCAGGAAGGTGATGACGAACTGGTCAGGCTGTATGCCCGAATCAGTCCGAATAGCCAGCTGATTGAAGCCAATAACCGCGATCAGCTTCTTTACTTTTCGGTAGAGCTGACTGAGGGCGGCGACTTTCGTGGGACGGGGCGTTCCTATCTTGAAGGGCTGGGGGCGACTGATTCGCCCGCCAGTGTCGGCACAACACGCATGCGCTTCAGTAAGCGTAAAAAAATTGAATCCGGTTATTACCGCTATAAGTTTGGCCGGGATGGAAAAGTTAAACAGGAATCAGAAATGAAAACTTGGCAATCGCTGTTTGGTATTAAACCAAAGAAATTCGCTGAAGAAGAAACCCCGGCGGAAAATCCGGAAGACGGTGACAAACTTCAGGCGCTGGCTGAAGCGCTGAATAATATTGAAGGTCGCGTGGCCGCAATTGAAACGCAGCTGGCATCAACTCAGGCAGACGTTGAAACCATCGCTGAAGTGGTCGATACCGAAGAATTTGCCAAATTGCAGGCCAATATTGGCGATGTGGTTAAGAATTTCGGCAAACTTGATAAAAAAGCCACGCAGTCACCTAAGCATTTCCGTGGTGAAAAGCCGAAAGGTCGTGAGTTCAAATACATTTAATTTCGCGCTCGCCGGGGAAATGAATTAATTCGCTTTATTGCGAGAGGGTTATTTATGCAATTAAACAAAACGGCGCGCATGTTTGCCGCCGCTTATGCTGCAGGTCTGGCGAAAAATTACGGCGTGGAAAATGCCGGTAATTATTTCGCACTCAGCGATCCGCAGGAAATCATGCTGCGCTCGGCGATGCTGGAATCAGTGGAGTTTCTCAACCTGATCACCGCGCTGGACGTTGACCAGCTTTCCGGCCAGGTGGTGTCAGTCGGTGCCTCTGCGCTTTACACAGGCCGCAGCGAAACCGGACGATTTACGCGCCGTATTGGCGTCAGTGGCAACGACTACAAGTTGCACGAAACGGATTCCTGCACGGCGCTGCTGTGGTCGCTGCTTTCGGTCTGGGCTAACGCCGGTCAGGAAGAGGAATTTTTCCAGAAGGTTCAGGAGTTTTCTAACGCTACGTTTGCACTGGATATGCTGCGTATTGGCTTTAACGGCAAAACCGTAGCAGCAACGACCGATGCTGAAAAAAATCCAAACGGCGAAGACGTCAATATTGGCTGGCATGAGCGCATGAAAGGCTTTGAAGGCGGCAAGCAAATCATCACCGATGCGGTAACGCTGGGTGAGGGTGGTGACTACCGTTCGCTGGATGCGATGGCGTCAGACCTGATTAACACCAAAATCCCGCAGCAGTTCCGCAGCGATCCGCGTCTAGTTGTGCTGGTAGGTGCTGACCTTGTGGCGGCGGAGCAGTACCGACTTTATCAGGCGGCTGACCGTCCGACAGAGAAGATTGCCGCACAGATGCTGGCCTCAACCATTGCCGGGCGTCAGGCCATCGTGCCGCCGTTCATGCCGGGCAAACGCATGATCGTCACTCCGCTTTCAAACCTGCATATCTACACGCAGCGCGGAACCCGTCAGCGTAAGTTTGAATTCGTTGAAGACCGCAAGCAGTACGAAAACAAGTACCTGCGTATGGAAGGCTACGCCGTTGAGGAGCCGGATTTATACGCGGCGTTTGACGAAGCTGCCGTGACCATTGGCAACGTGGCTGAGCCAGCAGAGGGCTGATCATGAGTCTTTCACCCGCACAGCGACACAGCCAGCGCGTGGCCATGCAGCAGCAGCTGGCGCGACTTGAATCCGTTAATACGGCTGACAGCCTGCACATGCAAGTGCGGGAAATTGAAGCCGACGTGCTGCGCCTGCGCAGTCTGGAGCTGACGGCTGACCGTGTGGAAATGAAACGCACGGAGCTGCTGCCGAAGTGGATGCCAACGGTTACGAGCTATCTGGAGCTGGGCAAGGTGTACGCCAATCCGGTGCTGGCCTACTGCGTGATCTGGTTGTTTGACGTGGGCGATTACGATCAGGCGCTGGATTTAGCGGATGTGGCCATTGAGCAGCAGCAGGAAACGCCGGGCAATTTCCGAACCCGTTTCCCGGCTTTCGTCGCCGATCAGATGCTGGAATGGGCGGAGCAGGCAAGCCAGGCGGGTGAAGACTTAGAGCCGTATTTCTCACGCACGTTTGAGAACGTGACGCAGCGCTGGCGGCTGCACGAAGAAATCACCGCTAAATGGTTCAAGTTTGCCGGGCTGCTGATGTTGCGCGACGAATCCGGACAGGCGCGGGCGACGGCGATTGACAACGTTGAGACGTTGTTGAGCGCTGATCGGCTGCTGGCGGCCGCCGAGGCGAAGTATCACAAAGTGGGCGTGGCAACGATGCGCAAGACGATTAAGGCGCGCATCCGTTCGCTTGAACGTCCGTAACGACTACCGCAAGCCGGGTGGGCGCGGATGAGGGCAGAACACGCAGTGTAATGCGCCGCGGATTCCGGTCAGCCCACCTTTTTACGGGGAAATTTATGTTCAGTGGCAAGCCGATTGAATATCAGGACAGCCCGCTGATCAACGATGGATTCTGGCCTGATTTGAATCTCGCAGACTTTCAGAAGGCGCGCAGCATTCCGGCTGATGTGGATGCCGGCACCGTGGGTGATGCGCTGCTGGCGTCGGCGGCCGAGGTTAACGGCCAGCTTGCCAGTGTGCAGGAAAAACACCGCGCGGCGGGGCATCAGACCACTGACGACGTGCCGGGCATCAGGCTGGAGGGTGTCAGCCAGCTGACGGCGCAGTACAAAAAGGCGGTGTATGCCAGGGCAAAAGCTGACCTGATGGGCGAGTTTGCGTCGGTTGGCCGCCGCGAGTCGCATCCAGGACAGGAGAGCGATGAAACGCGCAAGGGATTGCTGGCAGAGGCGGCGATAGTTATTCGCCAGATTAAGGGGCTGAAGCGCGCCACGGTAAGGGTGATTAAGTGAGTAACAACAGTCAGCTGGATTCATTGACGGCATTTCTTAACGGTTATATGCCAGCCCGCGCGATGCAGTCATTTACCAGTGAAATGGCCAATCTGAAAACCATACCGGCTGCAAAGGATTTGGGGCTGGGGCAGGTGCGGCTTTCGGTGATCCGCTATGACGCTGAACTTATCTGGGAACGCTTCCCCTATCGCGAGTGCGATCCCCGGCTGTTAATGGCGCTCCTTGAAGTATGGCTGGCCGCAGGTGAGGAAAAGCGTGAGCTGTTCGGCCATGTTGGCATCACCAATGCCGATCCCGACTGGGACATTGAGCTTATCAACGAAGAAACGGCCATCGTTGCAGTGACGGTGCCAATGGCGGAGGCGCTGATCATCGTACCGGACGAGGCGGGCAATATTCCCTATCAGGGCGGGCGCTATCGTCTGGCCGATGCAGAAATCTGGACGGCACTGAGCGCACTGGTTTATGCGCCGGGCGGTGATGTGCCGGGAGTAGCGGAGTGATTATCGGGGCAGAGCTTGACCGCTCGCAGCTGCGAGAACTGCGCAAGGCGCTGGCCGAAATGGAGTTGCCAAAGAAAAAGCGGCAGCGGCTTATCTGGCGTCTCGCTAAGTACGGCGTGATACCGGCGGCGAAGCGCAACGTTCGTAATCAGCAGTCACCGGACGGCACGCCGTGGCAGGGCCGTAAAACGCGCCGCCGGGGCAAGATGCTGCGCAATCTGCCTAACCTGCTGCACATCCGGGAAATGCCGGAGATTGAGGCGGTGCGCCTCTACCTTCAGGGCGGTGGCTACCGTAACGGGCAGAACCCGGTGCCAGCGGGCGTTATCGGCTACGCGCAGCAGGAAGGCATGAAAACAACCGTCCGGTCGCGCAGCGTCAGCAGACCAGCACCGGCGGGAAAAATGGCCACGCTTAAGCAGGCCAAACGGCTGCGCAAGCTGGGCTACAAGGTGAAGAAGGGGAAGCGCTGGCGAAAGCCGCCGTTTAAGGAAATTACCGAAACGCTGGGTTTTGCGCAGGCTGGGCTGCTTATCCGCAAGTTAAGCGGCAAACCGGTTAAATCAGCCTGGTCGATTGACCTGCCTGCGCGTCCGTTTGTCGGCATGAGTGCTGAAGACTTCAATAAGGCGCTGGCGCGCCAGCTACAGGCCATCGGCTACGGCTGGGACGTTAACGCATAGGAAATCAGGGGAAGGGTATGTGGCCAAACGTCACGATTAATCAGTTAAACCAGCTTCAGGGTGAAACGGCAGACATTGAGCGCGTTGTGCTCTTTGTCGGCAAGGGGGCGACAAACACCGGCAAAACGCTGCCGGTTAACACGCAGACGAATTTTGACGCGCTGTTTGGTGTGGCGGATTCAGTGCTGAAAAGCCAGGTGATCGCCGCGATGAACAATGGCGGTCAGAACTGGGCAGCATACGTCTGGGTGCTGGCCGAAGACGCGGAGCCGCTGGAATGGGTGAAGGCTGTCGAAAAGTCACAAATGGCCGCGTCGGTTGAGGGGGTCGTGGTGTGCGTTGATGTTGTGGATAAGGCGCAGATTAATGCCGCCGCCACGCTTCGCAATACGCTGCTGGCGAAATACGGGCGCTGGGTGTGGTTCGTCCTTTCGGTTGAAGGGCCGCAGGCGGATGAGGCCTGGGCGGATTACGTTACCCGCCTCGCCACGCTGCAAAACGGTATTTCTGCCAGTGCGGTGCAGCTGGTGCCGCGTCTTTGGGGCAATGAGCCGGGCGTGCTGGCCGGGCGTCTGTGTAACCGTGCCGTCACCATTGCCGACAGCCCGGCGCGCGTGAAGACCGGCGCGCTGCTGGACATGGGAAGTGATGATCTGCCGCTCGACGGTGAAGGCCAGCCGCTTGAGCTTGCCACGCTTCAGGCGCTGGAAAAACTGCGCTACAGCGTGCCGATGTGGTACCCGGATTATGACGGCTTCTACTGGGCTGACGGGCGCACGCTGGACGTGGAGGGCGGTGATTATCAGGTGATTGAGTATCTGCGTATTGCCGACAAGGTGGCGCGCCGCGTGCGCCTGCTGGCGATTGCCCGTATTGCCGATCGCTCGATGAATACCACGCCGGGCAGCATTGCAGCGACGCAGCAGAACTTTGCGAAGCCGCTGCGCGAAATGTCGCAGTCCGTCCAGATTAACGGCATCCGTTTTCCCGGCGAGGTGAAGACGCCGCTGGATGGTGACGTCACCGTCAGCTGGAAGACGGCCAGCAAGGTGGAAATTTATATCGTGATGCGCCCGGTTGAATCACCGAAAGAAATCACCGTGGGACTGGTGCTTGATACCAGCATCAACAAAAGCGAGGTAGCAGCATGAGCCAGCGTATCAGCGGCCAGTCGTTTGACGTGAATATTGACGGGGAAATGCTCCACGTTGAAAAAATCTCTCTCGATGTCACGGATAACACCGCCGCCGCATCAACGCGCGGCGTGCCGGATGGTTTCACCGCCGGTGACGTGGCCGGAGAGGGTGAGATTGAACTCAGCAGCAAGGTGTTCCAGCAGCTGACGGCGAAAGCCAGAGCGGCGGGTTCATGGCGCGGCATTGATGTGGTCGATTTCCTGTTTTACGCGAAGGTGGGCAGCGAAGAGGTCAAGGTGGAGGCGTTCGGCTGCAAGCTGATTATCAGCAACATCCTGGACATTGATCCGAAGGGCGGCGCGCTGACCACGCATAAGGTGAAGTACTTCGTCACCAGCCCGAAATTCATCAACATCAACGGCGTGCCGTATCTGGAGTCGTCGGCAACGGAAAGCCTTATCAGCTAAGGAAGCAGTAATGCAGGAGCACGAAAAAAGCCTATACACCCTGCTTGTGATGGGGGCGCTGATTGCACTGGGGAAGGTGCTGGCCAGCAATGAAAAAATCACGCCGCGTCTGGTAATCGGGCGCGTGATCCTCGGTTCCGCCATTTCCACGGCGGCAGGTGCGGCGCTGATTCAGTTCCCGGATATTTCGCCGGTGGCCATCAACGGGCTGGGCGCAGGGCTGGGGATTCTGGGGTATCAGTTCTGTGAATTATGGCTGCGCCGCCGGTTAGGTGGCGATAAACGGGAGACAAAAGAGTGACGCTATCGGAAAAACAGCAGCTTTTCACTGCGCTGATTGCGCAGCTGATCACCTTTGCGCAGGACAATGGCATGCGCCTTACGTTTGGCGAGGCTTACCGCACGCCGGAGCAGGCGGCGCTGAATGCAAAGAACGGCAGCGGCATCAGTAACAGTCTGCACACGCAGCGGCTGGCGGTGGATTTTAACCTCTTCGTTAACGGCCAGTACAAAACCCGCACCGAGGATTACCAGGCGCTGGGAGAATACTGGGAATCGCTGGGCGGCAGCTGGGGCGGGCGCTTTAAAAAGAACCCGGACGGCAATCACTTCAGCCTGGAGCATAACGGGGTGCGCTGATGGCCAGACAGGTTCTGTTTGCGATTGCCGGTCTCGCGCTGGCGTTCTGGGCAGGCTGGACGGGTGCAAACTGGCAGCGCGACAGCGTGGAACTGGTGGCCGAACGTGCCGCCGGGCTGGCCGCCGATAAGGCGCGCAGTGAGTTGCAGGGCGTGGCCAGCGAATCGGCCAGAGCGCTTGAGGTAAAACTGGAGGAGTTAAAAGGTGCGATCCCCGACGGATTACGCACTGAAGTGGTTAAGCCTGTTTTTACTAACGTGTGCGTGTCTGATGACTTTGTCCGCATGTACAACGAAGCCAGCGAAAAAGCAGAGCGTACCCTTTCAGGAAAATCTAAAAACTAAATGCCCGGTTAATCTTCCACGATTACAGGGAAATGACGGCAGAGCAGCAGCGGAATTATTAACGACGTGGGTTGAACTTTATTCAGCCTGTGCGGCTCGCCACAATCTGATTGTTGATGAAATTATATTAAGAGAGAAAAAGAACCATGAGTGAAAAATTTATTGAAATGAAAATTGCGGGTAAAGACGTTTCTTTTTCACCGAACGTCACTGCGTATAACAAATATATCAACGAAATCACGATGGGAAATAAAGTTTCCCCGGCGCATAACTTTCTGGTGCGCATCGTAACGCCGGAAACAAAGGAAGCGCTAACAGAGCTGCTGGAGCGTCCCGGTGCGGCTTTACAGATTGTGGGTAAGGTTCTGGATGAATATACGCCGGAACTGGAAATCACCGTAAAAAACTAACCGAGCGGGTTCGTAATATTGATACCAACGGACTCGAACAATATTCAATTTTACGCCGTCGCTGGCTTCCCGGTGAGGAAGACAGTTTAGACAGCCTTTCCGCCGCGTTGTGGCTTGATAACCGTTACTGGGAAAACCAGCGCATTGCCGTCGCCAACGGCATCGCGCTGGCACTTAAGGGAAGCGAATGAGGCAGCTGGAATTTACGTTAGCGCTGATCGACAAAGTGACGCGGCCGCTGCGACAGGCGCAGGCAGGCGTGACGGAGTTTGCGGATAAATCCCGCGCCTCATTCCAGCGGGTTGCCGTGGGCGGGGCGGCGTTGTGGGGCGTCGGGCAGGCCATTAAGGGCGCGCTTGGCCCGGCGATTGAAATGTACGACGCGCTTCAGGAGCAGTCAGCGCGTGGCATTGACAGTTCAGCGCTGAAGCAGGTGGAGAAAGACGCGAACACCTTCGCCATGACCTACGGCAAAAGCGCGGTGGAGTTCGTGCAGTCAACGTCCAGCATTAACGCGGCCATTGGCGGACTTACCGGCACCGAGCTGCCCAAAGTCACGCAGGTGGCCAACCTGATGGCGGCGGCGGTGGGCAGTTCGGCGGCGGAGTCGGCGGAGTTTCTGGGCCAGATGTTTGGCAACTTCAGGGAAGAAGCGGACAGGCTGGGCAAGGTGCAGTTTGCCGAGCAGCTGGCCGACAAAATGGCGTTTATGCGCCAGCGCTTCGGCGTGGAAATGGGGCTGGTTAAAGACCTGATGGAAGGCGCGCGCGGCGTCGGCACAAACTATGGCGTCGGGCTGAATGAGCAGCTGGCCGTGATGGGTGAGCTACAGCGCACGCTGGGTTCAGAGGCGTCCGGCGCGTATGAAGGCTTTCTGACCGGAGCCGAAGGCGGTGCCAAAAAGCTGGGGCTGAGCTTTAAAAATTCGGCTGGCCAGATGCTGTCTATGCCGGAGATTCTGACCAAATTACAGGGCAAATACGGCGACAGTATCGCCGGAAACGTGGAGGCGCAGAAGGCGCTTGATGACGCGTTCGGTGACAGTTCGGCGGTGGTCAAGCAGCTGTGGGGCAACGTCGGCACGCTTCAGCGCAACATTACCGAGCTGGGCGGGAGCGACGGGCTTAAGCGCACGCAGGAAATGGCCGCGAAGATGGTGAAGCCGTGGGACAGGTTCATTGAAATCCTGACGGCCATCCGGCGCGTGATCGGGATGACGCTTATCCCGGTGCTGTATCCGCTGCTGAACCGCCTGGCGGATATGGGGCAGACGTTTGCGCGCTGGATGCAGATGTTCCCGAACATCGCGCGCGTGGTTGGTTATGTTGCGCTGGCGGTGCTGAGTTTTGCCGGAGCCGGTGCGCTGGCCAATATCGTGATGGGCGTGGGCGGCTTCGTGATGGTTGGGTTGACGGCCATCTGGCGCGGTCTGCTGCTGGTGACAAAGCTGTACACCGGGGCGCTGTGGCTGGCGCAGAAAGCCACGCTGGCTTATGCCGCTGTCATGCGCACACTGCGCGGCGTCCTGCTGGCGGTACGCATGGCGGCCATGCTGACCGGGACGGCCATTAACTTTATGAGCTGGCCCATTCTGCTGATCGTCGGCGCGATTGCGCTGCTGGGTGCGGGTTGCTACCTGCTGATTTCTCACTGGGACGCGGTGAAAGCGGCGGTAATGGATACCGCAGCCTTTCAGGTGGTGACGGCGGCGATTGAATACGTGGCTGGGGTGTTTGGCAAGGCGTGGGCCTCCATCAAAGACGGCTGGAATAGTTTCGTCGCGCTGCTGGCCGGGTTTTCCGTCACGGCGACGTTAGGCGGCATGGCGTCCGGGATTATGAAGTTGTTCGCCAATTTATGGGACAGCATAAAGCAGACGGCGCTGAGTTCACTGAACTGGATTATTTCAAAGCTGAATAAAATTCCAGGCATTGATATTTCGGAGCTGGGTGCACCCGTGCCGACGCCGCCGGTCATGGAAAATAACTTATCTACTGGCGGACAGCTTAAAGGTATTGATTCCGGCGGCGTGAGTAAAACTATTAACAGCAACAGCCGCGCCGTCACGGATAACAGCCGCCGGATTGATAAGGTGGAAATTAATATGGCGAACGGAATGACGCCGCAGCAATTAACCGAGTGGCAGGAGCTTGCCGGATGAGTGAATTACTTTATATCGATCTGCTTATTGAGAATGGCGACTTTGTTTTAAATACGGGTAATGAACCCGTGACGTGTAATAACCGCAAAAGTATTCAGCAGGATATTGCGCACGCCATTCTTGAATCCGGCCTGCTGACCGAAATGATCGCCGAGAGAAGCCCGACATTACGCGCCGATATTCTGACGCGTCTTGAGCTGCTGATTGAGGACGATGAGCGGATTATCCCTGGCACCATTGAGCTGACCGAGGAAACGCTTTCCCGCCTCTGGGTGACGGCCAGCACGTATGAGTTCGGCGCGATTTCTTACGGAGTGGATATATGACGGAAAAGCCGCAGGTTGATTTTACGGAGGTGGTGAAGGCCAGCGGGATGCCGGTGACGGATGCGGAGCTGCGCGCGAAGTTCACCGCGATTGCAGCTGAAGAGGGGCTTATCACCAACACATCCCGAATGTCGCCATTCTGGCGGCTGGTCACGGCCATTATTACCGCGCCGGTGCTGTGGCTGATCGATGTGCTGGTGAACACCGTGCTGGCCAATATGTTTGTGGCCACCGCCAGCGGCAAGCTGCTGCGCCTGCTGGCATGGGCGGTGAACGTGACCGCCAAACCGGCGAGCCGTGCGGAGGGCGTGATCCGGTTCTGGAAAGAAAGCGCCGGTGCTGAGGTGATGGTGACGGCAGGCACGCGGGTTCTGACCGAGCGCATCAACGGCGTGGTTTACGAGCTGGTCACGACGGGTGATTTTACGATTGCGTCAGGCGTGGGCAGCGCACTGGTGCCGGTCAGGGCAACACAGGCCGGGGCCGCGTACAACCTTGCGCCGGGGTATTTCCGCATCCTGCCGGTGGCCGTGTCCGGTATCACGCACGTTGAAAGCGAAGAAGACTGGCTGACGGTGCCGGGAGCAGATGAAGAAAGTGACGACGAGCTGCGCGAGCGCTGCCGCAATCAATTTAACCTGGTCGGCAACTATCACACCGACGCGGTGTACCGCTCAATGATCGCCGGGGTAGTGGGGCTGAGCATTGACCGCATTTTCTTCCTGCATGACGCACCGCGCGGGCCGGGAACGGCAAACGCGTATCTGCTTCTGGATTCGGGTGTGGCATCCGGGCCGTTTATTACGGCGGTGAATGACTACATCAACACGCAGGGCCACCACGGCCACGGTGACGATATGCAGTGCTTCGGCATGCCGGAAACGCAGCACGATCTGAACGTGGTGCTGTATCTGAAAGACCCGGACAACATGACGCAGGAGAATCAGGCGCTGCTGAAGAGAAACGCCGGAAATCTTATCCGCTGTGCCTTTAGGGAAAACGCGGATTACACCGTCAGGAAAACGTGGCCATACGGGCGCTTTTCGTTCTCAAACCTCGGGCGGGAAATTCATAAAACCTTCCCGGAGGTGGATTCCATCGCCTTTTCACTGGCGGACATTGTGAGCGAATTAAGCGTGCCGCGCCTGAAGAGTCTGAATGTGAGCATTGAACATGACTGATTTCATGAAAAAGCTGGCCGGGCTGAGTTTGCCAACGTGGATGAAAAAGGGTGAGCCGGAAAAGCTGCTGAAAGCGGCGCGGAAATTCTGGGCGCTGGTTTACGGCTGGGTAACGTGGCCGGTGAGCCAGTTCGATCCGCTGACCTGCGCTGAACCGCTGCTGAACCTGCTGGCCTATGACCGCGATATCACCCGCTTCAACGGTGAACCGCTGGCGCTGTACCGCAAGCGGGTGGCTTATGCCTTCATCAACGCACGGGATGCCGGTTCGGTGGCGGGGTTTATCAGCATCTTTGAGCGGCTGGGTATCGGATATGTTGAGTTGCTGGAGCGCCAGCCGGATATCGACTGGGACGTGATTATTGTTCGCGTGACTGACAGCCAGATAGCCGATAACGCGCAGCTTTTGATTCAGATAATCCGGCAGTACGGCAGAACCTGCCGCCGCTATCAGTATGAAGTCATTACGTCAGAGCATTTTTACATTCGGGCCGGGTGGGACCAGGGCGAATACGTTGTATATCCGGCAAAGCTTGCCGGTACGGAAACCGGCAGCGCAACGTTCAGCGCGAGTATTAAGGAGTAGTTATGTCACAGACCGTTATCACCACGGCTTTTGAGCTGTGGAAAGCACGCCAGGCTGAAAGTGGCGAACCGGTTTTACTGGATGAATTTATTTTCGCAAGCGTGCCGGGATTAGACCCGAACGCGCCCATTGACCGCAGTGAAGGCATTCCCCCGGCGGCGCAGATTGTGCACCGTCAGCCCGTAAATCGTAAGGGCGTGGTAAATGACAATGCGGTGGTGCACTCCGCCGTACTGGGCGCTGACGTGGGTGATTTCACGTTTAACTGGATTGGCCTAGTGAACAAAGTCAGCGGCACGCTGGCCATGATTGTGCACGCACCAGAGCAGCAGAAGCTGAAGACCAAAGACGGCCAGCAGGGGAACGTGCTTACCCGCTCTTTCCTGATGGAATACAGCGGCGCGCAGCAGGAAACCGGCATCAGCACACCGGCGGAAACGTGGCAGATTGACTTCACGGCGCGCATGGCGGGAATGGACGAGCGTCAGCGGCTGGAAAACACAGATATTTACGGCCCCGGCGCGTTTTTTGGTGACGGCTGGCTGGTCGGCAAATCTGGCAGTCAGTATTACGTTACACGCGGTGCGGGTTACGTGGGCGGGCTGCGCGCGCAGCTGGACGCGAACCAGAATATTACCGTGGGCGTAAAGCCGGTAAAAGTCTGGCTGGACGTGTGCTGGAGCGGCGCGCTGACCAGCGTCTGGGGTGTTCAGAGTGTCGTCACCGTTGCCGACGACTTAACCGGCTATGAGCAGAACGGGGTGAAACACTACGTATTCCCGCTGGCAAGCATTGATTCGGCGGGGGTAATAACCGATCTGCGTCCTAAAGGGAGCCTGAGCGATCAGCAGGCGAACAGTGATTTTGTGCGCAAGGATAAAAATCTGGCTGACTTAAACGATAAAGCGAAATCACGTGAATCGCTGAGCGTTTACAGCAAGCAGGAAGCTGATACAGCCGATAAGAAGTCGCTGGATGCAGCGCAGCAGGCAAATGAAAATGCCAGTAACCGCGTCGCAAAAAATGGCGACACGATGACCGGGCCGCTGACTTCAACCTATGTGGATGCGCTGAGGCTTAGGCAGACTAAAAGGTCATTCATTTTTCGTTTTGATGGAAGCAACTTTTATTTGCTGAAAACAAAGGAAAACGATCCTGATGGCTCATGGGATGACGCGCGGCCAATTACCGTCAACGCGAATAGCGGAGAGGTGTCACTGGGGCCTACCCGGGTTAATGGAGACCTTCGCGTTGGCGACAAGGGCGCATGGATGGCGTCGGACGGCAATATATGGGGTACCCGATGGAATGCTAACGGACAATGGCTGTGGGATGCCATTAGTCAGAATATTCAGAGCGTCTTAAACAGGGCAAACGACGCATGGAATAAAGCGAATGACGCGCAGGTTAACCGCGTCACGGCTGGTTGGGTAGATGGTAACTATCTGCCAAGAGGGCAGAGCGAAAACACGATCGGCACGTTCGTTATGGCGTGGAGCAACACCGGAAATGTGGATTTCAACACGGTGGTTTCGGGAGGAAATCTTTTCCCGTCAACGGCTGACGGCAGTCACGTGGGGTGGAGCCTGCCGGGCGCATGGCGATGCTGTGGAGCCATGAGAACAACTAACGATGCGCACCGCGTATCGCTGTGGCAGAGGGTGGCATGATGACAGAAGTCTCAGACGTAGAAATTAATATTGATGTTAGAAAGCCGCGAAGCGTAGACACGGATATTTCTGTAGATGTGGATATAAGTATTAACGGCGCTGATTTTATCCCCTTTACGGCAATGCCGGGTGACAGTGCAGGCCATGAAATTTACCTCAAGGCGCTTAACGGTGATTACGGAAAAATCACGCTTTCACCGGGGCCGGATTATCTCTGGTCAGGGCGCAAATGGGTTGCCAATCAAATTACTGATTCAGTAAACGAACCAGAGTTGATTAAACAGCAACGACTTGCTGAAGCATCGGCAGCTATCGCACCCTTGCAGGACGCGGTTGATCTGGGAATGGCCACGGATGCCGAAATCGCTATGTTGCAGGCATGGAAAACCTATCGTGTATTGCTGAACCGCGTCGATACAAGTAAGCCCGTATGGCCGGAGGTGCCAGGTGTGGCGTGAGGCCCGGCTGGCTTTTTCAGACGCCGTAGCGGCGGCTGATTGTTCCATTATTCCCGCGCATCCGTGGATATACGGGCTTGGCCAGCCGACAGAAAATGGCGTTTACCTGAGTCCGGGAAATGCCATCAACTGGCTGGCAGCAAAGCTTGCTGGATTGAGCGGTCAGGCCGAGGTGATTATTTTCATGGTGTCTGGTCAGACGCACGCAAACTTTATGTCTGCACTGGTCGGGCTGGCTGATGTATTTCCGGCACCGGCGTTTACACAGGCTAAGCGTCTGGCCATGTCTTCAGCCACGCTGGCGCTGGATAAAATGCAGATCCCCGCGCGTACTGCCAGCGCAATACCGCCATCCGTACCGCTTTCTGTTCCAACAAGCCGCACGGCGCTGGCCGCCGCAGCAATACGCCGCGCGCAGGATGATGCCGTAGCCGGTGTGAGCCTTGAGCAGGTAAAGCAGCAGTTAAGCGCGTTCGGGCAAAAACGTGATGCCATGCTGGCAGACATAGCTGCAGGTCTGGGGGATCTTCAGGGAAAAAGTGCGCGGGCATGGGTATTTACCGGGCAGGGCGCTTTGACCAATACACTGGTGCAGCTGCAAAAGGACATCCCGCAGCCTTCTGCCGTTTATACGGCGGCCATGATGCTGGTCGGGGACAATCTTGAAGGAATAAGGAGCATGATCCATGAGTTCGAACCCGACGCTGGCGCTTAACGGTGAAGGCATCCCGCTTAAAAATATGCGTGTAACGGTGTCCATGCAGATTCAGGACAAAGACCAGTCCGGACAGACCAGCGCTACGACGAAGGCAGAGCAGGGCGTAAAGGGCAAGGAACTGCGCATTTCAGGCGAAATCGGCTTTAGCAATGCCGCTTTGCTTAAACGAATTTTTGAACTCGCTTCGGCAGCGGATGCCAGCGGAGTGCGCCAGAAATACCGCGTTGCGCATGAGGTCGCGCGTGCCGTGAGCTTTCGTGAAGCGACGTTTACCGGCAACGTCGATGCGCCGCAGCAGGAAGGCAAAATGGCATGGCTGGTAACGTTCACGCTCACCGAGCACGTCAGCGTGCAGGAAAAGCGGGAAGCGAGGGCCAGCGGAAAAACCACGGCCACCAAGCAGACCGGCGGCGCAACGGCTGGCGGTGGAAACGCAGCAGGCGAAAGCGAAGAGAAAATGACGTGGTTTGAGCGCAGGGTGCTTAAGCCGGTCAACGATGCACTGGAATAACGATGAAACCTTTAATCCGACTTTATCTCTCAACCGATGAGGTACATCTGGCTGATGCCAGTCTGGTGCTGGAGCTTAACAGCTGTGGCCGGGGCTTTATTACCGCGCAGACCCAGACCGATTACACCGGCAAAATGGTGCGCATCGACGTGGGCTACCCCTCGCTGGTTCTGCGCTGGTTTACCGGCTACGTTGAGCGCTCGCAGCCAGCGGAGAGCGGCTTTCAGCGCCTGTTTGTGCGTGAGGTGTGCGGCGTGTTTGATCGCAACTGGCCGTGCTCTTTTCAGCATCCCACGCTGCGCCAGATTGCCGCCTGGCTGGAAGAAAACAGCGGACTTACTTTCAGCGTGCCGGATGCCGCTTACAGTGATAAGCCTATCCCACACTTTACGCACAGCGGCACCGGCTTCCAGCTGCTGGGCAATCTGGGCAAAGCCTTCGGTATTAACGATTACGTCTGGTATCAGATGCCGGACGGCGGCGTATACGTGGGCGGGGCGGAAAAGTCGCTGTTTGCTGGCAAGCCGGTAGACGTGCCGGCTGAATTCAGCCAGGGCGCGGCGGGCGGCAATTCAATGATTGTGCCGCTCATCCAGAGCGTCAGGCCCGGCGTTGAGCTGAATGGCCAGCGCGTGACGAAAGTGCAGCTGAATAACGACACCATGACGATCACCTGGACGCCGCGCAACCGAACAACCGGGCAGGCGTTGCAGAAGACGCCCATTCAGCGTCAGATTGAAAGTCAGTACCCGGAGCTGGCCAGCGGCCTGCATCTGCCTAAGTTTGCGCGAGTAGTGGCACCCAGCGAAACAGTGAAAAGCGGTAACTTTGCCGACCCGTTCAGGCCGCGCTACGCCGTTGATCTTCAACTGCTGGACGCCGACGGCAAGCCGGACGGCACCACGCCGGTTTATCCTGCCGTACCGCTGCCCGTGCCGATGGCCGGTAATGACTCTGGCATGTTCCAGTTTCCGCCTGAAGGCACGCTGGTTGAGGTCGGATTTAACGGTGGGCGTCCCGATAAGCCGTTTGTGCGTCAGACCGTGCCGGACGGCACCAGCCTGCCGGACGTGAAGCCGGGCGAGCAGCTACAGCAGCAGCGCGAAGAGGTATCACAGCGCGTCACGCAATCAGGTGACTGGGAGCGAAAAACCGATCAGGTTATTCGGGAAACCTCTATGGCGCGCGAGGTGAAGGCCGACAGTGAAACGCGAGAGCTGGTAAGCCGCGAAACGACGGTGAAGGCCGCCGACAAAACTACCGTGATTGGCACTGCCACGCTGCTGGCAGGTGCCATTCAGCAGGTCACAACGGGAAGTTACACCACGGGCGTTAAGGGCGATCAGCTGATTACAGTGGGCGGTAACGCTGACTCTGACATCACAGGAAATGCCGCACTCACCGTGGGAAAGGAACTGGTTGAGAAGATTGGCCAGCTAAGGCAAAGCGTTGCCGGAACGCGTCAGGAGATTATCGCGCCTGTGGTCTGGATTGGTTCAGAGCAAATCAACGTGGCGCAGCTGATGCTGGACACCGTTGCTCTGGTGCAGCAGCTGGCGACACAACTGGCCAGCCATACGCACCCGTCTACCGGGCAGCCAACCAACAGCGCCGCAATAGGACAGTGTGCCACGCAGGCTACGGCGCTGGCCGCGAAATACTCGCCCGTCATAGGTTAATCACCATCACTTTTAGCCCGCTTACTCAGCGGGTTTTTTTATGCCTGTCACCAGACCGCACAGAACGCCTTCAGAGCGCCGCAAAGATGCAACCATTCGACGTATTACCTTCAATCAGATCGCATGCACAGCGTTGCGCTGGCGCAGCCACAGCCCGACAAAATAAACGTCTCACCGACAAAAACGGCGCTACACCGCACCCGCCTGCGGTTTTTGCATCATAAAAATTTTTCAGTTTTATTTTTATACAAACCAATATTGCAGAGCGTGCTGCTGCTGGCTTTCTGCTGGATTTCGGCAACTGAAAGCATTGAAAAGAATTTCAGTGTTTTTCAGTTTTCTGGATCTCAAATGGATCTCGATTGAAATTTATGTGCATGAAATTTATGGTGATTATGTGTTTTGCGTCAGTTTGCGGATCACACATGGATCTAAGATGGCGAACGCAGCGCAACGGCTAAACCCAGATGCGGCAAGACTTGAGCGGGGATTGCTAACTTGTTAAGAACTGAAAAGCATAATAATTAAATTCTGTTTTTCCATACAACAAATGGATTTGCATGAGGGCAACATAATGTGGCGGTTTACCATTAATGGAGCACTTTTTATATTGATGGCAAGAGCAAAATTGAGCGAAATTAGTTTGTTAAAACCAAACTGGAAACGGCGTTTCCGCCGTCATAAAAATGAATAAATTATTGGGTGGCAACTAGTATACGGTCTTAGAGATTTTATCAACTCCGTTAATAAAATCACTTACTTCATCCTTACTAGGCTCTCGTTCTTTATTATGATCACATAAATTCCGAATATCACCTAAATGTTGAATAAAACGCCATGTAGGAGTATCAATGGTTTCGTTGTCTTTAAGCGACTGGTTATATTCCGAGATAGAAGGGTGCGCTTTTTTAGGTTTAATATTGTGAAGTGCACATACATGAGATAGATGTTTTTCAAGGATAACGCCAGTCACAGCCCCTGCTGCACGTACAAATCCTTTTTTATTTAACTCTCTGGCAGTATCTAATTCCGATTCGAATATATCAGCTTGAACGATATCTTTTATATCGAAAAGAACACTATTAAATCTCTCACGAGCGGAGGACAATATTTTATATTGAATCTCCATCTTTTGGATGGCATCTGAGGGGCCCCGCTTTACTACGCCTGAAACAGTTGTTTGCAAGCCCAAAAGATAATCGTTAATAGAGTAATTTATATAAGTTACTTCTTTTCTTTTAGGGTCGCCTTTATAAAGCGATTCAAATTCTGCAAGCCGTTCTTTAATCAACTGCGACACTACACGATATGCTTTTGTGTACCAACGTTGATACTCATTGGCGAAAACAACTATTTCATATCCTTTTTTTAGATAATCTTCCAGTTCTTCTTTGCTAATCTGACCGCATTCATCCACCATCGAATAATATAACTGAAAGCCCATTTTGTTTAGTTGCTTAAGTTCATCTTTTAATTTTTCGAACTGATTAGCCATGACATTTCCTTATAGTCTGAAATATTAACTGAACAATCAAGGAGGGTGGCCTAACTTGCGTTAGGCCAGATTTGTTACGCTATCATCGACGCAAATATGCTACAAGAAAGGCGCTTACCGGGATTACAAGCAAAGGATGCAATCCAATACTTGCTAATGCCATGATAAGACCACTCATAGCACAAATACGCTTTGAAAGCAGATCTGAGCCCTTTTCGAAAGTGTTCATCGAAACTCCTAGAGGTTGCCTTAATGGGGCACTCAGATCCGTAGCACTTTCTTCATTTTCAGTTAAACGGCTGCTACGACCCTACTGTATGCCACTAATGCCAGCATTATTTGAATGACTCAAAATTGACTGTCGCCATTTTGCCGCCATCTTAATAGAAAAAGGGTTACGCTGGAACGTAACCCTTTGATTTGTTTGGTGGAGCTGGCGGGAGTTGAACCCGCGTCCGAAATTACTACACCGTCGGCACTACATGCTTAGTCAGTCTTTACATTCGCCGGCCAGCTGCGGACAGACACGCCACTGACAAACTAGCCTGAT
>Ga0213828_1000697_pt1 | contig 31000 bp, 26 predicted proteins | sample MC6MC0897MG_FD_180664 | JGI IMG/M metagenome (GOLD analysis project Ga0213828, IMG submission 180664) | Enriched soil aggregate microbial communities from Iowa State University, Ames, United States - MC6-MC0897-MG | ecosystem: Environmental > Terrestrial > Soil > Unclassified | place: USA: Iowa... | reverse complement strand
TGAAGCAAGCCATCCATTCCATCTGATGAACAGTATTGCAAAAAATGGGGTGACCATAGATTGGTCGTGGCCAAAGTAAGCAAAGCCGTGGCGCTCCATTCATCCGGCCCTCCGCTTCGCTCCGGGTCCCCTCACTCCGGCCTTGCTCCCGGGAGGACCGCGCTGAACGCCCCATCCTGGGGCGCAGCGCTTGACGGGCATCCATGCCCGTCACCTCCCTCCGCAAGACCTGCGTTCGGCCTCCTGAAGTCGCGAAGTTACGGGCGGCGCCTGGGCTGACGCAGCTGTCGCTAGCGGGGTATGGCGCTAGACTCCTGATCGGCAACGGCAACGGCAACGGCAACGGCAACGGCAACGGCAACGGCAACGGCAACGGCAACGGCAACGGCAACGGCAACGGCAACGGCAACGAGCAGCACATTTGCATCTGGGCAATCAGATAAACTGCCTCCATGTCTGATTTTTCTCTCCCCCAAGCCCCCCTGCAATGCCTCGACCTATCTTGGTTACGCCACGCGGGAATCGAAGCTGCGGTCCTGCGCCTGGACCTGATCGACCCGCTGATCAGCGGCAACAAATGGTTCAAGCTGCGTCATCACCTGCTCCAGGCGCGCAAGGCCGATGCGCCGGGCCTGATCAGCCTGGGTGGTAACCATTCCAACCATCTTCATGCCCTGGCGGCGGCTGGCAAGCGCTTCGGCTTCGCCACTGCCGGGCTATTGCGTGGCCACCCCCAGGACACACCGACGGTGCGAGACCTGCAGGCCCTGGGCATGGAGTTGCATTGGCTCGGTTTCGGCGGCTACCGCAATCGCCATGAACCCGGTTTCTGGGAGCCCTGGCAGGCCCGCTACCCGGGTTGGCACTGCATCCCTGAAGGCGGTGGCGGCCAAGCTGGCGCGCAGGGCTGCGGCTTGATCGTCGCGCAATGCCGGGCGCAGTTGGCAACGCTCGGCTGGCCGGGCTACGACGCCTGGTGGCTGGCGGCAGGCACCGGCACGACCTTGGCCGGAATGGTGCTGGAGGAGGCGGGCAGACATGTGGTCCATGGCGCCCTGGCCGTGCCCCTCGACCACGGTGTACCGGAAACCGTCGCGGCGCTGGCGGGCGTGCACGGCTACCAATTGCACGACGCCAGCCGTGGCGGCTTTGCCCGTATCGACGACGCACTGCTGGCGTTCATCGCCGACACCGAACGGCAAACCGGCATGCCGCTGGAGGCGCTCTACACCGGCAAGGCCCTGCTGGCCCTGCGCGACCGGGTCGAGGCCGGGCATTTCGCTCCCGGCACCCGCTTGGTATTCCTGCATACCGGAGGCCTGCAGGGACGACGCGGTTACTTGTAGGGCAGCATGCGCAGCAGGGTGTTGTCACGCCGCACGTAGTGATGATAAAGCCCGGCCAGTGCGTGCAGGCCGATCAGCCAGTACCCCCAGCTGCCGATGCGTTCATGCCAGCCCTTGATGAACTTGCTCAGGTCCGGATCCGGGGCGACGATGGCCGGCAGATCCAGGCCATAGAACGGGATCGGCTTGTCGGCGGCGCTGAGGATTGCCCAGCCGGCCAGCGGCAGGCCGATCATCATCAGGTACAACAGCAGGTGCACCAGGTGCGACAGGCCGGTCTGCCAGGCTGGTGGCTTGGGCACGATCGGCGGCGTGGGGCGCGACAGGCGCAGGGCCAGGCGCAGCCAGACCAGCACGAACACCGTCAGCCCGAGCATGAAGTGCAGGTCTTTCATCAGGTCGCGTTCGGCGCTGCCCTTGGGGAACAGGCCGCGCAGCTCGATGCAGGCGTAGACGGCGGCCAGCAGCACCAGCATCAGCCAGTGCAGGGCGATCGACAGGCGCGCGTAGTGGGCCGCAGGAGTGGATGAAACCATGGTGGGTCCTCGTCATCAGGTCGGAAGGGGCGCTCTTGATGGCGCCTGCCCCTAACTCTAATCGCTGGCGTGGAAATGTGTTTGCTTCAGATCTATCAAACACGGCCGACACAACGGGCCTGGGTAATGGCTTTGGGCCTGCACCCGATCTCCATCGCACAAGGATCCTGTGTCAATGAAACGCCTCATCTCCACCCCTCGGGTAGCGCTGTTTGGCGCCCTGTCCCTGCTGCTCGCCGGCTGCGAGCAAGCCCCGGCGGTCAAGACTCCTCCGATTGCCGCCCTGACCATTCCGCTGTGCGTGAACGACGAGTGCGCGGTGCTGGACCAGAACGGCGCATTTCGAGTCGCCCCAGGCAGCGAGTTCACCCAGATCTACACCCAAGCCTTCACCAACGCCTTCATCTTCGGGCGTGGCGACTACTGGCACCTGGCAAGTGGTGACGGCAAGCAGGTGATTCGCGCCGACCTCACCGATGAGCTCTACACCTTGACCCCTGGCCTGTTCGGCTACGTCCGCAATGGCAAGGTCGGAGTGATGGATGAGCAGGGCAAGGAAGTCCAGCCGGCCATCTTCGACACTGTCTATGTCGGAGGTGACAACGACTTCATCGTCTATGAGATCGACGAACTGCGCGGCATCCTCACGCCTCAGGGCGAGAAGGTCAGCGAAGCGGTGTTCGACTCGCTGTACGTGCGCGAGGATTTCGCAAAGCGTGGCAACTGGGTGCTGGCCGAGCGGCAAGGCGAGAGCTGGGGATACAACCTCCAGACCAAGGTGTTGCGCAAGCTGGACTTCGACACCATTGTCAGCGCGGCTGACGGATATCTGGTGGTCACCCGCGAAGGCGGCGCGGGCAAGGGGCTGGCTGATGCCTCCGGCAACCTGGTGATTGCGCTCGACAAGGGTTGGCTGGGCACGCCAGGCGGTGGTCTGGTGGCCTTCAGGGATGGCTACGACAAACCTTGTGGCTACCTGGATTATCAAGGCAAGGTCGTCATCGAGGCGCAATACCAGAACTGCGAGACGTTCGGCAAGGTTGGCGGCATGGTGCAGTTGCAGCGCACCGGCGAAGACCGCGGCAAGGCCGGGATGATCGGGCATGACGGCAAATGGCTGATCGAGCCCGAGTACGACTCGATCGGCGATGCGGGTATCGGCCTGCTCGGCATGAGTGGCCATCGCCCGGGTTTCAACCATATCGGCAAGCTGCAGAGCATGTTCCTGGCAACCTACGGAACCATCGACCTGGACCAGGGGAAGGTCGTGTTCCAGCCTATATACAAGCAGATCGGCGTGGTTGCGCCCAAGCGCTATGCCTTCACCGAGCTGAAATCGCCGAAGAAGACGGTGATGCTCCTCGGTATGCCGAGTGAAACCGATACCGTGGGCCTGATGGACGAGCAGGGCAAAGTGCTGGTCCAGCCGGAACAGTTCGTGTCGTTCAAGCTGTTGGCCGATGGCCGCCACCTGCTGGCTGCCGAGGGCAGCAATTCGGATACCCTGCGCGCGCTGTACGACATCGATGGCAAGCTGCTGGTGCCCGCCAAATGGCAGGATCTGGAAGTCGACGAGGCGCGTGGCGCGATCTTCGCCTATCGAGTCGAGGGCAATGGCGATGACGCCGTGCGCACGCTGCGCGCCCTGTATCGTCTGGATGGCAGCGTGGTGTTCGACACCAACCGTTTGCCCTGTGGCGCGGAACAGGTGGTCGATGGCAAGGGCCAGGTGCTGTGGCCGAAGGATGCCCAGGCCCACTGCCCGGCGCCTGAGCCGGTGGCCGAGGCGTCCTGACGCTTGAGCACCCGTCGCCGGTGAATCGGCAGCGGGTGCTGCTTCAGCGTGGGGGGAGGTGCGGCCAGTTGTCGGCCACCAGGAACATCCGTTCGACCTCTTCCCACGTTCCGTCCGCCTGTTCCTCCACTCTGCACAGCAAGTGTGCGTGGGCATCGGGTTCCAGCCCTTGCCGCCAGGCGGTGAAGCGCGTTGCGTTCCAGCAGGCCTGTGCTTCAAAGCGCGCTGGCGCCAGCCATGCCTGGCGTGGCAGGGGCTGCCAGCATCCGTTATCGGCTTCGCTCCATTCAGATTGGCGCAGCCAGCCACCGCGCAAGTGCAGGGGGTTGGCCCCGTCAGGTGGACGGGGCTGCCCCGACCGTGGGTAGAACAGGTAGCCGCCAAGCCACAGGTGGGCTTGCACCCGGTCCAGACCCAATCCGGCCAGCACAGTGTGACTCTGCGGTCCGCTCGACATGGGCAGCTGGTGCTGCACCAGGTGTGCCAGCTTGCGTCCCAGCCGATCATGGCAACCGGGGCCGAGCCAGAGGCCTGGGTCGCCACCGTCGCCGCTAGGCGGCCCCAGGTAGAGCTTGATGGCCAGCTCCAGATGATGATCGCCTTCGCGGTCACGCAGCAGAATGTCCAGCTCGCCCAGGGTGTGCCCGCCGTCGCGGATCGCCAGGTTGGCCGCCAGCAGCTCGATACCCGGTGCCTGCTGCAGGGCGAACTGCCACAGGCTTTCGTAGTACAGGCCCAGCCGCCGGCTGTTCAGGCGTGCCAGCCAGTCCAGCAGCGGCGCAGGCTCCTGGTCGAGCGTCACGAGCCATTGGCCCAGGCGCTGCGGATCATCGGCCCAGGCGCTGCCCTGCAGCGGGTGGCGCTGGGGGCAGCCGGCCTGCGCCAGCAGCGGGGGCGACAGCAGCGCCCAGGCCAGGTCGCGCACGGCAGGGTGGCGCAGCTGGCGGGGCAGGGGCTCGAGATCGGCGAAGGGCGTCATCCTGCGAGCATAGCCGGTTTGCCGCTGGCCGGTCCTTTCGCCCATAATCCCGGCATTGTCACCCCGCCGCAGAGCCTTGCAGGAGCACCATGGAGCAATTTCGCAATATCGGTATCATCGGACGCCTTGGCAGCTCCCAGGTGCTCGACACCATTCGCCGACTGAAAAAATTCCTCCTCGAGCGCCACCTGCACGTGATTCTCGAGGACACCATCGCCGAAGTCCTGCCCGGCCACGGCCTGCAGACCTCCACGCGCAAACTGCTGGGCGAGGTCTGCGACCTGGTCATCGTGGTTGGCGGCGACGGCAGCCTGCTCGGCGCCGCCCGTGCCCTGGCCCGTCACAACATCCCGGTGCTGGGGATCAACCGCGGTAACCTGGGTTTCCTCACCGATATCCGCCCCGACGAGTTGGAGGAGAAGGTCGCCGAGGTGCTCGACGGCCATTACCTGGTGGAGAACCGTTTCCTGCTGCAGGCCGAGGTGCGTCGTCACAACGAGGCCATCGGCCAGGGCGACGCGCTCAACGACGTGGTGCTGCACCCGGGCAAGTCGACGCGGATGATCGAGTTCGAGATCTACATCGACGGCCAGTTCGTCTGCAGCCAGAAGGCCGACGGCCTGATCGTTGCCACCCCGACCGGCTCCACCGCCTACGCGCTGTCCGCCGGCGGCCCGATCATGCACCCCAAGCTGGATGCCATCGTCATCGTGCCAATGTACCCGCATACGTTGTCCGGCCGGCCGATCGTGGTTGACGGCAACAGCGAGCTGAAGATCGTCGTGTCCAAGGACTTGCAGATTTACCCGCAAGTCTCCTGCGACGGCCAGAACCACTTCACCTGTGCCCCGGGCGACACCATCACCGTGAGCAAGAAACCGCAGAAACTGCGCCTGATCCACCCGCTGGACCACAACTACTACGAGGTCTGCCGCACCAAGCTCGGCTGGGGCAGCCGCCTGGGCGGCAGGGACGACTGATGCTCGATCCGGCGCGCAGTTTCGACATCATCGGTGACGTGCACGGTTGCGCGCTCACCCTCGAACGCTTGCTCGACGCCCTCGGCTACAAGCGCATCGGCGGGGTCTGGCGGCATCCGCGGCGCCAGGCGTTGTTCCTGGGCGACATCGTCGACCGTGGCCCACGCATCCGCGAGGCGCTGCACATCGTTCATGACATGGTCGAGGCCGGCCAGGCGTTCTGCATCATGGGCAACCATGAGTACAACGCCCTGGGCTGGGTCACTCCGGCGTTGCCGGGCAGTGGCAAGGCCTTCGTGCGCGACCATACCCCGCGCCATGCCCGGTTGATCGACGAGACCCTTACCCAGTTCGCCCAGCACCCCGGCGACTGGCACGATTTCATCCAGTGGTTCTATGAGCTGCCGTTGTTCGTCGACGCAGGTCGCTTCCGCCTTGTGCATGCCTGCTGGGACCCACGGCTGATCGAGCCGTTGCGTCAGCAGTACCCCACGGGCTGCATCGACGAGCACTTCGTGCAGGCCTCGGCAGTGTCCGGCAGCTTCGCCTCGACAGTGTGCAACCGCCTGCTGCGCGGCACCGACATGCGCCTGCCGGACGGCCTGACCCTGACCGGCGGCGACGGCCTGACCCGCGCCTTCTTCCGCACCAAGTTCTGGGAAGAGGACCCGCAGACCTACGGCGACATCGTCTTCCAGCCCGATGCGCTACCCGACGAGGTGGCCCGCACGCCGCTCAGCCACAGCCAGAAGAACGCCCTGCTGCGCTATGCCGAGGACGAACCGTTGCTGTTCGTCGGCCATTACTGGCGCAGTGGCCGGCCCGCGCCGATCCGCGACAACCTGGCCTGCCTGGACTACAGCGCCGTGCTCTACGGCAAGCTCGCGGCCTACCGTCTGGACGACGAGACCCGCATCGACCCGCACAAGTTTGTCTGGGTCGATGTCGACCGCCCGCAGGCCAGCCAATGAACGTGGTCGAAGTGCTGCGCCTGCCGCTGGCGGTCGATCTCAGCGGTTTCGTCACCCTGCTGCGTCGTCTGCAGGTGCCGCACCGGGTGGTGGAGGAGGGCGAGGAACAGGTGCTCTGGGCGCCGCCGGCCATGGCCCACGAAGTACTGGAACTCTATCGACGCTTCCCTGAGGGCAATGCCGACCTTGAAGCCATGCCTGAACCTGTGGACGCCGGCATGCCCACCGCCCCGGCGGCGCCTTCGCTGAAGGAGCAGGCCCTGGCCTGCAAGGTCACCGCCGCGGTACTGATCCTGAGCCTGGTGGTCGCCGGGGTGACCGGCCTGGGTGACAACCTCTCGACCATCGGCTGGTTCACCTTCCTGTCGTTCAAGGTGCAGGGCGACTACCTGTACTTCACCCCCTTGCTCCAGGGCCTCGCCGAAGGCCAGTGGTGGCGCCTGGTGTCGCCGATGCTGCTGCACTTCGGCGTGCTGCACCTGGCCATGAACGGCCTGTGGTACTGGGAGCTGGGCAAGCGTATCGAACTGCGCCAGGGGCCGTGGATGTTGCTGGGGCTGACACTGTTGTTCAGTCTGGTGTCCAACCTGGCTCAGCATTTCACCAGCGGGCCAAGCCTGTTCGGCGGGCTGTCTGGCGTGCTCTACGGCTTGCTCGGGCATGTCTGGCTTTACCAGTGGCTGGCGCCGAACCCGCAGTTCAACCTGCCCAAGGGCGTGTTGGTGATGATGCTGATCTGGCTGGTGATCTGCCTGAGCGGCGTGGTCGGCCAGCTCGGCTTCGGCCAGATCGCCAACGCCGCCCATGTCGGCGGGTTGCTCATCGGATGCCTGACGGGGCTCTTGGGTGGCGCGCTGGCGAGGCGTAAACTGACCGCCTGACTGAGGAGACAGCATGTCCACGTTCGCGCAAATGATCGAAAACATCACCCCCGAGATCTACGAGAGCCTGAAGACGGCCGTGGAGATCGGCAAATGGTCCGACGGCCGCAAGCTGACCGCTGAGCAGAAGGAGCTGTCGCTGCAGGCAGTGATCGCCTGGGAGATCAAGAACCTCCCCGAAGAGCAGCGCACCGGCTACATGGGCCCGCAGGAGTGCGCCTCGAAGTCGGCGCCGATCGCCAACATCCTCTTCAAGTCGGACTCGGTACATTGATCGAACTCGCTCGTGGCTCTCTGAGCAAGATGGCGGTGCGCCTGGACGCACCGGTCGTTCAATACAGTTTCCGCCTGGATGACACCGAGGTGCCGGTCAACCCGCTGATCGGCCAGTCGATCCGCCTGGAGTACCTCGGCGCGATCCACTGCAGCCATTGCGGCAAACGCACCAAGACCAGCTTCAGCCAGGGCTACTGCTATCCGTGCATGACCAAGCTGGCCCAGTGCGATGTGTGCATCATGGCCCCGGAACGCTGCCACTACGACGCCGGCACCTGCCGCGAGCCGTCGTGGGGCGAGCAGTTCTGCATGACCGACCACGTGGTGTACCTGGCCAACTCGTCGGGCATCAAGGTCGGCATCACCCGAGCCACCCAGCTGCCCACCCGCTGGCTCGACCAAGGCGCCAGCCAGGCGCTGCCGATCATGCGCGTGGCCACCCGCCAGCAATCCGGGCTGGTCGAGGATGTGCTGCGCAGCCAGGTGCCGGACCGCACCAACTGGCGCGCGCTGCTCAAAGGCGACGCCGAGGTGCTCGACCTGCCGGCCATCCGCGAGCAGATCTTCGACGCCTGCGCAGACGGTATCCGTGGGCTGCAGGAGCGCTTCGGCCTGCAGGCCATCCAGCCGCTGCCCGACGCCGAGGTGGTGCAGATGCGCTACCCGGTCGAGGCCTACCCGAAAAAGATCGTCAGCTTCAACCTCGACAAGGATCCCGTCGTGGAAGGCACGCTGCTGGGCATCAAGGGCCAGTACCTGATCTTCGACACCGGCGTGATCAACATTCGCAAGTACACGGCCTACCAGCTGGCCGTGCTCCAGTAAAAGGATCGTCACCATGCGTACCGAACAACCGCAAGTGATCTACCTCAAGGACTATCAGGCCCCCGAGTACCTGATCGACGAGACCCACCTGACCTTCGAACTGTTCGAGGACCACAGCCTGGTCCATGCGCAGCTGGTCATGCGCCGAAACCCCGAGCGCGGCGCCGGCCTGCCGCCGCTGGTGCTCGATGGCCAGCACCTGGAGCTGCTGAGCGTGCAACTGGACGACCAGACGCTGAACGCCAATGACTACCAGCTCGATGACCACAGCCTCACCGTGCAGCCCAAGGCCGAGCGCTTCACCCTCGACACCAGCGTGAAGATTCACCCGGAAAGCAACACCGCGCTGGAAGGCCTGTACAAGTCCGGCAAGATGTTCTGCACCCAGTGCGAGGCCGAGGGCTTCCGCAAGATCACCTACTACCTCGACCGCCCGGACGTGATGAGCACGTTCACCACCACGGTGATCGCCGAGCAGCATCGCTATCCGGTGCTGCTGTCGAACGGCAACCCGGTGGGCAGTGGCCCGGGTGAGGATGGCCGCCACTGGGCGACCTGGGAAGACCCGTTCAAGAAGCCGGCGTACCTGTTTGCCCTGGTAGCCGGTGACCTGTGGTGCGTCGAGAGCGAGTTCACCCGCCAGTCCGGCCGCGCCGTGACCCTGCGTATCTATGTCGAGGAAGAAAACCTCGACAAGTGCGACCACGCCATGGTCAGCCTGAAGAAGTCCATGCGCTGGGACGAGGAAGTCTACGGCCGTGAATATGACCTGGACATCTTCATGATCGTCGCGGTCAACGACTTCAACATGGGCGCCATGGAAAACAAGGGCCTGAACATCTTCAACTCGAGCTGCGTGCTGGCCCGCGCCGAGACCGCAACCGACGCCGCCCACCAGCGGGTCGAGGGCGTGGTGGCCCACGAGTACTTCCATAACTGGTCGGGCAACCGCGTGACCTGCCGCGACTGGTTCCAGCTGTCGCTCAAGGAAGGCTTCACGGTGTTCCGCGATGCCGAGTTCAGCGCCGACATGAATTCGCGCACGGTCAAGCGCATCGAGGATGTCGCCTACCTGCGTACCCATCAGTTCGCCGAAGACGCCGGCCCCATGGCCCACCCGATCCGCCCGGACAGCTTCATCGAGATCTCCAACTTCTACACCCTGACGGTGTACGAGAAGGGCGCCGAGGTGGTCGGCATGGTCCACACCCTGCTGGGGGCCGAGGGCTTCCGCAAGGGTAGCGACCTGTACTTCGAGCGCCATGATGGCCAGGCGGTTACCACCGACGACTTCATCAAGGCCATGGAAGACGCCAACGGTGTCGACCTGACCCAGTTCAAGCGCTGGTACACCCAGGCCGGCACCCCGCGCCTGGAGGTCAGCGAGGCCTATGACGCTGCCGCGCAGCGCTACAGCCTGACCTTCCGCCAGAGCTGCCCGCCGACACCGGGGCAGGTTGAGAAACTGCCGTTCGTGATCCCGGTGGCGCTGGGCCTGCTGGATGCCCAAGGTAACGACCTGCCGTTGCGCCTGGCCGGCGAAAGCGCCGCCACTGGCACCAGCCGCGTGCTGTCGGTGACCGAAGCCGAGCAGACCTTCACCTTCGAAGGTATTGCCAGCCAGCCGCTGCCGTCGCTGCTGCGCGGCTTCAGCGCACCGGTCAAGCTGAGCTTCCCGTACGATCGCGACCAGCTGATGTTCCTCATGCAACACGACAGCGACGGCTTCAACCGCTGGGAAGCGGGGCAGCAGTTGGCCGTGCAGGTGCTCCAGGAGCTGATCGGCCAGCACCAGCGTGGCGAAGCACTGGCCCTCGACCAGCGCCTGATCACCGCACTGGGCACTGTGATTGGCAACGAGTCGCTGGACCCTGCCATGGTCGCCGAGATGCTCTCGCTGCCGGGCGAGGCCTACCTCACCGAGATCAGCCAGGTGGCCGATGTGGATGCCATCCACGCCGCCCGCGAGTTCGCCCGCCGGCAGATCGCCGAACAGCTGTTCGGTGCCCTGTGGGCGCGCTACCAGGCCAACCGCGAGGTCTCGCGCAAGACCGCCTACGTGGCCTCGGCCGAGCACTTCGCCCGCCGCAGCCTGCAGAACATCGCCCTGTCGTACCTGATGCTCAGCGGCAAGCCGCAGGTGCTCGAGGCGACCCTGGAGCAGTACGAGCACTGCGACAACATGACCGAGCGTCTCACCGCCCTGGCGGTGCTGGTCAACTCGCCGTTCGAGGCCGAGCGCGCCAAGGCCCTGGATGCCTTCTCCGAGCACTTCAAGGACAACCCGCTGGTCATGGACCAGTGGTTCAGCGTGCAGGCGGCCAGCACCCTGCCGGGCGGCCTGGCGCGGGTCAAGGCATTGATGCAGCACCCGGCCTTCACCCTGAAGAACCCGAACAAGGTGCGCGCGCTGATCGGTGGTTTCGCCGGGCAGAACTTGGTCAACTTCCATGCCGCTGACGGTTCGGGGTATCGCTTCCTGGCGGATCTGGTGATCGAGCTCAATGCGCTGAACCCGCAGATCGCCTCGCGTCAATTGGCGCCGCTGACCCGCTGGCGCAAGTATGACGACCAGCGTCAGGCGCTGATGAAGGGCGAGCTGGAGCGGATCCTCGCGTCCGGTGCGCTGTCCAGCGATGTGTACGAGGTGGTGAGCAAGAGTTTGGCGTAAGCCTGGTCCAACGCTATCGCGGGGCAAGTCGGTTCGCCGCATCGCCGCTCCCACGCCATACCTCGTGCGGCGTGGGAGCGGCGATGCGGCGAACCGACTTGCCCCGCGATGCGTTTGACGGTTAACAAAACATAACGTCCCGCTCGTTGTTTTCTGTCGGACAAGCCCGATACGATGGCCAGAAGCTATTCCAGGCCTCTGGACCAGGGGTTTCGGCAGTGCCTGGCAATAGATTGACCCACCACAAGAACACAACAGGGGGCAGTCATGAGAGAGCGGATTACGCCACGCCGCAGGCTGGCGGCAGGCGCGATGCTGGCACTGGCGCTGGGCATCGGCGCCGGCAATGCCGAGGCGGCGGTGGCCGCCGAGGAATACTCGGTGGAGTCGGCCAAGGCCAGCCAGAGCCTGTTGATCGGCGCCACCCACGCCGGCCAGCGCCTAGTGGTGGTTGGCGATCGCGGCCATATTCTGTTCTCCGACGACCAGGGCAAGACCTGGACCCAGGCCCGGGTGCCCACCCGGCAACTGCTTACCGCCGTGTTCTTCCTCGACGACAAGCGCGGCTGGGCGGTCGGCCATGATGCCCAGATCCTCGCCAGCAACGACGGCGGCGCGACCTGGAGCAAGCAGTTCGAAGACCTGTCCCGCGAAGCGCCCTTGCTCGACGTGCGCTTCATCGACGCGCAGCATGGTTTTGCCGTGGGCGCCTATGGCGCGCTGCTGGAGACCACCGATGGCGGCCAGCACTGGCAGGACGTCGCCGAGCGCCTGGACAACCCCGACCAGCTTCACCTCAACGCCATTACCCAGGTGAAGGACGCTGGCCTGTTCATCGTCGGCGAGCAGGGCAGCATGTTCCGTTCCAGCGATGCCGGCCAGAGCTGGACAACGGTGCAGGGCCCCTACGAGGGCTCGCTGTTCGGTGTGATCGGTACCACCCAGTCCAACACGCTGCTGGCCTACGGCCTGCGCGGCAACCTGTTCCGCTCCACCGATTTCGGCGACAGCTGGCAGCCAGTCGAGCTCAAGGCCGAACGCGGTCCGCTCGAATTCGGCCTGGCAAGCGCTACGCTTCTCGAGGACGGCAGCCTGGTGCTGGTTGGCAATGGCGGCAGCGTGCTGCGCAGCCATGACGACGGGCAGACCTTCAGTGTGCGCAACCGCGCCGACCGCATCGCCCTGTCGGGTGTGAGTGGCCTGGGCGGTGGCGGCCTGTTGCTGGTCGGGCAAGGGGGCGTGCACCTGGCCTCGGCCGACGGTACCCAGGAGGTGCGTCCATGACCAGCCGGGAGAGCTTCGACATGCAGCACAAGGACAAGGCCACCCTGCTGGAACGCCTGATTTTCAACAACCGCCCCGTGGTCATCGCCATCTGCCTGCTGGTTAGCGTGTTCCTGTTCTGGCAGGCCACACAGATCCGCCCGTCCACCAGTTTCGAGAAGATGATCCCGCTGCAGCATCCGTTCATCGAGCAGATGATGGAGCACCGCAACGACCTGGCCAACCTCGGCAACACCGTGCGCGTCTCGGTGGAGGCGGTCAATGGCGACATCTTCGACAAGGACTACATGGAGACACTGCGCCAGATCCATGACGAGGTGTTCTACATCCCCGGCGTCGACCGCGCCGGGCTCAAGTCGCTGTGGAGCCCGAGCGTGCGCTGGAGCGAGGTCACCGAAGAGGGCTTCTCCGGCGGCGAGGTGATCCCCAATACCTACAATGGCTCCCAGGACAGCCTCGACACCCTGCGCGACAACGTGCTCAAGTCAGGCCAGGTGGGGCGCCTGGTGGCCAACAATTTCAAATCCAGCATCATCGACATCCCGCTGTTGGAGAACCATCCCGACCCGCAGGATCCGGGGCGCCAGGTCAAGCTCGACTACCAGCAGTTCTCCCACCAGCTGGAAGAGAAGATCCGCGACAAGTTCCAGGCACAGAACCCCAACGTGAAGATTCACATCGTCGGTTTCGCGAAGAAGGTCGGTGACCTGATCGACGGGCTGGTGATGGTGGCGATGTTCTTCGGCGTGGCGCTGGTGATCACCTGGGCGCTGCTGTACTGGTTCACCTGGTGCATCCGCAGCACCATCGCCGTGCTCATCACCACCCTGGTGGCGGTGGTCTGGCAGCTGGGGCTGATGCATGCGGTGGGCTTCGGCCTGGACCCGTACTCGATGCTGGTGCCGTTCCTGATCTTCGCCATCGGTATCTCTCATGGCGTGCAGAAGATCAACGGCATCGCCCTGCAGTCCAGCGACGCCGACAACGCCCTGACCGCAGCGCGGCGCACGTTCCGCCAGTTGTTCCTGCCGGGGATGATCGCCATCCTCGCCGACGCCGTGGGCTTCATCACCCTGCTGATCATCGACATCGGGGTGATCCGCGAGCTGGCCATCGGCGCCTCGATCGGCGTGGCGGTGATCGTGTTCACCAACCTGATCCTGCTGCCGGTGGCGATCAGCTACGTCGGCATCAGCCAGAAGGCCATCGCCCGCAGCAAGAAGGATGCGACCCGCGAGCATCCGTTCTGGCGCCTGCTGTCCAACTTCGCCAGCCCCAAGGTGGCGCCGGTATCGGTGGTGCTGGCGCTGCTGGCATTCGGCGGCGGCCTCTGGTACAGCCAGAACCTGAAGATCGGCGACCTCGACCAGGGCGCGCCGGAGCTGCGCCCGGACTCGCGCTACAACCAGGACAACAGCTTCATCATCAGCAATTACTCGACCAGTTCCGATGTGCTGGTGATCATGGTCAAGACCCCGGCCGAGAGCTGTTCGATCCACTCGACCATGGCGCCGATCGACGAGTTGATGTGGACCATGGACAACACCCCGGGGGTGCAGTCGACCATCTCCCTGGTGACCGTTTCCAAGCAGGTCATCAAGGGCATGAACGAGGGCAGCCTGAAATGGGAAACCCTGTCGCGCAACCCGGATATCCTCAACAACTCCATTGCCCGGGCCGACGGTCTGTACAACGCCGACTGCTCGCTGGCACCGGTGCTGGTATTCCTCAACGACCACAAGGCCGAGACGCTGGAGCGGGTCACCGCCGCGGCCAAGGCCTTCGCCGACAGCCACAGCAAGGACGGCCTGCAGTTCCTCCTGGCGGCGGGTAATGCTGGCATCGAGGCCGCCACCAACGAGGTGATCAAGTCGGCCGAGCTGACCATCCTGATCCTCGTGTACATCTGCGTGGCGGTAATGTGCATGATCACCTTCCGCTCGTTCGCCGCGACCTTGTGCATCGTCCTGCCGCTGGTGCTGACTTCGGTACTGGGCAACGCGCTGATGGCCTTCATGGGCATTGGCGTGAAGGTCGCCACGCTGCCGGTGGTGGCGCTGGGCGTGGGCATCGGCGTGGACTACGGCATCTACATCTACAGCCGCCTGGAGAGCTTCCTGCGCGCCGGCCTGCCGTTGCAGGAGGCCTACTACGAGACCCTGCGCTCCACCGGCAAGGCGGTGCTGTTCACCGGCCTGTGCCTGGCCATCGGCGTGTGCACCTGGATCTTCTCGGCGATCAAGTTCCAGGCCGACATGGGCCTGATGCTGACCTTCATGCTGCTGTGGAACATGTTCGGCGCCCTGTGGCTGCTGCCGGCGCTGGCGCGGTTCCTGATCAAGCCAGAGAAATTGGCGGGCAAGGAGGGCGGGTCGATCTTCGCCCATTGAGTGACGCCATTATCGCGGGTCAAGTCGCATCGGCGCACCGCCGACGCGACTTGACCCGCGATTGCGTATAATGGCGGCCTTTGTCTGAAATGGTATTACCATGACCACCCTCGCCACCGCCCTCGCAGCCTGCGACATGCTCCTGATCGACGGCCTGCACGCCTTCGACTTCAACCTCGACGAAACCGGCCTCACCATCGAATGCATGGACGGCCGCCAACTGCGCCGCTGGACCTTCACCTCCGAGCAGATCGCTGCCGCCAATGGCGAGGGCGACGACTGGAGCCTGGCCACTGATGAAGGCGAGCATCGTCTAGTCTGTATGAGTGCCTTTCGTGCCCCGGATGAAGAAGACGATGAACAGGAAATGGACACGCCTGCTGACCGCTAGCCTCATGGCTTTGTCAGTCAACGCCCAGGCCGCCACGTTGCTGGTGGGCAGCTACACCGACAACGGCAGCGAAGGGATCTACCGCTACGACTTCAACGCTCGCACTGGCCAGATCGACGCCAAGCCCCGGCAGGTTGTCAAGAGTGTCAGCCCCTCGTGGCTAGTGCTGTCTGCCGACCAGCGCCAGCTGTTCGCCGTCAATGAAACGCCCAAGGGCAACGTCAGCAGCTTCTCGCTAAGCAGCAAGGGCGAGATCAAGCTGCTGAACCAGATGCCCAGCCAGGGCGACGAGCCGACCCACGCCAGCCTGAGCCATGACCAGCGCTACCTGTTTGTCGCCAACTACGCCGTCGCTCCCGACCCCGGTGGCAGCCTGGTGGTGATCCCGGTGGCCAGGGACGGCAAGCTCAAGCCGGTGGTGCAGCAGGCCCGGCACACGCCAAGCAAGGTCAACCCCGAGCGCCAGGCCGGTGCCCATGTGCATTCGCTGGTGCTGTCGCCCGATGGCCGCCACCTGTATGCCAGCGACCTGGGCGCGGACAAGGTGTTCATCTACCGCTACGACGGCGCCAGCCCCGAGCATCCGCTGAGCCCGGCGATTCCGCCGTCGGTGGCGTTGCCACCGGGCAGTGGCCCGCGTCATCTGCTGTTCGACGCCAAGGGCCGGCATGCCTACCTGACGCTGGAGATGAGCGCCGAGGTGGTGGTATTCGATGTGCAGGACGGTGCTCTGACCGAGCGCCAGCGCTTGCCGCTGACCGACAGCAAGGATGTAGCGGCCAGGGCCGCGGGCGGGCTGCACCTGTCGGCCGATGGCCGCTTCCTCTATGTCAGCAATCGCGGCACTGCCAACGAGATCGTGGTGTATGCGGTAGGCAAGGATGACGGCCAACTGAGATTGGTGCAGCGCCGCTCGGTCGAGGGCGACCATCCCCGCGAGTTTGCCCTCGACCCCAGTGGCAACTACCTGCTGGTGGCGAACCAGAAGAGCAACCAGATCGTGGTCATGCGCCGCGATCCGCGCAGCGGCAAGCTGGGGGACACCGTGCAGAAGTTGGCGCAGCAGGCGCCTTCGGACCTCAAGTTCCTCGAATAATGGCAGGGGCTGAAAACCTCCGGCGTGGGAGCGGGCTTGCCCCGCGATGAGGCCGGCCCTGCGATCGCGGGGCAAGCCCGCTCCCACGTTGTTGCCCTCCCGCCTTGATTATCAATGGCCATGATAATGGCTACTGCCGCAATGAATTTTTACAGGCGGACCTATCGGCGTAAGTTTTGACCCAGGGCCCACGACGGGCCAACGTCAACCACCGAAGTCGAGGTCTGCCAGCATGAACTTCAATCTTTTCCCGATTATCGCCGCCTCTGCCATTTCCGCCTCTGTCGTACTACCTGCTCATGCTCAGTCGCAGATATCCGAGCGTAAAAGCAGCGTCCAGAGCTATACCCAGAAATACTTGCAGCAGAGTGCCAATTTCTATGCGGCGCTTGATCACAAGCCTCACCTCTGATTAATCAGGCGCCCACCTTCAAAAGGTGGGCGTTGCATCAAAGATCGACTGGAGCGCCCGGTGGCATGAGTGTCGGTACTTTGTTGCAAGCGATGCCGATCTGCAAGGGCGATTCAAGGATGTACGGATTACCGGTGCGGTCAATCAAATAGAACACTTCGTGCAGGTATTGCTTGCCCTCACTCTGGTAGCAGCGAAATGCCGTGTTTTTTGGAAACGCATCCTTGATCACGGTAAATGATGCCTCGGTACCGATCAGCTTGCTGAGTTTCTCTTTGTCGTAACTCACCACTTTCCTCAGGCTCACCAGATCGCTGAAGTAATCCTTGATAGTCCCACCATAGCAGGTGCCGTGTTTTCGCCATTCGTGCCGAAACATGCCTTCTGGATTGGAAGTGACCAGTTTTGCCAGGCGGGGAATAGTCATTATCTCGTTCATTTCTTCATCAGAGATGACGCAGGCCTTGCCGGTGCAGCCGGAGGGAGCCTCGCAAAACTGCGGATGACGGTTGGTGATGGGAGACGCCCCACCTTCACTTTTGGAGTAGGGCCAGATGCCATGGCTCAGAAAAGCGTTAGGAGGACTATTGCATCCAGGCATCTTTGGATTCATCAGGCAAAAGGAAGGTTGCCAGGTAACCGAATAGACCAGGAAGTCGACGGGGAAATCCTTCAGTGAAGGCCCCGCTCGCTCATTGAGATCTTCCCCCCAAGCGTGATTAAGACCCATTGTTAAAAGCAGTGCCACAAGAGCTGCTCGCGCGTGCATATGTCTATCCTCCTTGATACGGCCAACGTATTGGTGGCAGTTGATACATCATTAGTAGGAGCGCGATCAGTGCTTGGCTACTGGCAAAAATGACAGGTGCATCGGGGCAAGTGTAAAGAACGTGGTGATATCACAAGGCCATGTGATTTAATTTGACGCTAAATTTTTGACTCGCCAAAGGGGCAGAGCATGATGTGGCGTATCACGGCGGTATTGCTGTTGCTGATGTCCGCGCCGATTCTGGCGTTGTGAGTAGCGGACCGCAGGAAAAAACGCAGGGCGAACGACGCTTTTTCCTGCGGCCTGCAGTGTGTCGCGTGGGGCACTATGGCTTCGCCATGACGGCCTTGAACAGGGATGACCCCAGCCAGCCCTGAAGCCAGCTCCGCAGCCGCGGATAAGCAGCCTCGGCGAACCATTGCGGTTCGACCCCGGCAAACTGGCGCATCAAGGGCAGCAAGGCGGCGTCGGCCAGGCTCGGGTGCTCGGCGAGTAGCCAGGGCCTGCCTTCAAGCAGGCTTTCCAGTTCGGCCAGCCAGGGCTCGGCGTGGGTGCGGTAATGGGCCCGGGAATACTCTGGATAGCGCTCGGCATATTTGTACAGGTTCACCTGCGCCTTGAACGCGCTGTCGTTACGGGCGATCAGCGCGTCGGCCTGGCGCGCCGCCGCCGGGTCGGCCAGCAGGCGCCAGTCATCGGGGTCGTGTCGGTCGAGCGCCCAGCGCATGATGTCGAGGCTTTCCTCCAGCACGCCATTCCCGGTATCGAGCACCGGCACCGTACCCTTGGGCGACAGTGCCAGCAGCTCGGCGGGCTTTTCCTTCATCTTTACCTCGACCACCTGCACGTCGCACCCGGCGTAGCGCAGCGCCAGGCGTGCGCGCATGGCCCAGGGGCAGCGGCGGAACGAGTAGAGAATCACCCGCACACCTCGACATCGCTCAGGCCATTGCCCTGACGGCGCACCTGGATCTGCACCGGGATGCGTTCGTGCATCTCCTGCACGTGGGAAATCACCGCCACCTTGCGGCCCTGGGCCTGCAGACCGTCGAGGGCGTCCATGGCCAGTTGCAGCGACTCGGGGTCGAGGCTGCCGAAGCCTTCGTCGATGAACAGCGATTCGATGCGCAGGGTGCTCGAGGCCATCGACGCCAGGCCCAGGGCCAGGGCCAGTGAGACCAGGAAGGTTTCGCCACCCGACAGCGAGTGCACCGAGCGCAGCTCGTCGCCCATCTCGGTGTCCAGCACCAGCAGGCCCAGGGCGCTGCCGCCACGCTTGAGGCGGTAGCGTTTGGCCAATTGGCGCAGCTGGCTGTTGGCGTGGTGCAGTAGCAGGTCGAGGTTGTAGCCCTGGGCGATCTTGCGGAACACATCGCCGGAGGCTGAGCCGATCAGCGCATTCAGCCGTGCCCAGCGCTGCCATTGCTGGTAAGCCTGCTCGATCTGCTCGGCCAGGGCCTGGCTGGCGTGCTGGCGGCGCTGGTCGTCGGCCTGGCGCGCGCGTAGCTCGGCGCAGCATTGTTCTTGAACAGCCAGCTGCTGCTGGAGCTCGCTTAGCGCTTGCTCCAGCTCTTCCACCGGCAACTCGCCGTGGGCCTGGCTGGCATGCTGCTGCAGGCGTTGTTCACGCTCCTGAAGCAGCACGCGGCCCTGCTCGACGGACTTCTCCGCGGTTTGCAGGCGCTGACGCAGTTCACCGAGCTGGGCATCGTCGATGGCCAGCAGGCGGTCAAGGCCGGCATCGTCCAGCTCAGGGTGCGCGCTGCGCCAGTGGGCGATCTCGCCCTGCAACTGCTGATGCTCCTGTTCCAGGGCCTGTTGGCGCTGCTGGTTGGCCTTGAGGTCGGCGGCCAGCTGCACGCTTTGGGTGTGCAGCGCTTGCAGTTTCTGGGCGCAGTCGGCCTCGGCGCTGCGCGCCTGTTCCAGCTGGGTGTCCATGTACTGTTGCCAGGCTTCGGCGCTGGGCTGTTCACCGAGCAGCTCGCCCAGGGTGGCGCGGACCTGCTGGTGTTGCGCGTCCAACGCGGCGAGTTTCTGTTGCAGTTGCTGCTGCCCTTGCAGGCGTGCCTGTTGCTGGTCGCGCAGCTTGTCGAGCTGGACTTGTCGGGCCTGTTGCTCTTCCTGCTCGTCCTTGCGCAGGTCGAGCTGTTGGCGGCGCTGGGCGATCTGCTGGTCGAGGCCGAGGAAGGCGTTGGCCGGATCGTCGCGCAGGGCCTCGAGAATGTCCTGGGGCAGCACGCTGCCCAGGTCGTCGAGGCTTTGTTCCAGTTGCTGGGCGTCGGCGGCCAGGGCCTGGTGCTGCTGCTCGAGGTGACGCTGCGCCTGTTGCTGGGCTTCGCCTGCGGCCTGCAATTGCTGGGTAAGGCGAGCGGCATCCTTCTGCAGGGCGAGCAGGGCGCCTTGGCGTTTCTCGTCGCGGTCGATCTCCTCGCCGAGGCGGCGTAACTGGCCGTCGAGCCACTTGCCGCGGGCCGCGTCGTCCTGCGGGGCAAGCGCCGGCCACAGGGCATGGGCCTGGAGCTGTTCGGTCACAGGCTGCAACTGCTCGCCGAGCTGCTGCTGTTGTTGCTGGTAATCCTTGAGTTGGGCATTGACCACGCCCAGTTCGGTGCGCAGTTCCACGAGCTTGCCATTGAGCTGCTCGACTTGCTTGTGCGCCGCCTCTTCCTCGGCCTGGTCGTGCCGACCAAGGCTGTGCAGCAGCGCTTCGGGCTGGTGGAACGGGTGTTCGGCGCTACCGCAGACCGGGCAAGGCTCGCCGTCGCGCAGTTGCGCGCGCAGCTCCTCGACGCTGGTGTTGCGCGCCAGGCGCTGGCGCTCGAGCAATTGACGGGTGAGGGTCAGCGCTTGCTCGGCGCTTTCCAGCTCGGCCTTGGCCGCGGTGCCTTCGCCGATCAGTTGCTGGCGCCGCTGCATGGCTTGTTGCTGGCGTTCACGCAGGGTGGCGATGGCCTGGCGCAGTTCCTGCTCGCGACCATGCAGGCGGGTCAGCTCTTCGACGGCGCGCTGTTGCTTGCGGTTGTCCTGGAGCATGGCGCCGAGCAGATCGACCTGCTCGGCCAACGCATGGGGTTCGGCACCAGCTTCGCGGAACAGCAGCTCGAAATGCTCGCGTTGCGCTTGCAGTTGGGCGTTGGCCTGGCTGGCCTGGGCCTGCAGTCCGGGCAGCTCTTCGCGGCCCTTGGCCAGGCGGCCGCCGATCAGCATGACCTGCTTGAGTTGTGGCAGGTAGGCCTGCCAGGCGTCGGCGAGGCCGCCCAGGTGCTGGCTTTCGGCCAGGGCGGCATCGATCTGCGACAGCTGCTGCTGGCTGCGCTGCTGATGGTCTTCCAGCTGGTGCAGTTGCTGCTGGCCCGCGCTGGCCTCCTGCTCGGCTTGGTTGCAGGCTTCGCGTTGTTCGGCCAGGTCCTTGTCCAGGCGTGCAATGTCACCTTGAGCGGCGAAGGCCTGGCGCAGGCGTGGAGCGTTTTCGCCTTGCAGGGCCTGCTGCTGGCCCAGGTGCTGGCGGGCCGCTTCAAGGGACTGCTGCAGTGCGTCGATATGTTGCTGCAGATCGCTTTGCTGGCGTTGTTGCTGGTCGATATCCGCCTGCACTGGGGCCAGTTGCGCGGCCAGGTGCTGTTGGCGATGGAACTGGTGGCGCTGGGGCGCCAGGCGCTCCAGGCGTTGCAGGTCGACGCGCTGCTCGGCCAGTTGCTGCCACGCCTGCTCGGCAGCTTGCAGGGCAGTGCCGGCCTCATGGTGCTGGGCGTGCAGGCGCTGCTGTTCTTCGAACCAGGTGCGCTGTTGCTCGAGCAGGCGCTGGCGCGACTGGTCGGCCTTGAACTGTTGCAGGGCCAGTTCCAGTTCCTGGTCTAGGGCAGCGCGGGCTTCGGCGTCCATTGGCAGCAGGTGCTCGGCCTGCTTCTTCAGGTCGTTGTGAACCTCGCCGGTTTCCCGAGCCTTGCTGAAGGCGCGCTGGCCGAGGCGGGTGTAGATCGCCGTGTTGGTGAGCTTTTCCAGCAACTCGCTGCGCTCACGGTCGTCGGCCTTGAGGAACGCGCCGAACTCGCTCTGGGCGAGCATCACTGCACGTGTGAACTGCTCGAAGTTCAGGCCCAGGCGAGCCTCGACCAGTTGCTTGTATTCGTTCTTGCCACTACCCAGCAACTGCTCGCTGTCCAGGTCGTAGAGGCTCTGGCGGCTGTTCTGCAGCTTGCCGGTGGCTTTCTCGCGGGCGCGATTGGCTTCCCAGCGGGCGCGGTAGCGGCAGCCGTCGATACCGATGAAATCCACCTCGGCAAAGCCGCTGCCGGTGCCACGGCGCAGCAGGTTGCGTGGGTCTGAGGTGGGGATCTCGCCGTCGGCATCCGGCACCTTGGCTTCCCGGGCGATATCGTTCAGGCGTGGCACGCTGCCGAACAGGGCCAGGCAAAGCGCGTCGAGCAGTGTGCTCTTGCCGGCCCCGGTCGGCCCGGTGATGGCGAACAGGCCGGCGCTGGCCAGGGGCTCGGCGGTGAAATCGATGTCGATGGGGCCGGCAAGGGAGGCCAGGTTCTTCAGGCGGATGGCGAGAATCTTCATGGTCGTTCCTCTTCTTGCAGCACGTCCTGCAGCAGTTCGGCAAAGTCGGCCAGGGCCTGCTCGTCGGCGGGGTTGCCGTACTGTTGCTGCCAGGCACGGCCGAACAGGTCCTGCGGGGTCAATTGCGCCAGTTCGACAAAGGCTTGGTCGTCCTCCTCCTGGCGCCCGGCGCCGGCATACTCGGCGCTGATGCGCACCAGGCGCACAGCCTTGCCCTGCAGGGCCGTCTCGATCTGCTGGCGCAGGTCGGGCTGCGGCTCGTCCAGGCGCACCCGCACCTCCAGCCAGGGTTGGCGGTTGGGGTCCTCGAGCAGGTCGATCACCGGCAACTGCCCCAGTTGCTCGAGCAACTCGCCCAGCGGTGCCGGGCCGACCCGCTGCAGGGCCACGGCACGCGGCACCGGGCGCGGCTCGACGCTGACCAGGTCGGCACCCTCAAGCTCCACTTCCAGCACCTGGTGCGGGTAGTTGATTTCAGCGAAGGACAGCGGGATCGGCGCGCCGCTGTAGCGGATGCGATCCTCGCGGTTGACCTTCTGTGGCTTGTGCAGATGACCCAGGGCGACATAGCTGATGGCCTTGTCGAACAGCCGCGCTGGCAGCGCCTCGGCATTGCCGATGATCAGGCTGCGTTCGGAGTCTTCCGAGATGCTGCCGCCGGCCATGTGCGCATGGCTGATGGCGACCAGCGCTTGGCCCTTCTTGCGTTTCTTCTGCGCCGCCGCGATCAACTGCTCGTGGACCTGGGTGATGCCCTGCAGGTAGTCGTCACCCAGCGCCGGCCCGGTGACTTCGGCGGGACGCAGGAAGGGCAGGGCCAGGCACCAGGCGCCGACCTTGCCGCGGGCGTTGGTCAGCGGGATCAGCAGGCGCTCGGCGTCCAGCTGGCCTTCGTCGAGCCAGTGCACGCGGCCCAGGGCGTGGGTGCGCAGGCGGCGCATCAGTGGCGCCGGCAGCTCGATGCGCGAGCCGGAGTCGTGGTTGCCGGCGATCATCACGATGTCCAGCTTGGGCTGTTGCTCATGGGCCTGGACGATGAAGTCGTAGAGGCGCTCCTGGGCTTTGACCGGCGGATTGACGGTGTCGAAGATGTCGCCGGCGATCAGCAGCGCATCGGGCTGGCGCAGGCGCAGCTGGCCGAGCAGCCAGTCGAGGAAGCAGGCGTGTTCGAAGTCGCGTTCCTGGCCATGCAGGCTCTGGCCCAAGTGCCAGTCGGAGGTGTGAAACAGACGCATGGAAGATCCGTAGGGTGAGCGGCAGGGGGCGTTTGGATTTGGGCGGTATGGTAACTCATCGCGGACTTGTGGGAGCGGGCTTGGCCCGCGATGAGGCTACTTGGGATACAGCGGTGGCAGGCTACTGGCCTCGCCCGTGGGCGCTAGCACCTGCTCGGCCGGTGGTATGGCGCCGATGGCGCGCCACAGCTCGTCGCCCTGCCAGTACTGGCCGCCCTCGCTGTACAGCGCACCGTTCAACCCATCCAGCGCATCGGACAATGGCACGAAGCGCGCCGCCATCTCGGCCAGGGTTTCCGGCTGCTGCCGCGCCCAGGCGTCCAGAGCCTGGCGGGTGGCCTGCGGATCGTTGGCCTGGCAGGCGCGCTTGAGGTCGTCGAGCAGCGTGCGTGGGCTCGGGCCAGTCTGTGCCGCCCGCAGTACCGCCGGTTGCGAACGGGCGCGCCACCACAGGGTGAAACCGAGCAGGGTAGTCAGCGCCAGCACCAACGTCGCCAGTTGCCAGGGCCAGAGCAGGCCTGGGGCCATGTTGCTGTCGCCGGCCGGGGTGTCGGCGCTGAGCGCCGGATTGTCCTGCACGTTCAGGGTGCGTGCCGGCAGGCTGCTGTGCTCCAGGTGGTCCTCGCGGGTGTTCCACCAGGTCACCTCCAGCGCCGGCAGCGCCAGCTCGCCGGCGTGGGTCGGCACCAGCGCCTCGCGCTCCTCACGGTTGGCGACCATGCCGCGTTCGCCGATCTCATTGCGCAGCAACGGCTGGTCGGGGTAGCGGCGCAGGCCGGCGGCCTCGGTGGCCGGCAGCGGCGGCAGCTGGGTGCTCGAAAGGCCCTCGGCGCGCACACTGATGTTGCGGGTCAGCGAGTCGCCGATCTGCGTGGGCTGGCTGTTCGGGTCGGGATTCCAGTGTTCTTCCAGGGTCAGGCTGCGTGCCGGCAGCCAGGGGCGGTCGGCCGGGTAGCCGGCCGGGATCGGCTTGACCGTCAGGCGCAACGGCAGCGAACTCACCTGCACCTGGCGGCCGACCCTTGGCGTGCCGGCAGGTTGCTCGCCATTGTCGGCGGCGGTGGCGGTGAAGCGCAGCGGCGGCACGTCAAGGTTGCCGCTTTGCTGGGGGTAGATGGCGTAGCGGGTCTCGATCACCCCATGGCGCACGCCGTTGATCTCTTTCTCGTAGGTGCGCGACTCGCCCAGCGGGTCGACCTTGGCGTTCTCCAGTTGCAGCGGGCTGAGGTTGCTGTCGTCGTACAGCGCCACCGAATGGTAGATGCGCAGGGTCAGCACGGCCTGGGCCTGGACATAGACTGCGCTGCTGTCCAGGGTGGCCTCGACGAACACTTGCGAGGCTGCGTCCGGGCGCTGGCTGTCGGCCTGCTGCACCTGCAGCTCGATGGCCTGGCTGCGTGACTGGCCCAGTTGCAGCTCGGGGATGCGCAGGCTGCCGCTGCGCCGGGGCAGCAGGGTGATGATCCAGCGGGTGCTGGCGCGGGTCTCGCCGTCGAGGGTGTGCAGGCTGTTGAGCTGGCGCGTGCCACGGACCTCGAAGTCGGGCTCAAGGGTGCGCAGGTCGGGCTTGCCGAACTGGGTCACGTCCTGGCTCTCGAGGGTGAGCTCCAGGGTTTCGCCGGCCTCGAGGCGCGTGCGGTCGACACTGGCCTGCAGGGTCGGTTCGGCCTGGGCCGCGAGGCTCCACAACAGGCCTAGGAGAAAGACGCCGAAGCGACTCATCGTGGGGTTTCCTGATGCAATTGCTGTTCATACCAGAATTTGCGCCGCAGCAGTTCCGCCGGATTATCGGGGATCTCCCGCAACCATTGTTCCAGGGCCTGGCGCTGTTCGGCGTCGAGGCTGGTGGAGAGCGGCCGCTGGGGCGGCTGGGTGATGCTGTCTTCATCGCCGCCGGCAGTGCCGGACGGAGCCTGGGAGTTGCCCTGGCTGTCACCGTTCTGCTGGCCTTGTGCCGGGTTGTCGCTGTCCGGCGAGCCCTGGGCCTGGCTGCTGGTCGAGCTGCTGTTGCCTTCGGTCTCGTTGCCGGGCGTGTCCCGGGCATCGGCATTGTTCGGCTGTTCCTCGGCCTTGGCCTGGCGCTGCTGCAACAATTGCTGGACCAGCGCCTGGTTGTCCAGCGCCGCTTTCAGGTCGGGTTGGCGCTCCAGTGCTTGTTCGTAAGCGTCCAGCGCCGCTTCCAGTTCGCCGGCGCGGGCCAGGGCGTTACCTCGATTGTAGTGGGCGGCTGCCGTGCCGGCCTGGGCGAACGCGGCGGCGGCGCCTTCGAAGTCGCCGGCCTGGTACAGGGCCATGCCGCGCCACTGGCTGTCGGCGAAGTGCCGGGCGGCCTCGGCGGGGCGTTGCCGTTCCAGCAGGCGCTGGCCTTGCTGGTCGGGGCGCAGCCACAGGTCGTTGAACTCGAAGGCCTGGCTCGGCTGAGGCAGGGCCAGCAGCAGGGGGAGGCAGAATAGCCAGCCACGCCGGCCGGCGCAGGCGGCGAGCAGCAGCAGGGGCAGTAGCAGCCAATAGCCCTGGTCGGCCCAGCTGTCCAGTTGCAGGGTCTGGCCATCGTTGTGCAGCAGGCGCGGGTTGTCGAACAGGCCTAGGCCGCGCAGGTCGAGGTCGTCGATGCGGGCATGGCGATAGCGCCCGCCGGTCGAGCCGATGAAGGTCTTCAGCGAAGCGCTGTCCAGGCGTGGCAAAAGGATGCCGCCTTGTTCGTCCTTGAGGTATTCGCCATTGGCCTGGCGCACCGGCGCGCCCTCGGCACTGCCGACACCCAGCATCAGCAGGCTAGGGCCCTGGCGGCCCAGGGCCTGGCGTATGCCTTCGCGTTCAAGCTCGCTCAGCGACGAGCCGATCAACAGTAGGCGGCCCTGGCCCAGGCCGCTCTGCGCCAGCAGCGCGAGGCCCTTGCGCACGGCCAGGTCGGCGCGCTGGCCGGGCTGCGGCATGATCGATGGATCGACGGCCTCGAGCAGGTTGCGCGTGGTGCTCAGGTCATCTGACAGCGGCACCAGGGTGTGGGCGCTGCCGGCATAGACGATCAGTGCGGTCTGGCTGTCGCGACGATGCTCGAGCAGGTCGAGCACCTTGCGTCGGGCCTGCTCCAGGCGGTTCGGCGCGCTGTCCTCGGCGAGCATCTGCGGCGTGAGTTCGAGCAGGATCACCAGCGGGTCGGCCGGACGCTGGCGGGTTTCCTCGAGGCGTTGCCAGCTGGGGCCGAGCAGGGCCAGGACGATCAGCAGCCAGGCCAGGCCCAGGGCGATCCACGGCAGCTTGCTGGTGCTGCCGCTGCCGCCACCGAGCAGTACCGCGTGAAACGGCTGCGGCAGGATCAACTGCCAGCGTCCGGCGCGTTTGCGCCGGTGCCAGAGCTTGAACAGCAGCCAGCCAAGCAGTGGCAGTACTAGCAGCCAGAGCGGGCGCATCCATTGCGGCCAGAGTTCGATCATCGCCGCCTCCTCAGGCGCAAGCGCTCGAGGCGCTGTCGCCATTCCGGGTGGGGCTGCAGGAAGCGCGGTTTGCGCAGCAGGCGTTGCAGCAGGTTGTCCGGCCACTGCACGGCCACCACCAGCAGCACGCTGAGCAGCAGCGCCAGGGCCAGTGGCCAGGCGTACAGCTCATGGGCGGTGCGCGCCTGGGTCGGCTGCTGGGCCACCGGTTCCAGTTGGTCGAGGGTGTCGCCGATGGCATCTAGTTCGGCGCCGTCGTGGGCGCGGAAGTAGCTGCCGTGCGTGATTTCGGCGATCTCCCTGAGCGCGGCTTCGTCCAGGTCCAGGCTTGGGTTCAGCCCCAGCAGGCCCGGCGTGCCGCTGGCCTCGGGGTTGGCGCCGATGCCAATGGTGTAGATGCGCACCCCTTCCTGGGCCGCCAGGCGGGCGGCAGTCAGCGGGTGGATCTGCCCGCCGTTGTTGGCGCCGTCGGTGATCAGGATCAGCACCCGGCTCTGCGCCGGGCGCTGGCGCAGGCGTTTGACGGCCAGGCCAATGGCGTCGCCAATGGCGGTATTCTTGCCGGCGATGCCGATCTGCGCTTCGTCGAGGAAGGTGCGCACGGTGCGTCGGTCGAAGGTCAGCGGGGCCTGCAGGTAGGCCTGGCTGCCGAACAGGATCAGGCCGACGCGGTCGCCCTGGCGGTCCTGCAGGAAGTCGCCCATCAGTGCCTTGACCAGGTCCAGGCGGCTGAGCTCGTCGTCCTTCCACTGCATGTCGGGGTAGTCCATCGAGCCCGACACGTCCACCGCTACCAGCAGGTCGCGACCGCTGGCCGAGACCGGTACCGGGTCGCCCAGCCATTGCGGGCGCGCCGCGGCCAGCAACAGCAGCAACCAGATCAGGATGAACGGTGCCTGCTGGCGCCAGGTTGGCAGGTTCAGGCGGGCACGGCGCCCGGCCAGGCCCTCGAGCTCGTCAAGGAAGCCGACTTTGAGCACCGGTTCGCCGCTGTCGGCTGCCGGCAGCAGCAGGCGCGCCAGCCAGGGCAGCGGCAACAGCAGGAAGATCCACGGCCAGGCCAGTTCAAACATGCTTGCGGATCCAGGTTTCGACCGCCTGGGCGAGCCCGGCGATGGCCTTGTCGTCGAGCTTGCACTCGGGCTTGTAGGCGCCTTCGACCAGCACCATCCAGCGGGTCAGGCCGGCGGCCGGGCAGCGGTTGTCGAGAAATGCCAGCCACTGGCGACCGTTGAGGGTATGGCTGTTGGCACCTGGGTAGTGATTACGGCACAGGCGTTTGAGCAGGGCGTTGATCTGTTGCAGCCAGGCTCCGGCTGGCGCGCCGTCATAGGGGCGCGGCAGGCGCGCCAGTTCGGCCAGGGCCTCGACGCGGATCGGGTCCAACGGCAGTTCGGCGCGCACCACCTTGCGCTTGCCCGGGCGCCAGTGGCGCAGGCGCCAGGCGCCCCACCCGAGCAGGGGCAGCAGGGCCAGCAACAGCCACCAGCCGGGCGCGGGCGGCCACAGGCCGATGGCGGGTGGCGCGATCAGCGGCTGCAGCTGGTCCAGCGGGTTCATTTCGCGCCTCCCAGGCGCTGTGCATTCAGGTACTCACGCAACTGCTCGACCATTTCGCTCTGGGTGCTCAGCGGCATCAGCACCACGCGCAGTTTTTGCGCCAGCAGCTCCCAGCGCTCGATGCGCGCCTCGGCCTGCTGGCGGTAGGCCTGGCGCAGGTTGGCGTCGAGGGTGTCGAGCTCCAGCTGAGCGCCGCGCTGGGCGAAGCGCAGCAGGCCGGCGGCGGGCAGGGCGTGGTCGAGCGGGTCACTGACCGGCATCAATAATACGTCGCAGTGGCGCGAGAGCATGGCCAGGTGCTGCTCGACGCTGGCGCTGAGGGCGCGTTCGTCGCAGATGACGATGGCCAGGCTGCCCGGGCGCAACACCTCCCGTGCCCGGCGCAGGGCAAGGCCCAGGCTGTCGGCCTGGGGCTGGGCCTCGGTGTGCAGGGCCTGGTTGATCTTGGCCAGGCGGTTGAGCAGTTGCAGCAGGCTCTGCTTGCTGCGCCTGGGCTTGACTTCATGGTGCTCGTTGTCGCCGAACACCAGCCCGCCGATACGGTCGTTGTGGCCCAGCGCGGCCCAGCCGAACAGGGCGGCGGCCTGGGCCGCCAGCACCGACTTGAACATCAGCCCGGAGCCGAAGAACAGCCGCTGGCTCTGCTCGACCATGATGAAGATCGGCCGCTCGCGCTCTTCGTGGAAGAGTTTGGTGTGCGGCTCCTGGGTGCGCGCGGTGACGCGCCAGTCGATGTTGCGCACATCGTCGCCAGCCTGGTAGACCCGCACCTGGTCGAAGTCCACCCCGCGGCCACGCAGTTTCGAGTGGTGCAGGCCCACCAGCGGGCTGCGCTGGCCGGGCCGGGAGAACAGTTGGATCTCGCGCACGCGGTGGCGCATGTCGATCAGGTCGGCCAGGCCGATGCGGATGCCGGGTTCGGCCAGCTGCGTGGTGGGCATGGGGTCAGGCGACGGCGACGACGTCGAGGATGCGCTGGACCACGCGGTCCTGGTCGACCCCCGCCGCCTCGGCCTCGAACGACAGGATGATGCGGTGGCGCAGCACGTCGAACAGCACCGCCTGGATATCCTCGGGGCTGACGAAGTCGCGCCCGGCCAGCCAGGCGTGGGCGCGGGCGCAGCGGTCGAGGGCGATTGAGCCACGGGGGCTGGCGCCGTAGGCGATCCAGTCGGCCAGTTCGCTGTCGAACTTGGCCGGTGTGCGGGTGGCCATGACCAGTTGCACCAGGTATTCCTCTACCGCGTCGGCCATGTACAGGCCGAGGATTTCCTTGCGTGCGGCGAAGATCGCCTGCTGGCTGACCCGCCGCTCGGGCTTGACCTCGCCGCCCAGGGCCTCGCCCCGCGCTTGCAGGAGGATGCGTCGCTCGACGGCGGCATCGGGGAAGCCGATCTTCACGTGCATCAGGAAACGGTCGAGCTGGGCTTCGGGCAGCGGGTAGGTGCCTTCCTGCTCGATCGGGTTCTGCGTGGCCATCACCAGGAACAGCGGCGACAGCTCGTAGGTACTGCGCCCGACGCTGACCTGGCGCTCGGCCATGGCCTCGAGCAGGGCCGACTGCACCTTGGCGGGGGCGCGGTTGATTTCGTCGGCCAGCACCAGGTTGTGGAAGATCGGGCCTTGCTGGAACACGAAACTGCCGGTTTCCGGGCGGTAGATCTCGGTGCCGGTGATATCGGCGGGCAGCAGGTCGGGGGTGAACTGGATGCGATGGAACTGGGCCTCGATGCCTTCGGCGAGCTCCTTGATGGCCTTGGTCTTGGCCAGGCCCGGGGCCCCCTCGACCAGCATGTGGCCGTCGGCCAGGAGCACGATCAGCAGGCGCTCGACCAGTTTTTCCTGGCCGAGGATCTGGGAGGAGAGAAAGGTGCGCAGCGCGATCAGCGCCTCACGGTGTTCCATCGTTGACGGTTCCTGGGGATGGGCCCTGGCGCGCTGGGAGCGGATGCCGGGCGAGGGGTGATACTTTAATCCATCCGGGGGGGCGGGGACCAATGGGGGTTTGCAAAAAACGTGTAAAGGATGGATTGGGGGAGCAAGACTGTCCCGATCCCGATCCCGATCCCGATCCCGATCCCGATCCCGATCCCGATCCCGATCTTGCCGTTGCCGTTGCCGTTGCCGTTGCCGTTGCTCTTGCTTCTAAGCGCGCAATAGTTCAGGCGACACAAATTGCGACTTCAGGAGGCCGAACGGAGGGCTTGCGCAGGGAGGTGACGGGCATGGATGCCCGTCAAGCGCCGATCAGGCCATGGATGGCCCGTCGGCGCGTCCTCCCGGAGCGAGCCCGGAGTGAGGGGACCCCGGAGCGAAGCGTAGGGGCCGGATGATGGAGCGTGTACGGATCACCCACATGGGTTACACAAAAGTTCACTCACATAGGTGACAACACCTTGAGCGTTACATAACCATCAGTGGCATCCCGCACATCGACCCTGCCAAGGATGATGGGACCGAAAATAACATCCCAGACGCCATCCCCAACCTGCTCCAGTCCAATGGTCTGGTGCTTGAGCACATAACCTACGTAGATCCTCAAGCCCCGGCGATTGATGATGCCGGAGCTATCAGCCGGCAAGCTCTCGATATGACTGGGATAG
>Ga0213828_1000696_pt1 | contig 31027 bp, 18 predicted proteins | sample MC6MC0897MG_FD_180664 | JGI IMG/M metagenome (GOLD analysis project Ga0213828, IMG submission 180664) | Enriched soil aggregate microbial communities from Iowa State University, Ames, United States - MC6-MC0897-MG | ecosystem: Environmental > Terrestrial > Soil > Unclassified | place: USA: Iowa... | reverse complement strand
GAATGTATCAGAAATTGGTACTCCCAAAATGATTACTGGAATAATTAAAGCCACGAATGCGACATTTTTAAATCCAAGTAATGCAAGGACAGAAATCATAAATCCGAGGAACAGCGCTCCTGTGTCACCCATAAAGATTTTGGCAGGGTGGAAATTATAAAATAAAAAGCCGAATGATGCTACTGCTAATATAGCCGCAAGAACCAAAACAAACATATTGCTCATAATAAAGGCCATGATTGCTAATGTTATAAGGGCAATCGTTGAAACACCTGCAGCTAGACCGTCTAAGCCATCGATTAAATTAATAGCATTTGTAATGCCCACAATCCACAAAATTGTTAAAGGAATACTTAGTAATCCAAAATCTAATTCTCCGACGAATGGTAAGTTAATTGTATCAATTTGAATACCACCCACAAAAATAATGATAAGTGCTGCTACAAGCTGACCTAGCATTTTAGCCTTTGCAGAAATCTCACGCATATCATCTATAACACCTGTTGCTACGATAATACAGGCACCAATTATGATTGCCAATAAACTATATTTACTAACATACCATGGTGGTACACCTTTTGAAGTTAAATAAGGATATAGTATGGCAACACCTATTAAAAAAGCAAGGAAAATTGCCAATCCGCCAAGTCTTGGCATAATTCGTGCATGGACTTTTCGATAGTTTGGTGCATCAACCGCACCTATTCTGAACGCTAATCGTTTAACTAGTGGAGTTAACAATATGGAAGCAACAAATGCTACTATTAAAGACACGTAAATCATGTCTCTCCTCCTCAAAAAATAATCTACATTGGAATCCAAATTGATTATAGCACGAACCGGCAACGAAATATACTTTTTCTATTTATTTTCCACCAATTCACAAAAATTATTCCTTACTTTTAATATGGTAGATTACTGTATGTCAAATGTAGTCACCATTCGTAAAATTTGATAGAATAATGAAGTGTCTAGCATTTAGACAACCTAAAAGGAGCGTATATTTCATGTTCTCAATTTTTAAACGTAACGATGAGCAAACTAGTGCTCGTCAATTAAAACGCTACTATAAAATAGTAGATCAAATTAATAATCTTGAAGAAAAATATGTCAACAAGTCAGATGCAGAATTAAAAGAAATGACTGTTGTTTTCAAGAATCGTTTAGAACAAGGCGAACCGATTACATCAATCATCCCAGAAGCATTTGCTGTTGTACGCGAAGCCTCAAAACGTGTATTAGGTATGCGTCATTTCGATGTACAACTTATTGGCGGCCTTGTTTTAACGGAAGGCAATATTGCAGAAATGCCTACAGGTGAAGGTAAGACGCTTGTCGCCTCCCTTCCTTCCTATGTACGTGCATTAGAAGGAAAAGGTGTTCATGTCATCACCGTGAATGATTATTTGGCGAAGCGCGACTATGAACTAGTTGGCCAAATTCATCGATACCTTGGCTTATCAGTTGGTTTAAACGTTCCAATGATGGAGCCAGATGCAAAAAAAGAAGCATATAATGCAGATATCACTTATGGAGTCGGGACTGAATTTGGTTTTGACTACTTACGTGACAACATGGCTCATAGCTTAGCAGAGAAAGTTCAACGTCCTTATCACTTTGCCATTATTGATGAAGTAGATAGTGTACTAATTGATGAGGCAAAAACGCCACTAATTATTGCTGGAAAAATGGCTGCGAATGATGAACTACATCGTATTGCCTCTATGCTTGCGAAACGTTTCAAAGCTGAAGTAGATTATGACTTTGATGATGAAACAAAGGCTACTTCATTAACAGACAAGGGCATTGAGAAGGTTGAGGCTGCCTTCAATGTTGAGAATTTATATGATCTTGAACACCAAACACTTTATCATTATGTTATCCAAGCTGTGCGTGCTCATGTCATGTTCAAGCGTGATGTTGATTACATTGTTAAAGATGACAAAATCGAGCTTGTAGATATGTTCACTGGTCGTATTTTAGAAGGTCGCTCGCTTTCGGATGGCTTACATCAGGCCATTGAAGCTAAAGAAGGTGTGACGATTACTGAAGAAAACAAAGCACAAGCACAAATAACGATTCAAAACTATTTCCGCATGTATCCGAAGCTTTCTGGGATGACGGGTACAGCGAAAACACAAGAAAAAGAAATACGAGAAGTGTACGGCATGGAAGTTATTCAAATTCCTACAAACCGTCCACGCCAACGTGTCGATAAGCCTGATATTATATTTAGCACACAGGAAGCGAAATATAAGTACGTGGCAGCTGAAGCAAAACAACGCCATGAGAAGGGACAACCTGTCTTAATTGGTACAACATCTATTTTACAGTCTGAAACAGTTGCTGATTACTTAAAAAAAGAAGGCTTATCATTCCAATTGCTGAACGCAAAAACAGTTGAGCAAGAGGTTGAACTTATTTCTCAAGCAGGTCAAAAAGGACGTATTACAGTAGCGACAAATATGGCTGGACGTGGTACAGATATTGTGCTAGGTGAAGAAGTACATGAGCTTGGCGGCTTATATGTTATCGGTACTGAAAAGCATGAAAGCCGTCGTGTAGATAATCAGCTTCGTGGTCGCTCAGGTCGTCAAGGTGATGTTGGTGAAAGCCGCTTCATTCTCTCTATTGAAGATGATATGTTCCGACGTTACGCAAAAGAAGAAGTTGAAAAATTCTCTGCAAAAATGGTTGTTGATGAAAAAGGCATTATCCAAAACAAAGATGTACAAGAGCTTATTAACCGCACACAACGAATTGTTGAAGGCTCCCAATACGGAATGCGAGAATACAATTTAAAATTGGATGATGTTATTAATGATCAGCGTACAGTTATTTACGGTCTACGTGACAAAATTTTAGCTGGCGAGGATTTATTAGAACAATTGAAGCAAATGTTCTACGAAACAGTAGATTTTGCAGTACGTGATGCTTCACCAGAGGAATTACCTTCAACTGAATGGGATTATGATGGTATGGAAAAAACATTAAACAGTCTATTCCTTACACCTATCACAATCGATAGAGAGGTTGGAAAGGTGATCCCAATTTTAGATTCACTACAAAAACCCGTAGATGAGCTAACAGCAAAAATGGAAAAATTCGCAGAAAACGACCGAGTTATTTCAATCATTCCTCAAGTAATGCTGAGTTATTTAGATAGTGGCTGGGTAAAACATTTAGAGGCAATGGCACACTTAAAAGAAGGTATTGGTTTACGCCATTATCAACAAGAAGATCCTATGCGTATCTATCAGCGTGAAGGTTTAGAGCTATTCGCTAAAAACTTCCAAGAATTACGTCGTTCTATAATTATTGAAATCACAGGCTTTATGAAAATGATTGAAACTGAACAGGAGGTACAACAATAATGGGTCTATTCTCATTCTTTAAAAAGTCCGATAAGCTTGGACAAGAAAATACAATTGATTCTAAAGATTTACTAGAAAATATTAAGGTAGAAAATACAGACGATGATCGAGATGTTGAAACGAAATTGTCATTTCATCCAGATTGGGATGTTCCGCAAGAGCAGAAATATATCTTTAACTTCCTTGCAAATGAACTAGAGCCGCTTAAGCCTAACCAATTATCTCTTTCTTCTATTAGTATTGATCCAGATCCACGTACTGGGAAATGGTTAGTACGTGCATTTTTCCGCTCTTCATTAGCTGAAGAAATTGAGCTAGGTGAAATTGAGCTATTCATCATGGATAAAAATGATGAGCTCGTAGCAACGAAAAGGTTCGACTTTAAGGCACTGGGTACAATCCCCGCTGAAAGTGCTCGCCCATGGGTATTTGAATTTGAAAAATCAACAATCAAAGTCGATGAAATACCTGAAGAAGGCTGGAAATTAGCTTTTAATCTAGTATCATTACGTGAACATCAGCTAGAATTAGACCCAACATGGGAAAAACAATTGCCAGATGCACAAAAAGAAGAGCTTGCTAAAATCGTCAAAACATTGCCAAAGCTAGGCGAAACAGAAGTCAATTTTACTGGACTTCAAGCCAAGTTTGCTAACAATGGAAGTTTAAACGTCTCTATCTTTATTCGTAATGGCCATAGTAAAGCTATTAATCTTGAACAGCTTCCTTTAGAAATAATTGATGCCAGAGGTAAACAAATCGCTAAAGGCTCCTTTAATATGGACCCTGTTTTAACTGTTCAGCCTAACTCTACAAAGCCATGGACATTCATTTTCCCACCACAACTAGTCAATCCAAAAGGTGCAGATCTTTCCCGCTGGACAGCACGCGTAACGCAATAAAAAGCAAAAATCCTCTTACTCTTTCAGCAAAGAATAAGAGGATTTCATGTTGTTGAAATACTATTATGTCAATGAAATCAATGTGACAAATTAAAAAGTATAGCCCTTTTTCAAAACGAGGGGTTTATCTCCGTTCCGACTGAGTGCTTTCCTGGGGGCGTCCGATGAGCCGCTTCACTCGCGTTCCAGGGTCTCATCTGTGACGCTGAATCCCCAAGGAGTCACTCAGTCTACACTCCAATCAACCATTGCTCATAGTATTTTCATTGGTATTTCACATAAATGTATAGTGATAAATTAAAGTCTTAGCCATCACTATTTTATGCAAAAATGAAGCTGATAACATTTTTCTATGCGAAAGCAGTCCAGCAATAAGTAGCTTTATGTTTAGTTATAAAGTAGTTTTATGTACAAAAATGTAGATTGACAGCTATAGAATTTTACTACTATTCTATCCATTTAATGATGGTGAGTAATATGCTTTTACTTTACTTTTAAGGGAAGAAAATATTTAAAGTTATACCCAATTGCAGATTGGAGTGCAAGGCTACTCGACTCCCGTGGGATAGCGAGACAGACGAGACCCTGCACGGAGCGTCAGCGCAGGAAGCGGCTCGTCGCTCGCCCACTGGAAAGCGAGTAGCCTGGAACGGAAATCACCTTCATTTGACTTAGTAGTGTTCACAAAGAATCCTTTGACCATTTAGATTTTCAACACTATGAAATCCTCTTATTCTTTCATCAAAGAATAAGAGGATTTTTTTACTTCAATAGATCAAATCGTTTATAAGCGACCAATCTGCTAGACCAGTAAGAGTATGTCACATCAGAAATTTCAACTCCATCTGTTCCTGCATGGACAAATTTATTATTCCCAAGATAAATACCCATATGGGATATTCCTTCTTTATATGTGTTCTCAAAAAATACTAAATCTCCAGCTACTGGGGTCTTTACATGTGATGTATTTCCATAAAAATACCCTTCACTACTATCTCTTCCAATTTTCAACCCACTTTGATTAAAGGCATAGAAAATAAAGCCACTACAGTCAAGCCCCTCAGGAGTATTACCACCGTAAAGATAGGGTGTCCCTACCAACAAATTAGCTACCTCAATTGTTTTCTTATAGATAGCTTGTCCACTCAATGTTGGATCCTTTGTCGTTACCTTTGAAGGCGTTCCCGTATTTGAAATCACATTATTATGTATTGTTTCACCCTCAGGGATGGATGCAACAGGAGACACCTTTAATACTTGTCCAATGTAAATAGCATCTGTTGTTAATTCGTTCCAATCCTTTAGCTCTTTTAATGTCACATTATATTGCTTAGCAATTTTTGATAATGTGTCACCTTTAACGACCGTGTAGGAAGTACTAATAGGCTTTGATGGTGTTACTGGTTTTGTTGTCAATGTCGATGGATTTGATGGTTTCACTTCTTGATTCGAAGGTTGCTTTGTAACCTCTAGTTTTTGGGCTACATAAATCGTATCCTTCGTTAGATTATTCCATGTTTTGATATCTTGTATCGTTACTTGATGGTTTTGGGCGATTTTAGATAGGGTATCCCCTTTTTGTACAGTATAAGTTGCTGCTTCTGCAGTCTGTAATGCGAAAAATGAAGTAGCGATAGTACTTAAAGCAAGGATTTTCCACTTTTTTGATTTTTGCATACCCAATTGCCTCCGTTCATGCTAAAATAATTCCTTGTGTGTCTATCATACTAGATATTTAATTGTTCAGAAATCGGAAATACTGACTATTTTTCAAACAATCTATCAAACTTATAGGAAATGACAGATTCCGACTATATTACAATAGTATTATAATTGCAAGATTAGACTGAATATGGTAACATACACTTCTGTATTTAAAATTTTTAGAAAGTTTTATTTTTTCAATTTTAAAGGAGTTTTAAATTTTATGAAAAACATCATGCTTTTCATCAAAGAAAATTTAGCAGTAGGCTTACTTCTATTTGCCTTGTTCTTAGGAGCTGGGAATATAATTTTTCCACCGTTATTAGGTCAACAAGCTGGTGAGAACATTCTAACAGCAATGATTGGATTTTTAATAACAGGTGTTGGTTTACCTTTACTTGCAATAGTAGCTGTAGCAAAAGCGGGTGGCGACTTGCAATTGCTCGCTAACCGTGTGAGCCCTACATTTGGCGTTATTTTTACGTCCATTGTTTATTTAGCGATTGGGCCATTTTTCGCTGTTCCACGGACAGGATCCGTATCGTATGAAATAGGGATTGTCCCTTTTCTTCCAGAGGCAGCAACAGATCATTGGGCACCGCTATTCATTACCTCTGTCTTATTTTTTGCTTTAATACTCTATTTAGCCATCAATCCTTCAAAGCTTGTAGATCGAGTAGGTAAAATACTAACACCAGCACTCTTGGCTGTTATTTTATTATTAGCAGTTAAAAGCTTTATTTCGCCAATGGGTGAAGCAGGCAATGCGGTTGGAAAATACACAGTAACCCCTTTTGCTGAAGGCTTTGTACAAGGTTATTTAACAATGGATGTACTAAGTGCGCTTGTTTTCGGTATCGTTATCTTACAAGCATTGCAGGGCATGGGTATGTACGATAGGAGAAAGCAGGTCAATACAACAGTATTTGCAGGTGTTGTAGCTGCTCTTGGTTTATCATTTGTTTACATCTCACTTGGCCATATTGGAAACACTAGTATTGATGCAATCGGCGCCTTAGATAATGGCGGAAATATTATTGCAAAATCAGCAGAAGCACTATTTGGTAGATTAGGAAACGTAATTCTATCTATTACTATTTTACTAGCCTGTATATCGACAGCGGTAGGTTTACTTACTGCAAATGCTCAATATTTTAACAAGTTATTCCCAAGAATCTCATATAAAACATTCCTAATCGTTTTCACAATTTTTAGTACAGCAATTACAAACGTTGGTCTTTCCACAATTATTAGTGCATCTCTGCCAGTTTTATTAATGATCTATCCATTGGCAATGGTGTTAATGGTATTATCACTTTTCGATAACTTCTATAAAGGTGGACAAATTGTTTACATTCTAGCATTAATTCCAACATTTTTTGTTAGTTTGTATGATGGTTTCAAGGAAATGGATATAAAAATATCATTATACGAGAGAATCTTAAAAATTCTACCTTTGTATGAGCAAAATCTTGGATGGCTTGTACCCGCATTAATAGGTGCTTTTATTGGTTTAATAATTCATAAAATTCTTAAAAAATAGAATCTCTCCCGTACTACTAAAATGCTTCTTTCCTATTCGCGGTTATATGGAAATTCATGTATACTAATAGTATTAGAAAAGAGGTGTCCTATGAAAAAAATAGTGTGGTCTTTCATATTTATGTTAAGTTTTTTCATCATTCCATTTACCAACACGCAAGCAGCTAGCAATGAACAACAACCACTTGTCAAGGAAATCAAAGAAATTATTAAAGAAAATTATGTTGGTACGATTAAAGGTGATTTGCAAAACGCAAAAACAATTCCCGAAATGATTGATATGTTAGACCCTTATTCCACGTATTTTACGAAACAGGAATTTGAAGAATTTATGAATAGCATTAACCTAGCAACAATTGGTATTGGCGTTATCATTGAGGAACATGAGGATGGTATTCATATTTTACAGGTAATTGACAATAGCGGTGCTTCTGACGCTGGTGTCATCGCTGGTGACATCATTACCGAAATTAACGGTCAATCTATTGTAGGACGCTCTACCCAAGAAGCCTCATCCCTATTAGTTGGCGATGAAGGTACTAAGGTCGATATCACATTGCAAAATGCAGATGGCAAGACTTCCACAAAATCTATTACAAGAAAAAAATTCACCCTACCGAATGTGGAATCGGAATTATTATTCGGAGATGTTGGTTATATTGCCATGTCTTCTTTCTCAGAGGATGGGGCGAAACTTGTAAAAGATGCACTTATTCAATTAAAGCAGCGTGGTGCAACTTCCTTTATTTTAGATTTACAAAACAATGGTGGTGGCTATGTAGAAACAGCCGAGGAAATTACGGGCCTTTTCTCAAAAGCAAAAATTGCCTATTTACTTGAGGAAGCACATGCCTCTTATGAAGTTCGAGCAGTCCGCCAAAACGAAAAATTTCCTGCGAATACACGTATTTTAGTTAATCGTTATAGTGCAAGTGCTTCTGAGATGCTAGCCGCTTCTTTACAAGATCAACAAGATGCTATTTTGTATGGGGAAACAACCTATGGAAAAGGAGCTATGCAAGGCTTTTTTGAACTTCACGATGGTAGCTATTTAAAGCTAACTGTAGGGAAATTTACAGGTCCCTTAGGTCAAACAATAAATGAAGTAGGGGTCAAGCCAAACATCACGACAAAGACAGCACCTATTTTCCAGGCTCATTATGACACACTAAAGGAACAATATAAGGATTACAAAGAGCTTACAAGCTTAAAAAATGTAGCAAATACTAAAACATTTACGGTGAAATTTTCACAAGCGCTCACATCTAAAATCGCTGATGGCAGTGTACAACTTGTTGCTTTAGGTGGTGATGAGGTACCGACCAATACTAAGGTTGATGGCCATTCATTACTTGTGACGCCATCCCAACCACTAAACAGCGGACAAGAATATATGCTTCTTGTACATCCATCTGTTCAGCAACAAACAGGCAGTAAGCTTCAAAAAGGTATATACTTGCATATTTCAGTGAAAAACTAAAAAATCCGCCTCATCTCTTTTTATAGATGAGGCGAATTTTTTTATGTATTTCCAGAATAATCTCTCAAAAAATATAAATGAATCACATCTTTTGCTAAATCAACTGGCTGTTTTTTTTGTTCAAACAAATGGGTGACTATTAACCGCTCTAAAGACCCCACAAAACTATCTACCATTATTAGACTATCAACTCTATAAGATTGTAATATATGCATACAATCATGTAGATTTATAAGATGAAGAAAATGCTCTGAAAGTTGAGATTTAACTAAATGTGACTGGGTCGATTCTAAAAAGCCTATTTTCGTCAAAGTTGGATTTTCGATTATGTAGATGAAGATCAGCGTTATTTTTTGTTCTAATGCTCTTATAAAACCTGCGAATCCCTTTTCAACTTGCCCTGATGATTTATTCATGATTTGATCAAATTCATACAAAAATCTTCTATTCAGATCGTTATAGAGAGAATCCTTACTTTCAAAATATAAATAAAAAGTAGGCTGTGTGACATTGGCTGCTTTTACAATATCACTTATTTTTGTCTCATGATAGCCTTTCATAGAAAATAGCTCCATCGCTTTTTCAAGCAATAATTGTTTACTCCGTTCACCATTCGAATTAATCTTTCTACCTCTTGCCATGCTTTCCACCTTATCTTTGTTTGTGTAGATATAATCTCTGAGCAATATTAAATATATGCCCTATTTTAAATACAAACTTCTTTGAATGTTCGCAAAATATCCGTGACACTGGATCAATTTCGCCTTGGCGTGTAATTGCGTCCGGATTTTGAATTGTGCGCGCACAATTCATTCCTTTGAAAATCCGTGACATCCGCCGGAGGCTTTATCTTCATTCAGTAGGTGTTTGGTCATCCACTGAAAAGGAAACAAAACCGCATTCATCTCACCACCTGAAGAGGTGGGTGTCTTCTGCTGAATGGAGATAAAATTAATTATAATACAGACCCTATTTTTTTACTATAAAACATTATGAATATGACAATTTTTCAGAACACTGATTAACAAATATAGAGGATAAGCTTTTTAATAAAGACCAAACAAAAATGGGTATCCTAAATGAATTCTCGGATACCCATTACTTTATTGCTTTAAAAATTTTCTTTTTAATTTATCACTAAATTCTTTGACTTCCTTCACTCCAAATAATAAATACGATCCTACGACAACTGCGCTAAAAATAACAAGGCTTATAATGAACGTTAAATATCTGTTGTCAAATATTAAAAACTTACTTGAAAAATACAAAACAATTGTGATAATGATCATTGGCGGAACTGCTCTGAAAAATTGAAGCTCTTTGCTAAAAATACCCATTTTCAAATCATACTTATAGGCTGCATAAACAATCAGCATAATAAAGTTTGTTACTGAACTCACTAAAGTACCCCATGCAATTGCCTCTGCTCCATATTTATCGACAAGCAGCATAATAACGGCAATGTTAACAACGAATACATTTATTAAGCTGAAGATAACCGGTGCTATTGAGTCACCCTTTGCATAATAAAAGCGCGTTATATACATGTTTGCAGCTAAAAAATACATCGATAAACAGAAGATTGCCATTACTGGTGTAGTAATTGCAGTTGAAACTTCATCAAAATTACCACGCTGATAAACAACCTGTATAAGATTCTCTGCGTAAAAATATGAGTAGATTGTTACAGGATAAAGCAACAACAATAGATAATGTAAACCTTTGGAGTATAAGCTTTTAATAGAAGCATGGTCATTCTCTGCCTCTTTTTTACTCAAAATTGGAAAGATAACAGTCGTTACAGCTGTAATTAAAATTGCTTGCGGGAATTGCATAAGTCTTGAGGCATAGTTTACAGCAGCTACTGCCCCTTCAGATAACATCCCTGCAAAAACACGCTGTAATAATGCATAAAGTTGAATTGTAGCGCCACCGAGCATCATCGGTAAAATTATTACCCACAATTGCTTTGATGCCATATTACGTTCAAATGAAAAACCAACCTTATATGAGCCCATTTTACGATAACCAATAATTAAGAAGTATATCATTATTATCGCACTTACTAATGCACTTATCCCATATCCCACTGCATCGATAGCTTCAATATTAGATAAAACTACAGCAATTAATAAAAAAACTGCATTATAAATTAAAATGGCAAAACTAGACAAATGGAATTTGTGATTTGCGTTTAGCAACCCACTATACCATGAGGATAATACGAGTAAGATTGACGAAGGCATCATCCAATAATACAGATTTTTAGCTAACTCTAAATCACTTTGACTTAATTTCCCATCTTCGTCTTTAGCTTGATTAAACATGTCCATAATCGGATTAGTAAATGCTAACATTACAATGGTCATTATGGAAACAGTTAACAATACAATTGTAAATGACTGTTTAACAAATAGGGCACGGTCCGTTGTTTCCCGATTATAAATAGTGATAACAGCAGTAGTAAATGCACCACCTACGACTAGATATAAAAAATTTGGAATTGTATAAGCTGTAAAAATACTATCAGCAATATGGCTACTACCATATTGATAACCAATAATTACTTCGCGTAAGAATCCAAAAACACGAGATACAATATTAATAATCGTAACTGCCCCGATTATTTTTAAGAAATTATTCATAAGTCATCCCCACCTTCAATGGCCGACTTATAAATCGCTATACAGCGAGCTGTTATATTTTTTTCATCGTGAATGTCTAAAACTTTCTCGACTGCTTCACGATTCATATATTGTTCTTTTGGCGTGTTCACGGCACGCAGCATCTCCTCAGATAAAACCATAGCGTTTTCGGGCTCCACTAAATGCCCTGCGCCTTCCCCAAGCAAAGAGACAAGGCCACCTACATTTGATGCAATAACAGGTGTATCTGTTGCTAATGCCTCTAATGCTACTAATCCAAACCCTTCTAAATGGGATGGTAATACAAAGACATCACTTGCTTGGAACCACTTCACTAGTTCTTGTTGTTTTAGTGGATCTACAAATTTGACGTCCTCACTAATTAATGGTTGCAGGGATTGGTAAAATGTCTGGTCTCTTCTAGAGCCTACAATCGTTAACTCTACAGGACGTGATACCTTTGTTTTAAGCATTTGGAAAGCCTGTAATAGCTCCTCCACACCTTTTTGCTTAATTACATTTCCAACAAATAAAAATCGGAAGGGCTCAGCAGCTAATTGTAATTCTGTACGTATAGCAGCTTGGCTTTCTTTGGTGAATACCTCTCGATTGACCCCCATGCTAACAACAGAAATTTTATTCTGTTCAATGCCAAAATCTTGTTCTATTTGTTGCGCTAGGACAGGACCCACTGCGATAACGTGTTCACTTTCACGCAAAATACTTGCTGTCCAATTGCGAATTCTTGCATTCTTTTTAGCCATACGTTCTATATCGCCACCATGGGCTGTAACAATAAACGGTATACCAAACATTTTCTTCAAAAGTAAAGACAACATACCAGAAGGGAACACATAATGGGCGTGTGTAACATCAATGGATTTTCTATATTTAAAGCCCTTCATCAATGTTGAAAAACCCCATTTTGCATATTTCATAATAGTGTTTTTCTTGCCTGTTGCTGGGTTAGTATTTACAGATATTTCTACATCTAGCCCTGCTTTTTCAAGTGCTGTGACTTGGTTTTTCACAAAAATACCGAATGATAAATAATCAGATGTTGGATACATATTACTAATGACGAGTATTTTTTTCATAGACGTGTCACTGCCTTTTTCATTAATTCCTGACCATGCATGGCCTCTTTATGAATTTGTGTAGCAATTTGTTTCGTCTCTGCAATTGACTGCTTCCAATCGCTACTTAGTTTGCCAACCATTGTGGATAGGGCCTTCTCATCATCCTCTAAATCCTGCATTTGTAAGCAACGATCTGATGCGCCCACAAAGGACATAAAATCCTGAACTTTTGTATGGTAGGATATTGCAATAATTGGTGTTTCTGAATTCGTTGCCAAAATAAGAGAATGCAAACGTGTACCGATAATAATATCCTGCTCCTCAGTTACTTCAAGTAATCGCTCTGGCACCAAATTTTCCTCAATAATTTCTGTATGTGCACGTTGCAGCATTTTTTTCTGAATATCCTTCGTCACAGTAACGTCCTGCGGAAACTTTGTAGCAAAAAAAGTAATTTGGATATTGTGTTCAGAAATTACATGATCTAAATTTTTTGCCATGCTTGTCACGTATGCATCGTATTTTTCAACATTTCCTTCTGGCCAATAATTTGCATTATAGTAAGGAACCGCTGACACCCCTATTTTAACCGGTTTTTCAGCATAATTATGGCGATCCCCTTTTAATGTAAAGGCAGGATCACCAATAATTTCGATTGGCTTTTTTACGCCAATACTTTGCAATAGCTTTTTAGACTGAGGATCCCTTACAGAAATACTTGCTGCATAACGACACATAGCACGTATGCTTATCTTTCCAGAAAATGTATCCAGTGGTCCAGCACCACATCCGTAAATAATGTAGGGAATATTACTTTGTTTGGCCATCATTGCATATGCTCCATACAGGTGAGCCTCACGTTTATAGAAATCCATTAAAATACCACCTCCACCAATGATGAGGAGGTCAAATTTTGATACGTATGGTTTATTATTTTTATAAGTATGGATAAACGTTTTAAATAAGTTACTCTTTCTGTAATACAATGGATAGCTATGTACCCCATAACGCTCGGATGTTTGTTGTGTGTTATTACTAAAAACGGTAATGTCATCACTAGTTACCGAAAATGTTTGTTTTACTTGTTGAAGAATGCCGTATAATATTGATTCATCACCATTATTATCATTGCCGTAATTCCCCACAATGCCTATTTTCATTAAAAAACATCCTTTTACTTTTTAATACTGAGATTATACCACAATTGTTCATCATCGTTCTTTTTAAAAATAGTAAAAAAAAGAGAAGCTTTATACTAGTTGATTCATCCCATTAATGTGAGGTTAATCTAGCAGTCGTCCGAATCGACTTCTCATGATGAATCTACTAGTCTTTATCAATTTCGCCTTGGCGTAATTGCGTCCGGATTTTGAATTGTGCCCGCACAATTCATTCCTTTGAAAATCCGTGACATCTGCCAGAGGCTTTGGGCTAACATGATGTTGGTCACTCAGTCGTTGCCACAGGACGTGGCGTTCCTAGACTGAGTTCCGCTATTTCAGTAGGTGTTTGGACACCCAATGAAAAGGAACCAAATCCGCATTCATCTCACCACCTGTAGAGGTAGGAGTCTTCTACTGAATGAAGATAAACAAAAATAGCAAACTAGATATAGTGACTAGTTTGCTATTTTTTACATACAATGCCCTTCTTTAAAGACTATTTCCCTGGCTGAATGGCTCTATATAGGAATAATCCGAAGTGAGCGCGACTAATAGATTCATTTGGCTTGTACGTATTATCGTTATAGCCAGTTGTAATTTTATTTGCCGCTAATTGTTGAACATATGAGTAAGCCCAATGATTCTTCGGTACATCTTTAAAGTTAATGTTGCTTGTCCCATTTAATTTATAAGCTAATGCTACTACTTTTGCCATCTGTGCACGAGTCAAGGTACCATTCGGATCAAAGGTATTGTCACCTTTTCCACTCATAATACCTGCCTCTACGACTGCTGCAATCTGTTTATAGTATACGTGATTCGCAGGGATATCTTTCAATCCTGGATTTTTTACATTTGACGTATTTAAACCAAGTGCTCGACTAATAATGACTGCTGCATGTGCTCTAGTCAGTTTATCATTCGGTCTAAATGTGCCATCTGCTTGCCCTGTTATAATTTTATTTTTCGTTAAATATTCAATTTCCTTATAATACACATAATTATTTGGAATGTCTTTAAACAAAGCAGCTTTTGCTACAGTTACCGTAGCCGCTTCACTTTTTGTTCCTAACGTTGCCACTATCTTACCAGTAGCACCTGGATTTTTAGCTGTAAACTTACCATCACTAGTAATGGTACCGATATCCCCTTCAACAGACCATTTAACCTGGGATGCATTGTAAACTAGAGGTTTGCCCTCATTATCCTTTGCATCCATAGTAAATTTGACAGTTTCGCCAGCACTCACTGTTTTTGATTTCGGTGCAACGCTCATTGCTGCTGCAGCATCTACTACTTTGACTTGGAATGATTGTACAGGTGAGCCATCATAGTTGATGTTAATACGATCATTGCCAGCTGTCGTTGAAGTATAATTCAAGCCGTTAATATTTAGAGTATTATTCTCAGATGTTAGCGATAATCGACCATCAAGTGGAAGTGTATTATAGTTTTCATCTAAAACATATTTTACTGCTATACTAGACGATGCACCTGCTAAAAGAGTTGCATAGTTTGTACTATTTGTATATTCAATTTTCGCTGCTTTACCAGTTGGTGCTGTACTTACAGCTAGTAAAGTTGCGGACACAAGACGCTGTGTATTACCCGAATTAGAAGGTAAGTTTGCTAATACAACATTATTGCTACCGTAGTTGCGAATACCCATTGTTGTTGAGCCACCACCATCTAAGTTAATCGCTTGATCTACACCAAGAGATACTAAATAGTTCGCAAGTTGAACCATATTCATTCCCTTACTATGACTTTGACGCCCATCAACTGTAATAAAATGAACTGTTTTCCCATTATTACTTGTAGCTACAACTGTTCGTGGTGCAACTTCTTTCGCCCGAGAGCTAGATGTGCTCATCATAATGTAAGGCTTATTATCTTTTACTAAATATGGACCACTTGCCATGATAAACTGTGCATCCTGCCAAAGCTTATCAATTGAGAAGTTAACACTTAGCTCATCTCCAATTGCTATTTGGCTTAGCTTCTTGTGCCAATCTCCACCTTGTAAAGATACTACGAATCCAGTCGCAGGAATGGATACCTTTTCCTTTGATCCGTAAGGTGTAATTTTAGTCACCTTTCCAGTTAACGTTTGTCCAAATTTATTTTCAGTAATTGGTTCACCCGTATCTACGACGATTTCAAAACCGTATTCATTTGTATCTGTTGTTTTACTATAAAATTGTGGTGTATAAATAATTGATTCATAGATATTGCGTTCACGATTCATACCTGACATTTCATAATTTGTACCGTTATGAGAAAGCGTGACATCAAAGTCAAAATAATCAATAACACCGCGCCCATCTGCTGCCATCCCAAATGCAGTAGGTACATTCATATATTGATCAGAGCCATTTGACACAGCCCCGCCATTTAAAATCACATTATTTTTTGCTAATAAAAATAATGGGTAGCCTTCAGACATATTAAAAAAGCTTGCATTAATAGCCCCCACTACACGATTGCCTTCACGTGAAAGACGATTAGCATTTGCTGTTGTCGATTCTTTTCCATTGACTGCTGCAGGCATACCTAATTGTACTTCTGTTGTTGGATCACCTACATTAATTGCAATATGATTAATGGAATTTGTATAGGTATTGCTGTATGTATATTGTTTATACTGCACACCTTTCGAGAGCGGATAATCCTTTTTGACCGTTTGAGATGCATAAGCATTTAACGGGGTCATCACCATTGACAATAACACAACTAAAACTAGTAAATTTTTTGCTATTCTTTTCATTTTTTGCGCTCCCAAATAATTTAGAGCCCTCACTCTCCCCTCACATATTTTACTTCTATAACATTATCAAAAATATGCCAAAATAGCTATGGAACATTTATGCTATTTTCCAGTTTCATTTAATTGTAAAGAAAACTGTTTATATAGTCTCATTTTACGATTTTTCAAACATTTGACCCTTATCGTGACGCTATAACTTTGTTAAAATGATGTAGAAGTTTAGGAGGATAAAAATATGAAAAAACTATCAATCATTGCATTGCTCATGACTGTAGTTGGCTTGCTTTTTATGCAGCCACAGCTAGCATCAGCCGATGAACTTTCAGGACATGACCATGAACCGGGTCTTCGTTATTTAATTTCCAAAAATGCATTAGTATTAGATGCCAAAGGAAGCTACCGTCCAAATGCCAATGTAACACGTGGCGAATTCGCTTCTTATTTAGCAAAGTCTATGGATCTTGAAGAAGCTAACAACATCGTATTTACTGATGTCCCAAGTACATATTTGTATGCGACAGATATTCAGCTCGCTGCCACTGCTGGAATTATTACAGGCTACAAAGATGGCTCATTTAAACCGAATGCAGCTATTTCAAGACAGCATATGGCGATAATGCTGGAAAGAGCTATAAACTATTTAGAAATTCCAAAAGGTACTTCTTCTATTACCTTTAAGGATAACGCATCAATCATTAAAGAATATCGCCAGGCAGTAGCTATAGGTGCTCAATTAGAAATCATTAAGGGCTCGAATGGTTACTTTATGCCAGAAAAAAATGCAACAATCGGTCAAGCGGCTACATTTATCCATCGATTAATGACACTTGCTGATGCAAATACTGGTAGCGTTGATGGTGGGGATTCAAACTCTGGTGACCCTAACAGTGGTACTCCAAACCCAGGCGAATCAAATACCTCTAAGTTTGCTGTGAAGGAAATCTCCAATGGCACATTGGTTGGTAATCAAGAATTTACTACCTTTGATGCTGCCGAGAAGGCTATAACAAACAATACGCAGGTAATTGTTCAAAATAATAAAATTATGAAAATGACCTCTGGCTATGTTGTGACAAATAATTATGTTGTCTTAAACTCAGAAACAATTAAGGATCAAATTGGGGTTGCTGGGGATACTGAAATGGAATACCTTAGCAGTGATGCTACGCAGGTGAAGGTTCGACTAGCAGGACAAGTAGGCTATTTAAAGCACGCAGATGTGACATTAATCCCATTTTCAATGAGTAAAGGTCGTTCTTACTATTCAAATGAAAATGGTGAAATTAAGCACACGCTTTACGATTACAAAACTAATAAGTATTCATCTAGCTATGTCTTCGGAAAAGCACCTTCTTTTATGAAGTCAGGCGAAAAATACTATAGCTGGGATGGTATCAATTTTACAAATGGAAATGGCTCCTCTAAAGGTGAAGCCTATAACTACTATCAATTTTTACCAGCTCGTGCTAAAACACAATATACAGCAGAGGAACTTGATACGTATATTATGAACAAGCTGGCGGAAGTGGAAAGCACAGGAATCACCCTCTATAAAGATGCTACAACGAAAAGTAAGCTTATCGGCTTAGGGCGAACATTAAAAGAGATAGAAGAGAATTCACAAATTAATGCGCTGCTTATTTTATCACTTGCTCAGCATGAAAGTGCTTATGGTATGAGTGAGAAAGCCCAAAAATTAAATAATTTATTTGGTTTATATGAATATGATACAAACCCACTAAACAAGAAATTTGAAAGTATTGCTGCAAATATCAGTGAGCTTGTTGAAAAATTCCTTCAGCCAAACTACATTACTCCAGGGGGGTCTCCTGGCAGAAACTATGCTAATGGTGCAGTAGTTGGTTCAAAGGCTGTTGGCTTTAATGTGAAATATGCTTCTGATCCATTCTGGGGAGCGAAAATTGCAGGTCATTACTACCGTGCTGAAAAGGCTTTAGGCTTTAAGGATGCCAAAAATCCATATATAGTTGGTATCACAACGACTACTGGTTTAAATGTTCGTACAGATGCATCGACAAGCAATAGCCCACTATTCACTTATGCAAGAAGTGGTATGCCTGTTATCATTACAAGCTCTGCTACAAATGGCTGGTATGAAGTCCTTTCTGATAAGCTTCATTCAGGAACAGCTTTTATTAGTAAGGACTATGTACAAGTGATTAACACTGTAAAATAAAAGAAAAGTCGTCCTTGCAAGGGCGACTTTTCTTTTGTTGAAAAACTATTATATCGATGACATGTAGTCCTCTGTGGCAAAACAGAGCACACCATAGAAAAGCTTATAAATATAATAACAATTGGGCTCTGAAGATTGTTAGTCTATTTAGCACAAGTAGCCTTCTATCTAGCACAATTACGAGTCAATCATGCACTTTTCCTCATCAATTCAGCAACCCTCCCCCAAAAACAAAGATTTCCAAATGTATTCGACAAAAAAACTTTTGAATAAAACCCCTTTATTCATAAAGATTCCCTGACATAATTTTTCATAGATCTCAAAAATATTGCTTGGGTAATAATTTCTATAAAAAAAGATGTCTCAAAAAATTTGAGACACCTTTAGATGTTAATAGCGAAGTTTTTTGTTTTCCGTTTTTATAATCGCTGAGGCTAATATCACAAAGCCAAGCATTAAAATAAAGATTAAATCTAGTAATCCTGTGTGCATTGATACTGTAAATAAAGTAATAACAAAAGCATAGGCTACTGAGTGGAAGCTACGGATACCACCTTGCTTCACTTTATTATAAATAAGTGAAATTAGTACCCCATAGAAGAAGAAGCCAATTGCCACAAGCAAATAACCACCATCTAAGAATAATTGGCCGATAAATGTCGGTGTAGTTGTTCTTGTTGGACGTGTGATATATTTACCTTCCTCAACACTTAAGGAGTTGACAACCTCGGTTACACGCATACGTGGTGACACTTGCTCACCCGGTAAAATCGTACTGAAGATACCCCCATGAATTTCTCCATTTAGGTAACCTTCCTCCTGTGTATACTCCATAATTTTACTTAAAACAATATGACCAGTCACACTCTCACCATTTAATGAACGAATCCATTTAGGTGTTAAATTAACTTTTTGCTCCACAGTTAACAGCTTTTCTTTTTCTGATTCGGTTAATTCTACATCTGGCTGTTCACGGCTATTAAATTCCTTCGTTGTATCCTCAGTTAAAACACGGAGGAAGCCGAACATTGAAAATACTACACCAATCACCAATAATGCAGTCAGGAACCATGTCAGTTTCACACGCTTTACAACATAGTGGAAAATAATAATACCTGTAAATAACATGATAATTAGTGGTGTACGATATCCCATTAATAAGAATAAGAACATAACACCAGCGTAAATGGAACCATATATTAAAACTTTCTTCCATGACATGTGCTTTTCTAATATCATTTTATAGGATAATAGCAATAACACACCAAACCATAATAATTGGGCAAAGAAGTTTAACTTTGGATTGAGGTTACGTCGGTTGGATTCATCAGCAATTCCTAATCCCCCACCAAAAATCATTAAAAAGTATGACGCTAGACCAAGTAATGTTAAAAATACAATGAAATGGACAACATACTTCCCAAAGAAGGATAAACCAAATGATGGGATTGTCCACTGCAATTTATCAATAATAAAGACCCCAATATAATAGCAAGCAATCGCTAAAAGTACCGCTGGCCAAATTGACACACGTACATTAAATAGTTCAAATCGATGGAAATCAAAAAGACTTGTAAAGAAATAGAGTACTAATATAAAAGGTAAAAAGAAGTACGGTGAAAACGTATCAATCTTGTTGACCTTTTCAAAAGTTTGTTTCAGTTTATTCATAAATGTCATACATCTCAGTAGATGTGATTGCCCTCCTCTATCGTGAATCATCGTTGTGTAATTCTTTCATTTTCTATACAAAACAAAGGTTATTATATCATAAATACAGGTAGACTTATAGAAAGGAATGAATGTATTTTATATGAAATTATTCGATCATTTCTCTATTTGTCCAAATGGGAATTAGAAACCCATTTTATAATATATCCATACTTTCTTTAATTTAAAAATAGCAGATGAAAATTTTAGAAAAGAGCCAAATATTAATGATTCATCCATTATTTAGATGTATGATGAGTAATAGTCATGCACGTTGATGTAATATACAAATAAAGGATGTGGATTTAATGAAGAAATTATGCGTTTCATTTTTCTTACTTTGTACTTTTATAGTGATTGCTTCCTTATCACCTACGGAAGCAAATGCAGCACAAAAAATCGGTGTTGTTTTTTCAGAAAGCAGTGAAAAATATGCGAATACAACACACCCAGGTGGTACATATAAAGGACAAGCTGTTTCACCCAAGGTAGATTATAGCTCTACTTATAATAAAGAATTAAAGGCTTTTCTCCTCTATCAGCAACAGGGCTTTCAAGTAGAAAAAATTTATGAGAAGGACCTAAATAATCTAGAAAATTTAAGTCAATATGACGCAATCGTCTTCGCTTATACAGTTATGATGAATCATCAGCAACGTGAAAATGTAAAAATGTATATAAGAAATGGTGGCGGTGCCATCTTTGCATTCCAAACAGCACGGAACGAATCTGCTAAATTTCCTAAGCCAGGTCAAATGGATCTTTCTCCTTTAATTTATGATGTAAATTCATGGGTTATGGAGTGGGATAATTTAACGGAGGTCTTCCATTCACGTTTTATTGACGATATTATGCTTGGAAATTCAACAATAAGTAATGTTAATACCGTTCATCCCATTATTCAACATACAACAAAAGAGCTTGGCAAAAGTAATATTAGTCTTACAAAAACAGATCAAGATTGGGTGGAAATCATAAAACCTTGGCAAGGTGGGTCAGCAACACCTCTATTATATTTCTCAGATTATAATAGTACAGATAAACCAAAGACTATGAAAAAAAATGAATTTGGTGCAGCACATGCTATCGAATATGGTAAAGGCCGAGTCGTTCAAATTGGCTTTAAAATCTATGATTATATTGATATAGATACTAAAGCAGATTGGCAGGATAATGAAAATGGGGCTGCCTATTCAACAACACATGGCGACAAAGATGCCCAAGTATTTATGAAGCATGCTTTAAATTGGATAACCGAAAATCACAATGGTTTTGTTCCACGTCGTTATAATCTGTCACTATACTCTGATAGTGTTCAAGGTTATGTAGCTCCGTCCGGAAAGTTTGTTTTCTACTCTACTGTCACGATTAAAAATAATGGCAATGTGCCAGCACGCGGTACCTTGCAAGTAGAGATTTTAGATGCAAACGATAAAGTCGTAGGCAAAGGGCATGAACGCTACATACCCGGGCTAGCTGCAGATGCTACAACAAATAATGCTGATCAAAAAGACATCAGTTCTCACACGGAAAAATATCAAATTTTTATGCCTGGTAATTTAGCTGCTGGAACATATACAATACGTACATCCTTTATAGAAGGGCGTGAAGATCGTAAAAATGCTGATGAAAAATATGCTACGATTGCAGAAATTAAAACGCTCACACGCGCAAAAGGTTCCAATAAAGCAACAATTGCGGCTGCACCATTCTTCCAGGATGTAGCCAAATCGAATGGAGCTTACTATGATATTAAAAATTTACAAGCATTAGGAATTGTCAAAGGAAGTAATGGGAAATTTAATCCACAGGGTACTTTGACACGCTTACAGGCAACAGAAATGATACTACGAGCACTAAATATTCCTACTTCAAGCTCAGCTGCATTAAATGCCCAAGATATTAAAGCAGGTGATTATGGCTATGCCGTATTAGCAACAGGCGCACGCTATGGCATTATTACTTTAGAGGATGGCAAAATAAATGCTCATCAGCCAATGACTCGAGCTGCTATGGCAAGAGCACTTGTTAACGGCTTCAAGTTGCAGGGAATTGTAGAAATCACCTTTTCAGATGTACCTAATGCTCACGCCTATTTTAAAGAGATACAAGCACTTTATGCACTCGGCATCACAACGGGCTATGCGGATCACACATTTAAACCAAATAGTACAGTGACACGTCAAAACTTTGCTCAATTCATCAATAGAACACTTCATGCAAATTCGAAATAAAATAGGATAAGTAAGTCTTTTTAATAAAACGAATAAAAGCTACAACGTTTATCTAGCACGTTGTAGCTCTTTTTCTCATTGTTTTGAGTAATATTCCACAATACCCTTGTAGATAGATTCAGCAAATAGTTCAATATAATGATCATCTGTCAATTTAGCGCGATCTTCACTATTTGTTAGGAAGCCTAGTTCAACTAGAATAGCTGGAATAATTGTGTTGCGAATTACATAGAATTGTTCATTTTTGACGCCTCGGTTCCTCATCTTTATATCATTAACAATTTGATTGTTCACAAATGTCGCAAGATCAATACTCTCTTGCTTATCCCCTGATGTCATCGCATAAAATGTTTCAGTGCCATTTGCAGTAGTATTATTTAAAACAGAGTTCGCATGGATGCTGACAAAAATTTCACCATAGTTCACATTTGTAAAATCTACTCGGTCTGGTAATGTAGGATACACATCATCAGTACGTGTCATTAAAACATTGGCCCCTGTTGCAGCTAATTTTCGCTCCACCAATTTACTAACCTTTAACACAACATCTTTTTCATAAATGGTACCAAAAGTATTCCCTGAATCCGTACCACCATGTCCTGGATCAATAATGATAACTCGATCTTTTAAGGGATGATCGCTTTGATTTAATAGCTTTATATAGGATTTATGAATATATCCTTCTTGCCCTTTATAAGTAACCTGTGCCCAATAACCATTAATCCTATTTACTTGAACATATTCGCCCTTTTTCAGCTTACTAACAACAGTAGAAGTAGTGTTTGCTTCTTGACGGATATTTAAATTATCCACTGTTGCGCGGCCTAGAAGGTCACCTGAAAAGGATGGTGGTGTTGGATTTGGATTAGAAGGGTTTTCTACTACAGCATCCTCTGTACTATTCACCACAATATAGCCAGGTAAATCATTTACTACAGTTAAATAGTAGCCATCTACCGTCTTATAAACTGGCAATGTCACTTTACTATTTACAGTCGAAATTACCTTTGAAGAAGTTGTTGGTTTTACATAAAGATTTATATTTTGTGTTGTAGTAACCTGCTTTTGAACATTTCCTAATGCGTTACCATCTGCATCTAAAAATTGTGTATATGTTTTATAAATATAAGCAAAGGACCCTTTATTTGAAACCTTTAACCAATCTCCTTCAACCGCATGGACTGAAAGTATACCACCTTTATGGGCTGTACCTACAATATTAGCAGCAGATGAAGTGTCTTTAGATTTACGAATATTTAATCCATCGGTTGTCGCAGCAACTAATCCAATAACCTGTGATGCATCAGGCGCAGCCACACCTTTTACGGGTACATCTAAGCGATACTTTTCATTTTTCGCTCGCGCTACAAACAGCGCAAATTGTTTACGTGTCACCTGTTCGTTTGGATTATATTTTTGATTACTCCCCTTTGTGACACCGTTATAATAAATCGTATTCACATATGTAACGTATGGATGGTTAATACTAACATCCATAAAAGGAGAATCGCTATTTTCATACTCACTTGTATCAAGCTTAAACGCCTTCGTTAATACATAACTCATTTCATCACGAGTTAAAGGTTTATTCGGTAAAAATTGTCCTTTTGTATTTGTTTGAAAGAAGCCGAGCTGTATAGCACGTTCTACATAGCCTGAAAGCTCCGAGCCAGCTTTTACATCTGAGAAGCTTGATGTATGAATAACTAGCGGTTTGTTGCCCGAAGCTACAACAACCATTTTAGCCGCTTGTCCACGCGTTACGTTATTATTAGGTTTATAATACATTTTACCTTTTTCCGTATATCCTTTAATAACACCTAAATTCACTAAATAATTAATCTCTTCAAATGCTTCATCTTGTTTCGGAATATCTACAAAAACACCACTTGCTTGTGCACTATGTACAGTAAACATAGAAATAAATAAGATGCATAGTATAAAACTAATCCTTTTGAGATACAATTTCTTAATTCTTCCCTTCTGTTTTACTGTTCATTTTAGTAAATTTCAATAATCTTGTTGTGCTATCGTATTTATAACAAAGTACGATAGCACTACTATTGTTATTTATCTTTAAAACGTTTTCCTTTATTTAAACTAGTTTAGTCTTTTATTTCCAACAGCATCGGCCCTTCTTCTTCAAATTTCTTTCGCTGCTCTTCTGTAAAAATGACTTCTCGATTATTTAGTTCTTTTAATTCCTGCTCTATTTTCTTTTCATGTCGCTCAGTTTCCTTCATCCAGCTGTCATAGCCCACCTGAAGAAGTTCTTTATTATGTCTAGAGAAAACGATTTGCACAGCCTCACCTTTATCAGACCTTACACGGAAGAAAATGTCCGCATTTTTACCCCCTTGTCTATCTTCTGAATACCCTTGTCCGCTATACTCAACAGCTGTTATTTTACCAGATAATAATTGATATTTTTCTACTGCCTCTTTTGCTAAAATTTGATATTCCTGATTATTCTTTAATAGATTTTTATCCATGCCTGCACTAATTTTTGCTTTATGGTAAACCCACTTTGCTATTAAATGATTTTCTCCTGTTACTGCATCTAATTGAAATGCATATGACAGCATATCATTGATTTTAACATTTGCTTCCCATGTAGCACGTTGCAGTGTCTCATTGTTTACTGGATTATACGTCATTTCTACCGTTTTACCATTCAAATCAAGTTTGAAAACCTTCCACAGATTTTGACTCGCAAGCTCTGCTGCCTCTTCCATCTTCATGTCGTTTACAGTCGGTTTGTCTTCTCCAACGAATTTTACTTTATAATCTTTTTTTACATAATCCTGTGGTACGCTCTTACTTCCGATTTCCGTATAAGAAACATTATAGCTAGTAGGAACGATCTGCGTTTTGCCAATTTCAGCCGCCTTAATTGTTTGATTAATGCCACTAAACACCATTGTAGTCACAGCTATTGCTCCTACAGATCCTAGTACAAGCTTCTTCATTTCATTTTTTTTAGCCATTTTCATGTCATTCTCCTTCTCATTTGTATGGTGTGATCACAGTTATGAGTATATAGACAGAAGGTTATCAAACTATCATGAACTTATTATTAACTTGTAAAAATTACTTTAGCTGTTGTCCCTTTACCAATTTCCGATGAAAAGCTTAGCTCTGCTTCATGATTAACCGCAATTTGCTTGCAAAGCGTTAAACCTAATCCTGCACCTCCAGCAGAGCGACTTCGAGAAGAATCTACCCGGTAAAATGCTTCTGTTATATGATTAAGATGTTCCTTGGACATTCCTTTTCCATTATCTTGAACAACAATTACCTTATGTTCATTCTCTATATAGGCATTTAGTGTAATCAATCCACCTGAACTACAAGCTTTAAGCGCATTATCGATTAAATTAACTAGCAGAATATGCATGAGATCTGCGTCACAAAACAGTGTATTAAAATGATACTCATAGGATATCTCGATCTGTTTTTTCTTTGCTTTCATAGATAAAGATTGCTCAACATCATGAATGAGCTCGCTCATTTCAACTTTTTTCCGTTCACTTACGCTTGTGCGAAGAGTTGCCATCTCCAGTAACCGATTAGCAATATTTTGCAGTCTACGGCATTCAGACATTATATAATTTGTTGCAAAAATTCTATCCTCTTCAGTACGAACGATCTTCTGAATATATTCTGCATAGCCATAAATCGATGTTAAGGGTGTTCTAAGTTCGTGAGCTAAATTATCAACAAACTGTTGCTTCTGTTCCGCTGCAATAGCAAGTTGCTGCATCTGACTTTGTATTTCTTCAGCCATATGATTGAAACTTTGTGCCATTTCAGCGAGTTCATCATCTCCTTTAACCTCAATCCGTTTTCCATATTGCCCGTTTGCAATACTTTTAGAAGTAGACGAAATGAGCTGCAATGGCTTAAACACACGATTCAGTACAAATAATAAAGAAACTGCTAGGAATCCACAGATTAGCATCCCAATTAAAAACAGCGAAACTGTCATTTTGTTCCATGAAGAAATAACATCAGATACATTATAATAATAGGTAAGTGTATAGGAATCATATGGTGCTGGTAGAGTGCCTACCACTCTGATGTACTCCTTATCTACAAGCTTTTCAATCGAAACAAGCCTTTCACTAGTTTTAATAGTTTTAGGGATTTCAGGTAGTTCATAGGACTCTTCTATTAAATCTGCATAAAGTTGCTTGTTCTCCTTTGAAATAGTCAATATCACTTTTTGTTTACTATAAAAATTAAAATAAGAGCGATAAAGAGATTCCACTCCATTATCTATAGAAAGACCTCTATTTTCTAATGCATTTAAATCCTTTGCATACGACGATGCGATAAAATAATGCTCTCTTAGACTGCGATCTTTAGAACTTTCCAGATTGCTTATAAGCGTCATTGCTGAAATGAGTATAATTCCACTGTAAAAAAATAAGAGAAATAGCATAAGTGTGAATAAAAAAGTCTTTATTTTCATATTTTACACTTCCAAACGGTATCCCATTTTATAAACAGTTTTAATTCTAGATTCTAGTTTTAGTTTCTTTCTTAGCTTTTGAATATGAACATCTACTGTTCTTGTATCTCCCATATAATCATAGCCCCAAGCAAGCTCCAGCAACTTATCTCGTGATAAAGCAATATTACGATTATTTACCAATACCTCCAGCAAATCGAATTCCCTCGGAGTACATTCAACTAAAATTTTATTAAGGAATACTTGTCTGCTTTTAAAATCGATTTCCACACCATCTAATTCAAAATTTCTTTTTTCTTTGTTCGTGCGTCTTAATAATGCTTCGACTCGCGCCAAAAGCTCCAGCATCTCAAATGGCTTAACAAGATAATCGTCTGCTCCGAGAGTCAGCCCCTTTACCTTATCTGACAAACTACTTCGAGCTGTCAAAAAAATAGTAGGCGTTCCCTGAATCTGTTGAAATACTTCAAATCCATCAATCTCTGGAAGCATAATATCCAACAATACAAGATCTATTTCTTGCTGTGCAAGCTCATCCATCGCCTCCATTCCATCAAAAGCAGAAATACATCTATGTCCAACTGATTGAAGATTTCTTTTGATTAGCTCATTGATTGGAATTTCATCTTCAACAATTAAAATGGTTGCCACCAGAATCACCTCATCATTAGCATAGCATTTCTATGTAATAGAGTTGTAAAATCCTTAAAATAATGGGATACAGCCGTACGTTAAAACACATCAGAAGAAACAATATCCGAAATCCAAACAGAATTAAGAATCATGGACCATTGTGGGAATCTTTCTGTATCAACAAAATTTGAGGAGGTGCCTTTTTAGAATCCTTGATACTTAAAGGATTAAATTATGAAATTAACTCGTATAATGCAAAGTTCATATCAAATAATCTGCTTTTTTAACATCACTACATTTATAGTATCTAGAAGTTTTATTATAGGAAAATTCTCTTGACGGAATTCCCAAAACCTCTGAAATCAAAAAGAGCTACATCGTTCGTAAACAATGTAGTCCTCTATAATTATTGTTTTGAGTAATATTCCACAATACCCTTGTAGATAGATTCAGCAAATAGCTCAACATATTGATCATCTGTCAATTTAGCGCGATCTTCACTATTTGATAGGAAGCCTAACTCGACTAGAATAGCTGGAATATTCGTATTAGCAATTACAATGTATTTCATTTCTCTGACCCTACGATCTTTCATATTTACATTTTTAACAATTTGATTGTTTACAAATGTCGCAAGATCAATGTCTTCCTCATACACATCACCTGGAGTCTTAGCGTAGTAGGTTTCAGTACCTTGTGCAGCAGTATTATCTGCGTAATTAGCATGGATACTTACGAAGATCTCACCATAATTAGTATGTGTAAAGTCAACTCGACCTTCTCTTGTAGGATATGTATCCCCTGTACGAGTCATTAGAACATTCGCACCTGCTGCCTCAAGCTTTTGCGTAACAAGAGTGCTGACCTTTAATACAACATTTTTTTCTGCAATAGTACCAACTACAGTTCCAGGGTCATTGCCGCCATGACCTGGATCAATTATGATAATTCGATCTTTTAATGGATTACCATTTTGATTTAATAGCTTTATATAGGATTTATGGACATACCCATTTTGACCTTTGTAGGTTACCTGTGCCCAATAACCATTCACACTATTTACTTGAACATATTCACCTTTTTTCACCTTATCTACAATTGTAGAAGTAGAGTTTGCCTCTTTTCGGATATTTAAATTATCCACCGTCACTCGACCTAATAAATCCCCTGAAACTGATGGTGGGGTCGGATCTGGTGTTGGTGTTGGATCTGGAGTTGGCTTTGAATCTGGTATAGAAGGTATAGAAGGCTTTTCTACTACATCCTCTGTACTATCTGCTACGATATAGCCTGGTAAACCGTTTACTACAGTTAAGTAGTAGCCGCTTACAGTGTTATAAACAGGTAATTTCACTTTACTATTAATAGTTGAAATAACGTTTGAAGTAGATGTTGGTTCTAGGTAAAGATTTATATTTTGTGTCGTAGTAACCTGTTTTTTAGCATTTCCTAATGTTTTGCCATCCATATCTAAAAACTGAGCATATGTTTTATAAACATAAGCATAGCCACCATTAGATGAAACTTTTAACCAGTCCCCTTCTATTGCATAGACTGCTAATTTACTACCTTTATTCACTTTCCCAACAATATTATCTATAGTTGAAGAATCTTTTGACTTACGAATATTTAAGCCGTCAGTTGTAACTTGAATAGTCCCTATAATTGCTGAATTATCAGGAACAACTACTTCTTTTATCGGCAAATCTAAACGATACTTATCATTTTTTGCACGCGCTACAAATAACGCAAACTGTGCACGCGATACCTGGTCATTCGGATTATATTTTTGACCACTTCCCTTCGTAATACCATTATAATAAATAGTATTAATATATTGATTGTAAGGGTGTGTTGTTTTTACATCAACAAAAGGAGAATCAATTTTTTCATATTGACTTGTATCAAGCTTAAATGCCTTTGATAATACATAACTCATTTCATCACGAGTTAGGGGTTTATTTGGTGAGAATTGATCCTTCGTATTTGTTGCGAAGTAACCTAGCTGTATAGCACGTTCCACATAACCCGAAAGCTCTGTACCAACAGTTACATCGGAAAAGCTCGATTTTTTTACAGTTAGTGGTTTATTGCCTGAAGCAATTACAACCATTTTGGCAACTTGTCCACGAGTTACCTTATTATTAGGTTTATAATAGGTTTTTCCTTTCTCTGTATACCCTTTGATAACACCTAATTTAATTAAATAATTGATTTCTTCATAAGCCTCATGCTTAGAAGAAATATCCTCAAAATTGCTGCCAGCACTTACACTATGTATGGTAAAAAAGGTTGATATTAATAAAATACATAACATAAGACTAATTTTTTTAAAATACAATCCATATTCCCTCCTTTTTATTTGCCTCGTTCATTTTTCGAACTATGGATTTAGTAAAAACAAAGAGTTTTAAACCTCCTTTTATTAGAACGATATATCTCTACCTTTTGTTACATAATTTCGTAATTTTAACAAAATTTATTTCTAATTATATAAGAAAAAACTACATTGTTCAAAAGTAGAACAATGTAGTTTTTCATGTTGTTGAAATACTATTATGTCAATGAAATCAAGGTGACAAATTAAAAAATTTAGCCCTTTTTCAAAACGAGGGGTTGATCTCCGTTCCAACTGACGCTTCGCTTTCGCGCAGAGCAGAGCTTCCTGGGGGCGTCCGATGAGCCGCTTCACTCGCATTGTGAACTGCAGGGTCTCATCTGTGACGCTGAATCCCCGAGGAGTCACTCAGTCTACACTCCAATCAACCACTGCTCATAGTATATTTTCTTCTGGTATTTCACACAAATTTATAGTAATAAATTGAAGTCTTAGACATCACTATGTTGCGAAAAATGGAGCTTTGGTAACATTTTTCTATGCAAAGGCAGAGAGTACTTTATATAAGTTACAAAGTAGTTTTATGCATAAAATGTAGGTTAACAGCTGTAGAATTGTACCAATATTTTATCCATTTAATGATGGTGAGTAACATGCTTCTACTTTACTTTTGAGGGAAGAAAATATTTAAAGTTCTACACTATTGCTGATTGGAGTGCAAGGCTACTCGACTCCCGTGGGATAGCGAGACAGACGAGACCCTGCACGGAGCGTCAGCGTAGGAA